>JAABUU010003737.1_pt1 | contig 18898 bp, 19 predicted proteins | sample 5559301 | NCBI WGS metagenome assembly JAABUU01 (sample SAMN10711884, study PRJNA513360) | rock metagenome | isolation source: Antarctica rocks | place: Antarctica: Victoria Land, Richard Nunatak white | reverse complement strand
TGCGCGATACTGTCTCGCCGAGCTTGCGCAGGCGCTCCCCACCGCACTTGGCGCAGGCGCAGGGGGCCGGGTAGACGATCCGCTCCACCGGTAGGTTCTCCGGCAGGATCGGTCGGGGCGAACGCGACGTCCGACGCTCGCGCGCCGCGGCCGCCGCCACGGGCGCGGCGATGTCGGCCTCGGCTTCGGCGGCCGCCTGGCTCGCCTCCAGGTCCTCGATCGCCAGTTCCAGCTGCTCGACGAGAAGCTTGCCGCGCTCGGAAGACTGTCCGAACTGCTCCCGGCGCAGCTTGGCGATTAGGAACTTGAGCTTCTCGTTCTCGAGCCGGCGCACCAGCGCCTCGCCGCGCTCCACTACCAGTGTGTCGCGCAGCGACACGATCAACGCGTGCGCGTCGGCGAGGTCGGACGGCAGCGGGTCGGAGGACATCGTCACCCCCCGATCAGATCACAACCATCGGGTGCTGCAACGCTTTTCGCTATCCGGCGACGGCCGGACGCCACGTTTGCTGTGGGTTTCTCCAGTCGATCCCCTCGACGAGGTAGGCGAGTTGAGCGGCCGAGATGGAGATCGCCCCGTCGCTCGCCGACGGCCACACGAAACGGCCCCGGTCCAACCGCTTCATGAACAAGCATCCGCCCTGGCCATCGTGCCAGACGATTTTCATCAGGTCGGATCGGCGGCCCCGAAAAACGAACAGGTGGCCGCAGAACGGATCGCGCTTGAGCACCTCCTGCACCAGGAGCGACAGGCCTCCGATCCCCTTGCGCATGTCGGTGTGACCCGTGGCCAGCCACACTTTGGCGCCGCTCGGCAGCGAGATCATCGGCGATCCAGCACGTCGAGGACGCGCCGCAACGCGTCGCCGTCAACATCGCGTCCCACCCGCAGGCGGCGTCCATGCGAAAGCTCGATTTCGATCAGACTGGCGGATCGCTTCGCGCGCGGAGCTGGTCGAGGCGTCTCCACCATCGACGACACAGGAGCCGGTTTCACGATCTCGATCGGGACCAGCGCCGGAACGCCCGTCCCGAGCAGACCGTCGCGCGCCAGACGGCGCCAACCGAACACCAAGCTGGCGCTCACTTTGTTGCGCCGCGCCACCTCGGCGACCCTCGCACCCGGCACCAGCGTCTCCTCAACGATCCGGAACTTGTCGTCGTCGGACCACTGACGTCGGCGCTCCACCCCGCTCAGAACCTCGACCCGCATCGACCTGATAACCTTTAGGCTAGCCGTAAGCCCGTAAGGTCGACCGCACGCCCATCATCCGCAAGGCGGCCCTCGTCGGATGCGTACGTTCGCTCGTGCTTTCTCGCGTCAGGGATCGAGCCCGTCAGGGACGAAACGGCAAAGCCGGTTCGAGCGGAGCCGACGAGCCCGGCCCGAAGGGCGACGCCCAAACCTGACCCGTTCTCGATATTCGGATGCGTCAGGTACCGTGACCTGATTTGGCCGATAGTTGCCGCTCTCTGCCTATCGAACCCGCGCGGACGAGCTTCAGAAGCATCATGCCGTTCTGGCAAGGCGAATGCGGGGACGTCACCTGGCGCGGCCCACTCGGTTGTCAACCGAAGTTTTACCGCCTTCGACGCAGGCGGAGGCATTCTGCGCCCCACCAGACTGTCTCGATCGTCTCGAGCGCCATTGTCGCATTAAGGAGAGTTTTTGCGACATATGGCGCGGCAGACGCCGGCGTTTGTCATTTTCCAAAGTCGATTTCAGTGAAGTGTCAAAGGCGACTTCAGCGGAGCTGGAGGTAGGCTTGGGACAGCTGCAGTCAGCAGGTTCTGCCTGGACTGGCTCTCAGAGCGGGGACCGGTTGCGAAAGCGGAATGCACGCTCGACAAGATCGACCATGTGGGCGGCGGCATGCGTCGTCAGTGGGTGGTGCGTGGCACCCGGTCTCGGAGAGATGTAGCGTGCCATCTCACCGGCTTGTTCGAGCTGCTGGTCCGACGCCGTGGCCAGCAGTGAAATCACAAGATTCTCCAACGCGATGATGCGGACGTGCAGCGCCCCTACCTCGGCAGCGTCGTTGCTGGGCATCGGAACCTGATTTTCGGCCGTCACCGCTTCCGTCTGGGGGCCATCAGGCTCGGCACCTCCCTTGTTGTTCCATCTGGACAGCGTCCGTTGGCGTAGCAGTTCCGCGTTGGACGGATCGGAGCCTTGTTTGGACATGCGGTCGCCTCCTTTGCACGACATTTGGACCAGCGCCCCAAGAACGCTACGGGGCGCGGTGGAATTCCAGGTAGAAACGCACCGGTCCGACTGACTCCACATGGTGCGGGACCTGCGGCTGGATCACACCGGGCCGGCCCGGCTCCAGAATACTCTCCGATGCGGGGGTTTCGATGCAGTAGCGCAGCTTGCCTTCAAGGACATGGATCAGCGCCCAAGCGCCGCCCTTTGTTTCGTGCGCGCTTAAAAGGGCCGGCGGCACCGTGTCCTGCGTGAATTCCGGTGTCCGCCGGGTTACCACATACCCTGCCGGGATCGACATTTCCGCCTCGATCACTGGTACCCGATGTTCATCACATAGTCCCTCAGGAGAGTCTCTTCACTCTCGACCTCGCCCAGCAAGGCTTGCAGGGCATCCCGCGCATAGATGATCCCGACCGGCTTCCCGACCTGATCGACGACCGGGATACGCTGCAGCCCTCGGGCCTTCATCATCGACCAGATGTCCTGCAAGGGTTCGCCAGGCTGGCAGGAGGCCACGTCCCGCGTCATGATCGTGTCCACCCTGGCCGTGCAGCCGCTCCCGAAGCATTGGGTGATCTGCCCGACGATGTCGGTTTTCGTGAGCACGCCGACCATCTCGCCATCCTGGCCGCACACGACGACGAGGTCTGTGTGCGGCTTGGCCATGAGCATGGCCGCATCCTTGACGGGGGCCGACCCGCTGATCGTCACCAAGCGCTCGCGCGCCCTGGGCAGCATCCGCTCGGCAAGCATTGCTTCCCTCCTTCTCTTCAGCCGGGGCGCCGCCCTCGGGGCCATGAATCAGATCGGCATACGGTAGCCGTAGAACTCGTGGTCTTCGTTGTAACCGCCCTCGCCGGCGCCAAGGTCGGCGAAGTCGCGCACGAATTCGATGGCCGCAATCCATTTGACCATCTTGAACCCCAGTTCGTTTTCGCACCGGAGGCGCAGTGGTGCGCCATGCAGGACGCTTACGGGCTGGCCGTTCATCTCGTAGGCCAGGATGGTCAGGTCGTGGCGCATGTTGTGCATCTTGTGCACGTCGTAGTAGCGGCCTCCGTCCCCCCCATCGGCCAGCGAGTAGAACACGGCATAGCGCGCCTCGGCGGTCGGCTTCACCAGGTCGAGGATGTGGCGCATCGGCACGCCGCCCCACTTGGCGACGCCGGACCACCCCTGGATGCAGAAATGGGTCGTGATCTGCTCCTGCTTCGGCATCGCCCGCAGATCCGCAAGCGAGAAGTCCCGTGCGTTCTCCACCAGTCCATCGACCCGGAGCCGGTAGTGCTCAAATTGGCCGGCGACCAGGGCGTCGAACTCCGCCGAATGCGGCATGGTCCCGTTCGGCCAGAAGTATGGCGAAATGTCCTTCTCCGAAAGCTGGGAGCGCGGGCCCCACCACTCGGCAAGCCCCTTGATCCAGCCGACCATGAACTTGCCCGTGCGCTGAACAAGGCGGGCGTGCCGGATCGTCGCCGGCGACGCCACGGCCCAGGCTACCGCGATCACGCCCATGGCGAGGAGGAACGGCAGCAACCCGGGCCACGAGCTGCTCTCCACCCCGGCAAACATGTGGTTAGTGTTTGCCCGCAGGCTGGTCACGAACACCATGACCCCGTGAGCCAGGATGAACAGCACGAACCAGGAGAACGAGATGAAGTGGATGGACCGCGCCACCTGCCGGTTCAGCACGCGCCCGGTCCAGCCGAGCCGGTTGGAGATTGCCGGGCTTTGTAGCAAGCCCGTGGCGATGGACACGGGCGCCGCGATGAACACCGTGATGAAGTAACTGAGCTGCTGCAGGGCGTTATAGCGGGTCCAGCTGTGGTCCACTGGGAAGTTCAGCGACGCATACTGGATGGCGGTAGAGAGCGCGTTCGGGAACACTTCCCACGTGACGGGAATCAGACGGAGCCACTGGCCGGTCGAGAAGATCAGCGCGTAGAAGGCGATTCCGTTCAGCGTCCACAGCAGGTTAACTGAGAAGTGCCACCAGCGGGCCAGCCCGATGGAGTGGCGCAGGCCCGGGATGCCCAGCCATTTCGGCAGCGTGACCGAGTCGTCCTTGGCGGTCCAGATGCGCCCGGTCGGGACCGGACGCTGGAAGCGGAACCAATCCGTGCCCGGCGTGCAGTCCCGTTTCCAATATAGCCGCGGGTGGTCGGCCAGGATTTGGATACCCGCGCGGATGATGAACATCATGAAGAACATGTTCAGGAAGTGTTGTGCGCGGAGCCACCACGGGAAGCCGGAATCCACCGAAGGCGCAGCCTGGGCGATGCCGGAGTATTCCTTGATGAAGCCCTGGACGTTTGGCAGCTCCCGCAGGCTCTGAGCGATGGCAATGAGAAGGATGAGCACCGCTGCGCCGATCGGCAGCGCCCACAAAGTGCTGAGCCAGCGCCGGCCTATACGGATACGGGGAACGATGCCCTCCTGCGGCGGGAGCCAGTGGGACAGCAGGATGCGATCGTCCGCAGCGCTGAGCTTTGCTGCCAAAGGATCATGGGGCGGGGTCACGCTGGCGGGAGAGGCCATGGACATTGTCCTTCCTGACGTGGCGTGCACGCCGCGTCCTGTTCTGAGCCACGCCCGACCACAATGGTCATCGCGATAGAATCGCTGCGGCCATCAACGGCCCAGGAGAACCTCCCGCAATACGACAGCTTCGTTGTGAGCTTCGTCTCGCGCGCCGAACACCAAGGTAACCCGGCCTTGCCGCGCCAATGCGCCCAGAGCTTCGACCGCCTCGGACTTGCTCTTCAGCTCTGATCGATACCTCTTGCAGAACTCCGCCCAGCGGGCAGGCTCATGCCCGAACCATTGCCGCAACTCAGTAGATGGCGGCACGTCCTTGTTCCAGAACGCCAGCGCCGCGCGGACCTTGCTGACGCCCCTCGGCCATAGCCGGTCCACCAGAACACGCACCCCGTCCTCAGGGCTAGCCGGCAGATAGACGCGTTTCAGCCGGACATGATCCGCCGGAACACGCAGCGTCATCGTGCCTCTCGCTTTGATGGTGGTCCATCCGTCACGTAACGAGCTGCATCGGATTTGAGATCAGGGAGGCCCGACGCTTGCTGCGACCAAGCAGTTTCTCGCCATCAAGCCGGAGCACCCCTTTTGGGTCCACGTGACGATAGAGCGTCTGGCGGGTCACGCCCAACTCACTGCACAACTCGCCGACCTTGGTGCCGGGCTGCCCCATGGCGGCCTGAGCAAGTCGTAGCTTGGCCGCGGTCATCTTGAAGGGGCGCCCACCCTTACGTCCCCGGGCGCGGGCGGAGGCCAGCCCTGCCTTTGTGCGCTCGATGATCAGCTCGCGCTCGAACTCAGCCAAGGCAGCGAAGAAGCCGAACATGAGGCGGCCATTGGCGGTCGTGGTGTCGATCGCGGCGCCCTCTCCGGCCAGCACCCGCAGTCCAATCCCGCGCTTGGTCAGCTCATGGACCAGGTTGACCAGATGACGAAGATCGCGGCCGAGCCGATCGAGCTTCCAGACAACCAGAGTATCGCCGTGGCGCAGGCTTTTCAGGCAGGCATCCAGCCCGGGCCGATCGTCGCGCTTGCCGGAGGCATGATCCTCATACAGCCGTTCGGCTATGGCGCCTGCGCTGAGCAGCGCATCGCGCTGCAGGTCGAGCACTTGGCTGCCGTCCGCCTTGCTCACGCGCATGTAGCCGACCAGCGCGGGGATCTTTTGCTCCATATACGACCGGTTGCGTGACAGCCCAGCTGTACCGCCCAGCCAAGCGTAACGTTGTCACATAGCCAGTCACTCCGTCTATGCTCTGCAAACCTCAGCCGCCACCGGTTGTGTGATGATCCGGCGGCCGGTTCGTCATCAGCCTGATCGTCGTCCTGATTTGCGCCAAGCCGTCCCGCCCTTCCTCGGTCAGCATCCAGTTTGCGATCTTGGCAGTCAGCCGTCCCATGATGGCCGCGGTGTTCATGCCGCGTATGTGCTCAATCGGGACGCCCGTGCCAGCCGCCAGCATCGCCAGTTGCGCCTCGGTCATGGTCTCCAGGTCCCGCGCGCCCGGACCGGTGCGGCCCAGGGCCTTGCGGAGGAACGTGTCGTACCCGACGCCATGCTCGCGGGCGATCCGGCGCACCCAGGTTTGCAGCACCTCCCACTCGCGCGGCTTTGGATGCAGCGGCCAGCGCCGCCCCGGGACGAGGTCGACGATGCCAGCTCACCGCAGCTCGCGCTCGAACAGGCGACGGCGCACCGTGGGCGGCTGGTAGGCCGCCGCATCCAGCGCCGTGCGGCCGATCCGCTCCTCACCCGCAAGCAGCGCCGCTTCCATGGCGGCGGCAAGCAGGGCCGCCACCTCGCCGATCGTGCCCTCCGAGCGGCGCAGCACGTGCGCACGCACGGCGGGCGCTCCCAGGCCGGACGGCTCGCACAACGGCAGCACCGCCTCGAAGCTGGCGAGGAGGCGACCGAACTCGGGGCCGTCCTCCCGTGCCGGCAGCAAGAACGGCTCGAAGCGGTTCTCGAGCTGGTCGTCGCTGCGGATGGCGAGGTACGCCTCGCGCGTGCCGAAGCAGGCGATCGGGATGCGCAGTTCATTACCGAGATAGCGCAGCAGGTTCAGCAGCTCGCGCTGCCGCGCCGCCGGTGCGGCCAGCAGGTTGTGCAACTCGTCCAGCAGCAGCATTCGGCAACCGACCTGGCGCAGCAGCCGCATCGCCATGGCTTCGCGGTCTGGCGAGCGGCCGTATATCGCGCCGGGCATCCCGAGACCCGCCAGCACCGCCGCATACAGCCGCACGACCGTGGGCGATGGCGGCATCTGCACCAGCAGCACAGGGATGACCTCGTGCTCGCCATCCTCGGACGGGTACTGCGGGTGAGTACGCAGGAAATGCCCGGCGATGACCGTCTTGCCGTTGTTGGTGGGGCCGACCACGAGAAGGTTGCGGGGCCGCACGCGGCCGGGCTCGGACGCGAGCAGGCGCTCCAGTAACGCCATGGCCTGGCTCGCACGGCCGTAGCCGATCCAGCGGTTGGCCGGCACACGGGCCAGGCGCTCGATCGCCGGCAGGAGCTGCGCGAACAGCACCGCCCGGCACGCCGCCAACGGCCGCCGCGCCCACCACAGGTGCAGCGTGGAGGGGTGCCCATGCCGGATCGACTTCTCCCGCGCCGACGCGACGTTGATCGCCTCCAGAGGAATGGAAACTTCGATCAGCTTCTTGCGGACAGGCGTGGTCATACGGCTCGCTTGATATCGGTCTGGGAAAAATCGTCGCCCTTGAACAGCAAGGGTTGGCCGGTCGCCTTGGCGAGGGCGTAGGAGAAGCAGTCGCCGAAGTTGAGCCCCGCCGGGTGCCGGCCCTTGCCGAACCGCCGGAACCCATCGATGGCGAGCTTCGCCTGCTCGTCCGAGAGTGGGACGATCTCCAGTTCTAGGCGTTCGATCAGTGCCTGCATCTGCTCCAGGCCAGGCTCGCCTCGGCGGCCCAGCGCAACCATGCTGGCCTCCACACGAGTCGGTGCGCCGAGCAGGCGGTTGGGGGCGGTCCTGATCGCGTTGCGGAATGCGGGCTCCTCCGGCTCACCGCGCAGGATTGCTATTAGCGCAGAGCTATCAACGACCATCAGGAAGGGAGGCCGTTCTCGTCGTAGCCCAGGATCTCGTCATCGGTGCGGTCGTCCACGACGGGCAGCGACTTGAACCACGCTATGATCGCGTCGATAGCCGCATCGTCCCACGGCTGCTTGCCGCGCTTGAGCTGCTCGTCACGCAGCCGAAGCCGGAGCGCGCCGCGCACCGCCTCGGTCAGGCTCTCCCCCGTCAAGCTTGCAACCTGACGCGCTAGGCTGTCCGTTTCCTGGTCTTTCAAGCTGAGCGCCATGCGACTCGTCCTGTATAGAATTACTGGCCTGTTATATACGGCAGGAGCCGCGGATGTCGAGGCCAAGCGTCAGGCCGCCTTGGCTCTGAGCGACAGCAGATCGTTGAGGTTGAACACGACCGCTGTCTCCGCAAAGCCCAGCTCGCGCTTGAAGAAACGCTGCACATAAACCGGCTGATGCGCGAACCCGTTGGACACAGCGACCAGCGCGAGGTGGAAGGCGTCGGGCGCGTTGAGCGAGGCCAGAATTTCGTTCTTGGTGACGATCACATCTCGCGCGTCGGCGTGCCGTCCCTTGACCTCGATCAGCCGCAGCGGACCGCCGGCGCCGTCTCGACTCTCGATGTCCCAGCCCTTCTTCTGCGCGGAGACATCGATCGGGGTGTGGCCGAGGCTGCGCTCGTGCGCCATCACCGCCTCCATCGCCGCGAGCTCGACTACCACACGGGCAGCGGGATCTTCGCAGAACCCTGCTGCCACCGGCTCGGGCGTGGGCGCGGTGCGGGCGCAAATGAGGCCTTGCGGGATCACCAGGGCCGCGCCCTTCAGCACCGGCAGAAGCGCCGTGATCTGCCGCTCCCGATCAAGCTCTTCCTGGCGCTTGTGCAGCCGCTCGACCAGGCGCTGCGCGGTCGCTTCGGCGTTGGATGCGTTGATCCGCTGCTCCTTGCCGGCGCGCTCCTCCTCGCGCAGCCGGGCTGCACGGGCATCCCAATAGTTGATCTCGCGCGTCAGGCGCGCGCGAACCTCGCGCTCAACCTTGTCGATCTCGGCCAGCTTTCGCGACCTGACCTCGGCCAGATGCGCGGGGACCAGATTGGCGATGGCGTAGCCGAGCGCTCGCTGTTCGACGCCGCCCGCGAGCCAGGGTGCGTCGATCACGTCCGTCACCGCCGCGCGCTCCTCCGCCGCGATCGGCCGGTAATCAAGATAGGGCGCCGAGCCGCCGTCCGCGGCCGAGCCGTCCACCTTGAGGTGGATGAACTGAAGGCGCTGCGAGATCGCCCTCGGCTCCCCTGATCGGGCGACGCGGCCATCACGCACGGCGTGTTCAAGGTAGACCAGCAGGCGCGGGTCGGTGCCGTCATCGGCATCGTCCACCAACACCGCGCCTTGGCCCAGCAGCGGCCCAAACCGCTCCAGCACGACGTCCACGACGGACTCGAGGAGCGGATGACCGGGAGCAAGCAGCTCTGCTTGCGGCTGGCCAACGATGAGGGCCTTTTCGAACGTCACTCGCGCATAGCGGTCGAGAACCGGATCGCCGCGGCCAATCAGCCGATCGCGCTCCTTCAGGACCGAGGGCACGCGGGTAATCTCGAAACGGCCGCGCTCGCGTTCGGCGATGCGACCGCCGAGCAGGGTAAACGCCTCGCGGAAGAAGGAACCGATGAAGTGCGGTTGGAGCCGCCGCGCCTGCGCGCGCTCCATTTCCTCGCGCACCGCCGTCACCGCGTTTGGGTCCATGCCCTCGCTGGTCAGCTTACGCTCGGCGACGAGCTGTTCGATCGCGCCGACATCGACCGCGCCGTCCACCTTGCGGAACAGCTCAGCTTTAGTCTCGGGCCGATCGCCATAGCGGATGGCGTCGACGAGGAGGTCGCGCAGAGCATGGCCCTCGAAAAGCTCGCCCAGAACGTCAAACACGCGTCCGCCCAGCGCCTCGCGTGCCTCCTTCAGTTTCTCCAGCAGCCGCCCGTAGACCTCGCCCTCTCGCGTGTTCGAGGCGCATAGGATCCAGAGGTGGCAGACTTCCGTTTGGCCGATCCTGTGGATGCGCCCGAACCGCTGTTCGAGCCGGTTCGGATTCCACGGCAGGTCGTAATTGACCATTAGGTGTGCGCCGCGTTGCAGGTTCACGCCTTCGCCGGCCGCGTCGTTGGCGATCATCACCCGCACGACGGGATCACTGTTGAAGGCCGCGATCGCCGCGCGCCGCGACTCGCGGGCGACGGCGCCGTGGATCACGACTACGCCGGCGGGATCGCCGAAACGTGCCGTGATCTTCTGCTGCAGGTATTCCAGCGTGTCCTTCGGCTCGGTGAAGATCAGGATCTTACGCCGAAGTCCGGTCGCCGCATCGATCATGATCGGTTCGTCGAGGATCGACTCCAGTTCCCGCCACTTCGCGTCTTGGCCAGAGAGCTTCAGACGTAGGGCTCGCGCCTCCAGGTTGCGCAGGATGACGATTTCGGCCTCAAGCTCGATCAGTGTCTGCGCGGCCGTCGCCGCATCGACGATCGCCTCCTCGGCGGCCTCAGCTTCCTCGCCGGTTGCCTCGTCGAGATCGTCGGGGTCGTAGGAAGGGAGGGGTGGCGCACGGGACAGCGGAGCGGCCCCGGTCCCACGGCCCATCCGCTCCTCGCGCAGCCGTTCCTCAAGCCGCTTGCGCCGCCGCTCCAAGGAGCGGTGGATCGCCGCCGGCGACGAAGCGAGCCGCCGTTGGAGGATCTGAAGCGCGAAGCCGACACTGTTGCGCCGGCCGCCGTCGCCACTCCGGTCGGCGCGACTCATTTCCTCGCGCACATAGGTTGTCACCGCGGCGTAGAGGTCTGCCTCGTCCGGCGAAAGCTCGTAGCTAGCGGTATAGGCCAACCGTTCCGGGAACAGGGGGGTGCCGTCGAAACGGTAGAGCTCTTCCTTGGTGAGCCGCCGCATCATGTCCGACACGTCGGCCTTATGGACGCCCTCGCGGAACCGGCCTTCAAAGCGGTCGGCGTCGAGCAGCCCCATGAAAAGCTGGAAATCTGCCTCTTTACCGTTGTGCGGCGTCGCCGACATCAGGAGGAGGTTTCGCGTATGCGTGCCCAGCAGCTTGCCAAGCTTGTGGCGCTGCGTCTCCTTCACCTCGCCGCCAAAGTAGGACGCGGCCATGCGGTGCGCCTCGTCGCAGATGATCAGGTCCCAGTCCGGCGCGGCCTGGAGCTTGGCCTTCAGCTCGTCAGAGCGGGCGGCCATATCGAGACGCATGATCAGCCGATTGCGTTCGACGAACGGGTTGCCGGTGATCGAACTCTCGATCTGATCGCGCGTCAGCAGATCGAAACCGAGCCCGAACTTTTCAGCCAGCTCCTCCTGCCATTGCTCGACGAGGCTACCGGGCGCCACGATCAGGCAGCGCTCCAGGTCGCCGCGGATCATCAGCTCTTTGACGAGCAGGCCCGCCATGACCGTCTTGCCCGCGCCTGGATCGTCGGCCAGCAGGAAGCGCAGCGGCTGGCGCGGCAGCATCTCCGCATAGACCGCCGTAATCTGGTGAGGCAGCGCCTCGATTTGCGACGCGCTCACGGCAAGGTAAGGGTCGAAGAGGTGCGCAAGGCGGATTCGGCTTGCTTCGGACGCGAGCCGCAGCAGGCCACCATCAGCGTCGAAGGCGTAAGCCCGGCCGGACTCCACGAACTCGAAGGCGCTTTCCTCGCCGCGGTAGAGAAGCCGTTCGCCGACCTTGCCGTTCGCGCGGAACACGAGATTCAGGGCATCCGTTCCGAAGCGGGAGACCTGAACGATCTCGGCTACGCCGGTAGGCGCAAGCCCCCGCACCCGGGCACCGGGCTTCAGATCATCGAACACGGGGCGTCCAGAAGCAGTTCGTCATCGGACCACCCTATCCGCGAGCTTCGCGCGTTTGAAGCTGCAAGCGGACCAACGTGACACAGCCTATCGAGCGCTACACGAAGTAGCGGAATGAAGTCTCGGCCAAGTCATCGTCGCCATACTCGTCGAGAATCCCACCGACTCGGCGGGCAAATGAAAGGGATACCGGCCATTTTCCTCTAATGTCGGCGGTGTTCCAGTTCATCCGCGTAAGGTTGAGAACATCCTGCGCCGCCGCGATGGCGCTCTCTACACCGAGGCACCGGACCTCGAACGGTTGGGGCACGTGCGGCCCTGGATAGGTGCCGAGTTCCGGCATAAACCCGGACGTGAATAGGAAAGATCGGTCGGCATTGACCGTGCAGACGGTGCCGACCCTCGGGGGATAAGCTCCGTAACGGAGCAGCCTGAAGAGGCTCGGAACCAGGGTAACCATGGAAACGATGGGGGTGTCTTTGAGGGCTGTGGCGAAGCCAGCCTGCTCGCCGGGATCGAAATAGGAAGTCTTATGTAACACGACGCGCAGCGGCGCACCGCCCGTTCGGAGTTCATATTCCGCCAGAACATTCTGAGCGAGGTCGAAAGCCTGCTGCTCGGAGAGATGCACGTTGCGACCTTGTTCCGGTTCGACCGGAACGCCCTCGCCACGGATTGCGAAGCCTTCACCGTCACTTGAGAACGCCTGCGCCAAGCTCGATCGAACAATGGCGCGCTGCGTCGTGCGGAAATGATGAAAGCTGATGCCAACGAAGCAGGTGTCGGGGCCGGTGGGCGGCAGCCGCCAAGGCACGCCGCCGGCCTTGTAGTATAGGCCGACGGCGAAGTTCCAAGCCCGGGTGGCCGGATCCTGGTTCTTCGCCAAGTCACTCAGCAGGGCGTTTGTGACCAGCTGGATCGGCAATCGATTTCGGAGCGCGCGAGCTTTGAGCGCGAGCCTCAGGTCACGCTTCAGGAAGTCCTCCGGCGTCTGCTCGACCTCATCGAGCGTGTCGAATAGATCGAGTTGGTTGCTTGGGCGCGCGCGCCGAATCTCCTTGGCGCGCTTGCGCTCTATTTCGGTTGCTTTCCGTTCGACCGAGCTCAACTTGCTGAAAACGTCGTCTGGAATGCACATTAGGACGATATCGGGACGGTTGAGGTCGCGCGACGCGAGACGTGAATGCGCGTCAGCATAGAGGTCGACCACGCGCTGGAAAGCCTGGTAGGCATCACCCTGTAAGGCATGGGCGAGTTCATCATGGCTTAGTGAGCTAAGCGCGATCGACGAGGCATCGGGTGCGATCAGCTTCTTGTGGAATGCTTCAGCAAAGCCCGGGAACGGCTTCTTAAGCAGGCTCGGCTCGCCAAGCACTGGGATCTCCCGGCCGCAGCGCTCGAGCCAACTCCGCGCAGCCGCTACTTGTTCGGCCGGTCCAATGATGCCGACATGGATATGGTCCTTTCGTGCCGAACCGAAGCGCAGATCGAACGGTCCGGCGGAGAGCAGCCCAACTTTGGGATCCGTGTGGGTGCTCGCGCCTCCAAACTGCAGCCGCGGTGGGGAAAGCTCGACGATGGCTAGGTCAATCGACATCGTCGGCTCCGCCGAAATCCCGATCGCCGACGCCGCCAGGCGAGCTGTTTTCGTCGTGAGGCTCAAGCGCGAGCGCTTCAAGCTCGTCGTCAAGCCTCTGAAGGTCGTCGTCGATTTCTTGATCGCGTTGTGACAACTCATCGAAAGCAGACACGTTAAACGAGATCGTGGGCGTGCGATGGGACAGAAGCACCAACGGCGCGAACCGCGCTAAATCGTTGTCTTCGCGATGGTTGAGAGCGAACAGGCCCTCGGCCTCCCCCGACAAGATCGCCAGCCAGAAGGAAACGTCCTGGAGAACAGTCGGATTGAAATCTCGCGCGGCCCGGCGCGTGGAGAGCGCATTCGTCCGCTCACGGCTGATCGGGTTTCGCACACCGTCGCGCGTAAACGCGTATCCGGGGGTCAGAACCACGGCCCAGTCGCGGCCGAACCGCATGACGGAGAAGCTGACAGCCTTGTGCTCGTAGTAGACGATGTCCTCGGATTCGCGCTTGGTTCGTGCCTTTACGACCGTCCTGGTGGCTTTTCTCAGGCGTCCTTGGTAGCTGACTTTCAACTCCGGCTCGTCGCCGCGCGCGAAGTAGGCACGCCGCCGATCAAATTCGATTTGGAGGCCCTTTGATTTTAGATGCTCAAACAGCAGCTCGTGGAGCAGCTTCAAAGCGACCGACTCGCCCCCTGGCAGCTCGACGAGTTCCTCGAAGTCCAAGGTCTCGATCTCGCCCGCGTGAAACGGCGTAACCATGGCTTCAGCGAGTTCCTCCAGGTCATAGAACGAATAGAAGCGACCGTCGCTTACATGTCCTGGCGGTACTGCCAGCCCTTCCGCGCCGCGATAGAAACTTCTGTTTGAACCCGCGCTGGTCGCGACATGCCAGACTTTGCGAGGCATAGTTTCGATCGGGATCAGGTTTGAGGAGTAGCGGACTGTTTCCTCAGCGATCGGCAGCGCCGTGTTTGTGATCTCATCCACCGCCTCTGGCCGCGCTTCAATTGTAACGGTGAATTGGGCGTTGTCCGGCGATGGTCCGAAGGACACCGAGCCGTTATTGTTCACCGTCGCCAAGACCATGTCGGAGAGGCCTGAACCTCGGCGATCCATCTGCCCGCCGCCGTAAAAAAGGTCCGAGATGGCGGGGTTGCGGTATCCCTTGATCGGGCTGGTTCGCTCTGCGATCGCATCTTGGAAGGGCTGGCCACCGACCTGCACCGCGATCTCCTCGATGAGCCCGCCAGGACTGGTGACGGTGATCGACTTGGGCTCAACCACGACCAGGACGGCTTCGTCCCGGTCATAGTCCCGGTGAACAATCGCGTTGACGATCATCTCCTTGATTGCGATGGCATTGTAGGCGCTGACCGTGCGCGACACCTCCGCCTTGAGCCGAAACTGAAAATTCACGAGCGCCAGGAGGTCGATCAGGTCGTCGAGCTGGCTCCAAAGATTGCCGGCGATCGTCCGACGGACGGTGAACTCGCCGTCACGGCCGGCGGGCTCTAACTCGATATCCTCGCCGAACCGGCCTCGAAGCCAATGGCCGGGCCCCGTAGCGCGGAACTCGACCCGAGCCTGCGGAAACTCGACTGAAGGGTTCCGCGAAAAAAGGAGCCACCCCGCCAGAGTCGGGGCAACAGTCGATCCAACCGGCCGCACCAGGTCCAGCCTGTCGGTCATCTCTTCGATCCAGGCGGCGTCGACGTCCCCGGGCCTCCAGAGGTCGGTCCGGTCGGCATACTGCCGGAGACGAGCTTGCAGCAGTGGCTGCTCGAACCCGGACACATCGAAGCCGTCAAGCGGGCGCATGTCGGCAGGCATGCCGCCCACGCTGTGACCCGACGGCCGCCGGGTCGGGCGAGCCCCGGCGGCAATCATGCTGGCCAGCATGTCCTTCTCGAAGAGGTCATCGAAGCCCCTAATGGGCACTAGTTGGAAGTTGGAGCCGATCGCTCCCGCGAGTTGCTCGACCCAAGGTGAGTGAGGGCCCGCCATTTCGCCTTCGAGAACGCACCAATAGACGCCGTGGAGGAATCCACCGCAGCTGGCCTGCGCGAGAAACAGGTCGTTCATCACGGACGCCTCGGCCCCCCGGTATCCGACTGCGATGACCGGATGATCCCGAAGCAGCGGCCGGAGACGCTCGACCAGCAGCGGGTCAAGGGATTGGACCTCGTCGGTCAAATTCTTGTCGGTGTAATGCTTTACGGACCCATGCAGAAAAACGAGCTGTGGGTCGTGCGGTGCTGAGTTGAACATCACATAATCAGCGGGCGTGCTGATGCTGACCAGCCGGTGGGGCCGGTTCTGCTGAATGGCCGCCCTTTCAAGGCACTGGTCGAAGTTGGTGGTCAGCACAGTCGAGATCCAACCCTGATGCAGGATCTGCGTCAGAGCGACATAGCCGCGGGAAGGAGGCACTTCGGGGGGATTGATGAGTTTCTCGAAAAACTCGCGCCGATCGCTCTTCACCCCTAATAGGTTGTCGATGGCGTCAGGGTAGAGATCTGCAGGCGATAGGTTCGTCTTGTACCAAGATTGAGCCGTGAGCCAGGGCCAGTAGTCGGACCGGCGAATGGTGAAATCATCCGGGTGGCGTCCGTTCTCTTTGCACCAAGCCCATCGGGCAACCTTTTCGACCGTCTTTCCAGCGGCGGGTATTCCGGAGGTGATCGACGCGCCCGCGCCTAGGAGCAGGACCGGCTCGGAGCTGTCCATGAGGAGCGAACGCAATCGGCCGGGCGACGATGTCCGCAAGGCGGTCGTCCCCGGAGGGTCGCTAGTCATAATCGCCTTCACCGATCCGCTCATCGCTCTCGAGACCGCATCCCTCCCTAGAAGCCCTGCCACTCGCTCCGGCGCGAGTCGTCATGTCACCCTTCTATCTAGAGTGTGTCAGCGAGCATCGGAATCGCTTGGGTGGCGTGGGGTGTGATTGTGTGATTCGGTATGAGGGCGAGTTGGAGACCGATAGGCATGCCGAGAGCCCTTTCTGTTGATCTTCGCAGTCGGATCGCCGAGGCGGTTGCGGCGGGCGAGACGGTGCGCCGTGCGGCCCAGCGGTTCGGGGTTTCGGCCGCCACCGCGGTGCGTCTTGGGCAGAAGGCGAGGGCGGGGACGGATTTGGCTCCGCGCCCGCGCGGTGCGCCACCCAAGCCTATCATCACGGGGGAGGTCGCGACCTGGTTGAAGGCCAGGCTGGAAGACAAACGGGACCTCACGATGCGAGCGCTGGCGGGCGAATTGCGCGAGCGAGGCACCCCTGTGACCCACGATACGGTGTGGCGCTTCGTGCGTCGCCAGGGGCTGACCTTCAAAAAAAACTCTGGTGGCGAGCGAACAGGACCGGCCCAAGGTGGCTCGGTTCAGGAAACGCTGGAAGGCTCACCAGCATCGCATCGCGTCTGAGCGGCTCGTCTTCTTGGACGAGACTTGGATCAGGACCGACATGACCCGTTTGCGCGGCTGGTTCAAGCGTGGCACGGCGCTCGTTGCCAAGGTTCCTCATGGGCACTGGAAGACGTTGACGTTCATCGCGGGATTGCGTCAGGGCGAGATCGTGGCGCCCTGCGTCTTCGACGGCCCGATCAATGCGGCAAGCTTCTCGGCCTGGGTGGAGCAGAGTCTCGTGCCCACCCTCAAGCCGGGAGATGTCGTGGTGCTCGACAATCTCAGTAGCCACAAGGCTCCAAGCGCCCGCAAGGCCATCAGGGCCGCAGGGGCTCATCTGCTGTTCCTGCCGCCCTATAGTCCCGATCTCAACCCGATCGAGATGCTCTTCGCCAAGCTCAAGACCCTGTTCCGCAAAGCCGATCAACGCACCGTCGAAGCCGCGTGGCGCGAGATCGGCAAACTGCTCGACCAGTTCAAACCTGACGAATGCGCCGCATACCTCCGCCACGCAGGCTATGGTACTAAAACCGTCTGACAAACTCTAATAGAACGGAACGTGAATGCGATCATCACCGGAGACGAAGTCGCCCGTAAGGATTTGCGCGGGCGGTCGTGGATAGTCCGTTTGAAATCATGCTGCGAAGGGCGAAGCCCGCGGAGCGCCTTGGGATAATCCTCCCTACGTGTTTGGACCCAGTGCCTGCGCGAGAGGTTGTGCCGGCGCGGGCGTGGGACATAGTGCGCAGTGAGGGGTCCGATCGTCGCCGTGAACAATTTGACGCAAAGCTTTGAGAAGCCGACCGCCGCTCCACCGCCCTGAGGCTCCACCTTCTCAGAAGTTAGGGCCTCCGGCGAACCCGGAGCGGTTCACATTGACGGACGGAACGACCGGTGAGCCGGCCGCTCGCGCTCGCCGTGCTGCTGACCACCGCCGTCGTGACTCGACCTGTGTGACAGAGCAAGCTATGTTGCGCACAGATAGGAGCGCAATGATGGCTGAACCGAAGACGAAGGACTCCGGACCTGCAAAGCGCTCGGCGGCGGGAGCGCGCCGGCTGGCGGGTGTCGCGCTGAAGTCACCTTCCCAGGCGTTCGCTCATGCTACGGTGCTCGAAGAGGCGCGCGCGGCGGGGCTGCTCGAAGGCGAAAAGAGTGAACACGTCAGCTTCCGTGCGCCCCCGGCGCTGATCGAGGCCGCGAAGCGGGAGGCCGGTGTCACATCTACGACAGAGTTGGGTCTTCTCGCCCTTGCGCTGCTCGCTCGGCCTGACCCGGTAGTGAGCGCCATGCGACGGACGCGAGGGCGTCTCGGCTCCGACCATCAGCTTGAATACTGATCTCGACGCCTCGATCCGGCGACGCAAGCCAGAGAAGCGTCTCCGGCAATTTGCGACCAGGCCAGACACCGACCTGACGTCCGTTGCCGACCTACCCCCATCGGGGGCGATCGCGCTCGTAGCCGATATCAACGTCTACATTAGCGACGCCGCAGGCCGCCTGCCGCCTGCCGTCGAGGCGCTCCTCGATCGAACGATCCTGTTTCACTGCTCCGTCTGCGTCGGAGAGATTGCAACGGGTTTGGCGAACGGCGATCCGAGGCATCCCGGATGGAAAGAGACCCGTGCCGTGTACGACGAGGTCCTGGGCGCTATTCCGGCCACCCGGTTACTGACCCCGAATGCCCAGGTCTGGACAGATGCGGGCGTCGTGGCTGGCACGCTCGCGCGAACGCAAGGCTTTCAGCCCAACCAGCGCAAGGAACTGCTGAACGACGCGCTGATCCTTCTAAGGGCCGCGAAGGCCGGGCTGGCGGTGCTGACGAGCGATCGAGATCATTACGACCTGCTCCAGCAGCTCTGCCCTGAAGCCGGTTTCATCACCTACTGACGGATTGGCTACTGTCCGCGCACAGCTGTGGGAGCGATCATCCTCGTGACGGTCTACGCCCGAAGACGCTCGACTTCGCCGAGAAGAGACGCCGCTGGCCGCCATTTGGTTGCAATGTGGTTGCAACACTCCGGAGTTGACCCGCAAACCGCTACTAAACCATTGGAAAATATTAGGGAAACCGGTGGCTTGACAGCCTTCGGAGGGCAGCGCTCTATCCAGCTGAGCTACGGGTGCTCGACATCTCTGCCGTGGGGGGGACGCTAGCCCATCCCGCGGTGGGTCGCAATGCCCGGCCGCAAGCTTCGCCCACGCCTGCCCGGCTCTGGGCAAAGCACGGAGCCCCTGCTATGCCGCCGTCATGACCACGCAGAAGCTC
>JAABUU010003736.1_pt1 | contig 18909 bp, 19 predicted proteins | sample 5559301 | NCBI WGS metagenome assembly JAABUU01 (sample SAMN10711884, study PRJNA513360) | rock metagenome | isolation source: Antarctica rocks | place: Antarctica: Victoria Land, Richard Nunatak white | reverse complement strand
AAGCTGTCGCTGTCGGTGCTGTCCGCCGATCGCCAAGCCGACGCTCGCGCCACGCCTGTCAGCGCGGAGGCGCCGTCGATGCTAGCACCGATGCTGGTGGCCGCGGTGCCCGCCCGCCAGGCCAGCAGCGCCATCACCTGGGCCGGCGACGTGTCGCCGGCCCTCGGCAACGACGCGATTCGCATTGCGCCGGTTAAGGTCCAGGTTTTTCAGGGCGACACGGACATCAAGGAATTCCATTTCTGATGCGCAGCACGATGTCGCCGCGACGGCTCGCGGCACTCGGTGCCGTCGCCCTGTCCTGCCATGCCGCCGTGGCACAGCCGATGCTCCTCAACGCCGGTGCCGTACCGGCACGTGCCGGTGGCGCCACGGTGCCGACGGTGGCGGCGCCGGCTGTGGCTGAGACCCCAGACCTGGGCCGGCTGGGAGCGCTGGCGCTGGAGACTGGGTCGGGGCGGGTGCTGAACCTGCCTGGCGCCATCGCCAACGTGTTCGTGGCCAACCCCAAGGTGGCCGAGGTGCGCCCGGCCAGCCCGAGCACGCTGTTCGTGTTCGGCGCCGCTCCCGGCCGCACCACGTTGGCCGCGATGGACACCGCCGGGCACGTGGTGGCCCAGTACCAGGTGGTCGTGCGCCCCTCCGCCTTCAACGCCGCAGAGGCGGCCAGCACCATCAGCCGCGCCTTGCCGGGCAGCGGCATCCGCGTCGACGCTCTGCCCACCGGCCTCGCCGTCAGCGGCCAGGTGGCGACGCCGGCCGACGCCGACCGCGTACTGGGGTTGGCGCAGTCATTCCTCACCGACAAACAGGCGCTGACCAACCGGCTGACCGTGGCGTCGTCCACCCAGATCAGCCTGCGCGTGCGCATCGCCGAGATGTCGCGCAGCGTCTCGCGCGAGCTTGGCATCAACTGGACGGCGTTGCAGGGCCTCGGCAAGTACGCGGTGGTCGGGCTGGTCAACAGCAATCCGGTCATCGCCTCAGCCGCCGCCGCGAGCACGCTGAGCGCGTCCTACGCGGTCGGCAACACCAACTTCAGCGCCGTCATCGACGCGCTGGCGCAGGATAACCTGGTGCACATGCTGGCCGAGCCCAACCTCACCACCATGAGCGGCGAGCCGGCCAGCTTCCTGGTCGGCGGCGAGTTCCCGATCCCGGTTTCCGAGCAGAACAACAGCATCAGCGTCACCTTCAAGCAGTATGGCGTCAACCTGTCGTTCGTGCCGACGGTGCTGGGCGACGGGCGCATCAGTATCCATGTGCGCCCGGAAGTCAGCGCGCTGAGCAACCAGGGCGCGGTGACGATCGGCAACGGCAACAGCAGCATCAGCATCCCGGCGCTCACAGTGCGGCGCGCCGATACCACGGTGGAGGTGGGAAGCGGCGACAGTTTCGCCATCGCCGGCCTGCTGCAGGAGAACGTGACGCAGTCCGTCACCGCCCTCCCCTGGCTGGGAGAGGTGCCGATCATCGGCCCGCTGTTCCGCTCCGACAGCTTCCAGCGCAGCGAAAGCGAGCTGGTGATCATCGTCACCCCCTATGTCGTGCGCCCGGTCGGCGACCCGCTGGCGCTGCACCAGCCCGACGACACCTACGTGCCGCCCACCGACCTGGAGCGCCTGCTGCTGCTGCGCCAGGTCGGGCAGACCAGTTCGGCGCGCCCTACCCGCATCCCCGGCGCCGCCGGATGGATCGTGCAGTGAGGGCGGCCATCGGCGCCGCCACGGCGGCAGGCCTGCTGGCGGCGCTCGCAAGCTGCGCCGCGGTGGAGCCGTTCGACCGCCGCTACACCTGGCGCCCAACCGGGATCAATGAAGCCAACCTCGCCACTATGGCCGCCAATCCGGCCGACCTCGCGCATGGCCACGCCGACGCTCCGGCAGACGGGCAGTTAGCCGCCATGGCGGTCGAGCGGCTGCGCCTCGGTCACGTGAAACCGCTGACTGGCAGCAATGAGGGCGGCGGCGCCGGCGCGCCGGCGGGGGGCTGATGGCCGCCGACGGCTCGCTGCCCGGACCGCACGACGCCTCGCACGACCAGGAACGTGCCTGGGCCGGCGGCGACCGCGTCACGTTGATGGCGTTCGTGAACGACGCCGCAGTCGAAATGGTGCTGCGCGACGGCCTGTCCGACGCCACGCCGGAGCCTTTCGAGATCGCGCGCGGGGGTATCCGCGCCGCCATCGTCGCCCTGCAGAAGGCCGAGACACCACGCTGCCTGATCGTGGACATCGCAGGCGTGGATGAGCCGCTGACTGCGCTGCGGCAATTGAGCGAGGTGGTCGAGCCGGACGTCAAGGTGCTGGTGATTGGCGAATTCACCGAAGTGGACTTTTACCGCGAGGTGACGCGCGGCATGGGTGCCCGCGAGTACATCGCCAAGCCGCTGACCCGCGACATGGTGGTGCGGCTGTTCGCGCCGATCATCGTGGGTCAGCCGATTGCCGCGCAGGAGGTGAACGGCGGGCGGGTGATCACCATCACCGGCGCCCGCGGCGGCGTGGGCGCCACCACCATCGCGGCCAACCTCGCCTGGCATTTCGGCGTCGACCGCAACCGCCACACCGTGCTGCTCGACCCCGACGTGCACACCGGCACCGCAGCGCTGTTCGTGGACGCGCCGACGGGCCCCGGCCTGCGCGCGGCGCTCGAGATGCCGGACCGCATCGACGAGCTGTTCGTGGAGCGAGCCTGCATGGTGCTGAAAGACCGGATGCACGTGATGGCCGGGCAGGAGCCGCTGTCCGAGCGGCCGATCTGCGCGCCCGACGCGGCGTCCCGGCTGCTGACGGCGCTGCGCCGCCGCTACAACTTCATTGTGGCCGACGTGCCGTTCCAGCCGGTGCCGCTATACCGAGACCTGCTGGAAGCGGCGAGCCAGAGGGTGGTGGTGTTCGAGCCGACCCTGGCCGGCGTGCGCGAAACGCTGCGGCTGCGCGCGCTATTCGACCGCCCCGGCCAGTCGGAGCGTACCGTGCTGCTGCTGAACCGCGACGGGATGCCGGGCGGTCTGACCCGCCTGCAGGTCGAGGATGCGCTGGAGGGCCGTCCGGATATGGTCATCCCCGATCTGCCCAAGCGCCTGGCAGCGGCGGCCAACATGGGCGACCCAGCGGTGCGCCACCGCGGCTTTTTTCGCCTGCGGGTGCACGAGCTGGGCCGGCTGGTGGCGTTCAGCCACCTGCTCGACGCCAGCCCCTCGGGCGTCGTAACCAAGCGCGCCGCTGACCGCAAGCGCGGCTTGCGGTTCTGGAAGAAGGTGTGACCTCGCGCGTGGTCTTCGGCCAGCGCGCGCCGACGGCGGTCCCTTCCCCCGCGCCGGCGGCGGCACCGCTCCCCGCTCACGGAGCGTCTCCGCAAGCAGCGCCGGCGGCGGAGCAGGGCGCCAACCACGCCGCAGCACTGGTCGAGCTGCGCACACTGTGCCTGTCGCGCATGGACCCGGTGGCGGTCGCCTCCACGCCGCCCGATCGGCTGGCACTGGAGGTGGAGCGGCTGATCGCCGACATCGCCACCGAGCGGCGGGTGCAGATGAACGGGCGCGAGCAGCGCGGCATGGCCGCCGACCTGGTGCACGACATGCTGGGCCTAGGTCCGCTAGAGACGCTGCTGGAAGACGACCTGATCAACGACATCATGGTCAACGGCCCGCACCGGATCTTTATCGAGCGGCGCGGCAAGGTCGAGATCTCGCCGGTGCGGTTCCGCGACACCGCGCACCTGTCCAACATCTGCCAGCGCATCGCCGCCGGCGTCGGGCGGCGGATCGACGAAAGCAGCCCGATGGTAGACGCCCGGCTTAAGGACGGCAGCCGCGTCAACATCGTGTTTCCGCCGCTGGCGCTGGACGGGCCGTACCTGTCCATTCGAAAGTTCAGCAAGAAATCGATCGACTTCGCCAAGCTGATCGAGTTTGGCGCCATGACCGCGCCGGTGGCCCGGGTGCTGGAGATCGTCTGCCGCTGCCGGCTCAACGTGGTCATCTCCGGCGGCACCGGCTCGGGCAAGACCACCTTGCTCAACGCCATGTCGCGCATGATCGACCCTGCCGAGCGGGTGGTGACGGTGGAGGACGCCGCCGAGCTGCAGCTGCAGCAGCCGCACGTGGTGCGGCTCGAGACCCGCCCGGCCAGCCTCGAGGGCCGCGGCGAGATCACCCAGCGCGACCTGATGCGCAACGCGCTGCGGATGCGTCCCGACCGCATCATCATCGGCGAGGTGCGCTCCGGCGAGGCGTTCGACATGCTGCAGGCGATGAACACCGGCCACGACGGCAGCATGTCCACGGTCCACGCTAACACCACCCGCGACGCGCTGACCCGCATTGAGAACATGGTTCAAATGGGCTCGATGGGCCTGCCGTCGCGCGCTATCCGCACCCAGATCGCCGGCGCCGTGCACGTCATCGTCCAGATCGAGCGCCAGCGCGACGGCGGCCGTCGCACCACGCAGGTGACCGAGGTGGGCGGGATGGAGGGCGAGGTCATCATTATGAACGACATCTTCCAGCTCGAGAACGACGGCGTGGGCCCGGACGGGCGGCTGCGCGGGCACTACCGGGTGAGCCGCGCGCGGCCGAGCTTCCAGTCGCGGCTGGCGTATTTCGGCCTGGAGCGCGCCTGGACGGCGGCGATGGAGGAAGCCGAGCGGTGATCGGCTCGCCCGCCCTGCTAATCAAGCTCTGCGTCGCTAGCTTCGTGTGCGTGAGCGTGGGCAGCGTCACGATCCTGCAGATGCAGGCGCGGCAGGAGCAGGTACGTTTGCGCATCGCCCGCGTGCTCGGCCCGCACCAGCGGCGCGGCGTCAGGGTGGCGCCGACACCCAGCTCCGGCGTCGGCTTTGCCGCCACCGCGGAGGGCGTAGTCCCGAAGCTGACCGGCCTGTTCGGTTTCGATCCCGCGCTGCAAGGCCATTACGTGCTGCCCTGGTGGGTAGCGCTGACGGCCACCTTTGTGGTGGCCGTGGTGGCCGCCAAGCTCGGCAGCGGGCTGGTGGGCCCGCCGGGCTGGGTCGTCCTGCCGGTGGCGTGGGTCATGCTGAGCCGCAGCTTCTTCAACTGGTGCACGCGCCGCCGCCATACCAAGCTGTTCGAGCAGTTCCCGGACGGGCTGGCGATGATCGTGCGCGCCGTGCGGGTGGGCATCCCGGTGACCGATTCGATCCACGCCGTGGGCCGCGAGTTAGAAGCGCCGACCGGCCCCGAGTTCTCCCGCCTGTCCGACGAGCTGGCCATGGGCGTGCTGCTGCAGGACGCGCTGCGCGCCATGGCCGAGCGCAACGGCCTACAGGAATACCGCTTCTTCGCGACCGCGCTCGCCTTGCAGAGCCAGACCGGCGGCGGGCTTAGCGAGACGCTGGAGAACCTGGCCGACGTGATCCGCAAGCGCGTGGCGGCGCGCCAGAAGGGGCAGGCGTTGTCGGCCGAGGCGAAGATGAGCGCCATGGTGCTGGGCGCGCTGCCTCCATTCGCCGGCGCTGCCCTGTGGGTCATGAACAGCGAGTACATCGTCATGCTGTTCACCGATCCGTTCGGGCAGAAGATCTTGGCCGGTGCGGTCCTGATGTTGGGCTTAGGCGTGCTGAGCATGCGGACCATGATCCAGAAGAGCCTGTCGTGAGCCCGCTATACCTGGTTGGGGGCGCCGCAGTGCTGGGCTCGTTCGGTGCCGGCGAGATCGCGCTGCTGCACCAGTTGAGACAGCAGAAGCGGCTGCGGGAGCGCCTGCAGGCCATCCACCGCCCCGACGGCCCCACCATAACGCAAACCAAGCGGCAGCCGCAGGCCAGCATCTTCGCCACCGTCATCGGCGCCATCGGCTCTGGCATCATGCGCCTGCTGTCGCAGAAGACGGTGGCCGGGCTGCAGCAGACCCTAGGCAAGTCCGGCCTGCGCGGGTCTGGGGTGTTGGCGCTGTTTGTCGGCGCCAAGCTGCTGCTGGCGGTGGCGATGCCGCTGCTGGCGCTGGCGGTCGTGCCGCACCTGCACCTGTCGCCGCTGATGCGCAACGGCGCCATCGCCGGTTCGGCGATGCTGGGCCTGCTGGGTCCGGACTGGTGGGTGCGGCGCCGGCACAAGAAGTACCTCGACGCCGTGCTGAGCGGCCTGCCGGACGCGCTGGACCTGATGGTGATCTGCGCCGAGGCCGGGCTGGGCTTCGAGCCGGCGCTCAACCGTGTGGCGGTGGAGATCAGGTCGGCCCACCCGGCGATCAGCGCGGAATTTGGGCAGACCGCCAGCGAGTTGCGCGTGGTCACCGACAGCCGGGTGGCGCTGGCCAACATGGGCGTCCGCACCGGGCTGGACGCCATCAAGCGCATGACCTCGATGCTGACGCAGACCATGCACTACGGCACGCCGCTGGGGGACGCGCTGCGCGTGCTGTCGGCCGAGATGCGCCAGGAGACGCTGATCCGGTTCGAGACGCGGGCGGCGCGGCTGCCTGTGCTGCTGACGCTGCCCATGATCCTGTTCATCCTGCCCTGCATCTTCCTGATAGTCGGTGGCCCGGCGGCGATTCAGGTGATGAAATCGATGCACCATTAACAAGCCGGGTCGCTTTCCCGGCCGATTGTCTCCTAGTTTCGATTGTCTCCTAGTTTATCGTCCAATCACAATGATTAGTGGCGGACATATGCGCATCCTCTCGCTCGGCTTGCTCCTGTTGCTGGGAGCCTGTTCCACATCGCCGCTCAGTGCGATCCCGCTGGAGCCAAGGCCCGCCTTGGCCAGTTGGGCCCCCAGCCTGCATCTGGCAGACAACGCGCTGGCAGGCGGCGCGCCGGGGCTGGCGTTACAGATCTGCGACCAGTTGCTCGCCAGGAACCCGCGCAACGTCAGTGCGCTGATCCGGCGAGGCACGGCACTGGGCACGCTGGGCCGCGGCATCGAAGCCGCTTCCAGCTTCGCCACTGCCCTCGCCATTGCGCCCCGCGACGTCAATGCCTTGCTCGGCCTTGGCCGAATCCGCCTACAGCAGGACCCGGCCGCGGCGGAGGCGCTGTTCGCCCAGGGGGTGACCCTGGACTCGCGCAACGCCGCGGCCCTCAGCGATCTTGGAGTTGCGCGCGACCTGCAAGGGCATCACGCCGCCGCCCAAGACGCCTACCGCATGGCGCTGGGCGTCAACCCGACATCGTCGGCGGTGCAGGTCAACCTCGGTCTGTCGTTGGCGCTGTCCGGAGACACGGACGGCGCGGTGCGCCTATTGCAGCCTTTGGCCGCCACCCCCGCCGCTACCCCACGGGTACGACATGACCTGGCGTTGGCGCTGGCGCTCGGAGGACGCCGCGAAGAGGCGGCCAGGGTGCTGGGCGCTGATCTGACGCCCGATCAGTTGCGCGCCACGCTGGATGGATTCGAGGCATTACGGCGGTGATTAGCTTGGGAGGATTAAGGCTGGCCAGCATTGGCTTGGCGGCCCTGCTGGCGACGCTAGCAGCCTCGTCCACTCGCGCCGCCACCCTGTCCTGCGCCCAAGCGGCGGCGGTCGCGGAGACCAGTGCCCGGATACCCGCCAGGCTGCTGTTGGCTATCGGCGTCGTTGAGACTGGGCGCACCGACGCGGCCGGTGCGCGCGCGCCGTGGCCATGGAGCATCCAGACCGGCAGCGTCGGCCGATACTTTGATAGCGCCGAGGCAGCCGTCGCTGCCGTGCAGTCACTGCTGGCCCATGGCGTGCGGTCGATCGACGTTGGATGCTTCCAAATCAACCTTTTCCATCACTCCGGCGCCTTCCCGGATCTTGCTAGCGGCTTCGACCCGCTGACGAACGCGACCGTCGCAGCACATTTTCTAGTATCGCTGCACGACGAGTTCGGCGCGTGGGAGCCGGCAGTGGCCGCCTACCACTCCCGTACGCAGGCGTTGGGGACGCCATACCGCGACATGGTTCTAGCGTCGTGGCGCGGTGCGGCACCACCACTCCCCGGCAAGGTCGCGGTTGTCGGGATCCGCGTCTGGGGGCCGGCCGGGGAGATCGGCGACACGGCCGCGCCGCTGGTGGCAATGTCGCCGCCGCCGCCAGGCATGTGGATACGAATGCCGCGTACCGTGCTGGCGACACGCTGAACCATGGCGTTCCCCACACGAGACGGTGTTGCATGTGTGGACGGCCCCTTGGGTGCAAGGGGTGAGCTACGGGGTTTAACGGCGGTGCGACGGCGGTCATGTGTTCGGCCTTTGACGCGGCATGGTGACCGCTGGCCCAGGTGGGTTCCGCGAACAAGCCCCAAACATGGACGCGGCATCGGGATGCCTGTGCAACACACGGGGTTTCTTATTCGTCGGCTCGACCGATCATCATCTCCTGCAGCTCTTTTTGCACCCAGGCACCTGCGAGCGGGTCAGGCGGCCGCGGCAGCCCCGGCCGCCTGCGTGGCGACCTTCTTGCTGCCCCGATACGCTTCCCCGGTCGCCATCATGCCCTCTGCTGGCATTCCAGCCGATCGAAGCCGATCGGTCGGAACCTTTGCCAGCTTCGCCCACACGATACGGGCCATCTTATTGGCCAGAGCCACTGCCGCGAGCTTGCGCGACTTGCGCTCCAGCAAGGCCAGTAGCCAGGCCGAAGCGCTCTTGCTCTCGGGCTTGGCGAAACGGATCACTGTCGTTGCCCCCAGCACCAGCAACTGCCGCAGCCGCTCGTTGCCGGCCCGGCTGATGCCGCCCAGCGCCAGCGTGGTGCAGGGATCGGGGGTTTGGGCGCACTGACCCCAGCCCCGCGTTGGGTCAGGCGACGCGGACGTAGCTTGGGTGTCCGAGATCCAGCATGCGGTTGAGCGCGTGGACGGTAACCGCCACCTTGCTCGCCCGGCGCTCGTCCGTATGCGCGCGCGCGCTCCGCCGGCATTCCACGTGCTGCGCACGCGGAACCTTGACCGGCTTCGCCCGTCGCCGATCACCTGTTTCCACCGGTTCATGGTGGCTTTGACCCGAGCCCGCCTGTTGTATCCAGACGTGTTCTGCCATGCCATGCGCCCGTGCTCGACGATCTGCTGGAGGTGGTTGTCCCGCTGCGTCGGTGCGCTCTCGGCCATCTCGCTCGGCATCGCGGTCGCACGTGGCGGGACGACGACAGCCGCTTCAGGATGGCGTCTGGCGACGCCGGCATAGACGCGATCCTGGTCGTAGGCGCCATCGCCGGTGAACGACGCTACCGCGCCTGCGATCTGGTCGAGAAGGGACCGGCTTGCGACGCGTCGTCCACGTCCTTGGAGGTCAACGTGGCAGCCACGATCCGGCCGGTTTCGGCGTCCACGCCCAGGTGGAGCATGCGCCATGACCGGCGTGTCGCCGTCCCGTGCTTTTCCAGCAGCCACTCGCCTTTGCCGCACAGCTTCAGGCCCGTGCTGTCCACCAGCAGGTGTATGGGTTCGCTGCCAGCCCCGCCTTCGGCATGACCCGACCGCGGCACCTCCAGCGTCGCCGCACGCCGGCTGAGCGTTGTGTGGTCCGGCACAGGCAGCGCGAGGCCAAGCAGGCCAATGACGGAGCCGAGCAGGCCCTCGGCTTGCCGGTAGGCGAGGCGGAACACCGCGCGTATCGTGAGCGCCGTCAGGATGGCGACCGGCGAATACCAGGGCTGCCCACCCCGGGTTGTGCGCGGCGCGGCCGCCCATCCCGCAATTGCATCGTCGGTAAACCAAACTGTCAAGCTGCCGCGCTGGCGCAGGCTGGCGTCGTAGGCCGGCCAGTTCGTCACCCGGCGGCGCTGCCGCGGAATATGATGCCGGCGGTCCTGGTTCAGCTTGAAAGGCAAGATGGGCATCCGGAGTTTGGGAGGGCGATCCCCTACGTCTCCCTGCGCCTCAACACCACCGCCCGATCCATGTTGGGGTGGACGGCCCCCACGGCATCATGTGCCAAGATTGGAGCTGTCGCAGCGTCCAACAGAGGAGCCGTCCGCCATGGAATTTAAGTGTATAGCCGTCGACACGTCCAAGTCTGTCTTCACCCTGCACGGGGTGGACGAGCACGGTCGCCCAATCCTGCGCCGGGATCTGAGCCGGGCTCGGTTCGAGACGTTCCTGGCCAAGATCTCGCCTACCGAGGTGGTGCTGGAAGCCTGTGGCAGCTCCCATCACTGGGGCCGGGTTGCGCAAGCGTCGGGGCATACGGCGCGGCTGATCCCGCCGCAATACGTCAAGCCGTTCGTACAGCGCGGCAAGAACAACCGCAACGACGCGGAGGCGATCGGCGAGGCAGCATCACGCCCCACCATGCGCTTTGTGCCGGTGAGGTCAGCCACGGCTCAAGCCGAGGCGATGGACCTGACCGCCCGCGACCTGCTGGTGCGGCAGCGGACGCAGCTGGTGCACGCCGTGCGGGGTCATGCGGCGGAGTTCGGCGTCATCGCGGCCAAAGGCATTGCCCAGGTCGAGCCGCTGTTGAGGAAGATCGCTGAAACCGACATGCCGCAGGCTGCAAAGGAGACGCTGGCCCAGCTAGGCCGGGTCATCACGCAGTTGGATGCGCAGCTGGCAGAGGTCGATCAGCGCCTGACCGCGCAGCACAAGGCCAATCCGGTCAGTCAACGCTTGGCGGCGGTCCCGGGTGTGGGGCCAGTCACGGCGCTGACGGTGGCGATGAAAGTCGATGCGAGCCAGTTCGAGTCCGCTCGCCATTTCGCGGCCTGGCTCGGGTTGACGCCAAGAGAACACTCCACCGGCAGCCGCCAATGCCTCGGCGGCATCAGCCGGGCCGGCAATGAACGGCTCCGGCAACTGCTGGTCGTGGGAGCGATGGCGGTGATCCGCCATGCCAAGCCGGGGAGCAAGACGGCGAGCCCCTGGCTGCTGACATTGCTGGAGCGCCGGCCGCGCAAAGTGGCAGCGGTCGCTCTGGCCAACAAGATGGCCCGCATCCTGTGGGCGGAGCTGGCAAAGGTTCCAACTGATCGGCTTCGATCGGTTGGAATGCCAGCGGAGGGCATGATGGCGAACGGCACGGCTTACCGGCGCACGCCGCAAGCCGCCTGACCGCTCGTCGTCGCCAAGGAGCAAAAGGGCCAACGTAGGAGATGGCAAACGGTCGAACCGACGAACAGGACACCCCGCTTGGTGCAGAGGCACCTCGATGCCGCATCCATGTTTGGGGCTTGTTCGGCGAAACCCATCTGGGCGGAGTAGCCAAAGGTTCCATCGGCAAAGCCGATGGAATGGCTACGGAGGGCAGCGGTCATGCAGCCGCGTCGAAGGCCGGACACATGACCGCACTCGTTCCGTGAGCCAGATCAAACAAAACCCCTTGCGCTCCAGGGGCCGTCCACACATGCACCACGCTTGCGTGCGCGTCCAGACACCCCACAAACCAGTTCGGCTGCACCACGGGTGCAATGGTGTATGGAAACCCTGTCTAGCTTTCCGATCCCTTTCCGAAAAGCTTCCGAAAACCATCCGGACACTTGGCGAAATGTAGGCGGAAGATTTCCGACGCGAGAGCGGATTGGGCCTGCCCGTTCGCTCCGTCCCGGAGGATTAACGTCCCCGACGCACAACACAGCGAGGGGACATGAGCCGACGGCTAACAAAACGAGACCTTCGGTCGCTCGACGATGACGATTATGGGTCCACGTCACCTGTCTATCGCCATATCCGGGACAACTACGCGGAGCTGACTGCCCGCAAGGTAGGCCTTCCTGGCGAGCCGAGTTGGGAAACCGTGGCGCAGATGCTGACCCGGCGTCGCCAAACGAATGGCAATGTGTTGGTTTCCGCGCGGAATTGACCCGGTTTTTGCACTGAGATCTGACCCGGGTGAATTTATGGTTTGAGGGTCAAACTGCGGTCAGGCTTTGGTTTTCTCCTTTCTTCCCTTCGTCGCGGCGGTGCTGGCCTTGAAGCGGAAGCTGTCGTTGCCGGTTTCGACGATGTGGCAGTGATGCGTGAGGCGATCCAGCATGGCCGTTGTCATCTTGGCATCGCCAAAAACGCCCGCCCACTCGCTGAAACTCAGATTGGTCGTGATCGCGACACTGCAGCGTTCGTAAAGTTTGCTGAGCAAATGGAACAGCAATGCTCCGCCTGACGAGCTGAACGGCAGATAGCCGAGTTCGTCGAGGATCACGAGGTCGCAGCGCATCAGTCGATCTGCAGGCTGGCCGGATCTGCCCTGCATCTTCTCCTGCTCCAAGGCGTTGACCAAGTCGACGGTGCCGAAAAACCGAACCTTCTTGCGATGGTGTTCGATCGCCTGAATGCCAAGGGCTGTCGCCACATGGGTTTTACCCGTGCCTGGACCGCCCACTAGAACGATATTGTCCGGCGATGCAAGGAATTCGCATCGATGAAGCTGGCGAGAAGGCCTCATTGATCTCGCTGGACGCAAAATCAAAACCGCTCAGATCCTTATAGGCTGGAAAGCGCGCCGCCTTTATCTGATAGGCAACCGACCGCACTTCGCGTTCGGCTGTTTCAGCCTTGAGCAGCTGAGAGAGGATGGGGATCACAGCCTCGAACGCCGGAGCGCCCTGTTCCATCAGCTCGCTGGCCGCCTGCGCCATGCCATACATCTTCAGGCTGCGCAGCATGATGACGACCGCCGCCCCCGCAGGATCATGACGCATGGCGGGTCTCCTTCAATGCGTCGCGCAAACTGTCGTAGCGATTGACGTCGGCACGCGGCTCGCGCTCCAGGGTTAGGGCCTGCGGCGCCTCGATGGGCAAGGGGGTCGGCGATTTGCCGTCGACCAATCGGTGTAACACATTGAGGATATGTGTCTTTGTCGGCACGCCATCGCTCAAGGCCAGTTCGACGGCGCACAGAACGGCTTGCTCGTCATGGTGCAGAATCGGGGCAAGTATTTCCACCATCTCCCGATCGCCCCCAGCCTGCCTCAGAAGATGCTGCTGTAGCCGCTTTAAGGCCTCTGGCGATTCGGCAAACGGCGCGCCGTTCCGTAGCGCGCCGGGCTTACGTTGAATCACGGCCAGATAGTGGCGCCAATCATAAATCGTTCGACCAGGCTCCTCATGTAATCGCGCGATGATCCACGCATGTTCGCAAACGGCGCGCCCTTTAGCGACGACGACGATACGGTTTGGATAAACCCGCACGCTGACGGCGTGGTTGGCAAAGGATGCTGGCACGCTGTAGCGGTTACGATCAAAGTGAACGAGGCAAGTTGGCGACACGCGCTTGCCGTATTCTACGAAGCCATCGAACGGCCGCCCTAGCGGCATTAGGCAGGTGGATTCGCTTACCCACGCATCGGCGATGGACCCCGGCTGGCCGCCATGGGAAACCTCCCCCCATAATGCTTTGCAACGCTGCTCAAGCCAGTCGTTCAAATCCGAAAGCGTCGCAAAGCGCGGCATCGGCTGCCACAGCCTATGGCGCGCATCCTGCACGCTCTTCTCGATCTGACCCTTCTCCCAACCCGACGCCGGATTGCAGAAGTCGGTGTCCAGCAGGTAATGGCTGGCCATGGCGGAAAAGCGAGCGTTGACCTGGCGCTGCTTGCCGACGCCGACCCGGTCGACGGCGGTGCGCATGTTATCGTAGATGCCGCGCCGAGGCACGCCGCCGAAAACCCGAAACGCCTGGTCATGAGCGTCAAACAGCATCTCGTGCGTCTGCAGGAGATAAGCCCGGGCAATGAACGCCCGGCTATAGCAAAGCTTGGAATGCGCAGCCTCCAACTTGATCCGTTCCCCAGCGATGATCGCCGCGTCCTCGCTCCAATCGAACTGGAAAGCTTCCCCAGGCTGGAAAACCAGTGGAACAAACGCGCCTCGGCCTGCTGTCTGCTGCTCGCGCTGCCGCTCCGTCTTCCACACGCGGGCAAAGGCGGCGACACGGCTGTAGGAGCCGTCAAACCCCAGCGTCACCAGGTCGGCGTGCAGTTGCTTCACGGTGCGCTTTTGCTTGCGCGGCCTGCTGCCCTCCACCTTCAACCAGGCAGACAGCTTGTCAGCGAACGCGTCCAGCTTACTGGAACGATCTGGAACCTTAAACGCAGGCTCCACGACATCCGAACGCAGATACTTGCGGATCGTGTTCCGCGACAGGCCCGTTCGTCGCGAAATCTCTCGTATTGATAACCGGTCTCGAAACGCCCAGCGGCGGATCACGCTCAGCAACTCCATGTAGATCACTCCGATGCCCCCGCTGAAAAACAGCCGAGGTGAGATCAAACATGGAGTGCGCCCCTGCGGGTGGACAGATTGGGCGATTTGAATTGACCCCCCTTGCTGGGCTTCTGGAGGATGGAAGCCATGACAAAGCATCGTTCGCACAGCGCCGCCTTCAAGCGGCAGGTTGCTGAGGAGTTCCTGGCTGGAGAGACGCTGCACGGGCTGTCGCTGCGGCACGACATTTCGCGGCAGTTGATCCGGATCTGGGTTGGCAAGTTCGAAGCCGGCGCGCTGGACGACGATGTGCAGGCGGCCGATCTACTGCAGGAATACGAAGCCAAGATCGCAGCGTTGGAGCGGATGGTGGGCCGGCAGGCTCTGGAGATCGAGCTGCTAAAGGGGGCTTTGAAGCATGTTCCCCGGCCGAGAAGCGCGAGCACCTCCGTCGTCACCGGCCCTGCGGCATTTCCGTCCGCAGGGGGTGCGCGCTGATGGGCCTCTCTCGTTCCACGTTTTACGACCCGGCGTCTGCAGCGCTGGATGTCAGCGAGGTTCTCGCCCGGATCGGCGCGATCTGCGACGAGTTCGAGTGCTACGGCTATCGTCGCGTGGGTGCCGCCTTGCGCCACCAGGGGGTCGTGGTGAACAGCAAGAAGCTGCGGCGCCTGATGCGCGAGTACGCTCTTCAGCCCAAGCAGCGACGGCGCTACGTTGTCACCACTGACAGCAACCATGACGGCCCGATCTTCCCGGACTTGGCCAAGGATGTTGTGCCCGATCGCCCGAACCAGCTGTGGGTCGCGGACCTGACCTACGTCGCGGTGTCCGGTGGTTTCGTCTATCTGGCTGCCATCCTTGACGCCTGGTCGCGCAAGGTCGTCGGTTATGCGATCAGCCGGTCGATGGAGACCCGCATCGTCGTTGCCGCGCTGAAAGCGGCGATCAAAAACCGCAACCCGCCCAAGGGCTGCATTCACCACTCAGATCGCGGGTCGCAATATGCGTCGGAAATCTATCGCGAGCTGCTGGCCACCCATGGGCTGGCCGGCTCGATGAGCCGCCGCGGCAATCCCTACGACAACGCCAAGGCGGAGAGCTTTATGAAGACGCTGAAGGTCGAGGCCGTCTACCTGGCGGCCTACGAGACGTTCGAGGATGTCACCGCCGACCTTCCGCGCTTCATTGACGAGGTCTACAACGAAAAACGCCTACATTCGGCCTTGGGCTATCTCAGCCCCGCGCAGTTCGAGGACAAACACGCCCGGCAGACGGTCAAAACGGCCGCTTAAAACTGTCCACCACCAAGGGCGCACTCCAACATGGGTCAATTCTCAGTGGAAATTTGCCCTATAGCCGGGTCAGTTCCTGGTGAAATCCAACAGGGCATTGACCTGCTGCCCGATTGCAATGCCGAAACGCTGGCCGCCTGGCTTCAGGCCCGGCCGGGGATCAGCCTCGTCGCGCGGGACCGCTCGGCTGAATATCGACGCGCGATCACTGCTGGTGCACCGTCCGTAGTCCAGGTCGCCGACCGATGGCACCTGCTCTGCAACGCGCGGCAAATGGCCGAACGATGGGCGGCAGGCGCGTATGCCCGACTGCAAAGGCTTCTGCCCATAGCGGCTCTCGACAGCCGCGCCGCTGCTCGGACCAAGGCGTTCGTCCGAACCCGCTCTGCTGGCGAGGTCGCGGCCAATAGCCGTGCCCGGCGTCAGGCCAGATACGATGAGGTGCGTTGACGTCATCTCGCTGGCGAAGGACTGCGTACCATCAGCAAAGCAACCGGCCTTGCCCGCGCCACCGTGGGCAAATACGCCCGTGCCGAGATCTTCCCCGAGCGCGTGCTCCGCACACCAGCGCCGAGCATCATCGATGCGTATCTGCTGCATCTCGAAATGCGGGTAAGCGAAGGCTGTGAGAACGGAATGCAGTTGTGGCGTGAGGTCCGGGAGCTGGGCTTTGGCGGCACAGCGAAACAGGTTCGGCGCTGGCTCCAGGCGAAACGGACCGCACTCCACAAGCATACGCCCTGCCGCTGGCGTGACGTGGTCCTGCCAGGTGCCACGGCCTCGTTGCCGGCGACACGGAAGCTGTTTGCGCCCATTCAGCTCGCCTGGCTTATCGTCAAGGCAGCCGAAACGCGATCGGCCGAGGAGGCCGGGACGATCACGCGCATCGAACAGGATACCGAGGCGGCGACACTCGTCCGGCTCGTCCAACGGTTCGTCGATCTCGTCCGTGATGCAGGGATCACCGACAAGCGGCAGTCCCCTGGTGCTGATACATTCGATGCCTGGCTCACCGACGCGCGCGACTGCAGCGTCCGTGCCGTCGTGAACTTTGCAGCAGGTCTCGAGCATGACGGCGCTGCTGTCCGCGCCGCACTCACCCTGCCGTGGAGCAACGGTCAGACTGAAGGGCAGGTCAACAAGCTGAAACTGCTCAAACGATCCATGTACGGCCGTACCAAGCTCGACCTGCTCCGCCAACGCCTGCTGCTCGCAGCGTAGCAACCACACAAAGCGCGGAAGAGCCCTGCTGCGTGACGCCCAATACGCGATCGACTGCGGCGATGGCGGCTTTGCGGTCGAGTTCAAGCGCCTGTTGCTGCGTGCGATCGCCATCAGGCGGCGACGTGACGGGCTGCGCGACACCACGCTGGAGCAGTATCGCGCCGACCTGGATAGCAGGCTGAACCGGGTGCTGACCTTGCCCCGGCGCGGGGCGCCGGCCAACAGACTGCGCCGACGCATTGCCCGCGACCGCGAGCACCTGTTCGTGTTCGTCACCCAGCGCGACGTGCCAGCGACCAACAACGTCTCCGAACGTGCGCTGCGGCCCAGCGTAATCTTTCGCAAGGTGACCAACGGATCCGCTCGGAATGGGGCGCCGACACCCATGCCGCGTTCCGCTCCGTCGTCAGCACCGCCAAGGCCAATGGCCGCTCCGTGCTCAACAACCTCCGTCAGGCGTCGGCCACCACCTCAGCCAACAAGGCCGCAACCCAACCAGGGTGAGCAATTACCTGAAAACGTCAGGGTGCCATCGTCCATCCTGGAAGCGTCAACCCGGCTTCACCAAGCTCCATGTGTAACCCGGCTTTGAACCACGCCCTTTATCAATAGTTTATTAATCATCATGCCGACACAATCTTTCGCGGCGATTGGCCGCACGACAAATCATAACTGTCAAGACACCAAAATCTCTTGATCCTTCATAAATATTATTAGTAAAATGCAATGATACCAGCCGTTAAGAGAGGATGCAGGATGCCCCGTTACCTGGCCACGCTGACCCAGCTCAAGCGCGATGAGAAAGGCGTCACCGCGCTCGAATACGGCTTGATCGCTGCACTGATCGCCGTCGTGATCATCGGTGCGGTCACCACGCTCGGCACCAACCTTTCCAGCACGTTCACCGGAATATCAGGCCACTTCAGCAGCACTGGAGTGACGAGCACCACAAAATAAGGATCGACAAGAGTATTCCTACCAAGTCGGGGAAGAACCGTCCTTGCCGATGCTCCCGATGCTCCCGATACTGGTGGGCGCTTGCCTGATGGTCCTGCTGGGCGTGGCGCTGCACGACGTCGCATTCCGCACCATTCCCAACTGGATGCCGGCGACGCTGCTGCTACTCGGCGGCAACATTAGAGCGTTGGAGGGAGGCCTGCTCCGCGGCCTGCTGGCCTGCGCGCTGATTCTGCTCGGCGCCGGGTTCTGCTGGCGGCGCGGCTGGCTTGGCGGCGGCGACGCCAAGCTGCTGGTGGCCTGCGGGCTGCTGGTGCCACCCGGCCTGGTGCTGCCCATGCTGCGCGACGTGGCGCTCGCCGGCGGCGCGCTGGCGCTGCTTTATTTGGTGCTCGGGCAAGTGCTGACGCCGTCCCGCTCCGCCTGCCCGGCCAGCCTGCTGCAGCGCGTGCTACGGGCCGAGCGGCACCGCATCTGCCGCCGCTTCCCGCTGCCGTACGGCTTCGCCATCGCTGCCGGCGCGCTGCTGACGCTGTTGAAAGGATAATAGGTCCATGGTGCGAATTGCCTTGTTCACGATCTTGGGGCTCGGCATCATCGGCGGCGCCGCGGCCGCGTGGCTGCTGCTCGCAGTTCCGGCGGCCCCGCCCGCCGTCGCCGCGGCGGCGCCGGTCCGGGCCGCCGTGCTGGTCGCGGCGCATCCGCTGCGGGCCGGTTCGCTGGTCAAGCCCGACGACCTCGCCGCCTACGACATGGCCATCGCTGAAATTCCCCCAGGCGCTAGCACCGACACCCCGCAAGGCCGCGGCAAGCTGGTCGGTGCGCTGATCCGCCGCAGCCTGGGCGAGAACCAGCCGATCCTGCCCGTCGACGTGGTCCACACCGGCGACCACGGCTTCCTGGCCGCCGTGCTCGGCCCCAACATGCGCGCGGTGACGGTGGCGGTGGATGCCGTGAGCGGCACCGCCGGGCTGATCTGGCCGGGCGACCGCGTCGACCTAATCCTGACCCAGGCGATGGACGACACCAGCCTGTCGGTCGGGCACCGGGTGGCGGCGGAAACCGTGCTGAACGACGCGCGGGTGATCGCCGTGGACCAGCAGATCATCCAGGGGCAGGCGCCGGCCCTAGACAGCAACACCCCCGTGAACCGCACCGCGACGCTGGAAGTCACCGCGTCGCAGGCCGAGCGCGTGCTGGTCGCAGGGCGGCTGGGCAAGCTGTCGCTGTCGGTGCTCTCCGCCGATCGCCAAGCCGACGCTCGCGCCACGCCTGTCAGCGCGGAGGCGCCGTCGATGCTAGCACCGATGCTGGTGGCCGCGGTGCCCGCCCGCCAGGCCAGCAGCGCCATCACCTGGGCCGGC
>JAABUU010003735.1_pt1 | contig 18932 bp, 12 predicted proteins | sample 5559301 | NCBI WGS metagenome assembly JAABUU01 (sample SAMN10711884, study PRJNA513360) | rock metagenome | isolation source: Antarctica rocks | place: Antarctica: Victoria Land, Richard Nunatak white | reverse complement strand
TGCTCGAAAGCGACGTCGATGGTTTGTTGAGCGCCTGGCCTCGCCGGACCATGACTCGAAACTTCTAGAACTATCACCGGGGTTTTGTCATAGCGCTGCTTGTTCGCGACGTAGTCCCGCGCGTTGTCTTCGAAGTTCTGGCAAGTCTTGCAGGTCGAGAGGAAGTGGGGCGTCATCAGGCCGGCTTGCGGTTTGGTTCACGATTGATTCAGCAGGGTGAAGAAGTATCTCGTCATTTCAGTCGCGCCTGCCGTGGTCTGAGCCTTGGCGGCCGGTGGGATGTTCGGGTCGGTCGCTGCTGTCGATGTGGTGGAGGCCGTCGGTGTGGTGGAGGTCGCGCTCGAGGTTGTGGGCGTTGGACTGGTCGACGTCGAGCTCGCCGGGGGAGTGGCGGCCCCTGCCGGCGGCGGCGTCGGATCGCCCGTGCACCCGGCGACGATGACGACGGGCGCGGCGGCCAGCACCACGGCATACGGTCTCGTTGTCACGGTCTTCATTCGGGCCCCCTTTCGGCGCGCTCATCCGTGCGCCACCGTCCAAAAAGCATGCCACGGCCGACGCGTCTCCGCGATTCGTCCACAGGCCAAGCGGGTGAAGATCCGGGGAGTCCGGCTCTCCAGCCACTACTCGGCGGGACTCCGGGCCGCTGACCTGCGGCGGAGGGACGACACGCCGAAACGTGGCCCTGCCCCTTGCGTTGGAGGGCGGTGATGCCTACTGTTACCCCGACATCTAGTAGTTACATGGCTGTAAGTCGTCCACATGTAGTCCCCAAAGGTCATCAACAGGGGAAGAGGGCTTACCCACATGTTGTTCACATGTTGTACCCATTTCGCTTGAGGAGGCAGCCGGAGATGCACTGCCCGTTCTGCCGGTACACCGACTCCCGGGTCATCGACTCCCGTACCACGGACGACGGCACCGCCATCCGGCGCCGGCGCCAGTGCCCGGAGTGTGGCCGCCGTTTCACCACGCTGGAGAGCGCGAGCCTCAGCGTCGTCAAGCGGTCCGGGGCGAGCGAGCCGTTCAGCCGGAGCAAGGTGCTCCTCGGCGTGCGCAAGGCCTGTCAGGGCCGTCCCGTCACCGAGGACGACGTGGCCGTCCTCGCGCAGAAGGTCGAGGAGACGATCCGGTCGCAGGGCACGGCGGAGGTCGAGGCGCACGAGGTCGGCATGGCCGTCCTCGAGCCGCTGCGCGAGCTGGACGAGATCGCCTACCTGCGCTTCGCGAGCGTCTACCAGGGCTTCGACAGCCTCGAGGACTTCGAGTCGGCGATCACGCTGCTGCGCGCCGAGCGCGACGCGATCGGCCAGGAGCCGGCGAAGGCGACCCCACGGCATACCGAGTAGCACTGCACCACCTCTGACGCTGACCGGCGGACCGCCTTCTACGACGGGCCGTGGGGTGTCAGACCCGAGAACGAGAATATAGGTAGCAACCCATCTGCAGGACTGGTCAGGGAGGGCCAACGAACATGACGGAGACCGCGAACCGCTCAGGTGCACCCAAGGGTGCCCGGGGCAAAGGCGTGAAGATCGAGCGCATCTACACGACGCCGGGAGTCCACCCCTACGACGAGGTGACCTGGCAGAAGCGTGACGTCGTCCAGCAGAACTGGAAGACCGGCGCGACGATCTTCGAGCAGCGCGGGGTCGAGTTCCCCGACTTCTGGTCGATCAACGCGAGCACCATCGTCACGACGAAGTACTTCCGTGGCGCGCTCGGCACGGCGGCCCGCGAGACCGGCCTCAAGCAGCTCATCGACCGGGTCGTCCTGACCTACGTCAAGGCGGGCAAGGAGCACGGCTACTTCGGCTCCGACGAGGACGCGACGCTCTTCGAACACGAGCTGACGTATGCCCTTCTGCACCAAGTGTTCTCGTTCAACTCGCCGGTGTGGTTCAACGTCGGCACCGCCTCTCCCCAGCAGGTCAGCGCGTGCCAACCGTATGACGCTCTGGTCAGCACGCCGTCGGGACTCGTCCCGATCGGGAAGCTCGTGGAGGACGACGCGGTCGGGGCGAAGGTCTACGACGCGCGCGGACTCACCCGCGTGCTCGCCACCAAGGCGAACGGCGTCAAGGACGTCCTGCGGCTGCACACGAAGGCGGGCTACACGCTCGACGTCACCGCTGACCACCTCGTTTGGAAGAGCGCGGGTCAGGGCACGGGCCGGTTCGCCGAGGCCGGCACGCTGCAGCCGGGCGACCAGCTCGAGTGGCACCGCCGCGACGCCTTCGGTGAGGCTGAGATCGACCCGCAGCAGATCAGTGCTGCCGCGCTGGCCGGATGGCTGCAGTCTGACGGCTTCGTCGGCCAGTACACCGGCACCAACAAGTCCCTCACCATCGAAGCGCTGACCGTGACGCCGGCCGAGCTGGTCTGGGTCACCGCAGCAATTGATGCGGTGTTGCCGGGGATTCATCGGCACGAGCGGACGTTCGTGACCCAGAGCCCCATGCTCGACGGTCGCCGGACGCGCCTCTACGGCGTGGGACTTGAAGGGTTCATCGCCGAGTGGAACCTGCGTCCGCGCGGCGAGGACATGGAGGTCCCTCCGCAGTTGTTCACCGCGCCTCTTCCGGTCGCCGCAGCGTACCTTCGCAGCATCTTCCAGGCCGAGGGATTCGTCTCCGCGCGTGAGCGCTCGACTGTGGTCGAGGTGGACATGATCGGTGAGAAGCACATCAGGGGAATGCAGTCGCTGCTGCTGCGCTTCGGCATCTTCGCGCGGGTGGGGTTCAAGAAGGACACGCGTGCCGACCGCAAGGGCTGCTGGACCCTGCGCATCCAGAACGCCGGCGACCGGCGGTCCTTCGCAGACCTGATCGGCTTCATTGACCCGGTCAAAGCCGACAAGCTCGAGGCGAGCTTCGAGATGCCGGGACGTGGCGCGCAGCGCGTGAAGCGCCTCGAGATCGCTCGGATCGAGCACCGTGGCGCCATGGAGGTCTACGACATCCAGACTGAGAGCGGCGAGTATCTCTCCGGCAACCTCCGGGTGCACAACTGTTTCATCCTCTCCGTCGACGACTCGATGGCCTCGATCCTCAACTGGTACAAGGAAGAGGGGTTCATCTTCAAGGGTGGCTCCGGCGCGGGCCTCAACCTCTCGCGGATCCGCTCCAGCAAGGAGCTGCTCTCCTCCGGCGGCACCGCGTCCGGCCCGGTCTCCTTCATGCGCGGCGCCGACGCGTCCGCGGGGACGATCAAGTCCGGTGGAGCGACCCGTCGTGCGGCCAAGATGGTCGTGCTGGACGTCGACCACCCCGACATCGTCGAGTTCGTCGAGACCAAGGCGCGCGAGGAGGACAAGATCCGCGCGCTGCGGGACGCCGGCTTTGACATGGACCTCGGCGGCAAGGACATCGTGTCCGTGCAGTACCAGAACGCCAACAACTCGGTCCGGGTCAACGACGAGTTCATGAAGGCGGTCGAGGCGGGATCCAACTTTGGACTGCGCCGCCGCGACACCGGCGAGGTCATCGAGACCATCGACGCCCGTGAGCTGTTCGCCAAGATCGCCAAGGCGGCGTGGGAGTGCGCGGACCCGGGCATCCAGTACGACGACACGATCAACGACTGGCACACCAACCCGGAGACGGGCCGGATCACGGCATCTAACCCCTGCTGCTTCACGGGCGAGACCATGGTTGGCACGTCGACTGGTCTGGTCGCCATCGAGGACGTCGTCAAGCAGGTGACCGACGGTCAGCGCGTGGCCGTGTCGGCGTGGGACGAGGCATCAGCGAGCTTCGTGGAGCGGCAGGTGCTGCGCGGCTGGGTGGCCGGCCACACCCGCGACCTGGTGCGAGTCGTCACTGACTCGGGGATCGCTGCGACCTCCACGCCCGAGCACAGGTACCTCACCGAGGCCGGCACGTGGGTGGAGGCGCAGTCGCTGCGCCCGGGCCAGAAGCTGAAGGCTCGCTCGAGTTCGGTCCAGGTCACCGCCGTCGAGTTGGTCCGTGAGGACCGTGAGGTTGCTGTCTACGACATCGAAGTGGATGAAGCGCACACCTTCCTCATCGGCGGGTTCGATGGCGCAAGCGTTGTCGTGCACAACAGCGAGTACATGTCACTCGACAACTCCTCGTGCAACCTGGCGTCGCTCAACCTCCTCAAGTTCCTCTGCGACGACGACACCTTCGACGCCGAGACCTTCCAGAAGGTCACCGAGCTCGTCATCACCGCGATGGATATCTCGATCTGCTTCGCCGACTTCCCGACCGAGCCGATCGCCAAGACCACGCGCGACTACCGCCAGCTCGGCATCGGCTACGCCAACCTCGGCGCGCTGCTCATGGCCACCGGTCACGGCTACGACTCCGAGGGTGGCCGGGCACTCGCTGCATCGATCACCTCGCTGCTCACCGGCGCGGCTTACAAGCGCTCCGCCGAGATCGCTGCAGTCGTCGGCCCGTATGCCGGGTACGCCCGGAACGCGGATGCCCACAAGCGGGTGATGCGCAAGCACCAGTCCGCCAACGACTCGATTCGGACCCTGGACACGATGGACCATGGCGTGCACCAGCTCGCCACCAAGGCGTGGGACGACGTCGTCAAGATGGGTGAGCAGAACGGCTACCGCAACGCCCAGGCCAGTGTTCTGGCGCCGACCGGAACCATCGGCTTCATGATGGACTGCGACACGACCGGCGTCGAGCCGGACTTTTCATTGGTCAAGTTCAAGAAGCTGGTCGGTGGCGGGTCGATGCAGATCGTCAACCTCACCATCCCGCGCGCGCTGCGCAAGATGGGCTACACGGGGGAGACGGTCGAGGCGATCGTCGAGTACATCGCCGACAAGGGGCACGTCATCGACGCGCCCGGCCTCAAGCCGGAGCACTACGAGGTCTTCGACACCGCGATGGGCGCGCGCTCGATCTCGGCCACGGGCCACGTCAAGATGATGGCCGCGACGCAGCCATTCCTGTCCGGGGCGATCTCGAAGACGGTCAACCTGCCTGAAGACGCTACGGTTGATGAGATCGAGGATGTCTACCTGCAGGGATGGAAGCTCGGGTTGAAAGCCCTTGCTATCTATAGAGATTCCTGCAAAGTGGGGCAGCCACTGTCCGATGGTGGGTCGACCGCCAAGGATGCTGCGGCCGACAAGCTCGCCGCCGGCGAGGTCAAGGTCGAGAAGGTGATCGAGTACCGTCCGGTCCGCCGCCGGCTGCCGAAGCGCCGGTCTTCGCAGACGACCTCGTTCTCCGTAGGTGGGGCCGAGGGCTACCTCACCGCCGGGACGTACGACGACGGCCAGCTGGGCGAGATCTTCCTCAAGTTCGGCAAGCAGGGCTCGACGCTGGCCGGTTTGATGGACGCGTTCTCCATCGCCATCTCGATCGCGCTGCAGTATGGGGTGCCGCTCGAGACCTACGTCGAGAAGTTCACCAATCTGCGCTTCGAGCCGGCCGGTCTGACCGACGACCCGGACGTGCGGATGGCTCAGTCGATCATTGACTACGTGTTCCGGCGCCTGGCGCTGGACCACATGGACTTCGAGACCCGTGGCTACATGGGCATCCACACCGCTGCCGAACGGGCTCGTCAGCTCGAGACGGGTTCGTACGTCGCTGAGGACGGCGACTCCGAGGAGGACATCGAGGACGAGCTCGAGTCGTACTCGCAGTCCGCGCCGGTGAAGAAGAAGCCCGAGCCGAAGGTCGAGGAGAAGCCCGCCGACATCGAGTCAGCCGCGGTGGTCAGCTCCGGCTCTGGCGCGGCGTCGGCCCGTGAGGTCAGCGACGTTCACTCGTCCGCCGAGCTGATGGAGAAGTTCGCCGGCAAGTCGGCGGACGCACCGATGTGCATGACGTGCGGCACGAAGATGCGTCCGGCGGGATCCTGCTACGTCTGCGAAGGATGCGGCAGCACCAGCGGTTGCAGCTGACCATCGGGACAACTCCGGAGGGCCTGGGCGCATGGCGTTCGGGCTCTTCGGCGCGCGAGGACAGCCTTGCGCATAGACCCATGCGGACCCAACTCAGGCCACCACGCTCGCCGAAGCGAAGTGACTCGCGGGCATGGCGGTTCGGAGACGCCAGGTGATGGCGATGGGTCGATCTCCTCGATGCTCGACGTAATCAGCCTCACCCAAGAACAAGTAGGGCGCGCCAGCCCCGAACGCAGTCACCTTCTCCGGACGGGAGAAGATCAGAATGTGGCTGCCTTGCTCGGCATGACGAAGGTAACGCTGTCCAGTCTTTGACGCGATGGAGGTGCTGGACTGTGATTCCCAGTGGAAAAGCGTCGAGCTGATCGCATAGTCGCGATACATGGTCGTCGGCGAGTAGTCCGCTTCGGACTTCTTCAGGGTCACGAAGAAGGCGTCACTGTTCGCTGCCTGGGAGTACAGCACGCCCTCACGGAAGCTATTGGGTTTTCGCCCGTCGACCGAGACGTAGTCCAGCGCGGATACGACCTCTTCACGCGTGTAGTGGGCACCCACCCGCAGTGGTCGAGGATGGATTGCCCCGCTCAGGGATTGAGTCACATGCTCAGCCCCGGCTAGTCCGATCTCGATGACCGCCCGGAGATCCTCACGGACGGCAGGCTCATGGCGCAGGGAGGCTAAGCCAACGGCATACGAGTCGTATCCGCCGCCATCCGGCCAGAGGGAGAAGAAGAGCATCCGGCCGTACGCCTGAAGGTCTGCATCTGCGGACTCGTAGGTCGGGGCATCGTCGGCGAGCCAAGCCAAGTAGGCGCCGCATCGATCGGAATCATCGACATGTACCAAAGCTCGAACGCGCTTCAGCAACCCCGCTTCATTTGGGCCGCTGGGTGGCACGGTTACGTTGGCGTCTCGACGCAACTCCGTCCAAGAACGGTCTGAGCGGACGACATCGGCGAGTTCAACGCCAGAGTCCTGGAGGAAGGTGCTGAGATTCGACGTCGGATGAACTTTGAGCTCTGCGATGAGCTGCTTCTTTGTGGTGCTGATCTGGCTCTTGATGTGAGCCAGGACGAGGTCCTGCGTCTGCCGGTCAAGCACGATCTGGGAGCCGGCGGGAAGGAAGGGAAACCCATGTTCGACGTCGCGGAGCAGTTGAGCGCGGGTCGAGCCGGTGAGGGCTCGATAGCGCTGGTCAAAGCGAAACTCCTTGCGGTGATGACCGACGAAGTCGAGGGCTGTCAAGACCGCCTTGCTCGGTGCGGTGCGAAGGCCGCGCCCAAGCTGCTGGAGGAAGACTGTCGAGCTTTCGGTTGGCCGAAGAAACAACACCGTGTTGATCGACGGGATGTCGACTCCCTCGTTGAAGACGTCGACCGCGAAGATGACTGCGATCCGCCCGCTCCGGAGGTCGGCAATAGCGCGGTCTCGCACGTCGGAGACAGTGTCGCCGGTGACCTTGGCCGAGGGGATGCCGGCCGTCGTGAAGACCCGAGTCATGTAGTCGGCATGAGCAACGCTCACGCAGAAGCCGATGGCCTTCATGGCGGACAGGTCGGCAATCTTGTCTCCGACGGCCTTGAGGATGATGCGAGCGCGTAGGTCGTTGCCGGTGTAGAGGTTTGACAGGGTAGCGGTGTCATACGCGCCCGCACGCCAGTCGACGTGCTGCAGTTCCGTGCCATCGGCGACTCCGAAGTAGTGAAAGGGGGTCAGGAGGTCTGCACCGAGTGCATCCCAAAGACGCAGTTCGGCGGCAGTGCGACCGCCGAAGAAGTCTCGAACGTCCACCCCGTCGCCGCGCTCGGGCGTTGCTGTCAAACCAAGGAGTTCGCGGGGAACCAAGTGGTCGAGGATGCGCCTGTACGTTTGTGCCTCGCTGTGGTGAAACTCGTCGATGACAACAAGTTCGTAGGCGTCGACAGGGATGTTGCCAACTCCGTACGCCGTGAGCGACTGCACCGAGGCGAACACGTGGTCCCAACGCTCTGGCCGAGCGCCCGCAGCATAGAGCTCCCCAAAGTTGGGGTCGGCCAGAACCTCGCGGTAGGTTCTTAGCGTCTGCTGGAGGATCTCGCGACGGTGCGCCACGAAGAGAAGCTTTGGTCGTCGAGCCGCCTCCGCCGAGAGTCGCTTGTAGTCCAGCGCGGCGACGACCGTCTTTCCAGTTCCTGTCGCCGCGACGACAAGGTTTCGGTGCCGATCGTGGACCTTGCGCTCAACATCGAGCGACTCAAGCATCTGCGTCTGGTGCGCGTAGGGGCGAACCTCAAGACCCGACAAGCCGAATGTGACGCGGTCCGAGTGACGGGAACCACCAGCCTCCGCCAGCGCATCATCGAGGCGATCCCGATCCGTCGCCGGATTGTATAGCTCGTAGGTCGGGTCGTTCCAGTAGGTGTCGAACGTGGCACTGAACTTTTCGAGTAACGCCGGTGTCGCGATGGATGAGAGCCGCACGTTCCACTCCACCCCGTCGAGCAGGGCTGCCCGCGAGAGGTTGCTTGACCCCACGTATGCCGTGTCGAATCCGGTGTTGCGACGAAAGAGCCAGGCTTTTGCGTGAAGGCGCGTGCGGACTGCGTCGTACTGGATCCGGACCTCGGCACCGAAGTCGTCGATCAGCCGGTCGAGCGCCACCCGTTCCGTCGCGCCCATGTAGGTCGTCGTGATGACGCGGAGTCTGACTCCCCGGTCGCGCAGTTGCGCCAGCTCGCGTTCCAGAAGGCGAGTTCCGTGCCACTTGACGAAGGCGCACAGGAGATCGACGTGGTCGGCACTGGTGAGCTCTGCCCGCAGCTCGCTTCCCATGCCGGGTTCGCCGTGAGCGTTGGTCAGCAAAGCTGCTTCCGATAAGGGCGTGGCTGGACGACCACGATCGACCCCGGTGATCTGACCCGGTGCACTCGGCCTGCTCAGCGACAGCAACTGGCTGGTAGCTCCGAGGAGGATGTCTTCGTGGGCCCTCAGAACCTCGAGGATGCGGTTGACGAGTTCGCGTCGTCTTTCGGGGCTTCGCTCTCCTTCCAAGGCACGAAGGACTGCCGCGCGAATGTGACGGCTCAGGACCTCGGGCTCATCAGCCTCGTCGACCCTGCCAGTCGCAGGCATCAGGACATCAAGCCCGTCGAGGGCCTCCCTCAAGCGCTTCGTGACGAGGCTTTCATAGAGTCCCTCGAGCATGCTGTCGCCGCTTTGCGTCACGGCGAGAGCTTGCCACTCGCGCGTGCACCTTTGGTCGTTTCACGCGGCGTCTTTCCAGTCATCCGGATGAGCGCGCGTCGCGCAGCCGGGGCGTGCTGTGGACGCGGCTGGCGGCCGCAACGGCGTGAGCCGGCCTCACGGCATACGAGGGATCGCCGTCGGTGGGACGTGCCATCACGCGCGAGAAGCCAAACGGAGGGGACACCATGACGGCTCGCACCATTCCGGAGGATCCGCAGTTCGTCACGGGCTCGGAGCGTGAGGTGTGGGAGCGTCTGCGCACGACGCTCGGTGGCGATGCCGTCCTGCTGGCGAACCTGAGGCTCACCGACGAGAAGAAGGACTACGAGGCGGACCTCGTGGTTCTGCTGCCGGGCGCCGGCGTCGTCGTCCTCGAGGTGAAGGGGGGCAGCGTCTGGGTCGACCCACTCGATGGCACCTGGCGGATGCGTCGTGGCGGGAAGGAGGAGACGGTCGACCCTGTCGACCAGGCGCGAACCGCCAAGTATGCGATCCGCGGCTATGTCGAGAGCGACCCCCGGTGGCGCGACTCGTCACGAAGCCGGATCCGCTGGGCACATGCGGTCGTCACGCCGTTCACCGAGCTGGCCGCCGACTTCGCGAAGCCCGACTGTCCGCGCTGGATGGTCAGCGACAAGGGCGACCTCGCCGACCTTGCCCTTCGGGTGTGGGACATCCCCGTCAAGCAGGAGAACCACCTGCGGGCACCCGATCGGGGTGACGTCGAGGTGACCGTCGAGATCCTCAAGGGACGGATGCTGCCGCGGTTCGATGTCGCGGCTGAGGCCGACGATCGGGAGTCGGCCGCCGACCGGCTGACCATGGAGCAGGCGGGGCTGCTGCAGGTCACCAGGCTCCTCAACCGCGTTGAAATCCGCGGCGGCGCCGGCAGCGGCAAGACCCTGCTGGCGCTCACCCAGGCCAAGGAACTGACCCGTGGACGTGAGGACGTCAAGGCGCAGCGCGTGGCCCTGGTCTGCTACTCGTTCGGCTTGTCGGAGTACTTCAAGCGGTCCATCGCGGCGTCACCGCGCAGACATCGCCCGGCGTTCGTCGGGCCGTTCGAGGAGCTGGCCCGAGAGCTGGGAGTGACCGAGTTCACCGACCGCGACGACAGCGACTTCTGGGAGCGGCGCCTCCCGGCGCAGATGACGGAACTGGCGCGCGAGCTGCCGGAGAAGGATCGCTTCGACGCCATCATCGTCGACGAGGCGCAGGACTTCGCCGACCTGTGGTGGCGGCCGTTGATGGCATCGCTGAGGGACGAGACCACGGGCGGGCTCTATGTCTACTCGGACGAGAACCAGCGGATCTTCGCCCGCTTCGGCCAGCCGCCCGTGCCGCTCGTCCCTCTCGTGCTGGACCACAACCTGAGGAACACCCGGCAGATCGCTGACTCCTTCGCCTCGTTGACCCCGATGCGGATGCGGACGCGCGGGGGAGAGGGGGTCGAGGTGCGCTTCGTCCCGGCGGCGAAGGCGGAGGCGATCGACGTGGCGAACGACGAGGTCGAGACGCTCCTGTATGCCGGGTGGCGGCCGGAGCACGTCGCTCTGCTCACCACCGGCTCACGGCACCCCGAGCAGGCCGAGCGGCAGGAGACGCTGGGGCAGGTGGGCTACTGGAAGTCGTTCTGGGACACCGAGGACGTGTTCTACGGGCATGTCCTCGGGGGCAACGGTCTCGAGCGGCGAGCCGTCGTGCTGTGCGTCAACTCCTCCGCGGACGCGGACCGGGCCCGCGAGAAGCTCTACGTCGGGATGTCGCGCGCGACGGACCAGCTGGTGGTCGTGGGCGAGCCTGAGGTGATCCGCGCGATCGGCGGGCATCGCGTCGCTGCTCAGCTGGGGATCGCCTCCTCGTGACCCGGCGACGCTCGCCAGCCGGTCCGCGATCGCGTCCTGCCGGTGGATTAGCTCCTCTACCCCGGTCTGCCACCGGCTGGCGAAGTCCGCGAGCGTCTCCGGCAGTCGGTCGTGCCCCACGTTGCCCGCGTCGTCCAATCCGAGGACCAAACGAACATCGACCCAGCGACCACGCAGTGGCCCTATCCCTCAACCCGGGCGCAGACCATGGTCGGCGAGCTGGTGACGAGCCCACCCCCAGCGGCGGTCGTCCGAGAAGCAGTGCCACTCACGTCCCAGATCGACCGCATGCACCGCACCCCTGAACCGGGAGAACGCACCCTTGCCATGGACGGCGGCCGCCAAGCTCTGACGGATGAGCGGGTCGGCGACTGACTCGGCGAAGTCCTCCATGTCCCGCCAGGACTCCCGGTTGTCGTCGACGAGGTGGAGCCAGTCGGGATCCTCGGGGTCCACGGCATACTCCTCACCGATCACCATCGGGTCCGTGGCCGAGGCTGGGAGCGTCTCGCCAGTCCTACGGTTGAGGTACCCACCCTCGCGGTCGGACATCGTGAAGCTCAGCTGGCCGAGGTCGACGGCTACCACCTCACCCGGGAACTCCTCGTCGCGGATGACGGCGAGCATCTCGTCGGCGAGAAGCGCATCCCCTGCCCAGCCTCGCCCTTGGAGCCGCTGCAGGACGGACAGGATGATCGGCACCATCGAGCGTCGCCCGGCCGGCTTCGCTGCCCGGTAGGTCCGCACGAGTCCCGTTCCCACCTGCTGGAGCGCGGTGACAATCGAGACACCGGTCAGTGCCTCGATGACGTCATTGACCTTGCCCGCCATGACGGCACGTCGAAACTCTGTGAGGTCGACCGGGGGAGCCGCCGCCGAGGGGTCCGGTGACTCCGGTGGTTCGGCCGGTCGCGCCGGCGGTGGTGGGGACTCTCCGTCGTCGCCGTCCCAACGGCGCCCGTACTGGTCCGGCAGTGAACCCCAGCCCCAGAAGGCCATCGGCGCGTCGGGGACGATCCCGAGCAGCTCCAGCGGATCCACCCGGCCCATGACGGTGCACGCGTGGGTCCAGTCGTCGCCGAAGTCGAAGACGTACGTGAACTTCGACCCCGATCTGACTCGTCGAGCAACGACCGACGACAGCAGCGCCGTCCGGGGGATGGTCTGGGTCCACGCCGAGGACCGGAGCTTGTCCGCCATCGCCTCGTCGACGACGGCAGTCCCGTCCTCGAGGGTGAACTGTCTCAGGTGGGACAGGTCCCACCGGGCCAGGGCAAGGTCGATCGCTTCCCCGAGGTTGTCGAACGTGGCGCCCGGGGGGACGACGAAGTTCCGGCCCGGTGGTGGGTCGAACACCTCACCGCGTCCGTGCAGCAGCTCGACCCGGATGGTCAGCCAGCGGCGGGTCATGAGGTCAACCCTGTCAGCCTCCACCGCCGGACGTCGACTCGGCCCTCCGCGGCGACTAGCCGGCGTTGTCCACAGCCAGGGCCAGGCCCAGGTAGCCGGGGGGCCTGGAGCAGTCAGCCGAGAACCGGTAGCCCGAACACGCGAGCTGCACGCAGGTGAGTCCAGTGGGGTCTCCATACCGAAAGCGCTGTGACTACCGTTGGTCGCATGAGTCCGAAGAGCAAGGGTCGCCCCAAGGGCCGCGGCCGTCCAGCCCCCAAAGGACACGGGCGCGTCGTCCGCCCACTCTCCCCCGTGGATCGGGCGTTGCGCTCCGCCCGGGATCTGGGCGACCTCGAGGCCCCGCTGCGAGTACAGCTCGTCGCCAGCGGCTGGGTGGGTGAGCAGCTCGCCGCTGCCGCGATGGGCCGTCGGCAACCGGAGCGCGACCTGGCCACCGAGCTGGGAGCCGAGCTGGCCGGCGGCCGCAGCGACGCGGCATACCGGGCGCTCCTGGCGCTGCGCACGATCGCCGGCCCCGAGGAGGTGGCACTCATCGACTCACTCCTGCACGAGCAGGGGCTCACCACCGCGACCCGGCCGCCGTGGGCCGACCGGGCAGTGCCCACGCCGGTGAACGCGTGGCGCCTCAGCGACCCGTGGGGCTCCGACACCCTGACGATCATCGGCTACGACCACCCGGAGCCGCACGAGCTCGCCGTCGGCATCGCCACCGTCGGGGGCCTCAGGGTCGAGAGTGTCACCCTCGTCGAGCCCGGGACCGCTGAGCAGCTGCTCGAGGACGCTCCTGAGCGCTACACCCTCGTCCCGGTCGACCCCAGCTCGGCGCTGGCTCGCGTCGCCGCAGCAATCAACATGACGGACATGTCCTGGCCGCCCCAGCGCGATCCCGACTACGTCGAGCTGCGGGCGCTGACACTCGCCCGCTCCCGCCCGTATGCCGTGAAGCGGGACTGGGAGGGCATCTCCGACGAGGACCTGAGACGACTGATCGACGACTTCGCCGAGCAGACCGGTCTGTCGGAGGCGGAGAACGTCGTGGAGATCCTCGCTGACACGTTCATCGACTTCGGCGACGGCTACCTCGCCGACGGCGTGCTGGCGTGGAGCCCCCTCGAGGTGGAGCACTTCATGTTGGACTGGGTGCTGCGCAAGGTCGTGCTCGACCCGCAGGACTGGGAGGCGCTGCCCCGGGTCCTGAAGGCATGGCTTGACTTTGCCTTGCGGCGCAGGGAAATTGCCGAGCAGGACATCGTGCCTGTGGTCGAGGTGGTGGACGAGCTGACGCCGCAGTTCCGCGAGCTGGCCGGCGACGAGGCGGCCGCCGGTCCCGCCAAGCAGATGCTCATGGCGTTGCTCGAGGAAGATGTCGACCTCGATGACGGGGAGGCGTTGCAGCAGGCGGTGCGGGCCAACAACGCCCGCCAGCGTGGCCGAGCGGTTCAGGCAAGGGACGTCCGAATGAGTCGGCTGGGTCTCGACGCTGCGGCGACAGAGTCGCTCGTCCGGCTCCTTCCCGAGGATGCACAGCGGGAGGCGCGCGCGGTCCTCGACTGGCTGCTCCCTGAGGGCGACGAGGGTCTCGAGAACCTCAGCCAGTACGACCTCCAGAACTTCCTCTGGTACTACCTCCCGGTCAAATGGCTCGTCGAGCCCCGCGAGCACCACGAGGCCGCTTGGGCCCTCGGCGACTTGCTCGAGTCGGCCGGACTGACCCGGTGTGCCGGGTTGTGCCGTTCCAATGACACGCACCTCCTCATCGACCTCTGGGACACTGATCAGGCCCGCGCACGACGGACACTGCGTCGACTCAGCGAGAGCTCGGGCGTCGACCCGCTCGACACCGAGACTCTCCAGTGGGGTGCGGTGTTCGGGATGGCCGAGGCGGCCGCGCGCGCAGCCGTGAGCGATGCGCTCGAGGCGGCCCTCGACGCGGGCCGGCTGACCCCTGGTGCGCCACGGTGGAAGGCGGAGGCCGGACGGATCATCAACGAGGTCGTTGCGCGGTCCGGCGAGCTGCCCGGTGCAGCAACCCTGCTCGAGGCGATCTGGGCTGAGCGGACCGGGGTGGTGGGTCGGGCGGACCGGGACGGCACGGGTGAGCATTCTCGGACCGGTGCTGCCGCGGCTGTCCACGCTGATCGACGTCCCCGACAGCGTCGACACGTCGCTCGAGCCGCTGAGGTGGCTCCTGCACCAGGTGGGAGAGGGGGTGACGATGACCCAGGCGGGGTACCTCCCGAAGGCGTTGGTCCTCGCGGCGAACGACCGGTTCCGCTGGTTCGACCTGCCCGGCTTCTCGGTCCGGACCGAACACGACCTGCCGCAGCTGGCTCACCTGCACGAGCTGGCGAAGGCCACCCGTCTGCTCACTCGACGCGGTCGACGGCTGACCGTTTCAGCTGCCGGTCGGCGGGCTCTCGGCGAGCCCCATCTATTGTGGCGCAACGTCACCCGTCCGTTCTTCGACGGGACTCGGTTCGAGGGCGACGGGTCGGCGTTGGCCGTCGCGTGCCTTCTCGGTCAGGGTGGCGCACAGCCTGAGCGGGCCGTCGAAGCCCGGGTCGGTGGCGCCGTGAGCGAGAGGTGGCGGACCGGCGCCGGCGAGCCGCTCGGGCCCTATGCGGGGATACGTGCGATGCGCGAGCTGCGCGTGCTCGGCGAGATTTTTGGCTGGATCGTCGAGGAAGGCGCCTACGACGCCCGGACGATCGCCCTCACCGAAATCGGTGAAGAGGCAGGCCTGCTCGGGCTCCAGAGCCAGGCCAGGGCGCCACGCGACCGCCCGTGAAGCCGCCGGAACGCATCAGCGCATCAGTGATCGTGATGCATTGATGCTAGGATTCCTCGCATGCGAACGACGATCACGCTGGACTCAGATGTGGAGGCTCTCTTGAAAAGGCTGATGCGTGAGCGGGGCTTGTCGTTCAAGGAGGCGGTGAACGCCTCTCTGCGAAAGGGACTCGCGCCGAAGCCACGTGCTGACCTCAGCTTTCCGACATTCGATCTAGGTGTGCCGAAGGTCGACACCCTGCACGCGCTCCAACTCGCGTCCGACCTCGAGGACGACGAGATTGCTCGCGAGATGAGCACTGGTCGGTGAAGCTGGTCGACGCGAACGTCCTGCTCTATGCGGTGAACCGGCAAGCGCAGGCGCATGACGCGTCGCATCGATGGCTCACCGCGGCCCTTTCGGGGGGTGAGGCGGTCGGCTTTCCGTGGACGAGTCTGCTCGCGTTTCTCCGGATTTCGACCAGCCACCGCGTGTTCGCATCTCCGCTCGGCGTCAGCCAGGCGATGGACCTCATGGAAGCCTGGACCGGCGCGCCGGTTGCCGTGATCGTGGAGCCGACCACCCGGCATACCTCGCTCCTGCGCGGGATGCTCGAGCAGGCAGGCACCGCCGGTAACCTCACGACCGACGCCCATCTCGCGGCCCTGGCGAGCGAGCACCGCGCTGAGGTGGTCACCTTCGACCGAGACCTGGCACGGTTCGGCGTCTGCGTCGTGGTGCCCGACTGAGACGTGGAGTAGCGTCGGACACATGCAGACTCGTCGACTGGGCAGGCTCGGTCACCAGAGCTCCGTCCTCATCTACGGCGCCGCCTCGCTCGGGGAGGTGGACCAGGACCGCGCGGACGCCTCGATCCAGGAAGCCCTCGACGCGGGGATCAACCACTTCGACGTCGCGGCCGACTACGGCGACGCCGAGCTGCGGCTCGGACCGTGGATGCCGCGGATCCGGGACGAGATCTTCCTTGCGACCAAGACGGGTCTGCGCACCCGGGACGAGGCGTGGGCCCAGATCAACCATTCGCTCGAACGCCTGCAGACCGACCACGTCGACCTCATCCAGCTGCACGCGGTCTGTGACCTGGAGAACCTCGACCTGCTGACCCGGCCGGGCGGCGGCCTGGCGGCCGCGGTCCGGGCCAAGGAGGAGGGCCTGGCCGGCGCCATCGGCATCACCGGCCACACCCACGCGGCGCCGTCCGTGCACACCGAGGCCCTGCGGCGCTTCGACTTCGACAGCGTCCTGACGCCGGTCAACTACCGGCTCGTCAAGGACCCGGCGTATGCCGCGGACCTGAACACGCTCCTGGAGGCGGCGGCTGCGTCCGACGCGGCGGTGATGGCGATCAAGGCCTTTGCCCGACGCACGTGGCATGACGGTGAGGCACAGAACTACGACACCTGGTACGCCCCCTTTGACGAGCAGCGTTACATCACAGCGGCGTTCGTGTGGCTGCTCGCCAGCTACCCGCGGGTGACCGGCTTCGCCACCGCCGGTGAGACCCGGCTGCTGCGGCAGATGGTCGCGGCCGAGGCGGCGAACTCCGAGCTCACCACGGATGAGGCGGCCCAGATCCTCGAGCAGGTCGAGGACTACGAGTCGCCGTTCGTCGGGATGCCCGGCTGATCAGAGGATCGACGCATCCATGAGATAAGCGCCGAGCCGCTCAACGACCGCGCACTGTTGCTGGGTCATCCCATGGGAATCGAGGATGACGGTGTACTCCGGGTGGTCCTCCTCGAGCAGCACGCCGTCTTCGTCCTCGAAGTTGCGGACGAGCTTGATGCGGCCGCCATCGAAGCGAAAGTTCCAGTAGTAACCACCCCACGCGTCGCTCCAGACGAGATGGCTCAGCCCGGTGTCCCACATCGCGCAGAAGTCCCGCAGCGTCGCCTCGAGGCCGTCGTAGCCGATGCTCGTCGCCAGCTGGGGGAGCGCCTCCACGAGACCCGCGGCCGCGGACGCGGTGATCTCGCGCACCGCCTCGGCCGCGCGGGCCAGCTCGTCGGTGACGACGGCATACGTGAGGCTGCTGCCCCGGATTGTCGAAGACGGGACGACCCAAGCAACCGCGGGCAAGTCGCCAGTCGAGTTGTCGACAGGCCGCTCCGGTATGCCGTGCCGCCGGTCAGGCGCGGCTCCTCACCCCCGTGCAGGCGAGGTGACCTGCTCGTCGAGCCAGGTGAGCCAGGAGTCGATACCGTCCCCGCTTCGCGCGCTCACCTTGAGCACCGTCGCGGACGGGTTGACCGCGGCGAGGTTGCGCTCGAACAGGGCCATGTCGAAGTCGAGGTGGGGCAGGAGGTCCATCTTGTTGACGAGCACGAGATCGACGGCCCGGAACATCACGGGGTACTTCAGCGGCTTCTCCTCGCCCTCGGTGATGGCGGAGACCATGATGCGGTGGTGGGCGCCGACGTCGAACTCCGCCGGGCACACCAGATTGCCGACGTTCTCGACGAAGAGGAGGTCGAGGGCGGAGAGGTCGAGCCGGGTCAGGGCGGAGCCCACCATGGGCGCGTCGAGGTGGCACTCGCCGCCGAAGCCGTTGGAGGTGTTGAGCAGCACGACATGTGCGCCGTACCCCTTGAGCCGGTCCGCATCGATGCTCGTCTCGATGTCGCCCTCGACGACACCGACGCGGACCCGTCCCGACAGGCTGGCCAGGGTGTGCTGCAGCAGGCTCGTCTTGCCGGCGCCGGGTGACGACATCATGTTGATCGCGACGACCCCGTTGGCGTCGAGGAGGTCGCGGTTCGCCCGCGCCGTGCGGTCGTTCTCGCCGAAGATGCGCTCGAGCACCTGGATTCGCTCGGGCCCGGTGCCGTAGCCGGACATGTCCCCGAGGTCGTGCTCGGGTCCGGTGGCGGGCGAGTGGCCGCCGTCCTCGTGGGCGCCGTGCCCCGATCCGCCGTCCTCGTTCCCGTGCTCGTGCGCGGTGCCGTCGTCGTGCCGGTGGAAACGTCCCATGATCACCCTTCCGCGAGGTCGACCGAGGTGACGAGGAGCTCCTCGCCGCCGATGACCGACACCTCCGTGGTGCCGCAGCTCCCGCAGAGCATCATCAGGTCACCCGTCACTATGGTCTCCTTGCCGCACTGCTCGCAATGGAGGATGACAGGGCGGTAGTCGACCTCCAGGCGCGAGCCGGCCAGGCGCGTGTCGTCGGAGACGACGGTCCAGCAGAAGGTCAGGGTGTCGGGCACGACCTGGCGCAGCTTGCCGACCTGGAGGTGGATCACCGACACGTCGCGGCCCGACGCGGCGCGCTCGGCGATCTCATAGATGGCGCCACACAGGGAGACCTCATGCATCGGTGTCCGCCTTCTCGCGGTCGAGCGGCCGGCGCCTGTCCTTCGCAGGCGGCCCCGCCGGTGAGGGCTCCGGCACCGTCTCCGACACCGTCTCCGACGACTGCCCCGGCACGGGCCCAGACGAGGGCTGCGGCACGGAGGGCGCCACGGGAATCGGCCAGCACTGCGTGACCGTGACTCCGACGCACTCGCCGGGCCGCAGCCGAGGTGGGCCGGGGGAGGTGGCGAGCAGCCGACCGCCGGGGACCGAGATGACGTGGTCCGTGTGCGGGCCCCGATAGCGCACGGTCTCGACTACCCCCTGCACGTCGCCCTCGAGCCGGACCCAGTCCGGCCGCACCAGCACGTGGCCCCCGGCCGCTCCGGCGGCGGCTCCGGCGCCCTCTCCGAAGACGTCTCCGGCGCCCGCTCCGGAAGGGCTG
>JAABUU010003729.1_pt1 | contig 18954 bp, 21 predicted proteins | sample 5559301 | NCBI WGS metagenome assembly JAABUU01 (sample SAMN10711884, study PRJNA513360) | rock metagenome | isolation source: Antarctica rocks | place: Antarctica: Victoria Land, Richard Nunatak white | reverse complement strand
ATACTTATCTGAGGGGTTGATTCGGACACATGACATGACGCGCCCGTTCTCGACGGGCATGCCGTATGATTAGCACTTTGTACGGGACCTTGGGAGCGGCCACCGGCATTACACAGGGCCTGATACGTGGAGCCTTCAAGCCAACCAGGGTGCGCGTTGATGTCTGTTTTGTCCACGTCGACATTTAGAATGCTTATGGTTTGCATTGCACACCTTGCAACACCTTGCCATCCTTACTTTAGGTCCCTGCCACAGCTGTTCCCGGTGTCAGTGCCTTCAAACATCATCAAACTGAGCTTGTAGCAGACTGCGCTCATCGAAAAGCGCCTGCGCTTGCAGCAGCTCCCAACTTGTTATTGCCACTCTTGGTGGTTGGTCATTGCAGGTATGCCTTCAAATGACTTGCTCATGTCGGACTCATGTCATCTGACTTGACGATGCGCACCTGCTTGCTGCAGAGCAGGCAAGACTACATTTGTGAATACTTACCTTCAGAGGCAGTGCCTGACACAACCTGAGCCTACCCTTGGAGCGGATCTGTCTGTCAAGCAGCTGCATGTGCAGCAACAGCTGATTTTGCTGCAGGCAAGCCATTTACTGAACACACACTGTTTTGGTCAAAGCCCTACAGATTCCTGGGAGTAATAGGACCTATATAAGCAAGCTGATGTGTTTTCTTTGTGCTTCTGCACCCTTCACTGCGTATGCTGAATGAGGCAATTCAATTGCAGATCTGGGATACAGCAGGCGAGAACCAAGCTGACCTTTTGGACAGCCTTTTCTGGGGCAATGCTGCAGGGGCAATTATAGTTTGTAATCTCCTGCAGGCAGACTGCGTCAGCGCCCTGAAGTTCTGGCAAGACAAACTGCACCAGGCAAAATCAAAAGGCCTGCTGGAATGCATCATATCTTGCATCTTCACCCTGCTGGAATGCATCCCAGCTTGCATGTGTCATCATGTCAATCTTGATAAAGGCAAAGAGTCAAAGCTGTAAACAATTCAGGCATGCCTCAACTGTGCCCGGTCACTTGCAGGAGAGTCCAAGTCTGCCCACTGTGGTCGTCGGCGTGAAGCACCACCATGGCGTTGGTTCAGCAGAATCAGGCAACTTTGAGGCAAGGCTGGCATCATGCATAACTTATCTCTTTCATTGTTATTTTTGAGGTGATCTGCACATTCAGTTGTGCAAAGTCCATCTAATTTAACAGATGTACAGCAATGACTATGCAAGGCTTAGCCTGCCACTCTTCACAAGTCTGTATCAGTGTCGTGATACTGCCATGCTGCAGACAAACACACCATCACTGCCATCCTGTCTTGACCTCACTGGTGCTTTGGTCTGAGGCTGTAATGGTGTACACACAGGAAGAAGAGCTGCATGTCACCAAATGGGTCAAAGACAATGGCAGTTGCCTCTTCCTGGTTGCTGATCAACTCGATCAGCCATCAGCAGAGATGGCTGTGACAGCCATAGTTGGCAAGGCGATGCTGTACACTCAGCAGAAGGCTAAGCCACTGTAAATGCCCATCTTTCCCAGCTGCAAAGGGTTTATTGAAAAACATGTGTTGGCATGCTGAATGACACAGAAGCTGCTGCTGCTGCTGCATGTTTTCACTCAGGTCCTGTGCAGACTCACACACTTCTGGATCAGCGATGCCAGCTTCATTCTGCAGTCACACCTGATCTGTGTACATGCAGGCGGAAGAGTTTCACACCTGAGCATTACCCCGCTCTGTTTGCAGCACAATGTGGAGTGTTGTAGGGTAAACCCCACGTTGCGCATTAGATGCCCCTTAGTTCATTGTACAAAGGTCTGACACGCTACCACATAGCGACCGGTTCCAGACATCCGAAACCACATGTTGTAGGGTAAAACCCCACGTTGTGCATGAGATGCCCCCTTAGTTCATTGTACCCTGCTACATGGAGTTTAAAACATATGACAGGTCTAGATCAGGCTTTTCGTGCTGTTGCGAGTGCATTCAGTTGGTGACACACTGAAAGTGCACATAGCAGTCAAAGGTCAGCAATTTGCAGTGACCACGACTGCATGCCATTACAATTTGAGTTTGGATGTACTCAGGAGGTGTCCAAAGTCGTAAAGTATAAGTAAGTGTTTTTATTCTACTTCTAACAAGATGGTGTGCATACAAACAAGAACTTATCCAAGCTTGAGTCAATCAGCTGCCATGGCCACTTTGCACTGGCCAGTGCCACTGGCCAGCAGCTGCAGCTGATTGTACGGAGTTGGTCGTGAAACTAAAAACACACAAGCGAGTCATGTGCCTGGACGCTGGCAGCAATGCATAGCTACAAAGTTCACATTCCTTTGTGCAGCCTGCTGGTTCCGAACCTGATTCTTTGAAGAGCAGCAACAATCAAAAAAGAATCCATTTCCAAATAGTCAAAAGGACCATGATGTTACACGGTATAGACCACAAAGCCTGGTCTAGCTGATGGACTTGACAGCCTTGTGTGCCGCATCATCTAGGTCATCTGCAGGGATGATGGTGTGCTCACTGGTCTTCAATATCTCCTTGCCCTTCTCCACATTTGTGCCCTCGAGTCTGACTATTAGGGGGACCTTCAGGCCAACCTGCGGTGCAACACATGGCAACGAGCTTGAACTGCCACCAAGCCATTGCCTTCCTATGCAGTTTTGCCAGAATGGATACAGCATTAGGCTTGAAGATGGAGTGCCAGTCATTTAGCTGGATAGTGTTTTGACCTGGTTGCAGGGCGAGCTGGTGTCTACGCTGGCAATGATGGATCAGGATGCTTGCACAACACAAAACGGCCATGCACACCACAGGTGTGGCGCCGCACAAAGCAAGACTGCACAGCAGCATGATGTGATGACTTTTGTTGCATACCTCCTTTGCAGCATTGACAATGCCCTGCGCAACCACATCACACTTCATGATGCCTCCAAAGATGTTGACCAGAAGGGCCTTCACTTGCTTGTCAGATGTCAACAGCTTGAAAGCCTGAACCACCTGCAGCCATTCAACCCATACATTGGCTTTGCAGGTCAGTTCAATAATCTCTGCAGGTACTTCTCTGTGTGCAGTTGCTGCAGTGTCATAAGTGACAGAAAGCAGGCGACTGCCAATGAACTACTCTTGCCTTCTGTGATGCTGGTTGGCGGCAATGCTGAGTGTTCATGCATTACGCGCTTGTCTCACTCAAGCTAGATAGCTGCAGCAGTCCATGAATCAACTTCACCACAACTATGTCTATAAGCCCAATGAGGGGAAGTGCAAACAATACCAACAACCTGTCTCTAATTGAACCTGCTTGCTGTTCTTTCACACCCAGAATTTGCCCACGTCACAGGTGGATTCAGGCCTCAAGTGCATGAATCCACTTGAGGCCTTGATGGCACAGCACACACATGCACACGCAGTTTGACCTGGTCAGCAGGTCAAGCGTCCAGCCAAAAACAATTAGGGACAAACAACAGCCTCCAGCCAAAGACAAGCAGTCACAGCCAACACTGGGCAAGGATGTACCTGCGCTTCAGTGGCGTTGCCGCCAACATCTAAGAAGTTGGCCGGGGAGCCGCCATGCAGCTTGATGATGTCCATGGTGGCCATGGCAAGACCTGCGCCATTCACCATGCACCCAATGCTGCCCTCTAGGCCGATGTAGTTCAGGTCATACTGACTGGCTGCTACGTCCCTGCACACACATACTCACAAGATGAGCTGACTGCTGGCTGGCTGCTACATCTCTGCACAAGAACACGAGATGAGCTTGCTGAAACTGCCCTAGTCGTTGTCAGCGTTGTTGAACAGTACTGCTTGTGCATGATTGAGCCAGTCCCTGCTGTTCTCCACCAGATTGCAGCTGCGGGTTTACCTTACCTTTGCAGGTGCCATCTCTGCATGTCTGCTGTGCCGCTTCCAGCTGCCAGCTCAGGGCAAGCTGCCGCTGTGCAACGAATAAAAATCACATATGAGCGGGACAGTCTGATGTGCCGTGTATCTTGAGCCAAAGTGCAAAGCAGCCTGGTAACTGATGCGCTGATAATCATCACCTCATTTAACAGCATGTCTGCGCTGATGGAATACATGCAGCTATGTGTGAGCAGGCAGCTGGCACTGACCTGGGGTCTTCTTGTGTTGTGTCACGCAGGGAAAACAGCTCCTTCTGTCTGAAGGCAGCATTGTCGTCAAAGCCAAGCTTAGCATCTGCTGCTATGAGCTTGCCATCCTTGGTCTCTGCTAGAGGGTTCACCTGAAGGCACATCGGTGTTGTTGTTTGTGACACTCACCAAGGTTGAAGGGCCAGAAAATATGCAATTCAGCAATGTAGTTCAACAGTAGTCAATGCATCACAAGGATCTTATGCAACACAATGATAGCACAGTGCAGTGATAGCCATGACAAACGACCACTGTTCTGCAGCTGTGTTTTGTAGGCAGACGTGGAGAGAGTAACCCAGCATGTGTTGTCGCTGTACACTGTTGCAATTGCACTGTGTTGGCATCAATCAAGCATTGTTCAGCGTACAGTGCAAGCAGAACAGCTGTACGGCAAACAACTTGTCTTTCAAATGTGGCACAATAATAAAGAAGCAGGTCATGCATAAAATATCGCATGCCAACCCTGCACTATGGTTGATAGCGTTGCTGCCATGCCCAGGAGCAGCGGACAAAAGAACCAATAAACAGCTGAGCTTGCAAGACGTCTCACCTCAACCATAGTGCAGTCACACGCGGTGAACATCTCATACATGTTTTTGATCTGTTCTGCAGCAGCCTTCTTGTCAGTGGTGACTTGAAGACCCTCGACCATCTCATTGGCTTGTGCATCAGTGATGCCCTCCCTGATGTCGACAGGGATCTTGATAATCTTTTCAGGATACTTTTCAGCCAAGTCCTCAATACTCGTGCCACCCTCGCTGCAGCCGATCATCATAGGACCAGCTGTGGAGCGATCAAGCAAGATTGCAAAGTACATTTCGTTTGTGAGCTGCATCTTCGCTGCTAGGTATAATGTGTTGACTGGCTTGCCGCCTGGGCCAGTCTGCTTTGTGACCAGGACCTGGTTCAGCATTTGCTCCCCCAGCTCTTGTACTTTGTCCACATTGACAATGTGCACTCCACCTTGCAAGCCGTTTTTGAACTTGCCTAGTCCTCTGCCTCCTGCCAAAATTTGGCTCTTGAGGACAACCTGCCAGCAGAGCCAGCAGATCACATCATGCACAACATGCATCTGTGTTTCCAAAAATAGTACTGATCTGTACATGCCTACCACTGAGGGCGGCATGTCCAGGTCCATCACGGTAATACAAACAAGCTTTGACTGCATGCATGCAAGCAAATTTAATTCAGGAGAGGAAGGTCTGAGGTCCTCGTACCTCGCCATCGGAATCTGCCATCTTCTTTGCTGCTGGTAGAAGGTCTTCGATCTTCTGAATGGGCATTCCTGGTGGAGCGTTGATGCCATGCTTTCCCATCAATTCTGCACCCTGCAGTAGCACTGTCCACCTGTTAGACGGAACTGCAGCCAGAAATCGACACCTAGATGCAGTGCGGCCACATGACGATCGGCAATGACCTGATACTCATGGATGTTCAGAAAGCGCTGCTGCTGCAGTTGTGATGCCCGTCCAAGGGTCTTGCTGGCCTCCTTGGCTGATCTGCGCAACGCACCGAGCATGGCGGGCCGCTTGGAAGCCGCTTCTCTATAGAGTAGCTGATCAACGGTGTGTGGAACGCCGAATTGTTGTTGCGAGACGTGAACAAGTGCTTGTGACAACTGCTGTAAACGGTACGCGGGGTCAATAAACCGGAGGTTACAGGAAGTGAAGGGTTACTGCTGCCTGATTGTGATGGACCCTGCAATCACTTTCGTGTCGACATGGGCAGGGCTTGACAGGCTCGAAATTAAGTTAGGGTTGCCATCAACTGCTCAAAGCATGAGGGATGCATAGGTATAGTAGTACCATAGGTATACAGTTCCTCCATAATACCTACTTACACATTTAAAAGATTGCTCAAAAAGTATAGAGTTTAGCACAAATGCTGAGTCCCTCAGAAGGCTTTTTGGTGAGAGTGTAAAAGCAGCTCAGCTCACACACACACCTACCCTGTTTGCCGTTAATTTCTGGGATGGGTTAGGGTTGCCCCAACATACCCTCGAAGTTCTATAGATTCTATATGAAGATTAGTAAACTCTATCATAATCCAGAAAATTCCAGAAACTTCACCTGCAGGTCTAGAGCTGCAGAACTCTGCACACAGACTTTTCTTCTTCTGCTTGCATATGCAGAAGCTATAGAACTCTGGCTTACAGCTACAGAGTGTCTGAGGCAGAGTTACAGAGTGTCTGAGGCTGAGCTGCAGTGCATCTGAGCTAGAATCTGCACAGTCAGGGCCAGAACCCTAAATAGTTAGTCATAGATAAGTGTTTATCATGTCTGAACAGTCTATATCAGGATCGCATTTAAGAGGTTTGGGAATTGACATGGGTGTCATGTATATATGTACATTGGGCAAGCTTTTTAGCACATCATGGGGTAAGCCAGTCCACCATGCAAAGCATTGTGTCATACCTAAGAAAAAGCATTGTGTCATGTATGATTGAGTATGTAGTTCTTGAGTACCTGATGAACATACTGAATATGTAGTCTTATCTAGCTGCGCAATTGGCAGACATTGCTTGGTACACATGATTGAGTCTTTCAAGGTCTCTCAGGCAATGCATTGATTGTTGTCCTGATTGTTCATATCAAGCAGGTGACCTCAAACTATGCTTAGGCCTAACATGTTGTCTGTGAGGCGTCAGTAATATAACATCACTTGGTTGCTCATATGTTCACTCATCATCAATACCCCAGTCATCATCATGATCATACCAGTACTGAGGCCCCTTGGTCCACAGCAACTCATAGTCAACCTCATCACACTCACTTGCATCGAGCTGAGCAGCAGCTGCTGCTGCATCCCATGGAGAGCTGAAAAGCGAGCTCTTGGTGTAGCTGTCTACCACACTGGTAGACTCCTTGTCATCTGGATTTGCTGATGCCCAAACAGGCACTGCCAAAGGCTGGAAGTTCTCAAAGGCCGTCGCCTGATCACGTACTGTCTTCTTCATGCTTGTCTGGTCAGACACTGCCTTCTTCACACCACTTGCCCAACCAAGCACTGTCTGCTTCACACTGCTTGCCTGAATGGCATCTGCCAGCCTGGCACTGTGAGCCTGTGCTGATGTTGGGCTGTTCACCAGGCTTGCCACAGCCTGTGCTGCCTCTGCACAGGTGCTGCTATTACTCTTTGTCATGTGGCCCTTGTCTGCAGCCAATGCAGTCACAATCTGCTGCTGCGGCTGCTGGTCAGGAGTCGGCTGATTGCAGCTTGTAGGTGTCTGAGCAGCAATGTTCAAGAGAGTGCTGCTGCTGGTACCTGATGGACGCACCAAACTGCTGCTGCTGGTCAAGAGACGGCTGGCAGCTGTTGAGCAGCTTGCAGATGCAAGTCCAGCGGCGTCTGGCCGAGCAATGCTGGTGACATGTCCAGAATCAGGAGCGCATGTCTGCAGCTGCTGCTCACCACTGCTGCTGCTTCTGCTTGCCTTGCATATCAGTGCAGCATCTGCCTGCAGCTGCATTTTGCTGGTGCCGCTCCTGATGGTAGAAGCCGGGCTGTGTGAGGTGAGTGTCTGCTGCTGCAGCTGCAGCTGTTCTGACGCTGCAGAGCCACTCCTCACTGCAAGAATGGTGTCACAAGCTGGAAGCGCATCCTGCCGTTTTGCTGCAGAGGTGATATGCTTTGCAGGGACAGATTCTTGAGCCGCCAGCGTGGACTGGGCAGTCCCAGCAGCCAGCCATTTCTCCAACAGAGGATACATCTTGACTGTGGCTGGCATTGTGCTCTGTGCAGCAGCTGTGACAGCAGCGTCAGCTGAGCTCGACCAAAAATGTGCAATGTCTGTGCTCAGAGTGGGTGATGTGCTCAGGATGTTTGATGTGCTCAGATCGTTTGGGGTGCACGACGGCAGCTCCAATGCTGACAGGCTGATTTGCGGCTCTTGGCCCCCCCTCTGTGCAGCACCATAATCAGGGGTAGTCACTGGGTTGTGCGTCTGTCCAGGACGCTGTGTGCTCTGAAGCCCCTTTGCAACAGCGAGCTCCTGCTGCAACTGTGTAACCACTGCAGCGTGCTGAGAGCATGTATCTCTGAGCTTGCTGTCATACTGCTGCTTGACTGCAGCAACTCTGTCAGCCTCGCCCTGCTTGGATGCACTCAGCTCAGCTCTCACCAGAGCCAGCTCAGCAGAGTGACTAGACTCTGCAGCTGTGAGTGCCTCCTTGCTGTCCTTCTTCACGGCGGCCTCCTGCTGCATCCAGTATCCTCGCACCATTGCAACTTCATGCTGTGACATCTGCTTGTTGATTGCATGCTGTGCATTTAACTGGCGCCTGTGGCGCAGTTGAGCTTGAGCTAAGCTGTCACTGTGCTGCTGTGCTGCAGCTGCCACTTGAGCTTGCAGCTCAGCATGCTGTGCTGCATCTGCACTGGACCTGCTCTGTAAGCTGCTTTCCATGTCTGTCAGCGTCTGTGCATGCTGCTTCTGAAGATCTGCCAGCTCTTGTGCATGCCTCTGGTCAGCATCAGCACACTCTTGCTGCAGGCATGCCGACTTTTGGAGGGAGACAGTCAGCTGCTGCTGCAGCTCTGACAACTGCTGGGCATGCTGGGCAGCTGCCTGACTAAGCTCCTGCCGCAGTGACTCAGCCGCTTCGTGGGCAGCTGCCGCCTTGCGGTTCAAGGCAGTTATCCTGGCAGCTGCGTTCTCCTCTGTCGCAGTCAGCAGCTTCTGCAGACTTTGGGTGGACTCTGAACTGAGACTGGCCTTGAGTGCCTTCACCTCCATTTCCAGTTGAAGAACTGTTGCAGATAGCCTGCCTGCGTCCACAGCAGAGCAGAAATAAAGCTTATGATGGATATAAAGCTTATGATTACCAGAGCGCCCTGTTGTGCGAGCCTTGCAGTCACACACCCAAACCCTACTGCTAGTCACACACCTAAGCCCTACTGCTTGACAAATCATGACAAGACACACATGAGCCCTATGGTCAGTGGTCACTTGGGCCGATAAATCTATAGATATATTCATTTCATGATGGACGTCAAGCTCATGGTATGCCTGTGCATATTGAAACTGGATATCAAGCTTGGTAGTGGACAAGTGGGTAGACATAGTTGTTGGGCAGTGGACAGCGAGGTAGCTGTGCACTAATGTAAGGGATGCATACTCTTGTCAGCACGTGACAGTCACAACACTTTTTGGTATTTATGGTGTTTGAGACATGATGGGGACTGGGCTTTGCAAATCAAGAGATTCCTATCTACAGCATTAAGGAGAACATTAAATTGTGCTATTGCGACCTGGTTCCGCACAAGTCAGACAATTCTGTTATCACAAAGGAAGGTTCTTTCGCCAAAGCAAAAGATGCAAAAGACTGTTGTGCTGCCGATACAAATACAGCTAGATGACAGCAAGTGGTTGTCGCCAAAATGCAGTTGTTTCTACCCCTCTGAGTAGCACGGTGGGCAGCTGTGTTCAAACTCTGTGCCATAATGACAGCAATGCCTATATATGACTTACTGGGCCAAAAAGAATGAGTCGACATTTGGACACATTGTACCAGGGATAAGTGGCTGAGCACATGGGTGAGTGAGTGGTTGTGTGGGGTGAGTGAGTGAATAGTTAGCTATGTTACACAGTGAGCAAGTGAGGGATGAGTGGGAGTGTAGCTGACACAGCCTTGCCACAGTCAGCAGGAGCTCATTGAGTAATCAGCTGGAGATCATTAATTAGTGTAATGAAATATTTAATTAAATTCTTTCATTTATTTATGCATTCATGCCTGCATGCATTCATTCATCCGTCCAATGTTGAAATCATTCATTCATCCATCCATCCATTCATGTATCCATCCATTAATTCATGCGTTCATTCACTCATGCACCCATTCAGTCTGGGTGAATTTCCCCAGGAGAGTCACAGATTGACAGTGCAGAAAAGCTCCATGTATAAGATCCTGCTTTGGCACTCGGCTGGCAGAGGCTCAGCATCTCAGGCTCACACACCGAGTCATCAAACATAGGTGAGCACACAAGCGACAGGAGCAGTCACCTTTGTGTGACGCCTCCTCTCTGAAGACATCATTCTCCAGGCGCTGCTTGCTACACAGCTCCTGAAGGGCCTGGAATCTGCTATCCTGCACCCTCTTCTTCTTGCGCAGCTTCATAAAGTCAACCTGCATCAAAGAACCGCAGTTAGAGAACCTTGGGCAGGACAGCTGCTTGAGTCAGGAAGCCAGCCTTGGTCAGTGCAAACTATTGGTTCAACCATGAATGGCGACTAATGCTGTGTGATCTTCCTCAGCCTCAGAAAGTCAGCGTGTATTGGCAAAACATTGGTCAGGCTGCAGATGTCAGTCGGAGGAGCTGTTTGACGGGGGCCAAGCATCAGTCACAGTGCTGACGCCATTCAAGCCTGCTTTCCGGCTCTGAAGTTTCACAGCATTTGCACAGACAAGAGATAAACAGAGACTGAATGCTGTAGTAGTTGTGGAGGATGTTGTGTTGTCTTGACAAGGCCAGCTGCTGGCAGATATTGTACATGGCACCAAAGGCATGAGAGTTGTGCAATCACAACAGCTAAGTCATGCTGACCAGCCTTGTGGTTTGCTGTGCGCATGCCAGACAAGTGCAACGGTGCAGAGCTTGCCAAGCACATGCGTCACTCAAATGCTTCAGAGGAACATTGAAGTAAAAGGACAAAGTCTGGTACGATTGCTCAGGGATGTAATTAAGCATACATGTTTTGAGGGACAAGAATGCACAGCTTGGCGGAGGTTACACTGCATCAGTGCATCCATTTGTAGCTCTAAAGTGTGGGGGGCAGTGAGCAACAGCCTTCCAGCAGGCTGTTTAGCACGACTTGTATTTTCCTTTCTAGTAGGGGAGCTTTACTTGAACCTTTGATATTGTACAACACACCAGGAAGGGTTTCCTGCTATCATTGCAAGACACCACAGCTAACCATTCCACAACTTGTACGTGACCAGGAACACAACATGCTGAATAAGAAACACATAAAATGGCAATTGGGCAACGCAGAGCGAACAGAGAAGGCTGTGTCTGACCTGCAGCTCCTCCAAGGTCTTCTTGCCTGCCTTCACAACCTCATTGCTCTTCTTTGTCCTTTCTGGTGCCACGTCCAGCACATAGTCGCCTTCTTGGTTGTCCTCAAAGGTGTACTTGCCTGCTGCTGATGTCTTGGGAGGAGTCACCAACGCACCAGGATCTTCCTGCACAACCAGGCTGAGAGTAAAGGAGCTGCAAACAAATCCAGAAAGGAACGGGTAGCAAGAGATGAGAGACTGCAAGACAAAGTGTGAATTGACTGCTTGGGGTGGCTCACCTTGATTGGCTTGAACAGGGCAAGCATGCTCCTGCCTGCCAGCCCACCCAAAGCAAAGATAGCCGAACTGGGTCTCATCCTGCAGCAACAGACCCAGCTTGCTGCTTTCTGTTTGCAGTAGCAGCAAGGTGTGGATTGTGCAGCAAACAGCAGGAAGGATAGCCTGCTGGGTGGCAACAAACCTGCTGCCATCAAGACTATCTTGGCTGGCGGTCTCCATTCGGCTCTCTTCTGCCTGCAGCAATGAGAGTAGCCTCATCATCGTGCGATATGTGACTGCTGTGCACGAATGATGTCCATGGTGAACGTTTGGACGAAGAGAAGCTGTGCAGATGGGTTATGAAGCCTTGCAGTTGATGAACACAGCGATAGCCGCTTGCTGCACGGAGACTCACCTTTAGACCCGTGTTTGAAGCTCTAGATGTAAGTATGCCCCTTGTATGCGTTGCGTCGATAAGGAATGCTGGACACTTTCTGGTGAGAGCTCAGGGTTCAGGGTAAGAAGAACAGCTGCCGACTTCACCCGGATTCCCGCATTGTTCACCTACTGCAGGTATGTGTTTCTTGTGTAGTGACTGCGACCCTCCTGCGGGAGTCCAGTGAAACCCACAAGCACAGCCGAACTGGGCACGTCAGGGTTGTGATTTAGCTGATGCCCAGCCAGTCTCCAGCTCACAGTGCCTGTATGCAGTCGCGATCTGCGAACCTTGGGTGTAAGCCCCTCACACGATAAAAGTATACCAAAGTTCTGATGAACGGCTTTGGAATCGCGCTTTCCAACTTGCACTCTCTTTTGTTGAAACCCGCCTAGCAACAATGTGACCCGTAACGCCAACAAGGCCTGACCTTGTCACACATTGCATGCCTGTGTTGTTGCACAACGACTCAGCAGACATTCAGCTTCTCGCTCGTCAACGATAAGCCGAAAGTTTCACGAGTTTTGTGGGACTGTTTACGCCTGTGCAGCTTGCTGCACAACTGCATGTATGTACAGACAACCTGGCAATGAGCCTGGCTTCTGTTCCAATAGGACAAGGGTTTATGTGCTGACTGCATACTCAGAAGACATGCCAGGGCCGTAAGTTCACCAAAATCTCAGGGTACATGAGGGCGCTTTGTTTGTTGAAAAGTGCTTTCTTGCCTGGCTAGGTAGTTACAAGTAGTGTACCCATGCAACTCTGCCAGAGCAGTGCTGCAATGTCTGTTTTTCAAATTGCAATCCAGGGCATGCCTTACACATAGGATACTGAGTGATCATACCCTGCTGAGCTTACAGCAGCACTTCTCATCCAAGACCTCTGACAACTGGCGATTTGGTGATTTCTCTAAGCTTCTACATATTCACAGGCTTGAAAACCCGTAAAAAACACAGCTAAGAGTACAGTTAAAGTTAATCCATTGCCTGTTGATGCTGTCCTGCAGAAGCACTGCTGATTTCTCTGGCTCTCTGCCGGTATGCTTCCAGTGGTGTACCCTCATGTAGTAGTTGGTTTTCGAGGCCTGCACCCACCTGAGATGCTGTCCACACAGCACAACCCGCAGGGCAGCAAATGTCAAGGTCGCTGCAACAGGCATACATGTGATGAGTACAATAGGGTTCCGGTGACCATGGTAGGATTCCAATGACCATGGTTGCACGTGTGATACCACAGTATGCGCGCCTGTTACGGTGAATTCGAAGCTGGTGTTATGTGAAGCCGTTGCTTTAGTATGCCTGTTACATGTGATGAGCAAGCTCAGATGATGCATCTCCTTGCAGCACTGGGACAGAAAGCACACAGGTGTCTGTGTATGGCGGCATGGCAAAGCACAGCACCGCACACTGCCAGCACAGTGCAGCGCAGCGTGGCGCAGCATGGCGTGTTAATGTTACAGCACAGTGTAGCATTCAGCCAAAGCACACACAGATGATGTTGTGCAGTCTCACCTTCTCAGATGCCTGAGGTGCATTGTTGATGGCAAGCAACATGGACCCAACCTTGGTGAGTACGGGACATTAAGAAGGATGAAGTTCTTGGCTGAGGTGAGGAAGGGTCTGGGACCCATTCAGGCTATGGGGATGCATTGGGCTTGAGAGTGAGCTTTGTTGTTGGGGTGTGGTTGCCTACTTCTCCTGTGTCTGTTACAGTTCACATGAACTTTACGCCCTCTGTTATATATCCCTGAAGACCACACCAAGAAGCTGCGGTGTCAGCACCACGCATGAGGATTACGCCTGTCGAATGCAGGTCCAAATGTACATGAGTGCAAAGATTTCTTGTCGTAGCAATACAAGGCATGAAAGGCATTGCATGCGGTATGTCAAATGTGCATAAGCGGACTGCACATTATCATATCCAGGTAGAAATGCAAGGTTGAGCTCATCAGTATGGCAGGCCATTGTGCAGTATGACTTTTCACAATCGAGTCAAAACAGTGTTTTACCCCAGCAGCAATATGCATGCCATGGCTCACTGGCTAGAGTTACTGAATGTGGCCCTGTTTTCCCAATCATAAATTGCAGTCGTCACTTTCTAGTACCGGAGGGCTTGCCAAGTGCACTGCAGTTTGAAGTACCCTATACGCGCCACATGTCAAGCTGCGCCTGTACTAGCATCTCGTTTGCTATGATGTCATCATCCATTCGGACTTGAATGGCAAACGCACTAATCATGACTGCAATTAGCTGCCGGGCCCAGAAAGGCATGCCCTGCAACACCTTAGACCAATCCAGAGGGTGCTTCATTTCCTCGTCTGAAAATGCCATCTGACAAAACCATGCTTCTAAGCGACACCATGTAGGGTACTCTTCTACTGACTTTGTGCGTGATGTGAATGCATCCCATCTTGGCCTCCTCACGTCTGCCTCATACAGCAATGCCAAACGACAACATGCCACTTGGAGCGTGACACTTGGGCAGTTGCACATCTGCGCACATTGCTCAAGCATGAGCCATGCCAGCAGAAGCTTTCCTGCTGATGCAGTGTGTCCAGCTCACCTCGGCCCAGTAGGTCAACAGTCCTGTCAGTGCAAATTGTGCACGGCTTATGTCTTGATTCAAGATCTGTGTGAAATTGGTCTGCTTTTTGCCATGCGTCCCCAAAGCTAGCTGAAACAGCTCTTGCTGAGGGGGGTAGCAGCTGAATATCTGATTCTTCCTCTGAAGAAAGCTTCGGAGCGCTTCAATGCCTGGTAGGCAACGCAGAATCTGTTTCGATTGCCCGAGCAACAGTTGTTTGCCGTACTCCTCGCGCCTCAGCTGATTTGGCAACTTCGTATACAACGCTTTGCAGGTCGTGGCCAGGTTTGCGGCTTCCGTTTTGCTGATCAATCCGACTATTAGCGCTAGAACGTCCCCTGGCACATGTTGCATGTTATATCAACCGATAAAGGGTCCTGCTTACGACCGTCCCACCAACTCCCGTAAACTTTGGTGTATGCGGAAACCCGTCCTGTTTTCACATAGGTTGACCAAAGTCTGAAAGGCTTGGCATTACACCCGTTCGTATCAGCAGCACAGGACAGGCTCATGCAGAAGAATCCCACACTTGCATAAAATCTTGTCGCAAAGGGGTCTGCAGCAAGTCGCCCTGTGCAGACTCCTGCACGTGAGTTATCCACATAGATATCAGCACATCAGGCAAAGTCCTCTGTCCAGCTAGTATTGCATCTGCATCACATCTTGATAGATCACCAAACGGCCATGTGACCAACCCGTTCGGACCACAGACAGATTGCTTACCCATAATATGAAGACAGGCGTTTGTCACGTTTCACATCACACACACTGTATCATCAGGTCACCAGATCTTGTCACCACACACAAATGTGACATGCCAGCATGGATCTACAAAGCAAGTGCAGCAGCTCACTACACTGCATGCTCAATGATAAATTCCAGCCTTCTTGCAAGATCTCTCAAACTGGGTCTGTGATCAGGATTAACCTCCCAGCAAGACTCCATAGCCAACCGCCACTCCTGCTCACACCAGTCAGGCACCTGCACCCAAACAGGCACTCAAAACACAGCACACATGAGGCAATTGTGATCAAAATGCACGCTGTGCTTTGACAAGGGATTACAAACATTTAACAATTGACTGCCTGCGAGAAAAGCAGCATCATGTAAGACATCAGGTCTGATGCATGCCAGCAAGATATGCAGAGGTGCAACACAGGGCTTTCAGCACTGTCTGATGACATGCAGGATGCTACTGGTCATGTGCCAGCATAATAGATGAAGCACACTGACTGAGGCTTTGTATGTAAGACACAGGCAATGCAGAGAGAGAAAGAGAGAGAGAGAGAGTGAGAGGTTACAGTCATGCCGCCTCACAACAAACTGTGCTACTGACACAAGCCCAGATTGCGTTAGGCTTATATCAAGCACCGCAGACAAGTTCTGCTGAGGCTGCAGTTTCCCCTTTAGCAAACAAGCCAGCATAGCTGTAGATTTTAGTTGAGACATGCATGAAGGCAGTCACGCACTACTGCTTCATTCTGACAGTTGGCACCAAGCACAAGACACAGGCCAGCATAGCTAAGACAGGCTGAAAGACAGTGACCCTCAATAGTGTACCAATCAGGGAAGGAACCCTGACATACACTTGCAAGCAGCCACAGCTAATTGCTGAAGTGAGCACTGTTGAAGCGATGAGTCTGTGCATCGAGCTTCTATATGAACACAAAGGCCTGCCTCGCTTTGCAGTGGATGCCACTTGACGTTGTGTCTGTTCCTCACATGCTACTCAACAGCAGCCAGGTTGCAAGGGAAGAGGTGACATGATGCCAACCAGTACCTGCCAACCTACCTGGCATTGTGTACAGAAAGACAGCTCGTGATCACAGCACAGACACTTTGTATGGAGGTGGGGCTGTACCTCGGGCTGCAGGTTACCAACCATGAGGCCAGCAATGATCTGCTGAGGGGTGAGGTGGGTGAAGGGCACTTGGCGGGTGAGCATCTCCCACAGAACCATGCCCAGGCTCCACACGTCTGCCTTCTCACTTACGCGCTCTGGGTCTGACACCAGCTCAGGAGCCATGTATGGCAGCGTTCCCCTGCACACATTGCCAGCTCTTGCATGTGTGGTCACAAATGTACACATGTACCAGAAACATACTTTGAAAAAACAGTAGAGATTTGGCTTTGCTGCTCAAGCATGCAGCTGTTGATTTGCATGGTCAACTGTGCACTGCATATCATTTGATGTACAGAACAGGTTGTTGCTTCGACATCTGTGAATCGAATGTCGCGGCACTTCCATCATTGTGACCAGCTTTTGTAGACACACTGTGCCCAGCATTTGCCGCTTTGCAACCCACATACGAAATTGTCACAGGATAAACAGTGTCACGAGCACAGGAAGGATGTGAGACAGTGTAACAGCAGTGCACAGGTCCACATTGGCCAATAAGATAGCATGGCCGCCAAAACAGAGGCAAAGGTAGAAAAAGAGAAGCAGGCAGAAGAGGAAGGCTGTTCAACCTGAGGTCCCGCACACCAGACACAAACTCCCTGCCCCACTTCTGCTTGGAGAGGCCAAAGTCTGCCACCTTCAGGCTGGGCACAGACCCATCATAACCAGGCTGCAGCTTGCCGTCCAGCAGCAGGTTGTCAGGCTTCAGATCAAAGTGGACAATGCTCATCTCGTGCAGGTAGGCTAAGCCATTGACGGCACTCAGAGCCATCTCAGCACGGCATTTGAGGTCCAGCCAACCTTCAGTCCTGCAGATATACAGTGAATGCTGTCAACATGGCTGCTGCGCTTTCACGTGTGCAACACTGAGGCAGTCGCCGTCAACAGCATGGCTCATCGATTGCCTTTAACAGCTCAGCCAAGCACTCACGGCCTCTGGCTGGCAGGAACTGCACCCTTGATTTGACTTGAGTATGTAAACTGCACACTGGAGGGCTGCAAGTGCCCCAGAAACAGCAAGCCATGGCAATAAGGTACTGTACAAACTGCAGTCAAGGCAACAGAACCAAGAGTCAACAAGGAAATGATCACTAAATGGCAGTATGCGCAGGATGACGAAATTGCAAAACAGAACCTGGAAGCTTCTTGAGCTCTGATGCATCCATGGCCAAAGTGCCAGCTCAACATTGACAAAGCATTGCAGTCATTGACAGAGGTGAAGGCATTGCTGTCATTAGGACTGACACCATGTATGCATAGCACATGAGTAGGAACAGTAGTCTGGGCAAATCAACTCGAGAAAGTAAAACAGAGATCAGCTTGAGGTAAGCTTGCTTGCCATTGTGGCTGTCAGCAAAACCAACCTGAGGAAAGCAGCCAGTGAGCCGCCCTTCATGTACTCGGTCATGATGCCAATCACATTGGGCTCGGCATACGACTCCACTACCACACCATAGAAGCGCAGCACATTGGGGTGGTTCAGGTTGGACAGCATTTCTGCCTCTCGCCAGAAGGACTGGGAGTGCCGCTCTACCTTGCCAGGCTGCACAACAGGATCTGTTTTTTTGTTTTGATGGGAGAGCTATTCATTACACATACATGGACATGCAACGAAAGAAACCACAAGTGTCAAACGGAAGGCCATCCACAGCCGAAGCAGGATCTGTTTGGCTGATGTGTGCAGAGAACTCTGCATGCTGTGTGCACTGTGCAGACAGCCACTGGGCAATGTAATGCACAAGTATATGGTCAAGCACAACAGCAGGGCTGGTGAATTGCAGCGCTTCATGCACAGCTGTAAGTATATGACGCCTCTGTCCCTGACACAGCCAGTGAGGAAAATTCATTTTCTAGTCAAATGCTGAGGTGCCACATGGACCACAACATGTTGTCATAGCCTGTGACAAGTCAGCTTAGCAGGAGCTTTGAGCGAAGCTTTTAAAACTAAAAATGCTTTACGATTTTTGTCAGGTGTTTCAAATGCACTTTTTTGGCACTTTAAGGACCTTAGTTTACTTTGTTCCCTCTTGGATTTAAGATGGGCCCTCTTTACAGCTGCGGTGGTGTAAAGGATCAAAGCATGCACCATGATTGTGAGGCTTACCTTGAGCCACTTGACTGCCACACTGCCAAAGATGGCACAAGTAGCAAGTGAGACTTCCCCGAATGCTCCTTCCCCAATCCGCCTCAAGATCTTGACCTCATCCTGCAGGCAAGGACAGCAATCTTGCAGGTTGCCCATGCAGTTCTGTTTCTACCGGAACAGTTACAGAAAAAATGATTGGCAAGCCTTTCACACATGCGCGCACACAAGCAAGTGAGCTGAGCTGCACTGCATGGAGGAATGTCTGTAGTGAACCAGATAGAGACTAGAGTTAAAATTGTGTGTTCCAACTGCATCTTGCTGGGGTCAGGTGTATGGTGAGGACATACAGTCCGAGGCAACATGAATGCAACCAGTCCCTTGCAAACATTCATTTGTGAAGAGCCACCTGGCAGACAGTGGTACACTGGTGTACCTTGGGGACCTTGTGCACTGGGTTGTTGAGGGTGCCACTGCCACCAGAGCTGGCAAGAGTCAGCCCACTGTGCTCCCTCAGTAGTTGGGCAGC
>JAABUU010003728.1_pt1 | contig 18962 bp, 23 predicted proteins | sample 5559301 | NCBI WGS metagenome assembly JAABUU01 (sample SAMN10711884, study PRJNA513360) | rock metagenome | isolation source: Antarctica rocks | place: Antarctica: Victoria Land, Richard Nunatak white | reverse complement strand
CTCCGTAGTTGCGGCGTGAGAGGTTTGCCTGCTGGTCACCGTCGATTACCAGCACTCGCCGCCCATCTTGGGGTCGAGCCGCGAGACTTGCCAGGGACGCAACCAGGCTGGTCTTGCCAACACCACCCTTTTGGGTCCCTATGAGAACCGAGCGCATCAGTGATGCCTCCACTTTGCCTCCACTCGCCCGTCGAGTTCAGGTTGTCCTCGCGAAGGGCAGATGCCAAGCAGACACGCCGCACACGGCCAATGTATGCGGAGCATATGTGGCGCCTCTTTGAAAGGTGTTGGCTGCGTGTGCAGCGCATATGGGCCACGTATGCCGCTTGTACGCGCTACGTGTGCGGTACGTGTGTTGTCGGTGTGTGGTACGTTGATTCCCCATACGTGCCGCATACGTGCCGCATGTGTGCAACACGCTTAGAGCACTCGGCGGGCATATGCACTACATATGCACACCCAAGACCGCCGCCAGCCTGGTTATCGGCTACGCCCGTTAAGCCGCCGACACCGTGGGCGCGGCACACGGGCGAGGTCGGGAGGGAGACTGAAAGCATGTGTGGACGCTTCGCGAGCACCCAGACCGACGCTGAGCTGCTGGATGTGTTTAGGGCGGTCGACGTTGTAGGGGAGCAGCTGCCACCGTCCTACAACGTGGCCCCCACCCAGCCAGTACGGGTGGTGTTGGAACGCCCGCCCCGCGACGCCCCCGAGGACACCCCGGTGCGCCGGATACGCACCGTACGCTGGGGGTTGGTGCCGTCCTGGGCTCGCGACACTAAAATTGGGTCACGGTTGATCAACGCCCGGATGGAGACCATCACCACCAAGCCCTCGTTCCAGGCTGCCGCCTGTCGACGCCGGGCGATCGTGCCCTCCGACGGGTACTTCGAGTGGGAGAAACGGGACGGCGCCAAGGTTCCGCACTTCCTGCACGGCGACGGGGTCCTGGCGATGGCCGGACTGTACGAGCTGTGGCCGAACCCGGACCTTCCCGCAGAGGATCCGGCCAAATGGATGTGGAGCACCGTGGTCCTCACGACGACCGCGACGGACGCGCACGGACACATCCACGACCGCTCCCCAGTCATCCTGCCCCCAGAATTTTGGGATCACTGGCTCGACCCGGCCCTCACCGACAAAGACGACGTCGACGCGTTGCTCGCGTCGATCCCCGAACCTCAACTGCACGCCTACGAAGTCAGCACCAAGTTCAACAGCCCCCGCAACAACACCCCCGACCTCCTCACCGCGGTGCCCTAGGAACCGTGAGGAGACGAGGCTGCAGCCGTTGACTCCCAAGCCTTGAGCTGCGCCCCGCGCACCCACCGCGGTTCGCGCAACTCTCAGACTCGGGGACGTGCATGATTCCGGTAGCGACCGCTTCGTTGCACTGCGGCTGTGACGGGGCCAGAAGTCGCGAGTTCGCTTATGAGGGGGACCTGTTCTTGGCTTTAGGTCGCCGGGTGCAGCTCGCCGCGGTCTACCAGTCCTTGGACGGCGTCGTCGCGATCAGACGGGGCAACGTAGCCCGCCATCGCGGCGCCATGCGCGGCAGCTGGTTCGGGCTGATTGGTGCCTTCATCGGCGCCGTCGCGGTACCCAAGCGTCGGATTCCCACCTTCGCCGTCTCCGACCCTGTCGGCGCGGTCGCCACCGCCGCCGCGATAGTGGCCCTGACGCTGGGCCTGATCTTGCTCGCCCACCGGATCGAACGGTGGGCTCCCTGGCCGCACTCAACAACTCGACGACCACTAGCCGCCACGGCATCGACCGGATTACCCGCCGCCGCACCCGACGGGATGACAAGACCCCGTGTGTAACAACCCTCAGGACCGACGCCGAGCACGGCTGCGGGGCGACGATGACGGCCACCGGATGGAAGGAGGCAGCTGTGATCGCCAAAGTGCTGACCGAACGCCGTGCCACGTGGATCGTGTTCGCGCTCTCAGTGATCGCCCTGGCCCTGCTGGCACCGGTGACCGGCAAGCTCAAGTCCGTCCAGAACAACGACGCGATCAACTACCTACCACGCGGGGCGCAGTCGACCCAGGTGCAGCAGATCCTGGCCGAGCTGCCCGGCGGCAACACCGCCGACGCCGTCGTCGTCTACGCCCGGACGGGCGGCCTGAGCGGGCCCGACATCGCCCGGATCGCCGCCGCCCGAACCGCCCTCGCCAACGGCGTCGACCTCGCCGCCCCCCTCGGCCCCCTCGTCGAGTCGACCGACCACGCCGCGGCGCTGTTCCGCGTCCCGTTGAGCAGTGCGGCCGACGCGCTGCCCGACAAGGTCGCCCGCATCCGCTCGTTGACTATCCGCTTGGACGACGGCGTGGTCACGCTGGGACCCGGGCAGTTGTACGTCGTGCTGCGGGGAGTGCAGCACCAGCCGGTGTCGACGGACGGCGCGGAGGTGGTCCTCATCGAGCCCAGCGCGACCGTCAACACCGGAGACACGCCGAGCCAGCTCACGGCCGAGCGTCGTCGCGGCTGACGCCGAATCGATCCGGCGGCGGGACGGTTCCGGTCGGCTCGGCCTGGTTGTGACAGTCCTTGCCTCGACTGTGCATGATGGACTCGTGATGAAGCGGCAGATGATTTCCTCGGGAGCGCGCTGGGAGTCGCTGGTCGGCTACTCACGGGCGGTGCGCGTCGGCCAGTGGGTGTCGGTCGCCGGCACGACAGCAGCAGCCGAGGGCGGCGGCGCGGTCGGAGGTGACGACATCGAGGATCAGGCACGTGAGGCGCTGCGCCGCATCCAACTTGCGCTCGAGGAGGCTGGTGCGAGGCTGGAGGACGTCGTACGGACCCGGATGTTCGTGACTGACATCAGCCGGTGGGAGGAGGTCGGGCGTGCGCATGGCGAGGTCTTCGCGGCGATCCGTCCGGCGACCTCCATGGTCGAGGTCAGCAAGCTGATCGACCCTGCGCTGCTCGTGGAGATCGAAGCCGACGCCGTCATCCCATAGACGATGGGCAGGCGGTGGACGAACGTCCCGGCCGTCGTCACGCCCACAGCATGCCGATGACGGCGAGCCGACAGCATCCGTCCCGCAGAGCCGATCCCCTACCAACTCGGGCGCCCGGGCGACACCCTGCTTTGATCAGTGCATGGCTGCATCGGCGAAGCACATCGGGATCTTGTTGTTCGACGATGTCGAAGAGCTCGACGCCGTCGGCCCGTGGGAAGTCCTCTCGCACTGGACGCGCAACCATCCCGAGGATGGTTGGAGCGTCTCCCTGCTTTCCCGCGATGGCGGCCCGGTCACCGCCGCCAAAGGGATGGTCATAGGCGCCCACTGCGCGCTGCCCGACGCACCACCGATGGGTGTGCTGATCCACCCCGGCGGCCAGGGCACCCGCCGCCTGATGAGCGAGGACGAGCACCTGGCGTGGGTGCGTGCCCAGCGCGGGCTGGTGCCGCTGATGACGAGCGTGTGCACCGGATCGTTGGTCTACGCAGCCGCCGGGCTGCTGGCCGGGCGCCCCGCGACAACGCACTGGGTGCCCTCGACGAGCTTGCCGCGGCCGACCCGAGCATCGAGGTCCGCCCCTTCGACCGGTACGTCGACGATGGGAACATCATCACCTCCGCCGGGGTCTCAGCCGGCATCGACATGGCCCTGCACCTGGTGGTGCGCCTGGCCGGCCCCGAGCGGGCACGACAGGTGCGGCGGGGCATCCAGTACGACCCCGCACCGCCGGTGTAGCCAGCAGCGCCGGCACTCGACAGACGTCCCGCAGGGCGTCGGCTAATGGGACCGGCCGCGGCCCACGCAGGCGGCGGGAGTCGTTCAGCCTTCTGCAGAGCCCGCACAGGCGCAGACAACAGACACGAACACGCCCAGGTCGAACTAGGGCGTGTCCCGTGAATATGGCGGGGTGGGTGGGATAGACCTGCGGTATGCAGGATCGCTATGACTTGACGGATGAGCAGTGGGCGTCGCTGGAACCGTTGCTGCCGGACCGTACACGGGTGCGGGGTGGGCAGTGGAAGGATCACCGGCAGGTCATCAACGGGGTGATGTGGCGGACCCGCGCAGGTGCGCCGTGGCGGGATCTTCCGGTGTCCTTTGGGCATTGGAAGACGGTCTATAACCGGCATCGTCGCTGGTCAGCGGACGGGACGTGGGAGAAGATCCTGGACGGGTTGCGGGCTGGCTGTGACGTGGCTGAGGGCGCGGACTGGGAGCTCAGCGTAGATGCCACCGTCATCCGGGCGCATCACCACGCGGCCGGTGCCCGCCACTGCCCACCCAAGGATGTGCCGGTGCAGCGGTTGGCCCCGACCGTGCTGGAGGAATCGGTGAGGCCCGGAAGGCACACAGGGGGCGCCGGGGAATGACAAGGATTGCGCCGTGGCCACCGAATCGGTGCCCGATCGGGAGGCACTGGGTCGTTCCCGCGGTGGGTTCACCACCAAGATCCACATTGCGGCCGATTCCCGGTGCCGACCGGTGGCCCGGGTCACGACGGCCGGTCAACGCCACGATTCGCTTGCGTTCACCGCGGTCATGAAGGACGTGCGCGTCGGGCGGCTCGGTCGTGGGCGACCGCGGACCAGGCCAGGGCGAGTCATGGCGGACAAGGCTTATTCGACCCGCAGGATACGGATGTCCCTGCGCAGCAGGGGAATCGAGACGACGATCCCCGAGCCGGCCAACCAGATCGCCGGCCGCCTGGGTCGGGGCAACAAGGGTGGGCGGCCACCGGTATTCGACCGGGATGCCTACAAGCGGCGCAACGCCGTCGAGCGGGCCTTCAACAAGCTCCGCGGTACCCGGGCCGTGGCCACCCGCTACGACAAACGAGAGTTCGTCTACAAAGGAACTATCGACGTCGCGACCATCAGAATCTGGCTCCGGGACCCAACCCTCAACCATCCACGGGACACGGCCTAGCCGTTCCTCGATTCGCGGCGTAAATTCCGTTGACTAAACTCGCGCGTATCGCGAACATGACGAGGCTGCGAATAAGACGCTCTGCGCATTAATTGAAGATTGACGTTTTCTCAGTTGGGGCTGGTGTGACTGGTGTGACCAGCGAGGTCGGCGTGTCGGTCGGGTAGGACGTGGGGTCCCTGCCTGAGGATCGGTTTCACCACGAAACCCGTCCAGCGCAAAGGACCCCACGTGTTTACCTACTCTGCCATCTGTGACGTGCCTGCCGAAACCCTGATGATCGTGTCGGGGAGGCTGGCCGCGCACCGTCGTCGGATCGGGACCAGGGCCGGGCGTCGGGCCGCTACGGTGCGCGTGCAGGCGAAGTTGGTAGCCCGCAACACCAATGGCTCCACTCGTGACATGAACCATTTTCTCAAACACCGACTAGAAAGTCACTTCCGACACGCGACACTAGGAGCCAGCGCCTCGCCGGCCTGCGTCGACGCCTGCCTGGGTGTAGCTGAGGAGGCCGATGTTGCCGTGGCGCTGTACAGCGACACATTGAACGAGTTCGGCCTGCTGGCAGATATCGTCGACACCACGACCACATCCTGGGCTCGTCTACGACTCCGACGGTCCCCCACGCGCGGCATCCGGTGGCCGAACTGTTCCCCAAGAGCCCCGGGCGGCGGTGCTTTGGCCCGCCGGGCTCGGCACGCGGTCTGTGGCCGGGGGGACTACGGCCGGCGACGGTCCATTCGATGAATTGGAGCAATCGATGACGTACTACTTCGAGGACTTTTCGGCCGGCAGGGTGTTCGAGCTCGGACAATGCACTGTCTCCGAGGAGGAAATCGTCGCCTTCGCCACCCGCTACGACCCGCAGCCCTTCCACGCCGATCGGGTCGCCGCGGCGGACTCCATGTTCGGCGGACTTATCGCAAGCGGGGTGCACACGATGGCCCTGTACATGAGGCTCTTCGTCGACAGGGTGCTGGGTGACTCTGCCAGTCTGGGATCTCCGGGCATCGACGAAATGCGATGGCCTACGCCCGTGCGCCCTGGAGACACCCTACGGGCGCGGTACACCGTCGCCAGCGCGCGGAAGTCGCGGAGCCGTCCGGAGTGGGGGATCGTGACGGGACTCGCGACCGCCGAGAACCAAGAGGGCGTCACCGTGATGACGATGTCGGTCATCAACTTGTTCACGAGGCGGTAGGCGGAGGAGGGCGCCGCCACGCCGGCGTCACCTGGACCCGTTGCGCGCTTGTGATTGCGCAGCTGCGCGATTGACGTGGGCGATGCCTCGTTCGGCAACTACGTCATCGCGTACCGGTCCACGCCGGCCTTGTCCCGGTGCACGACCAGCCGGTCGCGGTCAACAAGCACATCAAGGTGGGCACGCGTCTCGAGCACGGCGAGCATCCGGTCGAAAGTCGAGAGGTCGTCGAGCGCGCGCCCGTGGCGGGTCCACGGGAGCCGGTGCGCGACCTGGGCTGCGGTCTCCACGTCGGGCGCGAGGGCAAGGTATGCCGCTTCCAGCCGGTTCGCGTGGTAATCGAGCAGCTCGGAGACGCGGTCGTGCACGCTGGGGCTGACCGGCCCGTGTGCTGGCAGCAGAATGCAGTCGTCGATCTCCCGCATCAGCAGCAGCGAGCGGAGGTAATCCGCCAGCGGTCGGGGTCCCGGGTTGGGCTCGAAGCCGATCGACGGAGTGATGGCGGGCAAGACGTGGTCGCCGGCGAAGAGCAGCCCCGCCGTCGCGTCGTGGAAGACGAGGTGGCCGCTTGTATGCCCGGGAGTGGGGATCGCCTTCAGCGACCTGTCGGCGAGTGCAATTTCGGACCAGCCGGATAGCCACTCGTACGGCTCTTCCCATATGTCGACGTCCACGCCGTCGTTGGTGCCCGCCACCTCGGCGGCGAGGTCTGCAGCTCCGCTGGACCGCAGCAGTCGAAGCTGGGTACCCATGCGGTCCGGCGCCGGGTCACCCACGATCGCCAGCGACCTCTTCTCGCCCTCGCCAAGCGTGATCCGCGTGCCGTGCCGTCTGCGCAGAACGACCGACTGCGTTGTAGTGGTCGCGGTGGATATGGGTGACGAGCACGCGCGTCACGTCCCCCGGCTTCAGGCCCAGCTCGTCAAAACCTGCTTCTAGCGCGTCCCAGCCTTCATCTGTGGCCTGTCCCGGGTCAATGACGACCGGTCCAGAGCCATCCAGCAGGACATAGGCGTTGACGGCATGCAGGCCGGCATCAGGCAAGGGGAGGGGCAGCCGGAAAACACCTTCGCCAACCGCTTGGACCCCCGGTTCCGCCCATGCTCGACGGTTCACGCCGTCGCCGCTCCGGAAGACGTCGCCGACCCCGCCGCGGTGACCCGGCAGAGAAGCGCGTCTTGGGCGACGCTGTCCCCGACCTTGACCGCCAGGTCGCGCACGACCCCCGCCGTGTGGCTGCGGACCTGATTCTCCATCTTCATGGCCTCGACCACGGCTACCACCTCATCGGCCGCAACCTCCTGCCCGTCCTGCGCAGACACCTGGATGACAGTGCCCTGCATCGGCGACACGAGCGCCTCGCCGCGCACCAGGCCGTCGCCGGTTTGGGCCAGTGCCCGGATACTGGCCAGAACGCTCTCGGCCGAAGCCCCTTCCAGCCGGGCCAGGCCCGGGAGTGAGACATGCAGCAAGCGAGAACCCAGCCTGACTGGCACGGAGGTCGGGACCTCGTCGTCGGTGACCACGGCGGCTGCGACGCGAGCAGGTTGGTACTCGTCTTCGATCCAGCGGGTGTGGACGGCGAACCCCTCCGCGTTGCCGATGAAGTCGGGGTGATCGACGACCTCGCGGTGGAAGGGCAGAACGGTGGCCAGTCCGTCGATCTGCAGTTCCGCCAGCGCGTGCCTGGCCCTGGCCAGGGCGTGCGGCCTGTCGCGACCGGTAACCACCAGCTTGGCCATCAGAGAGTCGAACTGGCTACCGACCACGGTCCCGGTCGCGACGCCACTGTCGACGCGGACTCCCGGACCCAGAGGGAGGTCGAAGCGGGTGATCGTGCCGGGTGACGGGAGAAAGTCGCGGTCGGGGTCCTCGCCATTGATCCGGAACTCGATCGAATGCCCCTTGGGGGACAGGTCGTCGGGCAGGCTCAGCGGCTCGCCCGCCGCGATCCTCAGTTGCTGTATGACGAGGTCCACGCCGCTGGTCTCCTCGGTCACTGGATGCTCGACCTGCAGACGGGTGTTCACCTCAAGGAACGAGACGGTGCCATCCTCGCCGAGGAGGTACTCCACTGTTCCGGCACCGTGGTAGCCGGCCTCCCGGCAGATCGCCGTGGCAGACTCCTGGATACCAGCGAGCTGGGCGTCCGTCAGGAACGGGGCCGGTGCCTCCTCGACGAGCTTCTGGTGGCGCCGCTGCAACGAGCAGTCCCGCGTCCCGACGACAACCACGGAGCCGTGCTGGTCGGCGAGCACCTGCGCTTCGACATGGCGGGCACGCGGGAGGTAACGCTCGACGAAGCACTCGCCCCGGCCGAAGGCCGTCTGGGCTTCGCGAACTGCCGACTCGTATGCCGATTCGATGTCCCCGGCCCGGTGGACCACCTTCAGCCCGCGGCCCCCGCCGCCGAAGGCTGCCTTGATCGCAACGGGCAGCCCATGCTCGGCGGCGAACTGCTCGATCTCGGTGACGTCCTTGACCACCTCGCGCGTGCCGGCTGCCATCGGGGCACCGACCTGTTGGGCGATCCGCCGGGCGGACACTTTGTCGCCGAGCGTGCGCATCGCTGCCGGAGAGGGGCCGATCCAGGTCAGCCCGGCGTCGAGGACCGCTTGGGCGAAGTTGGCGTCCTCGGCGAGGAACCCGTAGCCGGGGTGGACGGCGTCAGCGCCCGACTCCTTCGCGACGGCCAACAGGGCATCCGCCCGCAGATACGTCTCAGCGGCCGTCCCACCCGGCAAGCGGAACGCTCGGTCGGCGAGCAGGGTGTGCGGCGCGCCCTCGTCGGGGTCCGCATAGCAGGCAACGCTCTCCAGCCCGGCGTCACGGCAGGCTCGCACAATGCGAACGGCGATCTCGCCGCGGTTGGCCACGAGGACGGTATGCAAGGTGGTGCGGGGGACTACGGTCATCAGGGGCGCTCCTGTGTCGGCGGGGTGTGGCTCGCAGCCGCACGGTCGAGGACCTGGCGGGCGAAGCGGACATGCACGGCGTCGACCATCTGGCCATCCACAACTCCCACGCCCGCGTCACCCGCCTCGATCACGCGGGTCGCGTGCTGGACCTCCGCGGCGGTCGGGGTAAAGACGTCATGCGCTAGCGCGACCTGGCGCGGGTGGATGCACATCTTGCCTACGTAGCCCAGGTCCCGGCCTCGACGCGCGTCGACTGTGAAGGCAGCTTCGTCGTCCAGACGGACAGCGGCCTGGTCCACAACCGGCACATGGGCCAGGCGGCCGGCGAGTGCCACCGCGCTGCGGGCGTAGAGCACCTCCAAACCCTCAGGGGTACGCCGTCCGCCGAGATCCGCGATGTAGTCCTCCGCGCCGAAGTACGCCGCTGCGGGTGCCCCCGCCAAGAGCTGTCGGGCGTTCGCCACCCCAGCCGCAGTCTCGAGGCCTGCGACCACGATCGGTGCTTCGTTGTCTGCTTCGAGGCGGTAGAGGACATGGGCCAACACGTCGGGCTCCTCCGCCTTGGGGACCACTGCTCCAGCCGCTCCGCTGCGTCGTACGGCATCGACGTCATCGTCGAACCAGGGTGAGCCCGGGGGGTTGACCCGGACGAGCACCGTCACGTCGTCACGCCGCAGCCTCGTACCGATGACCTGGGCTCTCGCGGCATCCTTGTCGGCGGGCGCGACGGCGTCCTCGAGGTCGATCACGACGATGTCAGGGCTCCAGCGGGAGACCTTGTCGAGCAGCTCGATGCGGTGAGCAGGGACGAACAGCATGCTGCGGAAGACCCGTTGCGGTGACGTCGTCATCGTCAGACCGGGCTAACGTTGTGGTGACGACGGCCCGTTGTCCGCTCCCAGCCGTCGGCCGCCTCGAGCCGGGCGATCAACTCGGCACGCAGCGCCTCAGGCTCGACGACGGCGTCCACCACGAGGTCGCTGCCCATGCGCAGGAGGTTCACCTCCGACTCCTGCTCGGCGACGCGCTCGGCGACATACTCGTCCCGCTCCGAGGGGTCCTCAATCTGCGCGATGCGGTTGGCGTACATGGCGTTCGCTGACGCCTCCGCTGCCATCGTCCCGATGGTCGCCGTCGGCAGCGCCAGGGTCGCGCGGGGCTCGAAACCGGGGGCGCACATCGCATAGAAGCCAGCGGCGTAGGCCTTGCGCAGCACCACGGTGAACCGGGGAACCTCCGCGCTGGCCATGGCCGTCACCATCTTGGCGCCGTGCCGGATGATGCCCTGGCGCTCCACCTCGACCCCGATCATGAAGCCCGGCACGTCTTGGAGAAACACGAGCGGGATGTTGAACGCGTCGCAGAACGAGATGAAACGCGCTGCCTTGTCAGCGGAGTCGACGAAGATCGCCCCGCTGCGTACGCATGGCTGGTTGGCGACGATGCCGATGACGCGACCGTCAAGCCGGGCCAGCCCCGTGACCATCTCGGCGCCCCAGCGCGCCTTGATCTCGAAGAACGAACCACCGTCCACGACACGGTCCACGACGTCACGAACGTCGTAGGAGACGCTCGGATTGGTGGAGATGAGGTCCGACGGCCAGTCGGCGATGGCCGGCTCCCGCGACTCGAGCGTCGGCGGGTGCTGACGGAAGGAGACGGGTAGGTAGGTGAGGAGCAGCCGCGCGGCGGCGATGGCCTCCCAGTCGGAGCCGAAGACCTCGTCACCGCCGCCGGAGACGGTCGCGTGCATCATCGCGCCGCCCATCTCCTCCAGCGTTGTGACCTCGCCCGTGACCTTCTCTGCGATGCGAGGGGAGGCCAGATACATCGACGCGTTGCCCTCGACCATGCCCACCCAGTCGGTGAAGGCGGGCATATAGGCGCCCCCGGCTGCCGACGGCCCCAGCAGGCAGCAGATCTGCGGCACCCGACCCGAGAGGCGCACCTGAAGGTGGAAGATACGGGCGGCACCTCGGCGCCCGGGGAAGAACCCCATTTGGTCGTTGAGCCGACCGCCGGCGGCATCCACGAGGTAGACGACGGGCAGGAGATCGCGGTCGGCCCTCTCCAGGATCCGGATCTGCTTCTCGCAGCTGAGCTCGCCCCAGGAGCCCGCCTTCACGGTGAAGTCGTGCGCGATGACCGCGACGAGCCGGCCCTCGATCCGCCCGACACCAGTCAGTACGCCGTCTGCCGGCAGGTCAATGCTGCGCGCGTTGGCCAGCACACCGTCCTCGACCCATGTGTCAGGGTCGAGCACGAGCCGGATCCGATCGCGCACCGGCAGCTTGTGGGGCCACCGGCTGGCATCGAGGCCGGCCAGCGCCGCGTCCCGCGCTCGCAGGACCTCGTCGCCGCTCTGCGGGTTGGCGGGGGCGGGGGATGTGGTTATTGATGTCATGGCTGTTACGCTCCCGGGTCTGTCGGTCGGCGGTGCATCAGGCCCGTTCGGCGGGCGCGGCAGACCAGCTCGTCACGCTGGTTGAAGGCTCTGTGCTCGAAGACGACAAGGCCGGCGTCCGGTCGTGAGCGGGAGGCGCGGGCTTCGACGACCTCGGTCTGCACCCGGATCGTGTCGCCGATGAAGACGGGGGCGGGGAACTGGACGTCGTCGAGCCCAAGCTGGGCGACGATGGTCCCGAGGGTGAGCTCGTATACCGAGAGGCCCACGACCAGGGCGAGGGTGAACATGCTGTTCACGAGTGGCTGGCCGAACTCGGTTCGGGAGGCGTAGTCGGCGTCCAGGTGCAGTGGCGCGGGGTTCATGGTCATCGTCGTGAAGAGCACGTTGTCGGTCTCGGTGGCGGTGCGGCGAGTGACGTGCTCGACGGTGGTGCCGACGGGCAGGTCCTCGAACCACCGGCCCGACACGGGTCTTGGAGTCCCTGGTGGCGTGCTCATTGCGTCCTCTCTTTGGCCATGGTGCGGTTGTCGGGCACGGACGCAGCAAATTAGGGGGGCCGCCGATGCGCGAAGGCCTCGAGGCCTTCGCGGGCGTCTGGCTCGCTGTTGAGGTAATGCAAGAAGGTGGCGAGCTCGAAGTCGAGAGCCGTCCGCTGGTCATGGCGCGGGACGCCATCGGCAGCGGCGTGCAGTTTCTTCATCGTTGCAAGGGCCATGGGGGAGTGCCGGCGCAGGCGCGCCACGATGGCGGCCACGGTGTCCTCGATGTCCGCTGCAGGCACGCTCCAGCCCACCAACCCCCAGGCGGCCGCGGTGTCGCCGTCCAGAATCTCTCCCGTCAGCAGCAGTCGCCGGGCTAGGGCCGGTGGCAGGGCGCGGGCCAGGCGCACGGATCCTCCGGCGCCGGGCAGCAGCCCGTACTCCAGGTGACGGTCGCCGATGCGGGCGTCCTGGCTGGCCACGAACAGGTCGCACGCGAGCATGAGCTCGCACCCACCGGCCAAGGCGTAGCCATCGACGACGCACACCGAGACGAAGGGCGCTTGCTCGATCGCGTCCATGGCGCCTCCGATCGCGACGATGTACCGCTCGACAGCAACGGGGTCATCAAGGAGTGTGCGCAGGTGGTGCAGGTCGGCGCCAGCAGACAATGCCTTACCCCGTCCGCGGACGGGGCATGACCGAGCACGCCGCCGCCGTCGCAATCGAGACCGCTTCCAGCAGTCCGTCGACGACGTCGGGACTCAACGCGTTGAGGGCCTGCGGCCGCTCGAGCCAGACCTGGGCGACCTTGCCCTTGACGTTGACCGAGACCGCGGCTGCTTTGGAGGCCACGGTCAGTCCCTCGTCACGCGGATGCCAGCGCGCTCGCGGTCCCACAGGTTGTCCATGTCTTCTTGGGCCGCCAACTTGAGCTTGTACTTCTCCACCTTCTGGCTTGCTGTCTTGGGTAGTTCGTCGACGAACTTCCAGTAGCGGGGGACCATGAAGTACGCCATGTTCTCGACGCTGTAGCCGACGAGCTCCTCGAAGGATGTGTCACTGCTGGGCGCCCTCACGATGTACACCATGACGTCGTCCTCGCTGAGGTCTGAGGGCACCGGCACAGCGGCCGCCTCGTACACCGCGGGGTGCTTGCACAGGATCGTTTCCACCTCGTAGGCCGAGATGTTCTCTCCGCGACGGCGGATGGCCTCCTTGGTGCGGTCGGAGAAGTACAGGTAACCCTCCTCGTCGAGGTGGCCACGGTCACCGGTGTGGAACCACAGGTCGCACACGGCCCCGACGGTGGCCTCGGGCATCTTGTAGTAGCCCAACATGACCATGCCCGGCTCGTTCGGGCGGAGGCAGATCTCGCCGATCTCCCCGATAGGTAGCGAGTCACCGGCGAGATCCACGACCTGCACGCTGACGTAGTCGCGTACCCGGCCCACCGATGCCGCTTTGTCCCGGGAGTCATGGGGCCCGTAGACCGTGACCGCGAAGTTCTCCGTCATCGCGTAGACGGAGGTGACGGCGATCCCGTAGCGCTCCTTGAACCCGTCGACGAGGGCCTTGGACGTCGGCACGAGCATGCAACTGCGTACGGCGTGGTCCCTGTCCTGCGGGCCCGGTGGCAACTTCCATACGATATTTGCCATCGCGCCGAGGCAGTTGAATACGGTGGTACCGGACTCGCGGATCTCCTGCCAGAAGGAGCGCGCGGAGAATTTCGGGTACAGCGCTACGCTCGCCTCCGCCCACAAGGCCGCGTAGACGGTGAACCAGAGTGCGTTGACGTGAAAGAGCGGCAGGCAGGTGTAGAGGACGTCTGTGTCGCGGTACTCGGTGTACATCGCCATTTGACGGCCCACGGCGTGACCCTGCGAGTGAGGGCAGACGACGCCCTTAGAGGGTCCGGTGGTGCCCGACGTGTACATGATCAGGTGCGGGTCCTCCGACTGGATGGAGTAGTCGAGCGAAAGCTCGCCTCCCGGTTGGTCCTCGAAGTCCCGAAGGCGGTGAACCGTGCGCCCGGAGATCGGCATGGTTGGGACGCTGGCGTGGTCGCTGGCGGCGAGGACGGCGAGCTGCCGGACGCCGGGTGCGTCGATAAGGGCCTTGTCGACGCGGTCGAGCCACTGCTCGTCCACACACAGCCACGTGGAGTCCGACTGGTTCAGGTAGTACGTCAGCTGGTCGCCCTTCGCCGACGTATTCAGCGGCACGGCGACGGCCCCAAGCTTGCCTACACCCCAGATGGTCCAGAGGAACTCGGGGCTGTTCGACATCATGACGGCGACCGTCGTCCCCTGCGTGACGCCGAGGTTGGCGAAGCCCCTGGCGTAACGGTTCGTCAGCTCGTCGGCCTCCGTGTAGCTGTAAGTACGGCCTTGCCAGTGCAGGAACGGCCGGTCCCCGATGCGGCGGGCCTTGTCAGCGAGGATCCCACCGATGGTCCGCTCCTGCGAGGAGTAGGGTTGAATCCTCGGTGGTGCGTCTGCGTGCGTGCGTGATGTTTGCGTGCTCACGTGCTCAGTCCTCCTGTTACTCCCACTACCTGGCCCGTCATGGTTGCCGCGCCCGCTGGCAGGAGGTGGACGATGGTGGCGGCGACATCATCGGCGCGCACTGGTCCCAATGGCATACGCGCCTCGGCCTTTTCGAAGAGGCGCCGGCTGAAGTCGCTGGCCCCCAGCACACGGTCGTGGGTGAGGGTGTCCTGGGTTAGCGTCACGGTCACGACGTTGGCCCTCACGCCATCCCTTGCCACTTCCCGGGCGAACGTCCGGACGAACATCACGCTGGCCGCGGCCAGAGCCCCGATCATGACCTCGCCCGGTGTCGGGTAGCGCGCGGCGTCTGAGGTGACGACCACAAGGCGCCCGCCCTCGGGCGCCTCGCGCAGCAGCGGGAGCAGCGCGTGGGCCAGCCGGGCGTTGGTGAGGAAGAGTGCTTCGGCGATGGCCTCGAAGCCGCCAGGGTCGCTGGTCGCGAAGATCTCGGGGACTTGGGGTCCGCCGTGGCTGAGCACGACGTCCAGCGACGGGTACCGCTCCTCGAGCTCGCGGGTTAGCAACGCCGTCCCGCTCGCCTCGTGCAGGTCGGCGACGATGCCGTCGACCGGGACGTCGGCCGACTGCGCCAGTATGCCCCGAGCGGCCTCGACTGTCCGGCGTGTTCGGCCGGTGATGACCACTGCCACGCCGGCGTCGACGAGCCGGCGTGCTGTGGCGAGACCGATCCCTGAGGTCGAACCCGTGACCAGGATGCGTTGGAGCGCCTGGCTCATGCGTCCTGGCCCGTTGGGCGGTAGGCCACGAGAGCCTTGAGGTCAGCGACGCACACGTCGGCGCCGTGTTGGTTCCGAACGGAGAACCGAGAGGTGACCACACCGCAGCCGTCCTCTCGCGGGGCGATGTCGCGCACCTCTGTGTCCACGTGCAGCGTGTCCCCGATGTGCGTTGGCGTGACAAACCTCAGCCGGTCGAGCCCGTAGAAGGCCTGCATGGCGGGTGGCCAGAAGTCGACCAGCCCAAGGCCTACGGACAGCACCAGTGCGCCGTGCGCGATTCGCTGCCCGAAGCGAGGGTGGCTCGTCGCATACTTCACGTCAACGTGTATCGGGTGCCAGTCACCGGTGAACATCGCGAACTGCACAATGTCGGCCTCGGTGATCGTCCTTGAACGAGAGACCGAGGTGTCTCCGACGCTGATGTCGTCCAAGTAGGTTCTGATCATTTGCGTGTCCCGCCACCATTGGTGGCGGCAGCGGCCGGCTCGGCCCTTTCGGCGGCCCGGTGCCCCATGTCGGCGCTACCGCGCTCAGTGGATCTTTGGGTCACAGCAAGGACGCTGATGAAGGAGATCGCGGACAGGATGGTCACGTACGCCGCTACCGACATGGGCGTCCCGCTCGCGGCGACGAGCGCGGTGGCGATGATGGGAGCCAGCGCGCCGCCGAGCAGCACCCCCATCTGGAAGCTCGTCGATGCAGCGCTCATCCGGACCCTGGCGTCGAATAGTTCCGTGATGAACGTCGACTGCGGTCCGTAGGACACGCTGAAGAAGACGGCGCCGACGGCGTAGACCAGCACGAGCACGATCAGGTTTCCGCTCTCCACGGCCAGGAAGGTCGGGTAGATCCACACGGCCATCGCTGCCAGCCCGATCAAGATCATCCGCCGGCGTCCGTAGCGCTCGCTCGCGGCACCGAAGTACGGCAGGGCGACCACCGAGACCACCGCGGATACGAGCACGGCGACCAGCATCTCGCTGCGCGTGAAGGCCTTCGTGGTGGTGCCGTAGGTGATGGCGTAGGTGTTGACGATGTAGAAGTACCCGCCGGTGCTGACGATGGAGCCCGTGGCCAAGATGATCTGTTTCGGGTAGGTCCGCAGGGCGGTGAGGAGCGGGACCTTCACGTCGGTTCCGGCCCGTTTGACGCGCTCGAAGGTCGGGGTCTCGGTCAGCTTGAGCCGCACGATGAGCCCGACCATGACCAGGACGATGCTGCTCAGGAACGGGAGGCGCCAGCCCCAGGCCAGGAACTGCTCGTCGGGGAGCTGGCTAACAGCGAGAAAGGCTCCGGTGGAGAGCAGTAGGCCAGCGGGAACGCCTATCTGCGGCAGGCTCCCGTAGAGCCCCCGCTTCTCGGGCTTGGCGTGCTCGACCGCGGTGAGCACTGCGCCGCCCCACTCGCCGCCGACGCCGAAACCCTGAAGCAGCCGCAACAGGATCAGGAGGATCGGCGCCCAGATGCCGATGTGGTCGTACGTCGGCAGGAGTCCGATGGCGAAGGTGGAGACACCCATTATCGTCAGGGACAGCACCAGCATCTTCTTGCGGCCGATGCGGTCACCGAAGTGCCCCAGGACCATCCCCCCGATGGGGCGGGCGCCGAACCCGACGGCGAAGGTCGAGAATGCCAGCAGTGTGCCGACCGCCGGGTCGGCCTTCGGGAAGAAGAGGGGAGCGAACACCAGTGCAGCGGACAGGCCGTAGATCAGGAAGTCGAACCACTCGATCGTGGTCCCGATCACCACGGCCAGCGCCACGCGCCTCATAGGGGGCGGTGGGGAGGCTTCTGCGCTCATAATCTCTCTCCTCTGCGTTCTGCGCCGGAAGTGCACGCTTGGGGCTGCGTCTGGACTCAAGTTGCGGTACCGTCGTATTAATGAACGATCATTAACTTAGGAGGCAAGCATCGCCAAGTCAAGGTCTGTTTCGCCGCTGGCGGTGCGACGTGCCGCGTGCAGCCTGTTCGCGTCCCGCGGCTACCGAGGGACGTCGATGAAGGACATCGCCGAAGTCCTGGATGTCAGCGCCCCCAGCCTTTACAACCACATGTCGTCCAAGCAGGACCTGCTCTTCCAGATCATGGATCTGGCCATGGACCGCGCCCTCGGGCTCCTCGAGCAGACGCTGGTCGGCGTCACGGACGTGTCGGAGCAGTTGCGCCTGGTGACGGAGGTGTCGGTGCTGGACTTCCTTCAGCACCCGGCCGAGATTACTGTGTGCAATACCGAGATCCGCAGCCTGGAAGAGCCGTACCGGACGACTATCGTCGGCAAGCGCGACGCCTACGCGCACCAGATCGTCGCGATTGTGCAACGTGGATGCAAGCGAGGGCGGTTCCTCACCGAGGAACCGCGAGTGGCGTCCTTCGCCGTCCTTGAGCTGGGGAACAACGCAAAGGCCTGGTTCAAGCTCGGCGGGGGGTTCTCGGCGGAGACGGTGGCGCGGATGTACGGAGAGTTCGCCCTCCGAGTCCTGGGGGATCTCAGGCCGGACGCGTCGAGCGCGAGAGCCGGGAGTGCTCTGGTGGGCTCTCTACTGGCCACGGTCAAGTTCGATGAGCCGGTTGGAGCCGCACCTACTTCGCAAGGAAGGCTGAAGACATGATTAGTGATCAGACACGTCTGGGAGTTGCCAATAGGCGGTTGAGTGCGAGGGACCTTGCCTTGGTTGCGTCCTTCGCCGCCTTGATCGCTGTGTTGGGGCTGCCCGAAAGCATTCACTGAGAAAACCTCACTATCGGACGGAGGTGAATGCCAACGCCTCCGGTTCATCTTTTTCTTCCGCCGGATTCGACGACGCTTATCAAGCCGTTTACCGAACGTAGTTGGTCGGGAGTACTCACCGCTGCGTCGAGCAGAGCAGGTGAGGCTACAACAACCGCGACGCATCGGGCTCGGGATATGGCAACGTTGAGCCGATGAAGGTCGTAAAGGAAGCTCACCCCACGCGGAGCGTCGTCGGCTGACGAGGACGCCATCGAGTAAATGACAATAGGCGCTTCTTGTCCCTGGAACTTGTCAACCGTCCCAACCCGGGCCCCGGTTGGCAGGGCCCCGCAAAGGCGCCCAACCTGGGCGTTGTAGGGTGCTACGATAAGCACATCTTTCAATCCGATGGTGTGCGCGAAACCCTCAGAGTCGACCCAATCCGAGCCAAGCAATTCGTGTAAGCAGCGTTGGACGACGAGCGCCTCTTCCGACGAGGCGGCCTCATTGCCTGTGTGGTGGACGGGTACCCAACGCACTCCGGCACCCGCCCACGGTTCTGGGGCGCGCAGTAGATGCCTCACTGTTGCCGGCGCCGACTTCAACGGCCTTCATACATCAAATTCGACACGACGAGGGTGAGGTCAGGGTGCATACGCCAGGTCTGACTCAAGAAAATACCTTGGTCGGCTGAAATGGTGGCAGCACCGTCGATCATATGCTCCAATGCCGATATTCCAGAGCCCTCTGGGTGCTGAGCTTGCGTTGGCTGTGCGAGCTGCTGGGGGTCTCCAAGTAGAACTAATCCCCGCGCGCACCGGGAGACGGCGACTGCGTTAGCTAGTGTCGCGTGTTGGAAGTGATTTTCTAGTCGGTGTTTGGGAAAATGGTTCATGTCACGAGTGGAGCCATTGGTGTTGCGGGCTGGGGAGGAGAAGGTGCTGCGCGAGTGGACGCGGGCATCGTCGGGTTCGGCGGGTTTGGCGCAGCGAGCCCGGATCCTGCTGCTGGCCGCGCAGGGACACTCCAACACTGAGATCGGCCGGCTGGT
>JAABUU010003724.1_pt1 | contig 18974 bp, 16 predicted proteins | sample 5559301 | NCBI WGS metagenome assembly JAABUU01 (sample SAMN10711884, study PRJNA513360) | rock metagenome | isolation source: Antarctica rocks | place: Antarctica: Victoria Land, Richard Nunatak white | reverse complement strand
CGCATACGGTGCCCGTCTCGGCCACGGCGAAATTGGCTCCGCTGATCGCCACCTCGGCGCTGAGAAATCGCCGGCGCAGGAAGCGTCGTGCGGCGTCCGCCAGGGCCGCCGGCTCATCGGTGAGATCGCCGGCGTCCGGCAAGGTGCGGCGAAATAGCTCTCGGATCTCGGCCCGGTTGCGGTGGATCGCCGGCACCAGGATGTGGGACGGCGCGTCCCCCGAGAGCTGGTTGATGAGTTCGGCAAGGTCGGTTTCCACAGCCGTGATGCCGTCAGCGGCAAGGGCCTTGGACAGCCCGATCTCGTCGGTGAGCATCGATTTCACCTTGACCACGTCGCGTACGCCGGCGTCCTTGACGAGCCCGCTGACGATGGCGTTGGCCGAGGCGGCGCCCGCGGCCCAGTGAACGGCCCCGCCGGCGGCACTCACCGTGGCCTCCAGCTCCAGTAGGTGCTCGTCGAGGTGGCGCATTGCGGTGGTCTTGATCCGGCGTCCGGCCTCCCGGAGCTGTTCCCAGTCATCTAGCTCGGCGATCGCGGCCAAACGGCGATCGCGGATGGTATGCGTGGCCGTCCGCAGGTTGTGACGCAGCTGGGAGTCACGCAGGGCTACCCGCGCCGCGCGAGGAAACTCATCCATCAGCCGGCCTCTGTGCTGGCCAGGATCTCGGCCAGGTGCACGACCGATACGCCGGCCCGCTGGCGGGTCAGGCCGCCCCCGAGGTGCAGCAGGCACGAATAGTCAAGGGCGGTACAGACCTCCGCGTTGGTATCGAGCACGGCGCGGATCTTGTCAGCCAGCATGGCCGCCGAGACGTCGGCGTTCTTGACCGCGAACGTGCCGCCAAAGCCGCAGCAGGTTTCGGCCTCGGGCAGCTCCACCAGATCGATGCCACGGACTCGGCGCAGCAGCCGCAGCGGCGGCTCGGCCAAGTCGAGGATCCGGAGCCCGTGGCAGCTGGCATGGTAGGTGACCCGATGCGGGTAATAGGCACCGAGTTCCTCGACGCCGAGTTTTTTGACCAGGAACTCGCTGAGCTCAAATACCTTGGGCACGAGCTGCGCCACATCGCGGATCAGAGTTGGGTCGCCGGCCTGTGCCGCCAACCGCGGGTACTGCTCCCGCACCATCGCCACACAGGACCCCGAAGGGGCGACGATCGCATCAAAACCATCGTCGAACACGTTAACGAACCGGCGCAGAAGGGGCAGCGCCTCGCGGTCAAAGCCGGAGTTGACGTGCATCTGCCCGCAGCACGTCTGCTCGAGCGGAAACTCGACCCGGTGCCCGAGCCGCTCCAGGAGCGTCACGGTGGCCTGTCCGGCCTGCGGAAACAGCGTGTCGTTGACGCAGGTGATGAACAGGCCGACGCGCATCGACGCCGTCAGCGCGGAAAGGCCGCGGCGACCCCGCCATCCACGTTGAGCAGGTTGCCGGTGCTCTTGCCCGACCTCGCGGCAGATGCGAAATGCAGAACCGCTTGGGCAATGTCGTCGGGCAGGATGTTTACGTCGAGCACGGTGCGTTTACGGTAGTGCTCCTCGAGCTCATCCGGCGCGATCCCGTAGGCGGCCGCGCGCTCGGCGCGCCAGCTGCCACCCCAGATCCGCGATCCGCTGAGCACCGCGTCGGGATTTACGGTGTTGACGCGGATGCCCGCCACGCCCCCCTCGGCGGCCAAGCACCGGGCCAGATGCAACTCCAGGGCTTTGGCGCTGGAGTAGGCCGATGCGTTGGGGCCCGCCACCACGGCGTTCTTCGAGGCGATGAATACGATCGCGCCGCCGCAACCCTGGGCTTGCATGAGCCTAAACGCCTCCCTGGCAACGAGGAAGTAGCCGGTTCCCAGCACCGCCTGGTTGCGATCCCACTCGGCCAGGGTCGTCTCAGCGATCGGTGCGCTGGAGGCGATGCCGGCGTTGGAGACCAGGATGTCCACTCCGCCGAACACGTCCACACCGGCCGCGAAGGCACGCGCTACGTCGTCCTCCGCAGTGACGTCGCCCCCGACACCGACCCCGGAGGCAGCGAGATCGCCCACCGCAGCGTCCGCTCCATCGGAGTCGAGGTCAAAGCCGACCACCGATGCGCCCGCCGCGGACAGGGTTGCGATCACGGCCCGACCAATCCCGCCGGCCGCCCCGGTAACCAGGGCAACCTTGCCCTCAAGCTCACCCGGCGCGGGCGCCAAAGCGAGCTTGTAGAGCTCAAGCGGCCAGTACTCGACTGCGAAGCTCTCGGCTTCGGTCAGCGACACGAACTGCGAGATGGCTGAGGCGCCGGCCATCACCTCGATCGCACGGTGATAAAGATCCCTCGAGATCGTGGCCGCTTTGACCGTGTGCCCGACGGTGACCATGCCGAGGTTCTGGATCAAGACCACGCGCGGGTAGGGATCAGCCATCGTGTCGGCCTCACTGCGGTTGCGCGCGAAGTACTGCTCGTAATCGGCGCGGTAGCCGCGGACACCCTCCACCACTCTCTCGCTCAGGTCCTCCACCCGGTCACGCGTCCGGTCATAGGCGATCCACAGCGGCACAAGCTTGGTGTGGACCAGATGGTCCGGGCACGCGGCGCCGATCTGGATCAGCTCCCGCGCCTGCGCGGACTCCACGAACTCGAGCACGGGCGGCGCCAGGTCGACGTTCAGCACCTTGGATTGACGCTGCGACACAGCACCGCGAAGCGCCGGGAGCACCGCCCGCAACGTCGTGCGCCGGTCCCCCTCGTCGTCGGCCCCAGCGGTGGACCCCGCGCCTCCGAAGCGCGCGGATCCGGCGGTGCGATCGCCGACGAACTTCGCGGCCCGGTTGCAGGCCCGCACCGTCTGGGCATAAGCCGCGCGCGCGGAGTCGCCCCACACCACCAACCCGTGTTTGGCCAGCACCACGAGCTGGAGTTGCGGATCGGCCCGCACCGCTTCTCCGACCTGCTTGGCGAGCGTGAAGCCGGGGCGGATGTAATCGATCCAGGCCGCCTCATCGCCAAAGCACTCCTGGACCAGCGCGCGGCCATCGGCCGCGCAGGCCAGGACGTTGATGGCGTCGGGGTGGGTGTGGTGCACATGGGCGCCGGGCACGAACGCGTGCAGCAACGTCTCGATCGACGACCGCGGCGCGGCGGGATCGAGCTGGCAGCGAGCCAGATAAGCGACCATCTCGTCGTCGGGCATCTCATCGCGCGCGATCAGGGGCAGGATCTCGTCCAGGCGCAGAGGGGTGAAGTCGCCGGGGCCCACGGTGGCCAGATCGCTTCCCGAGCCCTTGACCCACAGCGTGGGCACCTCGCGTCCGGGGTGGTCGACCGAAACGCCCTTGGCCGACGTGTTGCCCCCCCCGTAGTTGGACAGAGCCCGGTTGGCGCCCAGCAGGTGGGAGGCGAAGAGCAGACTGTCGAGCTCGCTGCCGGTCTCGGGGCGATCGGCGGGCCACTGGTACGGCACACCAGCCAGGATGGGCGCCGCGCTCATAGCTCCACCTCGACCGCCGCGGCGGAGCCGCGCTGGGCGATCCGCCGCTGTCCATAGCCGGAGCTGCGTAGCTGCGCCAATGGATCGGTCGAGCCACCCATCTCCTCACGCACCTTGGCGCACAGGGGCCTCACGTCGGTGTTATAGGCCCCGAGCAGGAGGGCGTGACCGCCAACACTGTCACCGACCTGCTGGGCGGTGGCCAGAGCGGCACGGTCGATGAGTCGGGCTTTCACGTACGCCTCCTGGAGGTTGACAACGCTCAGCACCATGGCCTCGACCTTGGCCTCCACGTTGTGGGCCTGGTCGATGGTCAGCCGCGGGGACGGCTCGTGTGCGGAAAGCAGCTCAGCGAAGATGAGAAACAGCTCAAAGGGATTGACTGAGCCGACGATCAGGTCATCGTCGGCGTACTTGCGGTTGTTGAAGTGAAAGCCGCCCAGCCGGCCCTCATGGCCGAGGATGGCGACGATCTGCTCGACGTTGACGCCGTGGGGATGGTGACCAAGATCGACCAGCACCTTGGCGCGGTGCCCCAGCCGCTGACAGAGCAGTAACGACGAGCCCCAGTCAGCGAGGTCGGTGGCGTAGAACGCCGGTTCAAACGGCTTGTACTCCAGCAGCAGCTCCTGCTCTTCGGGCAACGCGGCATAGACCTCTGTCAGAGCATCGAGCAGGCGCCCACGGCGCTCCCGCAGGTCATCCTGCCCCGGGTAGTTGGTGCCATCGGCCAGCCATAGCGACTGCGCCGTGGAGCCGACGGCCGTTGCGATCTCGATGCAGGCCAATAGATGGGCCACTGCCCGAGCGCGGACGTAGGGGTCCGGGTTGCCGATCGAGCCCAGGCGGTACTCCTGCTCCTGGAACAGGTTGGGATTGACCGCGCCCACCGACAGTCCCTGGCCTTCGATGTAGCGACGCAACTCGCCGAGATCATCCACGGCGTCCCAGGGGAAGTGCAGCGCTACTGCGCGGGCCGAGCCGGTGAGCTCGCGAACCTTAGCCGCGTCCTCGATGCGCTCAAAGACGTTGCGTGGACGGCCGGGCTCGGTGAACGTCCCAAAGCGAGTTCCGGAGTCGCCGTAGCCCCAGGACGGCGTCTCGATCACCAGGTCCCGGAGACCGTCCTCGATCGCGGCCACATCCACGCCATCGTCGGAGAGACGACGGATGAGCGATTCATAGCCGGTTGGTGCTGTCATTACGCCTTTCAGGGGGCCGGGGTTGCCAAGGCCAAACGAAGACCGGTGAGCTCGAGGAAGCGCTGGTACTGCTCCTCCCCACGGTTGCTGACCTCCGGGAGATACGTGGTGAGCGCGGACGACCGGACGACCACCTGGCGGATCTCCTCCACGGAGCCCAAGTCGCCGGCTGCACGGGCCTGCACGAGGACATTGCCGATCGCGGATGCCTCGACGGGACCGGCGACGACCTCGCAGCCGGTGATCTCGGCCGTCAACTGACACAGCAGGCGCACCCGCGCTCCACCGCCGACGATGTGGATGCGATCGAACTCGCGGCCGGTCACCGCCTCGAGCTGCTCCAGGACGAACCGGTACTTGCATGCCAGCGACAGATGGATGCTGCGGATCAGCGCTCCGTAGTCGGGGGCCGGGGTCTGCCCCAGGTCGGCGCAGGCGGCGGCGATCCGCTCCGGCATGTCGTATCCGGCCCGGAGCAGGGACGGGTGGTCCGGATCGAAGACCGCCACCGCTGAATCGGCCGCCTCGGCCAGCCGGTGCAGCTCGGCGTGCGCCAGCCCCCAGGCGCGCGCACACTCCTGTTCCAGCCACAGACCCATCACGTTGCGCAGCAGCCGTATGGTCTGATCGATGCCGCGCTCGTTAGAAAGGTTGGCCGCGCGAGCGGCCTCGGTCAGGACGGGCTCGGAGAGCTCGACGCCAAGCAGGGACCACGTTCCTGAGCTCAGGACTGCCGAGCGGTCATCGCGCAGTGGCGCGGCCACGAAGGCTGAGGCCGTGTCGTGCCCGGCCACAGCCGTCACCGCCGCGTCGCCGAGCCCGAGCGATGGCCAGACGGCGCCGAGCCTGGTCCCCGGCTCGATCAGCGGGCCGAACAGCGCGCGTGGGAGTCCCAAGCCGGTGATCGTCGCCTCCGCCCAGTCACCCGAATGGGCGTCCAGCAGCCCGGTGGTTGACGCCTGGGTGCGCTCATTGGCGGCCTTTCCGCTCAGCCAGTAGGCCACCAGGTCAGAGATCAGCAGCAGCTGCGCCCCCTCGAGCCGATCGGCGGGCTCAGCCATGAGCTGGAACACGGTGTTGATAGGCATGTGCTGAATCCCGGTGGCTGCGTAGAGCTCACCCGGACCGATCCGGTCAAACACGCGCTCGACCCCGACCCGCGTCCGCGGATCGCGGTAGTGGAAGGGGAGCCCGTCTCTGGCGCCGCGCTCAGTGATCAGTGAATAGTCCACGCCCCAGCTGTCCACGCCAACGCTCACCAGTCGTCCCGCCCCGCGCAGCGCCGCGACCGCATCCGCGAACAACCGCGAGGCGTCCCAGTGCAACCCATCGGGCAGCGAGACCGTGGTGTTGGGAAACCGGGCAACCTCTTCCAGGCGCAACCGCCCGTCGGTCAGGCTTCCGCGGAAGACCCGTCCGCTCGAGGCACCCAGGTCGACCGCGCCGTAGGCCAGGGTCTCAGTCAAGGTGGAAGTACTCCTGCAGGGGCACCATCATCGTGTCCGGCCGCTCGCCGTCGGGAAGGTCGAAGTAGGGCTGCATGAGTGCTTGCCAGCGGGTGTTGACGTCGGTCGCGTCCATCAGGGCCAGCGACCGCTCAAAGCTCTCCGTCTCCAGATATCCGATGACCAATCCGTCGGTGAGCGAGAACAGCGAGTAGTTGCGCCAGCCCGCCTCGCGTAGGGCGTCGAGCATCTCCGGCCAGACGGTGGCGTGGTGGCGCTGATACTCATCCAGCCGACCGGGCCGGATACGCAGCACGAAACAGACCCGCTGCATCAGGAGCCGGCCGGGCCCGAGACCTCGGGCACGCGGGGAAAACCGCCGGTTTGATACTTGGACACGCGCCCGTCGTGCGCCATCAGGACGACGTCCGCATGGGTCCGCACCTTCTCGGTCGAGCTCAGCGCGTCGGATACCGACACGTGGATTCCGCCCGGCGTCTCGGTGGTGAAGTTCTCCTCGATGTTGACGGCGTCACCGACGACACACAGCACCCCGTCCTCGGTATTGACCAGAACGGATTGGTGCCCTATCGAGTGGCCAGGCGTGTCGATCAGCTTGATCCCGGGCGCGATGTCGTGGTAGTCGGCACCGACGATCTCGTAGTTGAAAATCGACAGCGGCTCGAGCAGCCATTCCCGCGACGCATAGAGGACGCGCTGCGTCGCCACCGGATTCTGGGCTGCCTCCCATTCCGCCCGTCCGATCAGGAAGCGGCCGTGGTGAAACAGCGAGTTGAAACCCACGTGGTCGTAGTGGAGGTGGGTGTTGATGACGATGTCAACCTCCTCGGGGGACCACCCAATCTCCGCCAGCGCTCCGGGGAGGGTCTCATCGGGCTCTTGACGGCACGGGCCCATGTTCGAGACCACCCAGCTCGGATCTCGGATTCCGGTATCAACGAGGATCTTGAGGCCGTTGCCCTCCACGGCGGCCGCCCAGACCGGGATTTCCAGAGCTATGCCGGGCTCGGTGAGCATCAGCAATGCCGACCGGTCAGCACCAAGCGTTCCCATCTTCAGAGCGGTAACGCGGTAGGTCGGGATCACCTCGCCCATCAGTTCGCCGCCAACGTTGCGCGGGTCTCAGACCGCGACAGCAACACGCCGACGATCAGGGCCACGCCCTGGAAGACAGGCTGGACCCAGAAGGGGACACCAAGCAGGCTCAGCCCGGAGAAGCCGATGGCCAAAAGGATGATCACCAGAACGGTGCCCCACACGTTGAACGAGCCCGGCCGAACGCTCGTCGAGCCCAGGAACACGGCGGCGAACGCCGGGAGCAGCAGACTGGTTCCGAACGACGGGCTGGCCGCCCCGGAGATGCCGAGCTGCATCGAGCCGGCGAAGGCTGCGATCAAGCCGGCGATGACGAACGCCGCCGTCTTGAGCACCCGGGTGCGGATACCCACCATCCGAGCCACCCGCTCCGATCCGCCGGTGGCGTAGAGCTTGCGCCCCACGGGCATGCGTGTCAGGACGACATACATGACCAGGCCGACGACCAGCACGGCCCACACGGCGGTCTGAATCCCGAGTACCTGTGTGTTGGCGAGATTGCTGAACATCGGTGAGATTCCCGACGAAAGCGTCATGCCACCACTGACACCGACGCTGAGACCACTGACCGCCAACCCAACCCCCAGGGTCGCGATCAGTGAGTTCACCCGGAACCGCGACACGAGTACGCCGCTGACCAGCCCGATGGCTCCGCCGGCCAGCAAGGTGATGATGATCGCGGGCCCTCCGCTCATGCCTGATCCGGTGAGCTTGGCGGCCAGGATCCCGGCGAAGCCCACGATGTAAGCGACCGAGAGATCGAATTCGCCCGAGACAACCACAATCAGCACCGACAGGGCCAGCAGGGCTGCCACCGCTTCGTCCAGGGCGATGGCGCGCAGATTGTCGGTGGTGGGGAATGTGGACGGCTGCAGGATCGAGAAAATGATGAACAGGATCACGATCAACAGCAGGATCGAGTGCTTCACCGCCACGTCCGTCGCGCGGCCCCTGATTCCGGTCCGGGGCGAGATCCTCGGCGACTCGGTCGGCTCTGGCGCGGACGTGACGTCCGGATCCTGGGCCGCGCGGGTGGAATCAAGCGAAGGTGGCAAGGCTGATCTCCTCGGGGTTGACGAGCTCGCCGGTCAACGAGCCGACGATCGAACCGTCGCGCATCACGACGACCCGGTGGCAGAGGCGAGCGAGTTGGTCAGGCTCGGTGGAGCGGATCAATACGGCCACTCCGTCGGCCGAAAGGTCGGCGACCAAGCCAAACAAACGCTCGCGGGTGGCGGGATCAACGCCGGCGGTCGGATCATCCAGCACGAGCAGCCTGGGCTCCAGCAGCAACCAGCGCCCCAGCAGCACCTTCTGCTGGTTGCCTCCGCTCAGCGTTCCAAAGTTGGCCCCCGGATCGGCGGGACGGATATCGAGGAGCTTCATCATCCTCGCCACCGCTTCGCCTTTGCCCCGGCCCAGGACGCCGAAGCGCTCGATCCGCGGCAGGACCAGATTCTCGGCGACCGACATGCTCAGCACCCCACCCTCGCTGAGTCGGTCCGAAGACAGGTAGACGATCCCAGCGGCAAGCGCGCCGCGCGGGCCATCGCCAATCACGGTGCCGTCGGCGGACACGAGACGGCCGCCGCGTCGCAAGTCCATACCGGCCACGAGACGGAGAAGCTGGGCCGCGCCACCATCTGCGCGCCCGGCCACGCCGAGTATCTCGCCGGCCTTGATCTGCAGATCGACTCCGTCCACGCCCGCGCCGCGAAGTCCCTCAACGCGTAGCAGCGGGCGCTGGCCCATCCCCAGACGGATATCGTCGTGCGTGCCCGACCCTGGTCGCACCGGCTGAGTGGCGCCGTTCTCGGCACTCGCGCCAGCCATGGCATGCACGATGGCGCGATCGTCAAACTCGGCCGCTAGGCGTTCATCGACGACGCTGCCGTCTCGCAGCACAGTGATCCGATCGCAGTGGTCGTGAACTTCGGTCAGGCGATGGGTGACCATTAGCACCGCCAAGCCGTCGTCGGCCAGTGACCGCACCTTAGCCAGGAAGCGCTCGGCGTCCGTGGTGGAGAGCGAGGCGGTGGACTCGTCGAGGATCAATACCGCGTCCGCGGGACGGGTGTCACCGAGGACGATCGCCAGCGACACCATCGCACGCTCGGCGGCAGAGAGGCCGGCCGCGGTTCGCCGCGGATCGAGGTGCACATCACACGCGGCCATCACCTCCTCGGCCTGAGCGTTGAGACGGCGCTGGCGGATCCACGGCCCGGCGGTAGGGAAGCTCAGCTGCAGGCCAATCATGTCGGCGATCGTCATGTTCGGGACCACGGGTGCCTCCTGATGCACGACGCGGACGCCCAGATCATGAGCACGCAGCGGGCCATACCCTTCCCCCGCCGCCGGGGTGCCGCCGACGAGAATCTCGGCACCCCGGTCAGGGCGGTAGACGCCGGTGAGGACCTTGACCATCGTCGACTTGCCGGAGCCATTGGCTCCCAGCAAGCCGACGATCTCCCCACCAGCCACGTCTAGATTGGCCGACTTCAGGACCGTGGTACCGGTGAACGTCATCGAGACGTTCCGGGCCCGCAGCCGCGTGGCGGCCGAGGTGGACGCGGGTGTCAGCGTGGTGTTGCTCACCTGCCCCAGAGCTTCTGGAAGCGGGCCACGGTGCCGATCTGTGCGCGCCACGGAGTGGCTGGGTTGCCGACGTTGGCCTTGGTCATCAGGTGATACGGGACGTTCTCGTTGTAGAGGTAACGGGGATCGGTCTGACCGACGCTCTTGGCCAGCGGCTTATGGTCGAGGAGACGGCTCATCTGGTCAACGGCGGCGTAGCCGACGTACTGATTGTCGAACACGACATCGGCCGCCTGCACATCACCATTCTTGATGTAGCCGAGATTCTGCTCGAGGCCCACGTTGGAGACGATCTTGACCTTGCTCCCGAGCCCCTGGGCCTTGATCGCCGGCACCATGTCCGACACCGCCGGATCGAAGGCGCCGATCACATAATTGACGCTGGGGTTCTGCTGCAGGGTCTGGGCAATTCGAGCGCCGAGGCCGTTGCCGATATCGGTGCCGACGAAGTACTGGGCCGGCATCAGCTTGCAGCCGCTGCACTGGCTGACCTCGCTGATCGCGCTGTTGACGATCGCGACGGTGCTCTTGAATTCCTTGTCGTTGGTAGGCAGCACGTCGGCCGTACCGTTGGAATCGGCGACGATCCACTGGCCGGCGACCTGGCCGGCCTTGACGTAGTTCGCACCGATGTCAAAGGCGACGCCCGAGCTCGGCGCGATGCCTTCGGTCATCGAGCCCACGGGGATGTTCTTGGCCTTGGCCGCCGACATCGCGCTGCTGATCGCCGTGGGATCCACGCCGGCCATGAGGATCGCCGTGGCGCCGCTGTTGACCGCCTGGGTCACCATTTGGTTCTGCGTCGACGGATCGCCCTTGCCGTCATACATGGTGGTCGTCCAGCCGAGACTCTTGGCCGCGTTGGCCGCCTCCTGAGCCGGCTGTACGCAGCCGGCGACGGTGCCCGCACACACGACCAGCGCCAGCTTTTCGCTCTTGGGCGGGGTGACGGGCGCAGTAGGTCCCTCCCACTTGGTCCACGGACCCTCGGCCGCGGTGACCGCGGTCTTGGCCGCGCTCACCGCGGAGGAAGATCCTGAATTAGCGCTTTTCGCCTGACCGCTGCTCGAGGAACTGGAACTCGAACCACATGCGGCAACGCCGACCGCGCTCGCGGCCACGACCATGCCCACACCTACGCGCCTACGAAGGCCCGTGACCATCATTCTCTCTCTCCTCTTTCGATCCGTCGATGCGGTGTCCACCCGCCAGCGCAAACCTTTCCCGCGAGCCGGTAGAGATTTTATGAAACGATTCAATCAGCGACTGTATATCGCCGTCTAGACCGTGTCAAGCCCCGATTAGCGTGGCTCTGATCTGAGTGATACGTTTCATTTTCTGGAGCACAACGAGTGGGGGACGGAGGAGTTACGGGGAGCATCGTCAGCATCAAGGACGTGGCGCGCCACGCCGGAGTTTCGGTGGGCACGGTGTCCAACGTCCTCAACCATCCCGACATCGTGAGCGAGTCCACGCGGACGCGAGTCCGCAGGACGATCCGCGAGCTCGGCTTCGTCCGCAACGAGCAGGCCCGCCAACTGAAGGCCGGGGCCAGCAAGACGATCGCGTATGTCGTCCTCGACGCGGGCAATCCCTTCTTTACCGACGTCGCGTCGGGCATCGAGGAGATAGCCGAAGCGGCCGGACTCGGCGTCTACATCTGCAACAGCCGCCAGGACCCCGCCCGTGAGGCCCGGTACTTGGACCTACTGGGCGAACAGCGCGTGCACGGAGTGCTCCTCACTCCGCTGTCATCCAAGGACGACCGCCTGCAATCTCTGCCCAAGCGAGGCATCCCGCTGATCCTGGTTGACCGGCACAGCGACGCTGGCGAGCACTGCTCGGTGTCCGTCGACGACGTCCTGGGAGGCAAGCTGGCCGTCGCCCATCTTCTGGAGGGCGGGCACAGACGTATCGCCTTCGTGGGCGGCCCCAGCGACCTCGGCCAGGTCAAGGATCGACTCGCCGGTGCGCGTCTGGCCATCGAGGAGGCGGGAGACGGCGGCGAGCTTCAGCTCGTCTCCACAACCTCGCTTGACCTCGACGAGGGGCGTCTGGCGGCCGGGCGAATCCTGGGGATGCCGGGGCCCTCCCGGGTGACGGCGGCGTTCTGCGCCAACGATTTGCTGGCGCTCGGACTGCTCCAGGAGATCACGGCGCGCAACGTGCGCGTGCCCGAGGAGCTGGCCATCGTTGGCTACGACGACATTTATTTCGCCGGAGCCGCGGTCATCCCCCTCAGCTCGGTGCGCCAGCCCCGCCATCAGCTCGGCCGGACCGCCGCTGAGCTCCTGCTGGAAGAAGCCGAACTGGGCGTGGACCACGAGCACCGTCACGTCCAGTTCGACCCCGAGCTGGTCGTTCGTGCGTCCTCTAACTGGCGCTCGCTCTAGAGCGAGCTGTCGATACCAGTCCTGCCCCGGCGACCACCGGATTGGCGGCCGCCGGGAGCGCGACTTGTATGCGCGCTGCTCGTGTGCGCGTAGCCTTCGGCTATCGAGATGGCGCGATAGATCGCTGGCCTACGCCCCCGCTTTCCTGCCGCGACGGGGTGCTGTCGGCAGCGCGCTCGGCGCCTGCTAAGCGTTCAATCCACACGTCCCCGGCCGTCCACGGGCGGGGCCCTGCGATTCGCGCCAGAACCGGGTCAGAGCAACCGCGCTTTTGGTCGGGCGGTGCATTGGCAAAGCCGCGCTCGAAGCCGGCTCAAGGTCTGTGAGCAGCACGATCGCAACGCGCGACTTGCACTCGTCCGCTTTGGCGTGATCGCTCACGAGCGCCTGGTCGCCAAGGCAATCGCCGGCCTCGCGCCGAGCCCAGGACGAAAGGAATCGTCCGCTTCAACGGGGGCCTAGTCACCGGCCATCGGATTGAACGGCGGCGGAGCAACGGCTGCGACGATCCGCGTGATGAAGTGGTCGGCGCTGAGTCGCTCCCGAGTGCGCTCACGCGTGTGTATCACCCGCGAGACGCCCCCACGTGGGGGTGGGTCGCCGAGCGGGACGGCATAGCTGTCCAGGAATATGCCGAGCTCCAATTCGTGGGTGCTCCTGAGTGTCGATCTCTGCAGCGACTAGCGTTCGGCGTGTGAGCGACATGACGCAGGGCGAGCTCCAAGGCGAACAGCAGGGAGGTCCGGACCACGAGGCGGCGCGTCGCAGACTGGATGAGATCCAGCGGCAGATGCCCGACCTGGTGGAGAAACTGCTTGCCTGCGAGCCGCACTCCCGCGACCGCCGCCCAGCCGCACCGGACCTCGCAGGCGTTTACCTGTTCAGCGAGGACGGCGCGCACCGCTACGTCGGTCGCACGCGGAGCTTCAACCGCCGCTTCGGCGAACACGTCGCCCCGAAGTCGTCGCAGAACAAGGCCGCCTTTGCCTTCAACATCGCCAGAGCCAACGCGGCCGCTGAGGGCGTGGCGATCGCCGGCACGCGCGACGAGGTTGAGGCACTGCCGCAGTTCGAGCCGTACTTCACGGCCGCGAAACACCGCGTGCGAACGATGGAATTCCGCTTCGTTGAAATCGACGACCCAGCGCTGTCGACCGTGTTCGAGGTCTACGCGTCGATCGCGCTGCACACCGAGGGCGAGTTCAACCTCTTCGAGACGCACTGACCCGAGGACCAGACACCGAAAACGACTGCTCGACACCCCCTTTGCGGCCGCCGCTCCGGCGAGCGACCCCCGTTCGACGCGACAGAGCCACGAGCGGCGGCGGAGTCACGCTTGCTCCTGTGCGATGCGACGGCGCACCAGGGAATGCAATCATCATTCTGGACGGTGCCCGAACGACGGGCTCCGGGGGCAAAGTGGACCGTCCCGAGCCCTTCGAAGCTCACGGTTGGCCGAAGGTCCTTAGTGCTCGGATTCCCAAACAGCGAATTGGCACCTGGTTGGGTGCTCAGGCGAACTGGAAGCGTAGGCGCCGGTTCTCCCACCAGGGGATCGGGAGGTCTGGGAGCTTGGCGGTGCGCATGATCGGGCTGTAGGTGCGGCTGTTCAGGCGGCAGGTGATGTGGTCCGGGCTGATCGTGATCTGTCCGGGGGTCGAGATGAATCGTCGCCAGAGCGTGTCGGGGGTCGCGGTCTCATAGCCGGGGAGGAGCCTGCGGAGGTGGTCGTAGGCGGCGGCAGCCCAGACGGTGAGGGTGGTGTCGAGATCGACGTTGATCGCGACGGCGGAGGAGAGCGCGTCGAGGTGGAAGCTGCGGATCGATTCTTCGAGGCGTTGCTCGATCGCCATCCGTTTGGCGTAGCGGGCGACGATCTTCTTCGGGGTGTTGTTGCGGTCGTTGGTGAGGATCAGGGTGGGATGGTCGTGCCCGAGGCCGCGGACAGCGATCTGGCGTAGCGGGATCGGGCAGCCGCGGACGGTGACGTCCTGTTCATGGACCTGCGGTTTGCTGTACGGGCCGCGCCGTTCGAGCGTGATCGGCGTCCACTCACTGTCGGGGAGCGCCTCCAGTTGTTCGGTCACTTTCGCGGTCCGCGCGCGCAATGTGATGAAGGTCAGCTGTGCGGCGTTGAGGTCAGCGAGGCCGGCGCCGGTGGTGACTTTGCTGTCGAACACCAGAAGTTCGGGTGGGTGACCGGTTGCGTGCTGCCAGTGGCGGGCGAACGCGATCACCTCTGAGGCTTGGTCGGCTTTGGTGCACGTCGCGTTGGCGTAGACGAGGTTGTGGGTCTGGCCGTCGTGCGCGAAGAACGACAGGACCGCCTCGGTGCGCTGCGAGCGACGCGGGACGTAATGCGTCTCCAGGGCGACGTCTTGGCCGAAGTGCATGATCGCGTGGAAGTCCAGATCGAAATCACCGCCGTGGGTCTGACCGGTGCGGGTCATCGCGGTAGCGAGGCCGGCCAGCAGCGCCTGGTCATGGGCGCGGGTCAGGCGGTAGCTGTAGCCCCCGAGCGAACTCGCTTTCGGCAGGCTCTCCAATCCCGCGAACGCGGCGAGCCCCGGATCGACACAGACATCGTCGACGTGACTGACACGCCGCCGGCCGATCGCTTTGACAGCCAGCAGCGACAGGACGCTGGAGAGCGCCGGCACCTCACGCGTACCCGGGAACCGCGCCTGTGCGACAGCGCCGGGAAGATCGAGCGCGACCAGCCCCGGGAGGAGCAGCAGCGCGCCGGCGTACGCGCTGTCGACCCGCAATGGCTGCTCGGGCCAGCGCATCACCCGCACCCGTGGCGGATGGTCACGGATCGGGGTGCCGCGCTCACCCGGTGCGCGGGGCCCGAGTCGCTCATACCCCTCGGCGCTCAGCAGTTCCCACACGCCGGTGCGGTTCAACGGCGTCTCGCTCCCAGCCAGTGCTTGGGCGATCTCGGTCACCGACCGGCCCGTCGCGCGCAAGCGCAGGACCTCCTCGCGTGCTGCCGTCTTAGACGGCGCGACCCGCGGGCCGGGCTTGCGCTTCACAAAGAACGCGCTCTCCTGCGGCGTGAAGTCGCGGACCATCGCCACGACCGTCGAGGGCGCATACCCGAACCGCTCAGCGACCAGGGCGGCGGACTGGTCCTCCACGAAGTACGCGCGCATCGCCTCGTAGTGCCTTTGGGCGACCCCGGTCGGCTCAAGGAAGAAACCGGCGCGGGCGCGCCGCCGGTCTGTTCGACCACCTGAACTGGCGCGCTTCGCTGAACCCACAGCCCGAAACCATAGAGTCGCGCTCGGACGCCGCGGCGCTGAAGCCCTCCTCACGACCCACAACAAGCCCGCGTTCATTGACTTCCTGCCCCAGCTCGTCCTGCCAGGAACCCGCAGCTACGCAGCACGACTCCGGGAGTACGACGCTCTAGTTCAGCGAACTAGCACCTGTTCACGCACCCTCGCATGCGGAAACCTCAACAAACCCGGGCACATCCGCGCCGATCAGCGCGCAACCACCCAAGTTTGGAAATCCGAGTTAGACCAGCGGTAACGGCCAGTTCGCGTGGTACCGCCGGAGCATGGTCTCCACTTGGCGCCTCCCGAATCCGATGTCACGCAGCAGACATGCCTGCATCAGGGCATGAGCCCGTCGCGTCGAATCCGGGAGGGTGTCGATGATCTCCTGCGGCGAAACGTGTTGGTTAGACAGATGCGCGACGTAGTTCCTCGACTCGGCAATGAGCCTGAGGGCAGCCTTCGAGCAGCCGTGAACGCTGTCGTCGACCCCGGCGTGTTCACGCATCCGCTTGAAGTCCTTCTGGCCCAATCGGGACCGGCAGTAGCCCTCCATCGCTGTGTATAGCGTCAGGAACCTGGGCTGGGAATAGGTCAGCCCCAGGTTGATGTGATCAGCGAAGAGGCCAAGCGCCGGACTCATGGCATGCAGTCGCCACCATCTCGTGAAGGCCGCGCTCAATCGCGGGACTTCTTCGGCCCAAAAGACGTATCCATGTCCCGGACGCCACGGGTCCGGCTCATAGCGCGGTCCGGTTCGCCAGATCTCCGCCCGCTCCCCTGATGTCGGATTCAACACAACCTCGGTAATCAGGCAGTCCGGACGGTCGGAAGCAAAGCTCGTGAAGCAGATTAAGGGGATCGCGTAGCGATCGTGCAGGTCCTCGAGGGTTGCCCCCCGCCGAACATTGACGACCAACCGCTGCTGCACGCGGACCGACCAATCGAGCCGATAGCCGAAGGGCCCGGCCTCATGTTCAGTGACGAGCGCCGAGTCGCCTCGGGGTAACCGGAGGCGACGACGATGTGGGGCGCGCATGACAATGCCGTCAGTGACGCCTGACTTGGCCTGATGGCGGTCCAGTCCCGTGTCCGCAACCCAAGCAGCCAGGTTTGCTGTCTCGTAGACCGCCCGAGACCATCGTGTCCGGGTCGTGATCTGCGAGCCCCACGCCAAGGTGGTGCAGCTCAGCATCGTCGGTCTCTCCCCGAGCGCGATAGTGCGGACCCCGGCATACAGCAAGGTGATGTCGTCGCTTCCTTCGAGGATCCCGTGGATCGTGTGGTGGAACGTGCCGAGATCAGTCGGCCACCCGTTGGTGTCGCCAATGAGGCGGAGGACCGCACCAGTCTCCAAGCTCCATTCCAGGGTCCCGGCGTTTTGCACGTTCGTCCCGGCGACCCAGAACCCGCCGCCCAAGACCGCGCCTTCTTGAAGGGCCCGCCTGCGTTCGGCACTCGTCATTTCGGACCGCAACGATCGCAGATGCCCAGGACGACCGCTTTTGGCTCTCAGGCCCGGTTGGGTCAGGATTGCATTGGCGACGACGGGGTGAGCGCCGATGTCGCATGAGGAGCGGTCGGCCCACGTTCGGAGGTGTTGTCACCAAGAGGCCGCCCCGTCGGTTCGGTCGGGAGACGATCCCGGCGGCCAATGTCGGCGTGCTCGGTGAGGAGGGCGATCACGAGTTCGCCGCGCACGTCGTGATTACGCTGGTCGGGGAGGGCGAACCGTCTTGACGCGGAGCGGACCACGGTTGACCCGACTGCTTCCCGTCGAGGGATGCCGCCGAACCTGCCGAGCGACGGTTAGAGTCGGCCGCCCGCGTACGGCGCGACACGCTGCTGGATATCGCTCGCCGACCAGCCGCGTCGATCCAACTCCACCAGCAGCGACGACAGCCACGCGTCGTCCTTCGAGATCCGCCGGACGTTGGCTTTGAACCATGCGTCTGTGAATCGCCCCGGCCATGTACCGGGCTGGGCGCGAGCTGGCCCGTTTGACGTTGAGCGCCCGCCGCTCCTGATGGCCGTACTCACCGTTCGCTCCATCGAGTAAATCGTGTTGTCGATCGGGTGCATGGACCGCTGCACCTTCTTGACCGTCTTCGGCGTCGCGGCTCGCTTGACCGTACGGACCGGGTGGGCCGCTCGCCGCACGCTGCGCGGCACCAGCAGCCGACTGAAGAAACCCACCGCTCACCCCCTCTTGTTGGACGGGCCAAGATTACGACTGGGTCGCCTGGATCTCAACCCATCGCGCGTCAAAGCCTCATGGTGGAAACACTCACGAACCCGTCGCCGACCGTCCCAGGCGTCAGTCAAAACGCAGCGGCGATGCTGCCGCTGACGACTGCCTTCGTCTTCCCGAGGTTGCCGGGCTGACGGGCGCTTGGGCGACATTCTGCCTCCGGGCAGGTCAAGGGGGGTCTCCGTTCTCGGCTAGACCGGCCCCGTAGTGGGCGTTTGTCGTGCGAGCGCCACGAGGGACGCATCGCGTACGGTCGGGAGTGGCCGCTGCGACCGCAGGCCGAGCATCTCGCCCATGCCGACTATCTCCTTGGCGTCCATGCCGTGCTGGAACGTGCCGCGGCGTTCGTGCGAGACGAACCCGTCGCCCCAAGCGCGCCAGCCGTTGCGAGCCGCTTCCCTTCGGATGGCCGCCGTGGATCGTGTCGCCACGATTAGCACGCCGTCTGGCACCAGACGTGCGGCGGCTCCGCGCATCACCTCGAGTCGAGCCTCCATGGTGGGCAGCACGTTGAGCACGAAGATCAGCATGACGACCATGAATAGGCCGGTCGGCAACTCGTCGAAGCCGAACTCCGCGTGCGGGTCATAGCCGTCCGCGTCAATTCCGAGGCTGCGGAAGTAGTTGACATCGGCGCCACGACCGCACCCGTAGTCGAGCACCCCGCGCACGGAGGGGTTTTGAGCGCTCGCTGCGATAACTTGATCAATGCACGGCCTTAGCGCGGTCGCCGGGCCCGACGCCCCGCGGCGCGCGATCGCAGTCTTGAACGACGCAGCAGCGGTCGGGTCCGCGCGCACTATCGGTCGATTGGCCATCGGACAGACACGCACGATGAGCCCCGAGTGGCCGCTGAATGCGTCCGACGCGGCGTTAGTCTCGTAGGCTGCCACATGGATCAGGAGCCTGCGCGGACGGAGGCGGCGATCCGCCGATTGCGGGATTCAATGAAGTCGATCGCGTGTTTGCGGTAACCGAGGTACGCGTCGACGGTGGCCGGCAGCGGCGAGGCGTCGAAGCCCTCGAAAGGCATCGAGAACTTGACCGTCGAAGTGATCTCGCTCACCAGGTCCTGGAGGTGGAAGAAGTCAACATAGGCTGCGAAGTCGCCGAACAGGCCGAAGAAGTCTGCGTACCGGGCGAGCGTGTCGTCCAGCGGGCTGGGCTCGTCGAGGTAGTGCCTGCGGATGCACTCCAGCGTCAGGTCGAACCGGTCCTTGA
>JAABUU010003722.1_pt1 | contig 18976 bp, 23 predicted proteins | sample 5559301 | NCBI WGS metagenome assembly JAABUU01 (sample SAMN10711884, study PRJNA513360) | rock metagenome | isolation source: Antarctica rocks | place: Antarctica: Victoria Land, Richard Nunatak white | reverse complement strand
CTGTCATGGTCGGACAAAACAGCGGCCGGCACTAACATCATGACAGTCTATGGTTCTTCGATCCCTGCAGGACTTGGGGGCGTAGGCAAGGCAATCCATGAAGAACTTTCAACCAGCAACCCTGACAGGCGGTAAACTCAAGACGGCGTCAAGAGTAAAGGCCATTGAGAAAGGACTCGAGCATCTGCGGGCTGGCATTGATATGTTGAGGGATGGTATGCCCACAAGTAAACTTGTGGTTCTGGTGTAAGCGAAAGCGGCAGCTGGATCACCACTAGAGAGTGCAGAAGATCATTAAACCACAGCCGATGTGTGATGAGAAAGTGAAATGGTTCACTTCGGTCACATACATGATGCGCTATACTGCACTGGCCTTTGTTGTTTCCACGAGCTTTCGACCGATTACCTCCGAGAGCTGTCCCAAAAGATGAGGGAGGAAAAGATTGCAGCTCAGAAGTACATCATCTTCACCGTATATCCAGCACGATCAATCTTTTGTATATCCCATGAACGTAGACTTCATTTCACCATCATAGTGAGGCTTTCTGAAATCTATGTTCGAGGGCGTTGATCCTAGTTCGACGAGCTTGCGAATATCGTAGGCAACAATTAAGGGAGTCAAAAGGTCCCTGCCATCCTTGAATGCTCGGTAAACGCGCTCAAGGCCGAAGCAGATAGATCAAATCCTGGTAAGTATGACTTTGAGAGACTGGTCCATCCAGTATCATTCGCTCTAGCTAGAACAGTCTCAGCCATTATGCTCTGCTGAAAGATCAAGCACTCTGCCATAAGAAAGGCGCTTCCTAGTACCGCGCGCTTCCGTCCATCCTCAAAGTCGGCTAAACTTGATTGAGCTTAGTCTCACATCACATTACACAGCTTGGCAGCCTCACGCTCACACTTCGATTTTAACCGTCCCAAAAAATCAGCTCGAGTCTATACGGTTCCTTACCCTTTGATGCAATACCCCTTCTGCGCTACACTACTTGCACATTTCTCGAGCCGCCTATCTAAGCAGCTTACCTCTGTGTAGACGACTTATATGTCATCTGAGATTTTACAGTCATTCATCAAATATGTCTGAGATGTCTCAACACCAAAACGTGTTCCGAATAGCGAAGCCCGATGCTACAAACAGTGGATTACAGTCCCGAGTAACGAAACGCAATCGGCAGCCGGTATCTTGCATGGCTTGTAGAACGCGGAAGTCAGTCTCATTTAGTGCTCGAACATGCACCATTGGCCGCTCACTGTCGTTACAGATCAAAATGTGACCGACAGGTACCGTGTATATCATGCTCAAAGAGAGGGGATGCAGCTTCTTGCAGCTATTTCAATGGCGGCCGAAATAGGCGTGATAGATCTGATGGGGGATCCAGGGCTTCCGAAGCACAGATTCGCTTACAGAAGCTTGAGGAAATGGTTACTAGTCTCATGCAAACAACCAAAGAGGATTCAGAGAATTGCAGTGGGAAGAGGTCCTCCCAGAATGCGACAGTCAACCAGCGGTCAAGGGAACTCTCCAACCACAGTTCACCAGAAAACGCCGAGACGCGTTTGGAAGGGCATTTGGATGTCCGTGGATCAGAAACAAACTACCTTGACGCCACCCATTGGGTGACATTATTGCAAAACGTCTGTGTCTCTAGTTGTCGAAAAGCCTCTGATACACAGCTTACGTTCTCAAGATTCAAGATATTCAAAGCGTCCTTGAACCTGACACTGATGATAATGAGGAAACATTATTATCCGCACTTCCGAATGGTCCTGATATTGTACTAGACAGAACTGAATCGCTGACGCTGATGGATGTTTGCAACTCTCTACCACCAAGAACTATGGTGGACAAGCTACTCTCTGCCTACTTCAATGCAAGGTACATTGAAATTCGTAAGCACACCGCTCCGGTTTAAAAAACCTCTACTGACTGCCATAGCGATCATTCACAACGGGAAGTTTCTAAGAGAGGCATGTTCCTTGAACCTCGTTATTATGTTGAGGTACTGATCATCTTTAGTACGAATCTTTTTGGGTTGATCCTTCTTCGGTCTCTTTCCTCTGGATCTCAATGCTCTTTTCGGTATTGCATATCGGCTCGCAGATTGAACAAGCTAGTGGCCTGGAAAGTCTTACTTCTTCTGACGATCTCGCGAGACCAGTGTTCTTCGCGAGAGCCGGCCAGGCTCTTATCTCAGGTAAATACCACAAGGCTAGACCGTATTCCGTAGAAGCCGTGCTTCTATACGCATCTTGTAAGTATAGGCAGAAGGAAGATCCTGATTCGGATGCCTGGATGATCATGGGAATCGGCGTACGTCTTGCTATAAGGATGGGATATCACAGGGATCCTCGCCATCTTGCCAACATTTCTCCCTTTGAAGGGGAAATGAGGAGAAGGACTTTTTACATCCTAGGGAACTTCGAGCTTCTTCTCTCTTTCCAGGCCGGGTTGCCCGCGATCATACACGAGGAAGAATGTGACGCAGAGCCTCCGAGCAACCTGTTCGATACAGACTTTGATGAGGACTGCAAGATTCTCCCATGTTCTCGGCCACCAACTGATCCAACGCCAATGTTATACTATTGTTACAAGAGTCTACTAGCGAGAACATTCCGACGTGTCATTCGGCATGCACTGTCTTTTAAAGCCTTACCATATGAAGAGACCATGAAACTTGATAATGAGCTTCACGAAACGCACATAGATGTTCCCCCCAGTCTTCGAATAAGACCATTGAGCTCATCGTTCACAGATCAGGCTTACATGATATTTCACAGACTAAACATTGATCTGTTGTATTTGAAGAGTCTCTGCGTCTTGCATCGAAAATACCTCAGCCACGATAGATCGAATCCAAACTTTGACTACTCTCATGAAGTCTGTATTAATGCAGCTCTCCAGATTTTGGAACATCAAGCTGAACTACATACCGCATGTCAGCCAGGAGGTCAACTCGAAAAGGACAAGTGGATGCTTTCGAGCTTGACCTGGCAGGACTTTCTCCTGGCTGCGATGATCACCTGCCTTAACCTATACGAGTCTCATAACAATCCTGCGGCCACATCTCCAGAAGACTTGAAGGCTCAAGTCAAGAAATACGACACGTTGAGACTATCACATGATATCTGGATATCAAGGAGAGCAGTTTCTCGAGATGCGCGCCGTGCTTCAAACGTTCTCGCAGTCATGCTCTCAAAAGTACCAAGACCAAACGTCCCATCTACCCCGGGAAATGTATGTCATGAGATGTCGAGTGTATGGCAGACCTCAATAGGTGGAGGCGATGTGATGGGAACAGCAGGGACTTCCCCAGGAAGCTCGCTGTGGAAAATAAATGGGTTAAATAGTCCAGGGCAGGAATTTTCCGTGGGTAATGACACCCACTTAGATTCCAATTCCGCAGACACTTTGAACACATTATTCAGTGAAAGGGATGACATTGATTGGGTAAGCCTTGAGAGTTCACTGCTATATTGAGCCTTACTGAATGCTATCTGCGTAGGGACTCATCGATCAATGCTTACATAGTTGGAGTGGCGAGGGTGATATTCCTCTTGATTGGAATTTGCTAGACAGCCTAGGAGCATCATCTCGTGCTTGAGCATGTGCTTTTCGTTATCCTTATAGTGTGCTCAGGTGGCCTTCAAACCCGTTTGAATATAACAGCCTATATTTATTTAGAATCCAGCACGGAGCTCTTACGTCCCTGACCTTAGAAATCAGTCAACCGCAATACCAGCGGCCGGTACCTAGTCTGACGAGTGTACTTAAGAGGTAAGCTCCCCCTGCCACCACAGCATCCTCCATGGCTTGACCGGGCGCGTTGGACTACCAAAATTCGATGCCGCGTGATGCGTAATTATTAAAGCTTCGACACGAGCGATAAGGTCATCGAAGCAACGGGTTTCTGAGTAAGCGGAATTGTACAGGTGGACGGTTTTAGACGCAAGAGTGAGCAGTTTGGGAACGTCCGAGTATGTTTGAAACACTTCTGGGCGGCAGGAGTACGATCAGTCGTCTTGTTTTTATTCAAAGCCTTGATACGGGCAGCCAGGGCCTAATTAGATCTGCAGCTTTCAGCCCCACACGCCGGGTTTCCCTTTACCAGTGGCCTACACCTCAGCAAAACTTACTCTAATTGTTGGAGACTACTAATGGCTCTTGGCGGCAATCATGTTGTCCTTCGCCATTTCGTAAATACAATGCCTGAAACCGTAAATCTAGATCTAGGACATGCTGGCGACCCACTTTCGCAGTCCCTCCACAGAAAAAAAGTTCGATCACGCAACTTACTTGCTAACCCACGGCGCTGACACCCAAACGGCCAATGTAACGGCTACACAGGACCAGGCTACCATCTACGGCTCTCCGCCGGGAAACTCCCGCTGGCATTCGCTGCACTACTTCTCAAGCACGGAGCGCTTGTAGCTCAATCCGGCGCCATACAAGTGGCCCGCCGAGAAAGGACGCTTGGACATTCTGCAGGTGTTGTTCGAGCATGGCAGTGACATCAATGAGCGAGTGGGGGTTCAGCACGGGAGGTTTGAGGAAGAAGAAGAAGAAGAAGAAGAAGAAGAAGGGCTTGAAAGCTTCCGAAACGCCGCTAATGGTCGCCGTGAACAACGGGCGGTCGGAGGCAGCTAGCTGGTTGCTCGAGCACGGGGCTAATGCTGAGATTTGGAATGTGCAAGGGAAGACGGCGATGATGCTTGCGATCGAACGCGGGCTTGAGGATATGGTGAGGGTTCTTGAGAAGGCGGCCGATAGGTCGGTAGACGACGAGGTGACTGAACCTGGGGGGCGAGGACGTGATAGGGGTGGTTGAGAACTCTGAAAAAAATATGAAACCTTGAGCTTTTACGTTGACACGGCATAGCAGTCAGGATGGACGATACGGATTCTAGGAGCGGGGGAGACTTTGATGGTTTTTCGCAAGAGTGAAGATGGCAGGTTCTGTGGGGATAGAGAAGAGCTCTAGTGGCGAGGAGCGATTTCCTTCTGGAATTCGGCACCGGGGGAATGATTTCAATTAGCGGGAGAAGTAGATCAATCTTTAACCATAGCGATGATGGGACGGTGCATATACCACCTCGGATTTATCAGAGATGCGTCCGGAAGAACCCAATCTAAGAGCCAAATACATATTCATACGTCTTGAACGATTGTTGACTGAGACTTGACCTTGACTTAATCTCTTTGTCGACCAGGAAGGCACCAATTGCGGATGAACTTAAAGACTCAAAGCTGGAGCATTCAAGTGTCGGTCAGGTTTCTCTAGAGACTCGAAAACAATAGGAATAGAGAAGAACAAGGCGGGAAAGGTAAGCTGCAAAAACATGGTCAACTAATTACACCAAGTTATCAATTCAGCAGTATCAACATTACATGCCCACCTGTAACCACAACCAGAAATACGAAGCTCCTCAGCAGTTCAAGCACTTTGAGCATGGCCTCGACACCAATCCTAAAGTTCCCGACGTTCTCAAGTCAGGCGTGCGAAAGAAGAATCTCACTCCCACGATGGGATCAGAAATCTCTGGCATCCAGATCAGCTCACTGACCGACAACGGCAAAGATCGATTGACACTCCTTATAGCGCAGCGTATGATCCTAGCGTTTCGTGACCAGGATTTCGCGGACCTGCCAGTTCGCAAGGCGTTAGAAAATGGCGGCTACTCTGGCAAACATTACGTTCGTCCCATAAGTGGGAAGTAAATTTTAGAAACCATTGGATTCAATGTAGACTGATTGCTTCACAGTCCTAAAAGACATCCAAGGGATCCAGAAATTTACCCAGTTCATCGCGGCGCTAGCGATCGACCTACGCATGCTTTTTTTGCCGGTCGCACTTCGTCTGTTGCCTGACACTCTGATGCAATATATGGAGAACACCCTCCAAGAACAACGTTTCTTTACATACTCACCAAGCAAGAAACCAGTGGCGAAACGCTGTTTGCGAACCAAGTCGAGGCGTATACCAGGTTGTCTCCTGGTTCCGAGAGCGACTTTATGGGCCTAAAGGCGCTGCACTCAGGTATAGAATAGATAGCAAGTGTCAAAAGGGATGATACTGTGCGTAGGAGACCAATGGCTAATATAAACCCTCTTTTACGAACTCACGCTACGACCGGAGACAATTATGTATGTTAATCCCCAATGTAAGCACTTCTGAGCTGTCCCTTTAACTCTACTCTTTACTCGACACATTGTCGGAAACAAGAAGGCGGAGAGAGATGCGCAGCTCAATTTTTTTGGGTCGCACCGCATACGTCGCGAACTCCCAGACGCGAGTGAAGTAGGAAGAGGAAACCGTCGTTGTATGGGATAACAGAGTCACCGCACATACAGGTATTGTCTATTGGATAGATGGCCAGCGTAGGATTTTGGCAAGAATAACGCCTCCGGCTGAAAGCCCTTATTGAACATGAGTTTGGGTGCACTAAACAGGTCGCGCTTTGTTGAAAAAGACCTCGCGAAGGTTGGTGACCTCGGGGTCGGAAGGAACTTGAAGATCCCTAAACTCGACCTCGTCATACCAGAGCATGGACTATAGTGTTCTCTTAGCCACGAGTAGTATCCCAGTGGAATCGTTCATTCTCCAAAAGCCTCAAATAGTCATCGAACTCGGCATTCTTCATTGACACCATCAGCCATGATAGATGGAATCCACCTTTCTTGCATTTGGGTTTTCGGGATTGTGAATTGGACAACAAAGACTTTATCCCAGTAGCAGAGCATATCCTTTGCTTCTTGATCCTATAGTATGCCTTGGTGCTTTATGGCTTATGTATTTGAAATTGCGAAGAAAGTCTATGTGACTTGAGATGTGCGAAAGAGCAGAAGGTCGAGTTCGAGAAAGAAAGAGAGAGACACCAGGACACCAGATAAGGTCGTTTGATGATGTTGGCAGCTCAGTGATGGAAGTTAGGTTCCCGTTCCGGAGCGGCACTGGCCCCGCTAAGAATTAGCTGGCAGTGTGGCAGTCTAGTTACAGTAGTACAGTATTCGCAACTACTGTAACCTCAAGTATCCGGGGTACCTTTAACCACGTCAGGGCACCTCTTTAGCCTTTGCACAGCAATGACAAGCTGATACCTTTCTGTCTCTGTTCTTCTCAATGTTGGTGCTCTGCAGACTCTTGTCTTACCGTCCCAGAATCTCTCTCAGACTTGCAGCTGAACCAATACTCTCCCATCCCCCTACTACACAAGAAGTATTATGATCGGCGATCAAAAGCACACATTCGGCGTCTTAGAAGCTTCAGCCTCGACTCGTTCACGAGATATCATGCAGTATATTTCTCCAGTCTTTTGGCGAGACCTGAGTCATTGCAGGTCCCTTAAGCGAATCTGGTGCTCCTCTGACAGGATTGATTGGTGTAGGTCTTCCAGGCCACTTAATACGCATCTCAGCTTCGCCCACTCAACCCAATCGGCAAGGAAAACGACCTTCTCGGATTGTCCGTTGTGGGGGATATTCTAGCGGCCGATAAGCTTCGGCAACGCGCATGCGCAGCGGTACTCCATTGCCAGCGAGGCTGCAGTGGTACCAATCATCCCATTAATTAACTTCACGAGTCTATAAGGAGGTGGAGTCACTTGGATGTCCCTCATACAACGACCGGCAGGCAGGATTGCTCAATGCGTCTTTGCTTTAGCAATAACTTGATTGAATGTTTTACTCATCAGCCGGCAAATCATCATGAGAAGAATTTGCCAGAACAAGACACATTATGTCCTATCCTGTTTACCCAGCATCCTATTCAAAGATACCAGCAATTACACTGCGAGCCCACGAAGTGCAGCCCTGGATGCTCAAGGGCTGATTCTAGGACGAGTTACATGCGTGTCGGCCCTCCCGGGAAGACGGGCGAACTTCCTGTTTTGTCCATGTACGACATCTTTGTCCGTATTTCTGATGCACGATTACGCACTAGCCTTACTTTTTATAAACTTTGAGTTCCGATCTCTCCAGCAGCATCGATCACCATCAAATTGTCAGGCTCGGTTTCTTTTGCAAGATATTTCGGATAGCTGAAGATGGTAATACACTGGGTGTCTTGTAGATATTAATCATCTGAAAGGAGCGTCCGATTTTCCGCTTGTCTTCGTTGGTGGGCATGCAAACCTGTCAAAACTCATCAAGAACCTTCAGTGGTCCTCAAATTTCCTTCGAGAAAAACAAAGTAATATTCGATCCATGGTTGCACAATGACAGCCTTGGTCGGTCGGCCAGTCGAACCTGCATTCTCTGAGCCTTGTGCATCAATTGGGGTACTTATTTACAGGTACAATGCCAAAGTATTTCTTTGATCATGATTTCCCTCGTTCTTTGGCACATAATCAATCAGCAAAACCAGAATGGCCGTGATTGTTGGTCACTCGAGTCGCGATCACATTATCTGGGCAACATGTATCGTGCTACCTATCCTCACAATCTTCTTCATTGCTCTTCGCATATGGTTACGAGTATTTGTCCTTCATTCTTTAGGTTGGGATGACTGTAAGCGACCATAACTCCCTTTTTATCATGAGCTGACATTTTAGACACCGCCACGATCACGTTGGTAAATAGATATCCATCACTGCTCATCTTTTGCAATGTCAATGATTCTGCAATAGATTTTCTGCATAACATATAGTATCCTCGTAGGATTATGTGAGCCGCGTGATATGCCTTGCCGATACATGGGCAAACGTTTGCTAACAAAGTAACAGCTACAGACCGTGATATAGTTCCAGACTCTCCTTCGAGTAAGAACTCAGCATATGTCAAAGTTAGCAAAACTTCCTCGAGGCATCATTACGAATCCTTGCTGATTGATTGATCTCTTTACAGTGGATCAATGACGCCGACATGATTTACTTAATTAGCTTGCTTGGCTACAAAATGTCGATTCTCGTACTCTACCTCCGTCTATTTGCTGTCAACAAGACGTTTCGATATGTCACCTGGTTGGTAATGTTCTTCGTTGGCGGCTACGTCTTTAGCAATCTCTGGACTCAAATCTTCGGTTGCTCGCCACGTTCGAAGTACTGGATTCCGGACACTCCAGGTCATTGTATCAATTACACAAAAGCGGGCCTTGCGTACGGCTCCATGAATGTATTTTCAGACCTGGTCATCTTCATCCTGCCGCAGCCAATCGTTTGGCGTTTAAAGCTTTCACGCAAAGAGAAAGCCGGTGTTTCGCTGATATTCATGAGTGGAGCCATGTACGCTCACAACTAACCGAGTTCTTTTGGCTCACGTTTAAAACACTGACCTGTCATCCAGAACTTGTGCCGTAGCGATTGTGCGATATTTCTATATCGTCCGAGAGAATTCAGCTGACGCGAAATACTTTATATGGAGGCTTGTCTCGATGCACCCCTCTTCTTGAGCCCGAGGGCTGACCTGGATGTAGTACAATGGAGATCAACATTGGCGTCATGTGCAGTTGCATGCCGGCTTTCAAACCCTTCTTCGCACGTGTCGTGCCGAACCTTAGCTTGTCGAAGCTAAGTCTACCGAGACTCGGTACCCCTACCTCGACACGCAGAGGCACGCGGTCCAGGCCTCAGGAAACACCTGAAAACATTGACGACGCTATGCTGCTGGAACTCAGAAGGTATCGAAGCGCCGAGACGAACGATAGAGCCACCACGGGGCATTCGTCGCCCGTTGGGCCAGCAGTTGATGGAGGAGTAAGAAATATTATTGACTTCTAAAAGGAGCGTACTACAATAATTGTCGAATGCCATGATGGCTGGCTGGTAATGAAATGGCCTGGTATAAGCTGAACAGGGACTTGGAGTCTTCATTTTGACACAAAAATATTTCCCCACAACCTAGTGCGTTTTGGTTACTCCCACCATTACATTGTAATGTTCGGGCCTTGCTGACCGCAACGCCGTCTTTACCTCCGGCCCCGCTGGAGCTATACTGACACGTCCGAAATTAAGCACTCGCTCTATCTATACTTCAGGGGACTGAAATACGAGAAAAGAAATAGCAAAGAGACCAACGACCAGCCTTATCAAAAACCAAAGTTCAGCGAGCGAAGGAAAGAGTACCGTTGACATAATAGGTGTTGAAGGGGGAAAACCTGCGCTGCTTCCTGATTCACAAGCTGTCATAAATAGGTCCCCTTGGCGGCAAGCCGCAGCACTAACCACCAGGTCGAACCGCATCAAATATGGCATGTTCTCTAGATTCCTTATCAACCACAATCTTCCTTCTTGCATGGCTGCCTGTTCTCAGTTTGTTAGTGTGAGTTATGGGGCGGCGGGCTCTCTTGCGTCTGCATCAAACACCATACACGTCCGCTCTTTAAGTTGCCTTCACCAGCATTTACCCTTTCCTCTTTCCATCCTTTCTTCCGCCTCTCAACAAACACCACACCACCAGCATCAACACTCCACTCAGCCCTGAGTTCTCTCCTTCAAGTCTTCCCTCTTCTTCTTCTGTTCCCGCCAGGTTGTCTAAACACAGCCCTTCCCACCCCTACAGCAATCTTCACTCCCTTCGTCTCTATACATTTCAGAGAATATTACCTCACAGGTTTTTTAACCCATCAAACTCATCATCACCCTCGCACTTATTCCGAGAACTCGCCCCACAAAATCATACGAACAACCCGCCACCTCAACCCTAGTAAACCACCCACACCACCAAAACCAACCCTCCACAACTTCGATCGCCTCAACATAGCAACCCCGCATCAAGAAGGACCACTGTCTAGCATATCGATAGCGAACAGCGATGGAGCTAGCTCAAGAGGGGGGATGACTTGGAAGATAGAGGGGAGATGGGGAAGGATTAGAGAGTGAGCTTTCGTTGGTCCAAAGGGGGGGGGTGGGCTGTAGAGGGACGGGGGTTAGGGATCGGAGAGTGAGCTTTCGTTGGTCCTATGGGGAGAGGTGGGGGGAGGGGAGGGGAGCAGTTTAGGGAGCGAAGGATGAAATAAAGGGGTGAATGCGAGTAAAAGTGATTGTCTGGAATTTCGTTCAGATTGATTGGGGGGGATTTTGGGTACTGATACTCGAAACTTCTTTCTGCTGCTATGTGATGATATTGCATGATATGGTTCATGAGAGGTTTGGGAGTTTGAATGGTTTAGGGGGGGGTTTTGCGACTCCCTGGGCAGTCTTATCAACGTCCTTTCCAAGTAGTATTGGTCCTTGCTATTCAGGAGAAGAGATCAGGTATATTTCGTTGATTGCTGCGTTTTTCTAACTAGACTTCTGATATATTGCCTTTGGTAGAGGAATTTTACTCCATACCTACCTTACCTTACCTTAGGTACGTGGGTACCTTGTTTGACCTCCATGACCTCATACATCCCTGTTCCGGCCCAACCGCGGCCCGCTCGGCCCGGAGAAGTACAGTACCCCGCCGACGTCATCATCCATTACCCCACCACCAGCACCTTGTCCGTGACGAGGGGCAAAACATACAAACTTCGTCTTTTGACCGAGAATCTCGCCAAGCCAAGGAACGGACTTGTCAGTGGAACCGGCACCCATGGCAACATGAGCTGGCATTTGCAGGGTTTTCGTATAGAAAGTTGTTTGGAGAGAATGCCGCGTTTGAGCACAACGTGAGGTACTTTTCGTTTTAATTGACGTTGCCCATAAATAAGGTAGGTACTGTAAGCTTGCTAGGGTGCACATGGATACGGCAGCTTGGATGATTTATGGTTCGAGGTGTTGCGGTTGAACTGGTAAGGAGTAAGGTAAGGTATCGGGCGTACGAAGTTTGTTCACAACGGACCTTTCTGGTAAGGTATGATGATAACTCCAAGGGTACTCGGTTGATGCGGGAACTACCTAGTTTCCAACTTTCTGCTGGAAGGTTGAAATATGACGAGCTTGCTACGTACGACCAGCCAACTTCAAGTACGTTCCTGAGCGATTGTCAGTCTGCTACGTGTCTTGACCAGCAATCGTTTGAGCTGTTTTGACAAGCAGTTACCATTCCTATTCCTCGTGTCAACATGGATCCCTCTGAGAATCACGTCCCTGATGAGCATCGGCGTCCTCGGTGAGAAGAAAGGTCGAGAATGCTGTCATTGTATTCCAATTCTGACGTTGCAAAGGACAGGACAATGGCTTCCGCAGGACCACCGCGTCCACCAAGAATGGCTCTCTGGCATCGTCAATCACGTCGAGAATAACCCCAAGGAATTACATCCCGTCCTGAAGGAATTCAAAGACCTGATCGAGGGAGAAACGCGTCTGTATCTGCTGTTCACGTCCATGTTCGATCAAGTACCGAACAAAAAGCCTTATTCGAAGGATCCCGGAGGCCAGCGGCAGATTCGAAGCTATGAGCATATGCTGCAGGTCCTCAATCATATGCTTACCTCTGCGCCCTCATGGAACGACCAGTCTGAAAGAGTTGGTCTGGTTGGTCTGCCTATCAATGTCATGTTAGACTGGCCTATGGGAACGCCAAGTGGCTTTGCCCTTTTCCTAGACCCTCAAGTAAACGCCATGATCAAAAAAGTGCTCAATGCGTGGGGCGAGTTCCTACAATCACCACCGTCTGCCGCAGTCCTTGATACGCACTCGTCGGGCTGGTTCGGCGAGACCGGTATCAAAGACCTGACAGCTACGGCAAATGTTGGGGAGTCCTCGCACGCTTTTCATGACATGTTTGTCTGCGATTCCAATGCGAGACACCATGGCTTCAACTCATGGGACCAATTCTTCACCCGTACCTTCAGAGACGGGATACGACCCGTCGCCGGCCCCAATGACCCTAACATTGTTGCCAATGCATGCGAGTCGCTACCTTATCAGACTGCCCATGGAGTCAAGCTCCGCGACCGTTTCTGGATCAAAGGCCAGCCATACTCTCTGACGGACATGCTAGCACATGACGCCCTGGCCTCGCATTTTGTTGGCGGAACCATCTATCAAGCTTTTCTAAGCGCCCTGAGCTACCACCGTTGGCACAGTCCTGTTACGGGCAAGATCGTCAAAGCCTATGTGCAAGACGGCACATACTACTCGGAGCCACTATTTGAAGACTTTACCGAGTCCCACGGCGCGGACGAAAGCGGCGAGAGTACGGGACAGGGCTATATCACTGCCACGGCGACGCGGGCCATCATTTTCATCGAGGCGGATAACCCTGCGATCGGATTGATGGCGTTTCTTGGGGTTGGCATGGCGGAGGTGTCGACGTGTCAGATTACGGTCAAAGCGGGGCAGCATGTTGAGAAAGGGGATCAGATTGGCATGTTTCATTTCGGCGGCTCGAGCCATTGTCTCTTGTTTAGGAAGGACGTCGACGTGCAGGGCTTTCCGCAGCCGGGGAGGAAGCACAACGTTCCGGTAAGAAGCGAAGTCGCTCGCGTAAAGTCGGGTAAGTGAGCTCGTTCTAGCAACCAAGGCGGGAAGCGTCGAAGGTCTGTACATAACAGCACTTTGCATGAAGTGAATGACTACCTCTGATAGGTTCCATTCTACGTTCTTCGAGTGTGATTGGCTTTAGCCCATTATTTGCTAAAAACATTACACACCATTTCAACACCCTCGCCAACATATTCCTTGCCACCACGTAAGACGATGAGTTTCTTTAAAAACCGCCAGTCGCCTACTTTCCTTTCTTCCCTTTCCCCTTCCATCTTCCAAGAACTCAAAGCCATTCTTCTACCATCTCCGAACGCCATCTTTTACCTATATACAACCTCGCAACAAAAGCACGAAATTCATCAGCAGCGAACAAACAGAAAAACTAAAACATCAAAGTCTCAATTTCGGTTGAAGAACTAGACTGAAAGTCCCAAGGGGAGAGGGATGGAGTCGTGGAGAGATTGCAGATATCTGAAAAAAGGAAGCCAGAAGCTTTTTTTGAAGAGCGAGAATCTCGAAAAGTGGATGGCAGTGCGAGTTAGTGAGAGTACTGTTCATAACGTGGTTATTTGTGCCGGTTCTGTTACGTCCGCCCAACTCCCCTATTCCACAAAACCTCAAAAGACAAAAAGCTGAAGCAGTGTTAAGTTATAAGTAGGGAGGAGAGAGCAACATGTTTAAAAAAAATGAAAGAGAAGAGAGAGCGGTTTTCTGAATGCTGCAGATGTACTATTATTTTATTATCGCGCATTCGAACTTTTCGAAGATGTTGCGGACGAACTTGCTCGTGTTTTGATTGAGATGGGGGGGGGTTCTAGAATGAAGAGTTTTAATCTCAGTGCTGGGATTATGAAGATAGTTTTGTTTTAGAAAAGATTGTAAAGAAAAAGGTTTGTTTGTTGGTATATGAGGGTCAGAAGGAGTACCTATGGGCATGTGTATACATATATTATTGGTTGAACTACTCTAGAAAGTAGGAACGACGGAGGGAAGGAAGGAGCAACCACACAGGGGTAACAACAGTACTGTTCTCTGTTTCCAACACGCTGGTCAACGGTCAATGGTCAATGATCAATGGTCAATGATCAATGGTAAATAGACAAGACTCGGATTGATTGGATTGGTAGGTGTACGTCGACTTTATGGAATTGGAATTGGATCCAGACTGTCACTCCAACCTCACCCTCGACATGGCAGCATCCTCAAACCAGGGCGAGTAACAACCCAAGGAAGCGGTCGCGCAAAAAGAACTTGTCTGGACACTTGAACAGCAATTAAGTATCAAAGCGTCGAAGAACACTTACTAAATTGAGTGGCAACATCATGGCACCTCAAGAAGAGGACCCAACCGAAAACCCTACGACCAGACGCTCCAACCAACTAAAGAAAGACAACCCGCCATTGTCCACCCCCCAGAAGCTCAAGCAGCCCACTGCTGCTGGCTTCACCCACATCCAGAGCCACGAAGACGATGACAAGGCTCCCACACCATCATCGTTTCAGGCGCTCGAATTGAATAGCGGGACAAGACCAGCCCAGCCGTCATACTCCGACCCTCCATCACCCAATGCGCCCTCCATACCTTCTCGAACTTCCTCACCCTCCCGAGGCTCCACGATTGAGTCCAGCAATAGAGCCAGAAGTCCAGTAAAAACGTTTGTCGATCTTGAATTCGCGGAACGACCGACTATCTACAAGGGCCTGGATGGCAAGTCTATGAAAGAGGCGGGTGGAGGTGTCTCGGAGAAATATGCTCTGCTGCGAAAGATTGGTGAAGGGACAGGCGTCATTCCTATATCTCTCAAGGTAATTTCCACAGAGGGTTTTGCTTTCAGGGCGTGGCTAACATCGTGTTATAGCCATTCGTTCAGGGATACCTTGACGAAGCTGACTGGCCAGCAGAGCACGTGTACTCACCATCAGGTACAGTATACCACAATACAATAGAATTTGAGAAAGAGCTAGGCAAACAGGCCTGGAACATATACAATGCTGCGGAAGAGTGCGACAAGAAGCGTCAATCGGAAACGACATGGAATTCCAATGTTCTTTTACCACTTCTAGACCAGGTCGTCACCAAGCCCCAATACAAAGGTGCCGTGGGTCGCGTTGATATGTATGCGATGGGTCGAATCTTTAAGCTACTCTTGACTAACATGCATACAGCACAAGCGCCAAAATCTCGCCCGTGTCTCTGGGAGCACTTCACACTTCTGGTATTCAGATGCAAACCAAGATGGTTGACTGGTGCATTCACCTAGAGCCCGATACTCGCATGAAGTCTCAGATCCGTGCGCTCCTTCGTGATCTTCCGAGCGAAAGCCGATCCATCAACCAGACAATGGAGGCCGCTCTTCGCCAACTACCTATTGTCATCAATTTTGAGACAAAGAAACCTTTTTGTGGCGACGACACGGCTGACTTAAATTCGGCTGTTTGGATAGGAGCAAGTTTCGCCAGAATCAGACAGATATTAGACGCACAAAATCGAAAGGACACCAAAATACTGACCGTACCGGTGATACAAATGCATGGGCATGACGTACATCTATTAATCTTTGAGGAGCAGGAAGAAGAGAATGTGAGTAGCTATCCACTACCTGTATTGTTGCTTTTGACGTGTACTGTGTACTGTGTAAGGCTTTGGCTTCGACTCAAGCTGACAGAGTATCTAGGTTATGTATGGTAAGTTGAGACTTGGTGGGACGGATACTCTCCTGGGCGTTTTTCAGGTTATCGAAGGCTTAAGCCTTTTGGTAGAATGGGCGAACACCGACTACCGGCAATGGTACCAGGACAATGTCTTGACCGCTAATTGAGAGGATTGATGGTGGCTTGGAAGCAGATTGCGGAGTCCGAACGCATGCATTAAGATCTGTGCCCATGGACTGAGATCAGATGAATAACCTCTATCGTTTATTCATCAAGTATGAACTATCACTAGAAACTGCAAACCATCAACCTCTAACATACCAAAACCCTGCAACTTCGAAGACATCGAACTTACCTCCCTCAAACACCCAAGACAGAATGCATGATAGTAGCCATGTATGCACAGTAAGGAGCTTGTTGGGGTTGAGGGGGTTTCCTTTTTGAAATGTCAAAAGTTGTGCTCGGACGAATGCTAGAAAGGTTGAAATCCTCATCAACCGAAAAGCTCTTTCTTTTCCTGATTCAAATATTTGACATTGACATCAATTTTAATATCGTACTGATGTTGTACTGACAGAATTTCTCGCAATCAGACGAAATCTGGCGTTATCGAATGGCCGAGCCTGAAGACAGCGAGCTCAACTGTAATGAGTTTAGCTTCACTGACTGCGCTAAAAGAGTCAACCGGAAAAGGGGTCGAAATCAGTCAGTAAAAGCAACTGCGTTGCTTACAAGTTTAAGGAAAGAGTTAAAAGCTTGGAAAAGGAGTCGGAAACAAGATCCGGCGTGTAATAAGGCCCCTTGAGTCCTAGTATTCAGTGGTTTCCTCCCATGCGTCCTTATCTTTGTCACCCTTTCGGATCGCTTTCTCGATGGCGTGTTCCAGGACATCGGGATCAAGGTTCTCCATTCCATTCCTTACTTCTTTGATCAGGGTGTCTGGTATGGTTCCAGTGTTGAGCAATAGTTTCCTCGTATTCTCTTTCTCCTTGTTCTCGTCATATGTAAAGAAATTTGCTTTTGATTGTCCCAATTCCCCCCCCCCCCCTTTTTTTTGGCTGTTGGCTTCTTCCTCACCTGTTGTCTTTGTTGCAGTATTCGCAAAGTGTGATTTGAGCTTTACTGAACGGTTCAAGTTATCTCTTTGCTTTTGGAGCGAAAAGGGGGTTTCTGTGCATCTGTAGAGTTTTTAGATGTGGGTGAGTGTGCGCTGAAGGAGTATGGGTGCTAAGGAACTTCGCTAGGGTTCTAGAGAGAGATTTGGTTAGAGAGGTTGCAATCTGTGCTTTTGAAGTAAGTATGAGAAATGTTTGAATGATGGAGGCGGTGCTGAGATTCGCATTGTACCGCCTAGGTGAAGCCGTTCTTGCTATGAATGTGAACGATATTGAATAATCTGTTCTAGTTGTTCGGGTCATGAGATGAGAGACAGTTGCTTCTCGAGCTTAAGTTGCCGATGAATAGAATGAAATCTTATCAGGAAACAGAGATGTGCTTGGTACCGATGTCGTGGTATGTTTCCTCGAAACTCTCTTGGACAGAATGTTTTTACCATTATGTTTGGTTAGCTTTTTCTTCAGTTGAGGGTTTAGCTGAGAGCAACGCCATTGGGGCGAAGGTGGAGACTGTGCTTTCAGCGCGTCTTTGGCTTCAAAGGAATAATCGTCGGCTAGAGAGCTATGGGGAGTGCCAGGAATTCTCGTTGTTGAAATCAGGTTGTGATGGTACGATACAAGCAGAGATCTGTGATATGCAGTGGCAGTATAGGATATTATTGGTGCAGCTATAGTTTCATGATCGTTTAAAGAAACGAATTCTTGAATGATGTTGATCTCATGCTCGTTGTCTAAATATTTGAAGACATTCATGTCAATGTGATGAAAGAAGATTCATGAGTCGTCAAAGAGAACATATTTGACATAGTAAGAGCCTGTAGAAGACGAGTCAAATGTTGCAATCTGAGCGAAGACATGCGTAGAGAGTAGAGAGTTCAGTACTCAAGATCTTGTCGAATTATCTGCTGAGTGAGAAAATAAAACATTGTTCGAAGTCATCTCTTGTTAGTAGATTGCTTATTTCGCTCTCACTGATGATATAGATAAAGATCGAACTCTTCGAAGTGATAAGTTCGATGATAGCATATTGTCGTTGAAAAGGGGTAAGTCTCGGTATACAGTGTTACGATCCTAGCTACGCACCTATGTTGGTAACTATGTTGGTGGCTATGTCGATGACTATGTTCATGGCTATCGCCGGCCGCTCGTCACTAGGCTATCGGATTGTTCCGGAGCCAACCCTATTCAGGGTTAGCTTATGTTTCCCTGAGCCATATAGATAGCCGGCCCTTCCCTCCTAGATACTTTCCTTCCTTAGCATTTATATACTCGTTACATTACACCCATATGACTCGCTCTATGCTGGCCCCTAACATACAGCTCGGTATTTCACCTTTCGTGAATTCATTCAGGCTTTCTATTTAGAAGCGAGGAAGTTTCAGTTGATCGATCTGTTGCTGTCTGACTTATGATTCTTATCTTTTCTACTTTTCGTTCTCTTAGCTCTCTTGTCTCCTTGAGAAAGTAGTCAAAGGGGTAAGGTACGTCGCACTAATCACGTCGTAATCTTAAATAAATAGAGCGCAGATATCTTCGATAATCGATATTTAGCTCGTAGGACGACTGCGTTCTTTCGAGCTGTTGAACTTCTCTGAAATGCATCAACATGAAGCTGAGGTACGAGAAACCAGGGACTGGCTTGAGATCTAACATCAACTGTTACATCAAAGCGATTCTCAGATACTGTCTCATCTGAAATTGCTATAGACGATGCATTCAAACGTTTCTTCGTCAGGAGTGTTACGATCCTAGCTACGCACCTATGTTGGTAGCTATGTTGATGACTATGTTGATGGCTATGTTCCTGGCTATCGCCGGTCGCTCGTCACTAGGCTATCGAGTTGTTCCGAAGCCAACCCTATTCA
>JAABUU010003720.1_pt1 | contig 18990 bp, 23 predicted proteins | sample 5559301 | NCBI WGS metagenome assembly JAABUU01 (sample SAMN10711884, study PRJNA513360) | rock metagenome | isolation source: Antarctica rocks | place: Antarctica: Victoria Land, Richard Nunatak white | reverse complement strand
CTTCCTGCACGAGACCATCAGCCCAGGCACCGGCGGAGGGCTGCTCATCATCCTGGCCAGCGTCGCGCTCGTCACCGACATCGCGCCCACAGCAAAACGAAGCGCGGTGCCGTAAGTTGATCCTCCAGCGGTACGACGAGCGGCGCTGAGCGCCGGGCAGTGTCGCGCTCGCTCCGGTGTGCTGTAGGTATGACGAGTGACGGAGCGCAGCGTGGTGGTCATCTCCGGCAGCACCCGTGCCACCTCGACCAACACCGCCTTCGCGCGCACGGCCGCCGCCCACCCCCCTGCGGGCGCCACCGTGACCGCCTGGATCGCCCTGACCGGACTACCCCACTTCGACCCCGATCTCGACCGCGACCCGCTGCCCGCACCCGTCGCCGCTCTGCGCGATCTGCTGGCCGGAGCGGATGCGGTTGTCCTGTGCACTCCGGAGTACGCCGGCGCCCTTCCGGGAGCGTTCAAGAATGCCCTGGACTGGACCGTGGGCAGCACCGTGTTCAGCGACAAGCCCGTCGCATGGATCAAGGTTGCTGCAGACGCCCGGCGCGGCGAAGGAGCCCATGCCGAACTGGCCACTGTGCTCGGGTACGTCCAGGCGCGCGTGCTGCCTCAGGCCTGCGCGCATGTGCCCCTCGACCGCAACGCCGTCGGCGCGGACGGCCTGATCGCCGACGAGACGACTGTCCATGCCGTCACCGGCGCCCTCGCCGCAGTGTTGGCCGCCGTCGACGCGGCCGACACTCAGTCGCAGTAGCCGATCGGCTTACGGGGTCAGACGTTCGAGCGTGTGGCCAAAGAAGCGTCAACGGCGGCCTCCACGTGCAGGCGGGTCGTGGGGAAGACGGGTACCGGGCTGTCCGTGTCGGAGATCAGCAGTTCGATCTCGGTGCAGCCGAGCACGACACCCTCTGCGCCGGCCTGCACCAAGCGCACGATGGCGTCGCGGTAGGCCTGCCGGGACTCCTCGCGGACCACGCCCAGGCACAGCTCCTCGTAGATGATGCGGTGCACCTCGGCCCGGTCGTCGGGCAGCGGGACGAGCACTTGCAGGCCGTGGCTGGTGAGCCGGTCGCGGTAGAAGTCCTGCTCCATCGTGAACGCCGTACCCAGCAGCCCGACCGTTGCCAGCCCGGTCCGGCTCACCGCCTGTGCGGTGGCGTCGCCCAGGTGCAGCAGCGGGATCCCGACGGCGGCTTGGACCTGGTCGGCGACCTTGTGCATCGTGTTGGTGCAGATCAGCAGCATGTCCGCACCGGCGGCCTCGAGTCCCTTGGCGGCCTCGGCAAGCAGTTTCCCGGCCTCGTCCCACCGCCCGGCGACCTGCAGCAGCTCCACGTCGGCGAAGTCCACCGACGCCAACACAATCCGAGCGGAGTGCAGACCACCGAGCCGCTCGCGGACAAGCTCGTTGGCAAGCCGGTAATACTGCGCACTGGACTCCCAGCTCATCCCACCGAGCATCCCGATCACCCGCGGCACGTTCATTGTCACAGCGACCAGCCTGCCACCCGCGCGACCACGTACCGCAGGACGATGGGCTTGCGGACGGCGTTCACGACAGGCACCGTCGAGCGGAAGACTCTTACCGGCCGAGGACGAGGTAGCCGAAGCCGAGCATGCCGCGGTATACCTCGACGTACTCCTTGAGTTGCGAGTCGAGGGTGTCCTGGACGTCGAGGCCCCGGTCGTCGTGTGGGTGGTCGAGCAGCCACTGCTGGCGGCCGCGGCGCCAGGTCGCTTCGAAGTCGTCCCACTCGCGCTGGTCGGCGGTGCTGAGGTGCAGCACCTGCCAGTCGGCTGCCCGCGCGAGGCGCACGATATCGGTAAGGGCGATCACGTCCTCGCCGAACAGCGCCGCGGCGGCCGCTGTCGGTGGCCGCTCCCAGCAGCCCTCGCCGAACAGGACCCGCCCGCCCGGTCGGGCCACCCGGGTAAGCGCGTGCAGCGCCTGCTCGACGCCGGCCCAGGCGTGTGATGCACCGATGCACAGAACCCGGTCTGCCTGCGGCTCCCAGGTCGCGGACTCGGCGTGGACAAAGTCGACCCGCCGCTGCAGGCCGCGCGCCGCGGCCACAGCTCGCGCGCGAGTTAGCACATGCTCGTCATTGTCGATCCCCACGCCCGTGGCGCCGCTCCCACCCGCCTCGACGGCCCGCATAAGCAACTCACCCCAACCGCAGCCGAGGTCAAGCACGTCCAAGCCCGGGCCGAGCTCGAGCCGGTCCACGAGCAGCGCGGCATGATCGACCGACAGCGGCGTGTTCCAGCGCATGGCTGCGTACCGGGCCTGATCGAGGTCCGAAGGGGAGGCCATGCACACACTGTTGTCGACGTCGTCCCCGTCCAGCGAACGATTTGCAGTGCAACCCCAGCGTGTCCGCAGGAGGATCGCCGGCTGGCGCTGCTGGAAGGCTCGTGGGGCGCTGGGTCGTTCCGCGTGCCTTTTCGGTGCGCACCTTGGGCGCTACCGTCCCAGCGTGGTGGATCGAGCGTTGCTCACCTGGCTGCTGGACTCCGACCCGAGCTTGCGCTGGCAGGTCGAGCGCGACCTCGCAGGGGACCCCAGGACGTCTGGCGGGCTACGCGGGCCCGTGTCGCGGTGGACGGCTTCGGGGCGCAGCTGCTCGCATGCCAAGACGAGGACGGCCAGTGGGCGGGCGGGGCCAACTTCCCAGCCGATGCGACGCAGGCGGAGCCGGGGCAGCCCTGGACCGCGACCACCTGGTCGCTCAACGCGCTGCGCGAGTGGGGCGTCGAGGTCGCCGCGCTGCGTGCCGACACCGCGGGACTGCTCCAGCGCAACGCGCGCTGGGAGTACGACGACCTGCCCTACTGGGGAGGTGAAGTCGATGCGTGCATCAACGGCTACACCCTGGCCAACGGGGCGTGGCTGGGGGCTGACGTGTCGACGATCGCCGACTGGTTCGTCGAGCACCGGCTCACCGACGGTGGCTGGAACTGTATGTGGGTGCAGGGCTCGCGGCGATCGTCCTTCCACTCCACGCTCAACAGCCTGGTCGGCATCCTCGACCACGAGATCCGCAGCGGCGGCGCGCCAGCGCTCCGGCAGGCGCGGCGCGACGGCGAGCAGTACCTCCTCCAGCGCGGTCTGATGCGGCGCCTGAGCACCGGGGAGGTCCACGCGCCGGTGGGCCACGCAGTTCGCCTACCCCTTCCGGTGGTTCTACAGCGTGCTGCACGCGGCGGACTACTTCCGCACCGCCTCCCTGCACGACGGTCGACGTCCGGACGACCGGATGGCCGAGGCCCTTGAGCTCATCCGTGCCGCGAGAGACGCCGACGGGACCTGGCACCAACAGCTGCGCCACGCGGGCCGCATCTGGTTCGACGTCGACAGCAGCCCCGGCGAGGCCTCGAGGTGGCTCACCTTCCACGCGCTGCGCGTCCTCACCTGGTGGGACGGCGACGTCCTGTCCCACCGCGCGGCCAGCCAAGAGGACGCCCACCCAACGTCTCGATAGACGAACCCCTGTTGGGACGGCGCGACGTCTTTCGGAATAGTCCACCCACAGTGTCTGCGACACGCCGTCGACCGTGACGTCTCCTCCGTACGGGAAGATCCACTGGGGACGAGTGTGTCCGAAGGGCACACCGACGACGATGACGGCATCCGGGTTGTACCGGTGGACGATCTCGATCGCTACGTCGCGCTGCTCAGCGCGGCGAGCGGCGCGCTTGTCCGGGCTGGGCCGGCCGTCGAAGGTGGAGGTAGGGACGTGCCACCAGAACGGCGTCTACTGCCGCCAGCAGCCCGCGCTCGCCGAGCGCCCGCATGATCCAGCCGAGCTCGCGAGCCGGGATGAGCTCCTCGGAGGTCTCCAGGAGCAGGACTTTGCCGTCGAGCACGGCCGGGTCCGCCGGGAACCGGCCGGCCGTCAGAATCCACTGCACCACTTCGGGGCAGCCACCCCAGGTGGGCCGGTCACTGACCGTGCGGGCCCGGCCCAGGTCCAGGGCTCGGTCGGTTCGCGGTCGCCGTACTGGGTCAGTGCCCTGGGGTCGTGCCAGTCCTACCCGAAGCGATATGTGGCCGATACGGGACCGCGATCTTGTCCGGTAGCCGATCGGCTATCGGCACGCGATTGAGGGGCTGGCTCAGCGCTAGCATCGCTCCCGTGACGCAGCCCGGCACTACGTCCGAGCCGGTGCTCCCGCCTGGCCACCTGGCTCGGCGAGCACAACCGACGTTGTTCGCCGCGGGGCTTACGTTGCGGCCGTGGAAGCTGGCAGGACGCGCCCTCGCTGGTGCGGGCCTACGCCGACCCGGACATTCACCGCTGGCACGCCCGATCCATGTCCCTGCCGGAGGCCCAGTCATGGGTAGCGTTCGAGTTGGACCGCTGGGGACAAGAGCGTGGGGGCGGTTGGGCGATCACCTGCGCTCAATCACTGCTGGGTCGCATCGCGCTCGGCGGCGGTCGCCTTGGAGGAAGCCCGGGCCGAAGTGTCGTACTGGGTTCTTCCGGCTTTCCGCGGGCGGGGGGTGGCTCCGCTTGCTCTCGGCGCCGTTGCGGACTGGGCCTTTGACGATGTCGGCTTCCACCGCCTGGAACTGGATCACAGCACGCAGAACGCGGCGTCTTGCCGCGAAGCCATCAAGGCTGGCTTCGTCGCAGAGGGCACGAAGCGGGCACAGGCACTGCATCTCGACGGCTGGCACGACATGCACGCGCACGGCCTGCTTTCCAGCGACGCTCGCCCCGATGCCGCGACCCATAGCCCTAGCTGGCGCACGCCGACGGTGTGACCGGGGCGGCCTGCCGAGGCCTGGTCCCGCACCGTCCCGCTTGGCCTTCGGCCGGCAACTTCTGGGTCCCACTTCCCAGAAGCGATCAGGCCAAGCGCCGGTGCAGGCTCGCGAGGCTGCTGATGCTGTGCGTCTCTGTGTGGGGACCAGCGTCGAGTCGGTCGAGGTGGACAGCCTGCAGGCCGGCGCCGCGGGCCGCGAGCACGTCTACCTCGTGGTCGTCTCCGATGTAGAGCACGGACGATGGCGCTAGGTTCAGGGCTCGGCACACGAGGTGGAACGCCTCCGGCCTTGGCTTCGCCACGCCCAGCGCTTCAGCCGTGAACACCGGTCCCACCCGGTCCAGGAGGCCGAGCCGCGACAGCTTGGCGCGCTGCTGGAGCTCCGAGCCGTTGGTGAGCACCGCAGTGGTCAGGCCGAGGTCTCGCAGAAGCACCAGCGCGTCGTCGACGTCGTTGTAGCCCACCCAGGCCCGCTCGTATGCGTCCAGGTAGCCGGCGAAGACCTCGTCGAGGTCGTCGTCCTGGCCGACGCGCACCCGGATCAGGGGCAGGAAGTCGCGAAGACGCCTCCGACGCTGCTCGGCGAAGGACACATGGCCGTCGCGCCAAGCGGTGAAGTGCCTGGCTTCCGCCTCGAACCAGGCTTGCTCCAACTCCTCGTCCAGAGCGACGCCCTGCGCCTTCAACCAGGCTTGGAGGCCGACCCGAGCGGACAGCTGGTGATCAAACAGCGTGCCGTCCAGGTCGAAGACCACCGCGGAGATCGTCAGCACGCGCTGCACCCTACGACGCCCAACCAACCACCGATCGGCTGTCCGCAGCCCGTTCCGCTGGTCGTTCGGCTTGTGGAACGTCTTTCTATGCCGAGGAGCGCGCTGGCTCCAGGCCTCGTGCGAAGATCGTCCGCATGCAGGCCTCAGGTGTGCTCGCGTGGGACGGCGCACGCAATCTTATGGATCTAGGCGGGCTGCCGACGAGGGACGGTGGGCGGACTGCCTTCGACCGTGTCTGGCGCTCGGCTGCTACAGAGTGGCTAACCATGACTGGCTGGCAAGCGGCTAGAGCGGCTAGTCTTACTCGGATTATCGATCTGCGCAACGACGATGAGCGCGGACGACAGGAACTTCACCCGGTCATATCGGAGTCCGCGCTAGCCGGAGTGACTGTGATCTGCGCCCCGACCGAGGACTCCGAGGACCCCGGCTTCCTTGAGGAGTGCGGCCCGTGGCTGGACCACCCACGTTCCTGGGAACCTAACGCCCGCCGATATCCCGACAAGTTCCGCCACGTTTTCGAGTCACTCGCTGATTCGCCTGGACCGGTGCTCATCCACTGCCACGCAGGCCGCGACCGCACAGGAATGATCGCCTCAATGTTGCTGGCGCTGGCGAACGTTGAGCCGGAGGCCATCGCTGACTTCTACGAGCGCGGCTTCCGGGGCGCGGGCAGCCATCGTGGTCACGGCCTCGGATACGACGCTGACTCGGGACAGTGGCGACTCGCCGACGACCGAGAATGGGCCCCAGACGAGCTCACGGAGGCACTGGGGGACCGCAGGATCGCACTACTTCAGTGGCTGCGAGGAACAGACATCGTCAAGTACCTGCGAGAAGCAGGCATGCACACCAGACAAGTCCTCAAGTTGCAGAGAATGTTCGACTGAAGGAGCCGTCAGCACAAGCCGTCGACCGCCCGTCTTTCTATGCCGCCAGCCGCGCGCGGGTCCCGCTCGGGGTTCGGCTTACGGGACGGGGCAGCGCGCATCGTCAGCGGCAGAAGCGTCTGTTGATGGCCAGTCGGTTCGAGGGAGGCGGTGCTCAGGCCTCGCCGCGTGCCGGGTAGTCCTTCTCGCGGACGAAGGCCAGGGCTTTGAGCAGGTCGTCCAGGCGCGGTCGGGCGAACGGCGTGGACTGCACGTGCGCGGAGTACAGGCTGGCGTCCGGGCGCACGAGGAACAGCCCCGGCTCGCTGAACAGAGCCGGCTCGCTGTCGGTTAGGCCCTTGCTGACGTACAGGCCCCACGCGCGCATCGTGGCCTCGTCCATGCCGTACGCCACCCGCAGGTTGTTCAGCTCCCACTCGCGGGCGGCCCGCTCAGCCCGCTCCTGGTCGTCGCCGCTGACCGCGACGACCTCATCCAGGCCGACGTCGCGCAGCTCGCCGAGCCGGCCGTCGAGCTCTGACAGCTGCTTGTGGCACTGCGGGCAGTGCACGCCGCGGTAGGCCACGACGAGCGTGAACTGGTTGGGGGTGGCAGCGGCCAGGTCGAAGCGGTCGCCGCCGACGAGCGGCAGGTTGAGCGCGGGGGCGGGCTGACGGGGCAGCGGCGCGGGCATGAGCTCTCCTTGGGACGGCCGGACTCGACCTGTCGGGTATCGCCGGTGCAAGGGGGGGTGAAACGCCGGCTGGTCCGGCGCACGCGGACCGTCCGGGTTCAACCATGCGGGCGGTCAGCGCGCGTCGGCACCGCACGTGACAGCCCAGCGCGTCGCCGAGCTGCAGCGTGGGCCGTGACAGCAGCGATCAGCAGCGCCTACCGACAGGGGTAGGACGTCCCTCGAGCAACGGTCCATCGCCGCCAGGTTGTTGATGCGGGGAGCACCGGGCACGGCAGCGCCGTCAGCGGCAGATGAGGATGCTTCAGGTGAACGTGTAGCCGGGCATGGTTCGGCCATCGAGCCCCGGTCTAGGCGACGAACGTGAACAAGGGCAGGTCGGGCAGGTACGGCTGGGGCGCACCGAGCAGTCGGTGCGCCCCGACGGAGAAGCACCCCGGCCCAGGTGAAACGAACGCGACCTCTTGGAAGCCGGCAGCCGAGAACCACTCTCGGATCTCGCCCGTCAGGTCCGGCTCTCGGCGGTGCCTCGTCCAGATGACTGTCGCACCGGGTGCGCTGAACATCGGTAAGGCCGCGACCGTGCGCCGGACGTCGCTATCTGGGATGTTGCCGAACACTCCGCAGGCAAGGATCAGGTCGGCCGGCGTCGCCGACCCATAGGGAGTCGTGACCCCGCCGTCGGCGGCAGCGACGTGCAGTCCGACGAGCCCGGCATGCCGCAATCCGGCTCGTGCGGCGGCCACGTTCGCGGCGTCCAGCTCCACGAGGAGTCCGGCGACGTCATCACCGCGTTCATGGTCACGAAGCGCCCCGATGACGTCGTGGGCCCGCCCGGCGCACATGCTCAGGAGCCGAAGCTCCCCAGGGGGATGCTCGTCAGCGCAGGCACGGATGAGCCGCTGGACTGACCGAAGTCGGTGGCTCAGGTCCGACGCCGGGTCTTCGTACTCGTCGTGCCAGCCTCGCCAGTCCGTCACGCGGCAGACGGTACTGGGGCTGACCTCGCGTCCACATGAGCTGGGCTCTGCTCCGTTCCGGTGCAGGAGATGCGGCTGCCGTCGGGTTCGGTCGCTGACAGCAACAGCCGGGCCTGCCAGAGGCGCCGTCAGCGGCAGATGAGGACGTACTGCACGACACACGTGAGTAAACGTCCGGTGCGCAGCAGAACCGATCCCATGTCCGGTCGAGCGAGCTCGGAGCTTGGCTTGGCCGGCCCACGCACCGGTCGTCGGCAGAGCCCACCGCTACGGGGGCGGAAAGTGCCTCCATCCCGGCCCAAAGGCGGCATAGTCTCGCCATGACCTGCGACCACATCAGGCCGGTGCCGCTGCGCCTCCTCCTGCCAAGGACAGCGGCCGACGGGTCCGCACGCTGACCGAGGCACGCTCGGCGTTCCCCAAGGTCGAGCAGGTCCTGGGCGCCACTGTCGCCGCCCTGGCCGACCTCAAGGATCGCTACCTGCTGCTGCAGCCCGAGCTGAGTCCAGTGGTGCGCAAGTACGCGGCACGGAACAGGGCGATGTTCAGCCCGGATGGGTTGGCGCAGGCAGCGCCGGCAGACTTCTGGGCCTTCATAACGTCGCCGACGATGGCTGCCCCGGGCAACCTCGGCACCTTCTACAAGGGCTGGAAGGAGAATGGCCCCGAAACAACGGCTGCCAGCCTGCGTCGGACGATCGGGCATCTCCTTCGCGGCTCAGGCGAGGAAGAGGACCGCCTTACGGAGATGGTGGAGGGGGGCACCTACGGCGTAGGAGTCGTGCTGCTGACCAAAGTCTTGTGCGTTATGCAGCCAGACCGCTTCATCGCCCTCCTGCCATACGAGAGCAGCAACGGTAAAGGAAAGCAGGACATCGGGCGCGTCATCTTCGGGCTGGACATGCCGAACTCGGACAGCACCGGCTTGAGCATCGGGCGGCTGGCCTACTGGAGCAACGACCTGCTCCGGGACGCCCTCCAGGCCCTGCCGGGCCCGGCGTTCGTGGACCTGGAGCACGCCAAGGAGTTCCTCTGGGAGGCGTTCTGCAAGATGCAGGGCTGGCCGTCGTGCTTCGACAACCTGCCGACCGCCCCGTCCCCCAGGACCAACAGCGATGATGCCCGCAAGCCCACCGCTGGGTAGGGCTTCAGCGACAACTCGCAAACCGTGGAGGCGTCGGGCAGCAAGCGCCGTCCTGCTCGCTCATCGCGCCTGACCAACGCCTTGATCAGGACGGAGCGGCCGCGGCGCGGCAGAAGCGGATGTTCCGGCGTTGCCGCGAAACCCTGGGCGATGCTGGCAAGGCAACCTTCTGGTTCCTGCTGGCGCTCGGGACGCTGTGCGTCCCTTTCCCGGCCCGGGGCGACGACGGGGGCCCGCTCCGTCGAGGTGGAGGCGACCATCCTGCGGCACGCTGGTTGCTGAGCGGGGCGTGCATGCGGCGTGTGGACTGAAGACTGGCTACTGTGACTCAAGATTCGCAACTGGCGGCTCAGGGGTGGTTACCACCAGGGAGCAAGTGCGTCGGGCCGTCCGCCTGGCCTGAGGCGAGGGAACCTGCCTTGTCCTACTTCGCCGATATCGACGGAAGCGGTCGCATCGATTCGCTGCTTCAGTACCTCGATCAGACCGACCAGTCCATGTCGGCCTTCAAGGCTTACATCGTGGCCGCCGCGAAGCGCTATGCGCCGGGGGGCAGGATCCTCGACCTCGGCTGTGGCGTCGGGCACGATTTGGGTCGGCTTGCGCAGGTCGGACTGAATCCGGTCGGCGTGGACCTCAGCCACCAAGCTCTTCTTCGAGCCCAGAGCTCGTTCCCCGGCGTGGTACGGGCGGTCGCTGAAAGCCTCCCGTTTGCCGACGACACTTTCGACGGCTGCCGCATCGAACGGGTTCTGCAGCACGTCATAGCGCCAGCCCGCGTCGTCGACGAGGTGCTGCGCGTCGTGCGTCCTGGTGGTCTCGTCGCGGTCCTCGAGCCCGACCACACCTCGTTCTTAGTGGAGAGTTCGCTTGTGCCGGATGGAACACTGCCTGGGCGGTACGTGAGCACCAGGCACCCTGCGATCGGGACGGAGGTCGCTTCGCTGCTGCGAGAGCGGGGATGCGTGGTCGACGACATTGTGACGGAGACTTCGTTCGGCTACGACCTCCGCAAGTTGCCGGTGGACGCCGAATTGGCCACGTTGCGAGCAGTACAGGCGGGCGAACTTGAACCGAGCCTTCGCCAAGCCTGGCTGGGGGAACAGCGGGAGCGCAGCACGGCTGGCACGTTCCAGGCCACCTGGACGAAGATCCTCGTCGTCGCCAGGCCGCCATCAAGATCCGGATCGTGAACCTGAAGGCGGAGGCACAAGGGCGGGTCCGTCCACTCCCTGGGGCATGAGAGGACGTTCCGGGCGCAGCGACAGCCGCCCATCGATACCTGCGAGGCGAGGCTGTCCGTGGTCGAGGAAACGGCCCTATCGGACGTAGTCGAGGACGGGCAGGATGCCCTTCATGGTGGGCGCCGTGACGTTGAACATTGCTGGAAGCGAAGTCGCTAACGACTTGGCGAGGCTCTGGGCAAGGGCGAGTGCACACCGCTGTCGGCTGCCGATCCCGGAGATGCCCGAGTCGGAGGCAGTCGCGGCGTTATCCCACCGGGTCAGTCGTCCGGGCGCGGCGGCGGTGGTCGCTATGGACGACGGGGTGGCAGTGGGCTGTTGCTTCTTCGAGCTACTGACTGAGCCCGACCGGGAGACGGTCATCGAAGGTGCCGCCCACGTGAGTGGCGTCGCCGTGGAGCCGGGCCGTTGGGGCGAAGGGCTTGCTACAGCGCTTCTGGACTTCACAGAGGCGGAGGTCCGTCGCCGTGGCTTCCGGCTCCTTCGGCTTCACGTCCTTGAGGAGAACGCACGGGCGCGATCTCTGTACGAGCACCTCGGTTGGAGGCTGGTGGCCACCGGTTACGCCGACCATTCAGGGCCTCAAGCGGTGTACGACAAGATCCTTACCGTTGGCGCATAGTTGTCCTTCGAAGCGGGGCCAACAGGTGCCCGTCAGCGTTCCTGATAACCGCGATGACGCAGCGTCCGCCGTGAACGACGCACCGGAACCGTCGGCCGAGCCCCGGCCTTACGCTGCGTTGGTGCATCAGGTCGTCGTGGCAGCTCTGCTTCGTGCTCCCGGCGAGGTTCTGCTCTGTCACCGCACCGCTGAGCGCCGGTGGTATCCGTCGGTGTGGGACTTTCCCGGTGGACATGTCGAACGCGACGAGAGGCCCCTGGAGGCGCTCCGTCGAGAGGTACTCGAAGAGGTCGGCGTCGCCGTGGACATCGGGAGTCTGACCGAGCAGCCTGACCTGCGGCTCAAGACGGACGATCTTGATTTGTCTATGTGGCTGGTGCGCGCGTGGGCGGGCGAGCCGGTCAACTGCGCTCCCGAGGAACATGACCAGCTCGAGTGGTTCGACCTCAATGATGCGATTGACAAGAGTCTGACCCACTCGAGCTACCAGCCTTGGCTGGCCCGATTGCTTGCCATCGAGTACGTAGGTGGCGAGTGACAGTTCCCTGCCTGCGGCAGAAGAGGACGTTCCCAAGCCCTGACGCAGGGCCAGTGACCGGCGCACCGCTTGGTCAGGGCCTGCCTTATGAACGGGCCAATGGTCGGGCTGCTGCCGGAGCTTGCTAGTTGGGCCGGCGTTGCCGCCCTTCGGTTCTGCGGAGCACTGTCGTCCTCCAACACCGTCGAGTCCCTCGAACACCAACGTCAAAGTCGCGGTTTCAAGGCACCGCGTGCGTGCGTCGAGCAGGTCGCGCCGTCCCGCCGAGCCGCGCGAAGTGACGCCACGGGCCGCAGATGACCCGGCCACCGGCAACTGCCGGCAGGAGCGCGCCAGATCGTTAACATGCGCGCATGGTGGGCGCGGCAACATCCGTCACCGTTTTCGCGGAAGCACCACACCCGTGCGGCTGCGGTCTCGGTGCGCGGCAGGACTGGGCGCTGGTCCTGGACGCCCGCCACGAGCGGGACGAACTCCTCGCGATCCTGCAAGGCGGCGTCGAAGGCACTGCCCGCGTCTGCGACAACTGCGGGCGCGAACTGCTCCGGCCGTTCCCGCTCTTCGTCGTCGCCATGCTCGGCACCGAGCCGGCCGTTCTCCTATGGCAGCCGCGCCCCGACATCGAAGTCGACGCCTGGCGCCCCGCGGCAGCGGCCCGGCTCCGCGCCGCGGACCCCGTGCTCGCGGACAACGCCCTCGGAGCGCCACCTCTGAGCACGGGGCAGCTCCGGGCCGTCCTCTTGCACGAGCCCGAGATCAACCTGTATCGCGAACTGGCCGACGGCGGCGTCGACCACGAGGTCCTGGCGCTCCTCCGCGCCGCCGAGAGACTGCACAACGAGCTCGGGCCCGAGGAGTGCTGCAGAGAACTCGCGGCCGCGAGGACCTATGGACAGGCCGCATTGATCGGGGAGAGCCACCCGAGCCTGCGAACACCGCGAGGCGCAGCAGTGCTCGGCGCGAGGGTGGCCGAGCTCGCAGCCCGCGGCCGTCACCACGCGAGCGGCGACCTGGTCGGCATGACCGGCGACGGCCGGGGACGGGACGAGCACACGACCGACACCCTCGAACAGTCGCTCGGCCGCCTCCGGATCCAGCTTGCCGAGCCAGCAGCGGCTGCCCTTCGGGAAGCCGCCGGGCCGGGCTCGCGCGACCTGAGGGACCTCACCTGGCTCGGCCTGCTGCACGCTGTCCGGGCTTGCAGGCGCCACAAGGCCCGCTGCGGGTGCCCGGCGGTTATTCAGGAGCTTCTTGCGCGGGTTGACGTTCAAGCGTCCCCAGATCCCGACGTCGGCACCGTCATCGCCGAGCTCGCAGCGATCCTCGCCGACAGCGACGAGGGAGCGCGCGGGGGCCGGCTGGCGGCCGCCGCCGCGTTGAACGAGTGGCTCCTTGGCAGTGACGCCCTTGCCCCGAGGGCCCGCGCCCACCTGAACCTGAATCTCGCCAAGGCCTGCAGCCAGTGGAACGACACGGATGCGGAGGCCCGGCTCGATCAGGGCAAGGCAGCGGTCGAGCGGGCTCTCGAGTTCTTCGAGACCGAGCGCGAACGCGATCCTAAGATCTGGGCGAGCGCCGCCGCGACACTCGGCGGCATCTACGCCGCCCGCCTAGCTGGAGACCGGGATGAGAACCTCCGGCAGGCCGTGCACTGGCTCGAGCTGGCCGCGCAGGCGCAGGCACGCGAGGACGACCCCGCGGGCCATTCCCTGCTGCTCGGCCACCTCGCCGACGCGCTCCTTAAAGGCGGCGCCAGGCCAGGGGTCGAGCAAGCAGTGGGGCTTCTACGCGGGACGCGCGAGTTCCACAACAACGCGGGGATGCTCGACAGAGCCCGTGTCGACAGTCTCAACCTGGCGAGGGCCCTCGAGATTCTCAACGACTGGGCCTCACTCCGCGAGGCCGAGTCCATCCTGCGAGAGGTCATCGCCGCGGAGACGCCGACGTCCGCCCCGGACGCCTGGCTGGACGCCGCCCTTCAGCTCGCGAACCTGCTGCTGACCCGGCTTCCGCCGGACGGCCACGGGCCCCTACGTCGGAAGCAACTCGGCGAGGCCGTCGAACTCCTCCAGGTCTGCCACGAGCTGTGCCGTCAACGAGACGACCGCCGGGCCGTCCGACTCACCGGGCACCTCCTCGGCACCGGGCTCCTGCAGCAAGGCGACGTGCCCGCTGCGTCGCGGGCCTTCGACGACAGCGTGCTGGCGAGCGAGGCGATCCGCACGAACCAAAAGGACAAGGCCGTCCGGCGCCACGAGCGCATGGCCGACGAGGAAATCTTCCTGTTGGCCGCCACCGCGCACTCGCTGCGCGGCGACAACGCCGCGGCCCTAACGACGCTCGAGCGGCTACGCGGCCGTGAGCTCCTGATCGAGGTGCACCAGCAGACCGAGATCGATCTCGACGGCCTGGACGGCCTGATCACCGGCGGCGTCGGGGCGCTCTACGCTTGGTCGACACAGGGAATGACCTTCTTCATGCTGCTCACGAAAGCAGCCGACGGCCGCCTTGAGCCCCTCCTCGCGCAGAGCGCTCTGCTGGCAGTACCCGCCGAGGGCCCCGACTGGGGCACGGTCGTCGTGCACCGGCCAGCGGCGGCCCCTGCCAGGCGAGGGCCGGTTGCGTTCAATGCGTGCCCGGCCGGACGCGTGCCGGACTTCGACGCGCTCCGGGTCCCGCTCGACGAGCTGGGCTCCCCTCTCGTCAGCACGCTCGTGCAACGCGGGATCCACTCCATCTACATCGTCGCGTGCGGGGCCCTCGCGAACGTCGCATGGGGACTGCTGCCTGGGCCCGGGGAGAAGCCTCTGGGCACGATGGTCGGTCTGACGATGACGCCGTCCCTATCCTGGCAGCTGGCCCAGCGCCGCCGCGGCCGGCAGGCGCAGGAGCCAGCGGGCACCGCGCTCGTCGTCGACGTGGAGGAGGCTGGGCGCGACCTGCCGTACGCGGCGGCAGAGGCCGACGCGATTGAGGCGGTGCTCGGAGCCGATCGCCTCCGCAACCCACGGAAGGCGGAACTGCAGAACGCGCTTGGGGGCAGGCCTCAAGCGCACTTCGTCGGCCACGGTAGGACCGATCAGCGCCCTCAGCTGTTCAACGCCGGCCTCACCCGGGCCGACTTCGCCAGCGGTCCCGTCGTCGATCCCGTGACCGGCCCCGTCCTGAACGCCCGCTACGAGCCAATCGAGCACGTCGGGCTGCTGCTCGCTGGCGGGGAGGCCCTCAAGCCGGCCGACCTGGCCGCAAGCGCCATTACCGGCCCGCAGCGCATGATCATCGCCGCTTGTGACGGCGCTGTGCTCCCGCGCCAACGGCTGGCCGACGAGCTAGACGGCTTGCCCTGGGCCGTCCTGGCCTCCGGCGCGCGGGAGGTCGTCGCGGCGTTATGGCCCGTGGACGACGACGCGAGCTGCCTGCTCATGATCCGGTTGCACGAGCTTCTGCTCGACGGGCAGTCCGCGGCAGCCGCCCTTCGCTTGGCCCAGGGGTGGCTACTCGACGCAACCGTCGCGGAGGTACAGGTCCTGGTTGCGCGCCACGCGGCGCGCGCGAACCTGGTGTTCCCCGGCGCCCGCGCCCGTGCGGACCCTTCGCGCCCCTACGCAAGCCCCGAGTTCTGGGCCCCGTTCGTGCTCATCGCCTGAGCTGAGGGAGGTGCCGAAGGGCGGTGAAACGAAGGCCCGCCCCGCCGTGCGGGGGTGGCGATCACCGGGCATGTACGCCTGGTCAACCGCACCACCACGCAGCGACGGACGTCGGGCCCCGTGGCTAGGGGCATAGCCGCGGTCGTCAACGCCACGGCTGCGGCCGCAGTGTCGGACTGGTAGGCGACGTGTCGCCTCGGCGGGGGTCGGCCAGAAGGCCACTCGTCGGAGTTGCAGACATCCGCTACTCGGCATGTCAGTGCGTCCGGCACCGCGAGACGGGCCTCCGTGTCCCGGTACAGGGATCGCTCCACGGGCGGCAGCCGGGTCGGACCCTCCGGCAACCCGACATCACTGATCCTTCGGTCACGCCGACGTCAGCATCGGGCTGTTGTGGTTGCCTGTTGTCATGAGCGAACCGGTCGATCAGACCACGGCCCGGTCCATGGTCACCCTCTACTGGCGGCCAGGCTGCATGTTCTGCATGCGGCTGCGCCTGGTTCTACGTTGGCATCACTTGGGAGTCCACCAGATCAACATCTGGCAGGACCCGGCCGCAGCCGCGTTCGTCCACTCGGTGGCCGACGGAAACGAGACCGTACCAACCGTGGTCATCGACGGCCGCGCGGTGGTCAATCCTCCGCCGCGCCAGGTGGTGGCTGCTATCCGTAGACAGTGAAACCTGTCGTCGCTCCGCCGCGAGGCGCGGTGTTCCCGGGTGCGGTGGATTCACAAGCCTTGGCCAGCCAACGTCGAGCAACCGCATCGTCGCCGCGGCTGAGCTTGTTCCGCAGGAGGATCGGCATCCGACACAGCGTGATGCTTCACGCGGCATACTCGCTGACGTGAGATTCCACGCGCTGGTCGAGTTGGGCGGCAAGACCGCAACCGGGCTCGCGGTCCCGGACGACATCGTCGCGGCGCTCGGGACGAGCAAGCGCCCGAGCGTCCGGGTCACGATCGGCGCCCACACCTATCGAACGACGGTGGCCTTGATGCGCGGGCGGTTCCTCGTGCCGCTCAGCGCTGACAATCGAGCCGCGGCGGGGGTTAGCGCGGGCGACGAGGTCGACGTCGGCATCGAGCCCGACGACGAACCACGTGAGGTCGACCTGCCTGCAGACTTCGCCGCGGCACTCGTCCAGGATGCCACGGCGCAGGCGTACTTCGACCAACTCGCGTACACCCACCGCAAGGAGTGGGTGCGCTGGATCGAAGATGCCAAGAAGGCCGAGACCCGCGCGGCCCGCATCACCAAGACGGTCGCCTCGCTACATGCCGGGATCCGCACCCACTGATCGACTGCAGGACGATCGACCCGTTTCCCTTGAGGATCGTTCACTGGGACGGCCGACTGCGCGCGCGGTCACCTCGCTCATGAAGTGCGTGGTGCGGCGGCAGCCGTTCTGGTTGCGGGACGATGCCCTTCGACCGGCAGCCGGGGGCTACGAGCATTCAGGACGCGACGTTGCCGTAGGGCCCAGGGCGGTACCTACGGCAGGCGCTGCGTCAGAAGAAGCCGTCGCGCAACCTCGTGTACATCTATGGGTGCCACCGCCGCCCGGCAGGAGCAGCACCGCCTGAAAGCGCGGCGACTACCCGAGCGAGTTCTCCTGCGTGACGAGTGCGGGGCGATCTCGGCGATGGGAGCGCCTGGCGGTGGCAATTGCGTCTATGTAGTCGTCGCGGGCGCCCGGAAGTCAGCGACCTACGCTGACCATCGAAATCAGGACTCAGGCAGGTCCGCGAACTTCGCCTTCATATCGCGGTTCCAGTCCATCGACCTCTTCGGATGCCGCCACCGACCCTTCATCGCGTCGCGCGCTTCCTGGTGGCGGGCATCGCCGGCCTTCTCCGCCTCCTTGAGGTTACGGTCCTGGGCTTTGATGACGTCGTCAGGTGACTCGCCCTGGTGCTCCAGGTCGCAGACTCCTCCTAGCTGACGGCAGGTCATCGTCTTCATGCCCCTTTTCCCCTCTCGTGCTCCCGGCGCACGGAACCTTCTTCTGTCTGACGGTGCGCGCCCTGCGGGTGTGACCAGCCGCCGCACGTCTGACCCGCGTTGTACGACGCAGCGGCCTTGACCAGGGCCTGGAACGCGGCCGCGTCGAGCGCGTCTCCCTCGTGCAGGTCGATCGCGCGCCAGGCCTTGCCGCCGAGCCCGTTGTTGAAGACCTGCTCCGGGTCGGGCAGCTGTGCCCCTTGCGGGAAGGTCAGCTTCACCTTCTGCTTGTGGGCGTTGCCGACGACGAGGATGCCGTCCTTCTCCCAGACCGGGCTACCCATCCACTTCCACGTCTCGACGACGTTGGGCACCGCCTCGTGGATCAGCCGGCGGACCTCGGCGAGCGTGTCTGCCCGCCAGTCACCCAAGCCCTCGACGAGTTCGTCGATCTTCTTCCCGGCCGCCGGTCCGGTGGGCGACTCCTTCACCTTGCTCATCGGGTGACCGGGTCGGCGATGAGCCCGATCTCGGCGCCCGCCATGTCCCTCACCGCCGCGACGAGCCGACCGCCGCCGACCTCGTGCGGCTCGTCCACGACCGACCCGCCAGCCGCGGTGATGCGCCGCACGGCGGCCTCCATGTCCGGCACATGCAGGTGGGGGCGGACGACGGTGGCACCTGGCACAAGGCCGATCTGCTGGCCGTCGACGTCGAAACCGACGTAGTACGGGGTGTCCGCCGTCGGCTCCGCCCCGAGCAGCGCCTGGTACAGCTCGCGCGAGGCGGCGAGGTCGGTGGCCGGGAGGAGAACTGTCGCGAAGCTGCGCATGGTGCACGCCTTTCGTCACACGACGCGCCCTGTGCACGTCGCCCCGATGACGGGATCGAGACTAGGAGTGTGACCAAGTGGATCAGATGGATGCCTTCGAGGCGGAGCGGCCGCGGCTGCTGCGCATCGCCACCCACGTGCTGCGCGATGCTTTCGAGGCGCAGGACGTCGTGCAGCAGGCCTGGCTCCGGCTGCACGGGACGACGACGACCATCGAGAATCTGCCCGGCTGGCTGACCACCGTCACGACGCGGCTCTGCTTGGACCGGCTGCGGGCGACGACGCCTGTCCTGGAGGAGGGCGTCGTCCCTGTCGAGGCCGCCCCGGATCCCGCCGACCAGGTGGCCCTGGCCGATACGGTCGGTGTCGCGCTGCAGGCGGTGCTGGACCGCTTGACCCCCAGCGAGCGTGTGGCGTTCGTGCTCCACGACAGCTTCAGCATCGACTTCCCAACCATCGCCGAGATCCTGAGCAGCACGCCCGTGGCGGCTCGTAAGCTCGCGTCGCGGGCCCGCAGCAAGGTAGCGCTCTCCGACAACGAGGGCTCATCGGCCGACTGGCAGGTCGTCGACGCCTTCCTGGCCGCGGCTCGCGAGGGCAACCTCGAGCGGCTGCTGCAGCTGCTGGCACCAGACGTCGTGATTGCGGGGGACGAGGCCGCCGTCCTGGCCGGCACCCCGGCCCGCCTGGAAGGACGTCAGCACGTGGCCACGATGTTCAACGGCGCCGCGAAGGCCGCTCTGCCGGTGTTTGTCGGCGACCGGCCCGGCGCTGCCTGGTTCCACCGAGGGCAGGCGCGGGTCGCCTTCGACTTCACAGTCGAGGACGGCGTCGTAGCCGGCATCGACTTCCGCGCCGACCCGACCGTGCTTGCAGGGCTGACGCGGCGCCGGGAGGGATCTGCGGCCTGACACGGTGCCGCTGAACGATCA
>JAABUU010003718.1_pt1 | contig 18998 bp, 19 predicted proteins | sample 5559301 | NCBI WGS metagenome assembly JAABUU01 (sample SAMN10711884, study PRJNA513360) | rock metagenome | isolation source: Antarctica rocks | place: Antarctica: Victoria Land, Richard Nunatak white | reverse complement strand
GATGTCCCAGGAGTAGACCTGCCTGGGTGCGGTGGCCTGCAACTCCGGGACCGCCCGCGGCGGATGCGAGGCCTGCCGGCGACGGTCCTTCACCTGCGCATTCTTGGCCAGAATCCGGTACATGGTGGAGATCGAACACAGGTAGGTCCCCTCGGCCAGCAGTGTCGCGTAAACCTGCGTCGGTGGTTTGTCGACGAACCGCTCGCCGTTCAGCATCGCCAGCACCTGCCGTTCCTCCTCCTCGGTCAGTCGGTTTCTCGGTGGCCGACCGAAAGCGGCCGGTTCCGGCTGCGCCGCAGCATCTTTCACTCGGACCAGGCGATCTTCGGTAGATCTGGCGAGCCCGGTCAACCTCGCCGCTCGGCGGGTGCTGACCCCGGCCTGCCGGAGCTGCCGGTGGGTGGTCCTCAACGTCTGCGTTGCTGATCCGCGATGTCCGCGCTCTCGGAGATCTGCTCCAAGAGCGCGTGTGCTTTTCCCATGATCCCAAGGGCTGCTTCGGTTGTCGCCAACCTACGGCGGGCGATCTCCAGGTCCCGGGTCAGCCGGGCGATCTCGGCCTGCTCCGCCGTCGGACGGCCGACCTTTTCACCCGGCTTGCGGCCGGCCAGCAGACCGGCGTCGCGCAGTTGCCGCCACTGCGTGATCTGCGAGGAGTAAATCCCTTCTTCCCGCAGATACGCCCCGCCACCACCGTCGCCGCCGGCGCAGGCCGCCTCGTAGGCCGCCAAATGCTTCATCTTCTCGGTGGCGGTGAACGCCCGACGACGTCGGGGACCACCTTCACGCGGACCAGGAGTACTCACCGTTTCATCCTGAACCATCAACACTGCCGTCATCACGAACCTCAGAAACTCGCCCTGCGTCAGGCGGACTTGCTATGAACCGCTGGCCTCAACTCAGCCTGACACGCAGGGACGCTCCGATCTCCCACGAACGGCCGGAGCTCGCCGGCGAGCAGAAGGTTAAGGCGGCGCTGCTGGATCACCCCGGACAGTGGGTGACGCTGCGAACACCGGCCGGGATCGGCCAAGCCCGCGCCCGGCAGATCGCCCGCCGGTACCTGCGATCACAACCAACCGTCACCGCCCGACTCACCCGCACCCAAACAATGCCCACCGGCTCATTCCAAGCCATGGCCTACTGCACCGCCGAGCAACACTGGAAAGTCGCCGCCCGCTACGCACCAACACCGCCCGAATCCGCCGACTCGGAAACCTAAACGGGCTGCGGCGGGCAGTGAGGCCGTTTGTGCACACGACCGGACCAAGTTGCCAGACATTGCTCGGTGCTTCGCACTGTGCTTTTTTCCCCCGGGGGGCCGCGCCGGCCCCCCGGACCCCCCTCGCGAACCGCCCGACGCTCCGCGCCGACCGGACCGCACCCGCGCCCTAGCCTGCGTCTCTTCCAAGCTGCTGTTGTTTCCGCTGGGTCCGCCGGCCGCCTGCCTCGCTGTGCTCGCCCTGCAGGACTTGCGCGTGCCTGGGTACGGACGAACCGAACTTTCACGTTTGTACCTGGGTGCGGGCGCGGGTTGCCCTAGTCGGTGACAACCCGTTTTTCCCCAGAGGTTGGGGGGTGGGGTCATCTGACAACCAGGGTGGGTGGTTGGCGGCCGGCGTTACCCGGCCGCGGCGGCGGCATGTGCACGGGATCAGCCAAATAGTTCTGGCGGCAGGCTCTGCACCTGCCACAGCTTCGGCGCCTCTTCGCACCCGGGAGTCACCTCACCGGGGAGCAGCTGCTAGCCCTCGTGCTCGCGTTATTCATCCGACACCGTCTCACGGCCGGGCACCCCGACCTGACGGCTTAGGGGGCGCTGGACTTCTCTACAGCAGGTGGGGCCAGCGGGACGAATCCACCCGAGCCGCGCAACACACCAGCGCGCCGACCTGGATTCTGTCGGTACGAGGCGATAGTCTTGCGACTGTTCTTGTTATGTGCGGTACCGGATCGACGTTGCTTGGCGGCGGGTGTCGAAACGGGCGATCGAGCGGCTGGATGGCCTGCGGCGATCGGCTCTTGTCAGTGTTGGACTGCTGTCAGTGCCTCCATGTGAGGTCTCGTAGGAACGCCCCCCACCCTTCCGGGTCGGGGGCTTTTTGCGTCGTAGGCGCGCTCAGAGAGCCCCTGCGCGAGAAGCATCGGCTCGGAATGTCGTCGCACTGTCGTCGCACTGATCTGATCAACCGGCAGGACAATGGCTCATGGCCCGCAAGCGGCAACGCCGCAACCAGCAGCCTCCACCGGCGACCGCTCCCATTGACTGGTCAGTAGCAGAGGCGCAAGCCCGCCGGGAACTGCAGCGCAACGCCCAAGCGATCCAGAACACCCCGCGCGGCACGCCCGGAGCCAAACCACCCACCTGGCGACTCGGCCGCTCCCCCGGTAGTACGCCCAACAACAGAGCGAGCTGATCAGAGTCCGTAGCTGAATCTGATGCGATACCATGAGCTTGCAGGGGTTGATCGTTACGGTCGACTGTCGGTAGTCCGTGGTGAACCGCCACCATGACTGACGAAAACGTCACGGTGCGTCTCGTCAAGTTCCTAGCGCCCGACCGACCGCTGCCGGCGACAGGCCCTCAGCCAACGCCGCCAAGATCGCTGCGTCGCGGTTCCCTCTCGCCCCGCTAGTACGCGGTCCGAGCCAGCTGGCGCGTTGTTCGCAGGCTTATCGATGTCCACACGCTCGGCCTGTGGCTCAGGTGCGGCCGGGACAGCCCGCCCGGCTGCCTCGACGAGGAGCATCTCATCGCTAACGATCGACGGCAGCTCGGCCGCCGCTCCCCGTCTTCGCCGTCATAGAGTGCAAGCCTCATTGCAGGTGACCGTCGTCTTGCACCGTCTCTCCTTGTCTACCGTTATCTGTCACCGTCTGCTGATGTCTATACTGAATAAGTCGTATGTGTAACACACTGTCGAACGGGTCATCCGGATTACTCGCAGACGACAGGAGGAACGATGAACAAGAAAAATCGACCCGAGCGACAACGTGGTCACCCCCGACACCGCCACCGCCATTGACCTGAGCCGTGAGGAATTCAACCTTCGCAGCGGGCAGCGGCTCACCGAGGACCTGGCCGAGCAGCTCGCCAACGATGCGCGCGCCGAGATCCGGCAGCGCAACCTGATCCCCGAAGCTGCGCCTGGCCGCCGCGCAGATCGACGCCCGCAAGGTGCCGGAGGCGGACAAGCCGCCGGCCGCCGATCTGCGGAGCGCCCTGGGACAAGCAGCGGCGCACGGTCGAGCAGCTCGGCCGCCCCGACCATCTGCAAGACGCCTGGGACAGGGCTGGGCCCTACCTGGCCCAGGCCCGGGCCCTGGCCGGACGGATCTCCGCCGGCCGGGCCGAGCCGGAGCGGGACAAGGTGCTCAAAGGGATGGGAATGGTTCAATATTTGGCGGCCAATCCCGCCGGAGGTACACGTCAAGCTCATCTCTAATCAGGCGCATTTGGCTAACACCTGCAGCCCGATCTTTCTCTGGCCTAAACCAGGCAATCGTCGATCCAATGATGCCGCCTGCAAATTTTGCCATGTCCTGGTAGTTGGGCTTTGGCCTCGTGCCGAATGATGTGAACTCCGATACTCGATCACCGAAAAGGTCCACAGCCTCTTTAAGCAGATTCGTGAATTCGTCGTCCCCCGGTGCTAGGAGCACTGAGATACGGGCGGCGGACGCTGCCCCTGCTAGAAATTCGTAGGTCATGGCTTGGCTATCCGGCCCCTCACGATCAGCCGCCGCGCCAATACGAACCATCCGCGAGAGTGACCTGGTGAGTCGGGTAATTTCTGTCAACGCCGCGTTCTCTCGGTCTGATGTTCGCAGGTCGTGGGCCAGTCTTTGAGTCGTCGATAACACGCCGCGAGCTAGCCTCGCGCTTTCACGCGGGGATGAGTTCGAGGGGTGTTGATGATGGAGAAAGGCGCTCTCACCTGCGAAAATGAGGGTGTCGAAGTCCAGATTTTCAGCGAAGCAGGAGCACCTTTCTCGTGCAGAAGTCTACCGGTTGGTACCCGTCGTTACGCGTGGACAGCTCCGCCGAGCGGGTCGTGTCAGTTGCCGGGTCGGTGCTGCTGGTGAAAACAGCGGCCGCGGTGGGTCTGGACCGCCAGTTGGCGACGGCGTTGGCGCCGTGGCGCAAACCGCGTGCGGTGCACTATCCGGGCAAGGTCCTGCTGGATCTGGCGTTGGCGGTCGCCGTGGGTGGTGACTGTTTGGCCGACGTCGGGCAGCTCCGATCGGTCCCGGCCGTGTTCGGGCACGTGGCCTCGGATCCGACGGTGTCGCGGCTGATCGATGCCTTGGCCGCCGACCCGGACGCGGCGCTCGCCGCGATAGATCGGGCCCGCGCAGCTGCCCGGCACCAGGCGTGGCACTTGGCTGGAGCCGATGCCCCCGACCACCAGATCAGCCAGAGCAATCCGTTGACGGTGGATCTCGATGCGTCGTTGGTGACTGCTCATTCAGAGAAAGAATTAGCCACACCGACCTACAAACGTGGTTTCGGTTTTCACCCGCTGTTGGCGTTCGTCGATCACGGCGCCGTCGGCACCGGTGAACCCATAACGGTGATGCTGCGCACCGGGAAAGCCGGGGCGAACACCGCCGATGATCACATCAAAGTCACGGCCGATGCGTTGGCGCAGATACCTTCTCCCGCCTCGGGGCGGTTCGGTCGGGAAATCTTGATCCGCACCGACGGTGCCGGTGGCACTCACAAGTTCGTGCAATGGCTGACCGATCAGCAGGTCGCCTACTCCGTAGGATTCGGGTTGTGTGAAAGCACCGCAGCCGCGGTGGACGACCTGCCGGATACGGCGTGGATCCCGGCGATCGATGCCACCGGCACGCCCCGAAAAGGGGCCTGGGTCGCCGAACTGACGCAAGTGATCCCGCTCAAAGATTGGCCGGAAGGGATTCGGGTCATCGTCCGCGCGGAACGGCCGCACCCCGGTGCGCAACTGCGGTTCACCGACTCGGACGGTCACCGGTTGACCGCCTTCGCCACCAACAGCCGGAGCTCGGATCTGCCTGAGCTGGAGTTGCGGCACCGTCGCCGGGCCCGCTGCGAGGACCGGATCCGAGGCGCCAAGGACACCGGCCTGCGGAACCTCCCGCTGCACGATTTCGCCCAAAACAGGATCTGGATCGCCGTCGTCCAACTGGCGATGGAACTGACCGCCTGGATGCAGATGCTGGCCCTGGCCGGCACCGACGGGCGGCGGTGGGAACCCAAACGACTACGGCTCCGGCTGCTGTGGATCGCCGGGAAACTGGCCCGCAGATCGCGGCAGACCTGGCTGTCGCTGAGCAAGGATGCGCCCTGGGTGGCCCTGCTCACCGCAGGTCTGAGGCGTCTGCAAACCCGACCAGCACCCACCTGACCTGCGTGAATAGTCTCATCCCGACGACGACGCTCCACCTACGGACAGTGGAATCCGCCGCCCCACCCAGCGACTCGGGTCGAAACGCTATACCCTGCAACGCAAATGCCGTCGTCCGACCCGAAGAAACCAATTGATCTGGTCGATCAGACCAGGCCCGCCACCTCACGAAACATCGAGGCTAGGTCTTGGATGATTTCGCGTTGTTCTTTCAAGTTCCTGTGGAAGTACTCCTCGCGACTTTCGGCGCTCCGCATCTCTGCCCGTGTTGCCTGCTTGCGACTGACTGCGACGACCGCCCACGATACAAAGACGGAGCCGATGATGCTGATAAATGGGTTGACGTCGATCTGCCAGAAGCTCATCAGCTAGATCCTAAGCAAGGGTGCGCGCCCAGCGGGGTTCGCCGGCGCCCTGACCGGGGGCGCCGCAGGACTCGATACGACGGCCCGAGCTCAGTCGTTCCGGGGAGCCTCGGGAGCCGTTAGACGGGGTAAGCCCTCCGGAGCGACGTCTGCCAAGAGCCACCGTCTAATACCGTCTGTCACTGTCTGGCGATGCCTGCCACCGTCTGCTGTTGTCTATGGTGAATCGGTCGTATGTGTGACACACTGTCGAGTGTGGCTATCCGAATTACCCGCAGCGCTCGCAAGCACCGCATCGGCGCTGCACACATATTGGAGGCCATGACGGCGGCTGGAGTTCCCGAACTTTTGGAGGACGACAAGCTCCTCTACGTGGGCGCCGATAGCCGCGGCGTCGAACTGGAGATCGTGGCCGTGCCCGACGACAAACGCCCGGGTGGCCTGGCCGTCATCCACGCCATGCCCACCCATTACCGACGACAGGAGGAGCGATGAGCAAGAAGATCGACCCGCGCGACTACGTGGTCACCCCCGACGCCGAAGTCAGCCCCGTTGACTTGAGCCGCGAGGAATTCATCCTCCGCAACGGGCAGCGGCTCACCGAGGACCTGGCCGAGCAGCTCGCCAACGATGCGCGCGCCGAGATCCGGCAGCGCAACCTGATCCCCGGACGTAAGTCCCTCTCCGGTGCAACCGGGCAGCACTCCCCTACGATTCGGGTACGGGTGCCGGAGGATTTGCGGGCGCTGGCCGAACGACGCGCAGCCGATGAGGGCGTCACCTTGTCTGTGCTGGCCCGTGACGCACTCACGGCTTACCTCCGATGAACACAGCAGAGCCGGCTGCCCGCGAGTAGCTCTGCGGGTGCAGTTGTCCACCGCTGCTTACCTTGAGCGCCGCGGCCGGGATCGAGCGACCATCGCCGGTCGTCTACGCGTCGCCGCAGGCGGTGTGTGTGGGTGCGGTTGGGCAGGTCTGTGACTGTTTTCTGGGGCCCGGGCCGTCGAGTCCGGGACGGACCACATGACGACAGCCGGCGCGGCCCAAGTGGCCGAGCCAGACCGGGGGGCAAACACGCGACGACCGCCGACTAGCAGGGCTTAGCTGTCGGCGTCGAATCGAAGGAGGTACACCTCTAGCGCGTCGGTCAACAATCGTTGTCGGGTGATGCCGGTCTTGTCCGATACTGCGCCCAGCCGGTCGAAAGTCACCTGCGGAATTCGCAGGCCCAGCGGGACACCGCGGCGTCTCGAGGCCGCAGCCTTACGAGCCTCCGGGCCGCGCGGATCGCCGTAGGAGACGCCGCTGTCCGGCGCGGCCGACAAGCCCGCACCGACGACGGGTGGCGCGTCTTCGGTGCGGACGCGCGGGGTACGGGTGCGTGGTGGCATCAGTGGTCTCCCTCGGTTAGGCCGGCGGCGGCGAGCACCCGGCCGGCGATCCTGTCGTATACGTCCGCGACCTCGCGGCCATCTGCTCCCCAGGCCCGGACAGGGCAGCGGGCGCCCTCGGACTGGCGCACGACCGTGCGGCGCGGTACCGCACCCCAGAACTGGTTGCCGTACTCCTTGGCCAGCAGCTCGACCAGCTCGGCGGCCCTGGTCTCACGCGCGGGCGTGTTTGTCGACAGCACCCCGAGCACGGCGGGCGGCCGCTGAACCTGGGAAAGCGTGTCCAGCGTGCGGGGTAGGCCTTCCACGCTGTTGTCCGCCGGCTCGGTCACCAACAGCACCCCATCGGCGGCGTGCATCGCAGTCAGAAACAGACCGCCGAGGGTAGGCGCTACGTCGACGACGGCCAGGTCAAAATGGTCACCGGCACCCTCGAGGGCGACGGCCAGCCGCCCAGTTGCGCCCGGCCATGCTTCATCCCCGCGGTTGGCCAGTGTCGACGCCGCCGGGACTACTCGCAGCGTGTCGGCCCAGTAGTCGCCGGGGGTCACGGCGATGCGCAGCGCGGTACCCGGTGTGCGCGGTCCGTTGTGCCGATCCTGCGCCGCATACAGAGCATCTGAGATGGTCACGGGCGTCCGCTGACCGAAGGCGTTCGGCTCGGCCATCATCGGCTGCGAATCGGTCAAGCTGGTCGCGTTGGCTTGCGGGTCAAGGTCGACCAGGAGCACCCGTACACCGCGCCGGGCGGCGGAGTCGGCGATGTTGGCGGCGCTCGTTGTCTTCCCAACGCCGCCCTTTTGGTTTGCCAGGGCCACCGTGTACACGCCACGCTCCAATCAATCACCGTCTAGCAATGTCTGCCACGGTACAGCCCATGCAAGACAGGAATGCCCCCGCCGCGCCGCCACGGTGCTGCCCTTCTGCGCCGGGAGAGCCAATGCAAAATCTGAGTTTTGGGTCGCGCTTACACAAAAGGAACCCTTTGTGTAAAGTGTGGTATGACCACCCCACGCAGGCGCTCGAAGGCCCCGGTGCGCCCCTGGCCGTTGGCCCTGGGCTACGTCCGCGTGTCCACCGCCGACCAGGTGGAGAACGGCGCCAGCCTGGACGCGCAGCGCACTGCCCTGACCGTCGAGGCCGACCGCCGCGGCTGGGATCTGGAGATCGTCGCCGACGAGGGCCTGTCCGCGAAGAACCTAAACCGGCCGGCACTCGCGGCCGCCCTGGACCGGCTGGACCGCGGCGACGCCGACACGCTGCTGTCGCTGCGGCTCGACCGGATCTCCCGGTCCGTCGCGGACTTCGCCGGCCTACTCGACCGCGCCGACCGCAAGGACTGGGGCCTGGTGCTGCTATCCCCCTCGCTGGACCTGGCCGGCCCGGCCGGCCGGTTCACCGCCAACGTCCTGGCCTCCGCCGCGCAGTACGAGCGGGAACTGATCAGCGCCCGCACCAAGGAGGGCATGGCCCAGCGGAAGGTCGACGGGTGGGCCGGTGGTCGCCCGGCTGGGCGACCGCGGGTGCTCGACGAGGACGTCCGGGGCCGGATCGTCGCCGCGCACACCGCCGGCCGCGGCTGGTCGGCCATCGCCCGCGAACTCAACGACGCCCAGGTGCCTACCGCCCGCGGCGGCGCCGTATGGCACCCCTCCACCGTCCGGGCAGCGTTCCAGAGTGTCGGCATCTCTCGACATGGCAGCCTGGCGCAATGATGCGCAACGACACTGCGACGCTGGACTACTTTGCTACCGGTCGCCATACGCGACGACAAGCACACAGGGAGCGACGTTAAGAGCGGTCTGCTCGGCCGGTCCACGGTGCCGCCGGTCGACGATCGCGACCCGGACCAGGCACGACCGGACCCGGCGTCGGACGTGGTGGCGATCGGCGAGATTCCCCCGATCCGGACGCCGGCCCGGGCGACGCGCCGCCGACTGCCGTCGATGCCGTCGGACCGGGTCCGCGGTTGGTTTGTCACCATCCTGCTCACCGTCGTCGGCGGGTTCACCCGCATCTGGCGGGTGGGCAGCATCACCGACGGCGGGACGCCGTTGTTCGACGAGAAGTACTACGCCGTCCAGGCCGCCGAGGTGGCCCGGAACAACGGTGTTGAGGACAACCAGGCGTACGGCGTCATCGTGCATCCGCCGCTGGGCAAGCAGCTGATCGCGCTCGGCGAGAAATTGCTGGGCTACACGCCGACCGGCTGGCGGCTGGCCTCGGTCATCGCCGGCACCATCGTCATCCTGCTGATGGTCCGCGTCGTCCGCCGGATGACCAGGTCGACCCTGATGGGCGCCATCGCCGGCGTGCTGATCATCTGCGACGGCGTCAGCTACGTGCAGTCCCGCACCGCGCTGCTGGACGTGTTCCAGGAGCTGTTCGTGCTGGCTGCGTTCTGCTGCCTGATCGCCGACCGCGATCAGGTCCGACGCCGACTCAACGCCTCGAACTACGATCCGTTCGACCTCTTCCTGCCGCGAAAGGGACCGCTGCGGTGGTGGACCGGAGCAGGCGACCGCGCCGGAATCGCACTGGGTGCCCGCTGGTGGCGGTTCGGCTGCGGCATCTTCCTGGGCCTGACCCTGGCCATCAAGTACTCCGGTGTCTATTGGGTCGCCGCATTGGGGGTGCTCAGCGTGATCTGGGACATCACCGCCCGCCGGGAGATGGGGGTCCGCCGACCGGTCCGCGCCGTGGTCCGCCGGGATTTGTTCCCCTCCCTCTGGTCGCTCGCCGTCATCCCGTTCGCGACGTACATCGGATCCTGGTGGGGCTGGCTGTTCTCCGAGGACGCGTTCCCCCGACACGTGCTCTACGCGACGACAACCGACTGGCACGCCAACAGCCCGATATGGCTGAAGCTCGCCAAGCTCTGGGACAACTCGCTGTGGCAGTGGACCTGGAAGACGCTCGACTTCCATGCGAACCTGCTGACCCCGGCGACCGGGCGTCACCCGTGGGAATCCAAGCCCTGGACCTGGCCAATCGGCACCCGTCCGATGCTCTACTACGCGCCGCCCGACGGCACCGGCTGCGGGGCCGGACGCACCGACTGCGTGCAGCGCATCTTCCTCATCGGCACCCCGGCGCTGTGGTGGATCTCGCTGTTCGTCTGCGCCTGGGCGCTCTGGCGCGCCGTCGCCCGGCTGGACTGGCGTTACGCCGCCGTCCTGGTCGGTTACGGCGCCGGCTACCTGCCCTGGTTCTTCAACCTCGACCGGCAGATGTACTTCTTCTACGTCACCCCGCTGGCGCCGTTCCTGGTCATCGGCATCTGCCTCGTGCTCGGCGACATCCTCGGCAGCGCCCGGATGGGAGTCGAACGCCGCTACCTGTCCATCGGCATCGTCGCCCTCTACGTCGGGCTGGTCGTCGCGAATTTCATCTGGTTGCTGCCCATGCTCAACGGCACCACCATGACCCCCGACCAGCTCCGCGCCGAGACCTGGCTACCGTCCTGGGGCGGCTAGTCGGGCGGTGTTTTCCCAGAGCCTGCCGGGCCTGGGTGGTCTCCAGTCGTAGGGGTTTGGAGGGCGGGCCGGGCGGAGGTTGGGGTCTGAGCAACATCGGTACGGAATCCGGCGCTAAGCGGTTTGCCGGCCGACGTGGTGTCGGTTTCGATGGAAGGTGGCGTTTGTCAATGTTGATTCTCGACACGGGTTGTCGACGCCGTCGACCTGCGGTTATGCACCAATGTGCCAACTGTCGAGAATCCCTCCGCCGCCCAGTACGAACGCGAGCTGATCAGCGCCCGCACCAAAGAGGGCATGGCGCAACGCAAGGTCGACGGCTGGGCCGGCGGCCGACCAGCCGGCCGCCCCCGAGTCCTCGACGAGGACGTCCGCGGCCAGATCGTCGCCGCGCACACCGCCGGTCGCGGCTGGTCGGCCATCGCCCGCGAACTCAACGACGCCCAGGTGCCCACCGCCCGCGGCGGCGCTACCTGGCACCCCTCGACCGTTCAGGCAGTTGCACGGGGCTCCAGCCGCTAATTTCGCTGAACCGTGACAGGTGTGACGACTTCGGTGGCTGCGTAGCCGTGGTCGAGTAGTTGCCAGGTCAGTCCGCCGGGGCCGGCTATCTCACCGGTGGTGTCGAGTTGCATCTGCATCGTCACCGACGAGTTGGCAGTGATCGCCCGCGGCAGATCCGAGCAGTTCAAGGGACCACGCCCGCCGATGATGGTCGGAAATTTGACGGGTACGACGCTGAGTTGTTCGCCGAACTGCGGACAGCCAGTCAGCGGCACTGTGGTGGTGGTGGGGTTGGTCAGTGTGACGGTGTACCGCAAGGTAGATGGGACCCGGACGGTGGCCGGCGCAGTCATGGTGGCGGTCAAAGTGGCCAGAGTGGCGGGGTCGGCGGCGGAGGTCAGCAGTCCGTACGCGCTGGACTGCCAGGCGTTCTCCGGGGCGGGGGTGCTGGAGTGCGGTGGAATGCTGACATCCGCGACGGCAATGCTGATCGACCGGCCGGACGGGGTGTCGCCGAGCGCGAAGGTCAGATGAGTGGGCTGCGGGCGTCCCGGCTTGACGGCCCACTGGATGGACCCGAACACGAACTGGTGGGGTCCAATTCTCAACGGCAAGTGGCCGGGACCGGCGGGCATGGTGTCGATGGGCACGATCGTCCCGTCCGCAGCGGTCATGTTCACACCGAACAACCCCGCGTTCGACCAACACGGCGCCGAGCCGGTGAACTGCACCACGAATTCGGTCGTCAGGAACCCTCCGCTGGTCGAGGTAGTGCGGGCGCTGCTCGGCAACAGCGTGAACTCGCTGCCGCCGCATTGCGGGAGATTGGCCGGTGCAGGTAGCAGTGCCGCTGCCGGCACGAGATCAACGACCGACCGCACCCCGGCCGGGTTCCACGGAACCGGCACCGCAGTCGAAGTCGCTGGCGGCGCCACGCTGGTGCTACTCGCGAACCGGGTCGATGACGGTGTGCCGGTGGCCGTGGGCACAGATGTACTCATCGCTGAGGGCAGCGTCGCTGGCGCGGCACATGCAGCCCCCGTGATGAGCAGCATTGAACCCACTAGGGCAACGATGCTCGCACGGATGTTGCTCACCTCCGCACTGTTACGAATGAAGCACTTGCATCATCAGACGGCGCGAACGTATAGACAGGTTGCATCTTGCGTGGCTGATCGGCGGTGAAGAGCCGGGCCCGGCACACTCGAATGTCAATCACCTTCGTACGCGCGGGCGGTGTGCGGGGTCATGGTGCCCAGCCACCCGGTGATCCCCAGCGCGGCGAGACCGCCGGCCGCGGCGGACCGGACGGGCTGAACATCGGTGCTGGTGGTCATGACCGTCAGCGTGCCCGGAACCACCGACACAGGTTCATAGTGGTGTACGTGTCCTCAAAGAGTGGTGAGTCGATTTTCCGGCCGTGGTGGTTCGTCAGCTTCGGCCCATGGTTCACCCGGTTCACGGCAGCCGCTGCGGTACTGATGCCGGTCTTTTTGGTGTCTCATCTCCTGCTCGCGAAGACCCGTGACCCCACCTACACGTCCCTGACCGTGCTCCTGGCCGTCATGGCCGTTGTATGGCCCCTCCAGCTGCTTCGAATTCTGGGTTCCCGGCGGTGGGTGCGCGCGCACAGCAGTGAACCGACTACCCGATAACTAGCATTTTCGGGTATCTGCGGGATTCGCAGAGCTGCCGAGTGCTCCGGATTTGTCGAGCATCGACACGACGGCCCGGCTGTGGTGGCGTTGTTGGTGGCCGCGGGCCGCCAACGTTTGCCCGCACATCGTGGCCGGTGGCTGCCCTGTGGTCTGCGCCACTGTTTTCGGTGGCACAGAACGTGCTACGTTGAGTGCCTAGCTCCCCACCGTCCCTTACCGGACTGGTGGGGCTTTTTGTTTAAAGGAGGCATCGTGGCTGAGCTGCGGGCTGTCGTGGTGATGGACTACCAGAACGTGCACCTCACCGGCCGCGGATTGTTCTTCATCAGTCGGCATCGACCGGTGCATGAGTCGCTGGTAGATCCCCTCTACTTTGCAAACCAGCTCATCACCATCCGTAATAGTCGCCAACGTGAGGGCATGGACCACGCAGTACTTGCTCAGGTTCTTGTCTACCGGGGGGATCCATCGGTCGAACACGATCCGAAGCCGTACGCCAGAAACCAAGCGCAGAAAGCTCACTGGCAGCGAGACCCCCGAGTCATCGTTACCCTGCGGCCATTGAAATACCGCTACGAGTACACCGAAGACGGCCGTTGTGCCACCGACTCGACAGGGCGGCGCATTGTCAAAGGCAAAGACGAAAAGGGCGTCGACGTCCTGTGCGCTCTCGCGCTGGTTCGTGAGGCCCGCAACCCCAACATCGACCTCGTGATACTGGCCTCCAGCGACAGCGACCTCGTACCTGCCCTGGATGAGGCGCTCGCTCAGGGCACAGCCAAAGTCGAGACGGTCTCTTGGTACGACAAAGCGCAACCCGGGCGCATCAGCCAGCTTCGTCCAAGCGCCGGCCGCCGGATCTGGCATACGCAACTTGGCGAGACAGAGTTCTCGAACTCCTGGGATAGAACCCAGTACTAGAACCACGCCCGGGACCTCGGCGTCCGAGTGGGCAGTTAGCTCGGAGGTTCATCGACTGCGTCACCAGTCCAACTGAATTCACCTCGCGCGTCACCGTCGGCAGGTTGGCCCAAGGTTAACCGTTCAACGAGAGCCCGACCGGTTTCGGAGAGGGCGTACTCCTCCATGGGAAGCCTTCCCGCCGTTAGGTCATCGTTAGTCCACTGCAGTCGGTGCGTCTTGGTGAGGTGTCCGTCCTCAAGTAAGTACATGAGGTGGATCTCGTGGCCGGTCGGGATCATCGTGGCTGAAACTGTAGGGCTGACGGCGAAGAGGTGAAGTACTCGCCGCTCGAAATCTCCGTACCTGCTGTTCAGGAGCCCCAGGTTTGCCTTGTACTGTCGCATCGCTTTACGATCGATTTCCTTTGCGTCATAACGGGTATGACAGACGGCGCACAGCACAATCAAATTCGAAAATTCGTGATCGCGAGTCTCGGACCACGGTTGAATGTGGGCGACCTCAAGCGCTGAAGTTCCCCGACATGTTGGAATGGCGCACCTGTGGCCGGCTTCGACGAAAACTTCCCGACGTAGTGACGCGTTGATATGAGGCCTTACCGCGGGCTCCATCGGGTTGGACATCAGCTGATTATCTCTAGTCGTTGCACGGTAAGTCGAGGCGGTTGCGCCGCCGGAGAGCGTCGGTCGTCACAACAGCTGCCGGTTGAGTTCGGCGGTGGCGCGGCGGTGCGATCGAACTGGGCTGGAGCAAGAGGGACGGCTGGGTAAGGCAGCCGGCCGGACGGGCGGGGCCCCGGGGGGAGGTCGTGTCGGGGACGGCTGGCGGGGCGTGCGTCAGCTGGCGTTCTGGCGGTTTCGAGACCGCAGCCGAGTCGCGGTTCACAGTTCGCGCGGCCTTACATCCCTATTTCGGGGCCGTGGTCGTGTTGTTGGTGGCGTTGTTGTTCGTAGTAGTGGTCGTCGCGGGCTCGTTGGGCGGTTTTCTCTTGTGCTCGGCGGATGACTTCTTCGATTTGTCGGTCGGCGCGGACGGTCTCTTGGGTGGCCAGGTCGGTTTTCCAGTGTTTGGCTGCGGCGACTTGCTGGGCGGGGGTCATTTCTTCCAGGGCCGAGCGGCGGGTGTGGGCGCGCTCCAGCAGGTGGAGGTTTTTGGCGTGCCGGGTGTCGGCGGGGTCTGGCGGCCGGGATAGCCGGGCGATGTCGACGGCGGTGCGGACGTCCGGGTCGCGGGTGGGGTCCGCTTCGAGGCTGCTGACGTGGCGGCGTAGCGCCTGGAGCTCTTCGGCCGCGGTGATGTAGGTGAGTTTGGCGGTGGCTTTTTCCACGGCTTGGTCGGCGGCGGTCATGGCGGGATGCCGGTCGACCAGGTTGGTGATCCGTTCCTGTTGGTTCGTGGGGGGCCGGTCGGGGTCGGCGAGGTCTTTCCATCGGGTGGTGGCGGCCGCCCGGATTTCGGTGGCTCGTTGTTGGGCCTGCGCGGCGGCTGCCCTGGCCGACGGTCGGCGGAACAATGATGCGGTGCGGGCCGCGTGGGCTGCGTCCTGCGCGGCTTGTTTGGTTTGGCGGACGGCTCGACGGTCAGCTTCCAGTTGGGCCTGGACCTGCCGGGTGAGGTCTTGCCGCAGGTATCGGGCTTCCTCGCTGGTTTGCCGGATGAGGTGTTCAGCGACGTTGCGGCTGCCGATGACATCTGGGGTGCGGGGGTGCGGGGGGAGCATCCCGGACTTGGCCAGCAGCTCGGCCACCTGCACCGTCTTGGCCGCGATGACCGGCTTCAACTCCGCCGCCTTCTGCCGGGCCGCCTCGGCCTGCTGGGCGCGGGCCTGTTCCCGCTCCAGCACTTGCTGGGTGTGCCGTTCTGTTGTGCTGGTGAGCGAGACGATCCGGGCGTTCAGGGCGGTGCGGTACTGCTCGACCAACTTCTGATCGGCCGCATCTTTGGTCTGTTGCCGGGCCTTCTGCTGGGCCGCGATGCTCCGGAGGATCTGCTGCGCCGCGGTCGGAGCCGCCGGCGGGGCCTGGAGGGTCGGCGGTTGTGGCCTCGTGGTCTGAGCTGCGGGTTTCGGTGAATGTCCAGGGCGTTGTCCAGGGGTGTGTGCAATCTCCGGACCGTCTTGTCCAGGGGGGGTCAGTGCGGTAGTGGCCTGGTATTGCTGGGCTTGGAGCAGCGCGGCCGCCCGGGCCGCGTCCAGGCCTCGGTCGGCGCGGTCCCGGCCGGCGGCCGTGACCCACTGCGCCCGGGCCTGCTCGAGGTGGGGGGCGATGATGACGGCGGTGTTGGCGACGCGGCCGCGAGTCATCGCCACGTATTGCCCGGCGGCGTCGGTCTGCTCGGTGTGCAGGGTGGTCGCGGTGTCGGTGGTCGCTCCCTGCGCGCCGTGCCCGGTGGCGGCGTAGCCGAGCTGGACGCAGCCTTGGACGTAGCTCGGCGGCAACGTCCGGGCGTGCCGGTCGACGGGCCCGGTGACCGTGACGAAACCTTCCGGATCGACTTTCGTCACGGTCCAGGTGTCGCGGTTGGCGACCTGGTGCTCGGTGTTGTTGGCCCGGGTGGTGATGGTGTCCCCGACGCCGATGCGGTTGCCGTCCATGCCGATGACGGTGTGCCGGTCATCGACTCGGCCGGCGGTGACCAGCCGGGCCCGGATCGCGGTGTTGAGCTGCTCGGCCTGCTCGTTGGTCGCGGCGACGATGCTGTGTGTCCGGCCGGCCAGCAGCGTCTTCGCGGCCGCCGTGGCGATGTGCTCTTGGGCCTGCTCGACGGTGGCGGCGATGATGATCTGCCCGCGTCGGTGCAGCTCGTCGAACACGGCGGCCGGGTTCGACCCGTCCCGCATGGTCACTGTCAGCGCGGCGTAGTCGGTGTCCGGTCCCACCTCCCGGCCGCCAGCCTCGTTGACGGTTTCCTTCCGAAACCGGTGCACCTGGTCCATCTGCACCTGGGCGTCCGGGCCGGTCCACCGGACGGCCATGTCCAGCACCCCGCCGCGGCCGACGGCGGCGTGCTGCGCGCGGTCACCGACCAGAACGACCCGGGCGTCGACCTCGTCCGCGATGCTCAACACCGCGCGGGCGGTGTCCTGATCGAGCATCCCGGCCTCGTCCACCACGATCACCGTGCCTGCCTCCAGACGCGCCGCACCCTGCGGACCCTGGTAAACGGTGCCGGTCACCGGGTCGGTGTCGCCCGGGGTTAGGCGGGTCCACACCCCGATGGTGTTCCACCGGTAGCCGTGCTGGTGGGCCAGCTTCGCCGCCGATGAGGTATCCGCGCCGGTCTCGGCCGCCGCGACCCGGGCGGCCTTGAGGGTCGGGGTGATCAGCACCAGATGGCCGCCGTCGGCGTCGAGAATCTGCTTCGCGGCGGCCAGCATCGTCGTCTTCCCGGACCCGGCCGCGCCCTCAACGACGGCCAACGCGTGGCTGCCGGTGACCACCGCGACTGCTGCCCGTTGCCCCAAGTCCAAACCGCTGTCCAAGCCGTTGTGCAGGGCAGTGCCCATCGGCTGTCCACCCGAATGTTCAGGGCTGTCGGCGGGCAGCTCCCGGACCTGACCGCCCATGGCCGACCGGACAGCCATCCGGCCGGCCAGGTCCGCCTCCACCGCGACAACATGTTCACTGGTCCACTGCCTGGACTGCACCGGTGCGGCCGCCGATGCCGGTTCGTCGAGAATGCTGCGGCACGATGCGGCCGCCTGGTCGGTGATCTGCTCGGCCAGCTCGGTCAACGCCCGCTCACCGGCGATGACGCCGACCCGGCCCAGCTCGATCTCCACCGCACCGCGGATATCGGCGGTGTTCCACGCCGACCGGCGGCCCGACAACCCGGCGACGACCGCGCCGGCCACCTGCTCCCGATTTACCGCGGCCGCGGTGACCGGGGTGAACGGCGACGCCGGCCGGACCTGGTCAAGATCGACGCCCAGCTCGGCCAGCTCCGCCCGCCACGCCCGCGTCCACTGATCCCCGATCAGAGACAGGTCCTTTTTCTCCGGCCGACCCTCGTTCCACGCCCGCGCATCCCATCCCCGCGCCAACCCCGGACCTGGCACCTTTCCGGGGTGCTCGGCCCGCCACGCCTTCTCAAACCCTGCGATCAACCCGGACACCTGCGCCGACCGCTTCGACATCGCCGGCAGCACCCCGGCCAACTGCTCGATCTCCATGTCCGTGTCCAGGGTGTACCCCAGACTTGCCAACCGCTGCCGGAACACCGGATCGCAGACCACCGAGGCGTGGCCGATGCCGTTGATGGCCTGCACCTGCTCCCGCAACGCCGCCGAATCCACGCCCCGCCACTTCCCGTCCGCACCCTTCACCCGGGCGTTGATCTGCAGGTGAATGTGCCGGTGCGGATCCCCCGCCCGCGACGTGTAATGACGCACCGCCGCCACCTCCACCTGCCCAACACCGACCTGAACCTGCCCGCCCCGAGGCCCCACCCTGGTCACCGCGCTGCCCGCCACATACCGGCCGATCCGGGTCACCGCCCGGTCTTGCGCAGCGTCCAAAGCTTCCGACAACTCCGGGTGCAACGCCGCCGCGACCGACCACGACTTCGGGCCGTTGACGACCGTCTCGCAGAACCGCAACGCGTTCTCGTCCTGCCGGATCCGGCCCTTGACCTCACCGGTCGCCGGGTCGATTCCCTCCACCCACACCTGGTACTGATCACCGTCCATCACCGACCGGCCCACCTCACCGCCGGCCGCGTCGAAAACCAACCGATCGGCCACCCCGGCGCCCTCACGGAAGTAGTAGTCATCCGCCCTCGAGCGGTCCGCCTCCACATAGTTACGGGCCGCCGCACCCGAGCCGCGGTAAAACTTCAAACCCCCACGCACTTTCGGGCTTCACCGCCTCTCGATCCGCCACGCGAGCCGCACCAACTACCTTGGTAGCATAAGTGCCGTACTTTCTGTAATTGAGCTTTGAGGGCTCGGCGGTGGCTTAGCATCTGGAATTTTGTGGTGGGCGTGAGTCGGTGTAAAAGTGAGCGGAGCGTGGTAAGCCGGGCAGAGGGTAAATACTGGCTCCGGTCATAATGTGGATCAAAGGGGCAGGCGGGGTTGGGCTGACAAGGTTTTTGGATGCGGAAGGTGGGCGTGGTGGCAGGCGGCAAGGGTGACGTGGCGGGGCCGGTGACCGGGTGGGAGGACGACTGGTCTGCGAACGCGGAAGTTGTCAAGCAGGTTGAGGCCATCGGGAGCTAATTTTAGGCTGCGGTCTCGGTCGGGTCCTCCTTGGTCGGTTCGTTGATCCAGGCGGTCGGCGGCAGGTCGAGGATT
>JAABUU010003717.1_pt1 | contig 19005 bp, 19 predicted proteins | sample 5559301 | NCBI WGS metagenome assembly JAABUU01 (sample SAMN10711884, study PRJNA513360) | rock metagenome | isolation source: Antarctica rocks | place: Antarctica: Victoria Land, Richard Nunatak white | reverse complement strand
GTTGAGGGTGTGGCTGCGGAAGGGCTGTTGGTTGTGAAGCGGGGGAGGGCGGGCGTTAGCTGGGTTTGCTGGGTGGGGGGTGGGAGTGGGGAGAGAGGGGTTGGAGGGGGGGACGTACGCCGAAGCCGGTGACGAGGATGGTGAGGTCTTTGTTTGTGGGCGGAGGGGTGGGTGGGGGGCTGTGAGAGCCCATTCTTTTGGGTTTTATGTTCTTGTGGTTTCTTGTGTTGGGTTGGACGGTTTGTGGGACGAGGGCTGTAGAGGAGACGGGGAGGGGAAGAAGGGCGTTGGCGAGTCAGACGGCGATAAGATAAGTTCTGTGAGGGGTGCTTCTCAGTGGAGCTGGTGCCAAAGGACAATTGTGGTATATGGTGGAGCGAAGTGCGTGATATATGGTTGTTACCTTATCCAGTCTGGGTGGAGATTGTGGGGGGTCGTTGGCTGTGGGGTACGACCCTTGCTTCAGTTCGGGCTGTTTGATCCCGAGTCATTATACTTCAACTTGACTCGTCCTATAAGGCAGTGGTTCAAACATCACTCTTTGACTGTCAAAGGGGTAGGGAAAGACGGGTATCCGGAAATAGAACAGTAACCAGATCTGGTCGGGAAGTGTGCTGAGGAGAAGATTGGCGAGTCGATTGTACTGTAGATCTGTTTGCCGGCCCATCTAAGACTACGTACTATACACAGCACGATGTCCGCGCCACAAGATTCCTCTGACAAGTATAGATTGCGGAAATGTTCTTTCCCGGTGGAAAGAGATCCGAACGAAATGATGTGTCCAGCTCTTCATAAACAGATATGGCCAACACGGGCGGCAAAAGAGTTTATATCACAGACTTGCAAACTCCGGAATTACAGCGGTCACGTTCGCCGCCGGAAAGGAAGAGATATCGACTCATATTTGCTACGGAAGCAACGGAACCTGTTGTCCCGTCGTTGGAATCTTCACGGCACGATAACAACACCTTTGTGGTCATCTTCGACCTCGCCGAGGAGAATGCTCGTGATTGTTGAGCACACAGGAACGGTGTATTGGAAAGAGACACTCATCCGCTGTAAAGCGTGTCTTTGAGATGTCATGTTGCTTTGATGATAGAGAATTCAGTTCGAGTTGGCTTGTCATGGCGACGTGGGAAACCCAGCCATGGCCGGGCAGTATTATTAGGGCGTGGGTCCCCTTTTTTCGTAGTTGGGCCTGGCTCCTTCAGCTGAGAATCTTTCCAAGGACCAAAGGATCTAAAGCAACGCACTTAGCAGTTGTCAACAGATCCTCCGGTAGACCTTTGCACTCTGCTGTGACTGTGTCCTTGCGGTCAGTCTTAATGATCCTTATCTTCCTATTGCTGTCCATCTCACGGGTTCTGCTTGTTGGCGCCGCTCTATGGAGCAATGCCTCCAACCACGGTGACTGTTCTGCGTTGAATCCTTCGCTCCTAATACCCATTAGCACTACCTTCGTCAATGAACCGTCACACAGCACATCACGTTTCAGCGTCTATCATAATGCAACAAGTGCGGTCCGTGGCGATATCTTGGTCCAATTCTCTATTCCCAACAACTCCTACGGCTGCCAGCTGGAGTTCAACTTTACCGGAGGCTTCAGGAACCTTGCCAGCAGCAGCGAAAGCAATCAAGTAGACATCTGGACAACGGATAGAACAATCCAACCAGATCATGATTGGTCGAACGCTCCGGATAGAGCCGCACTGTTTGGCACCGCCGTGCTTTGTAATGGGACATCGAGGTTGATAATCCACCCCTGTGAAAGCAGGCCTAAATTGAACTTCAGGATCTGCATGGCGGGCGATGTCGATGTGGGGGATGTGTCGTTCTTCCAAACGAGGCAAAGTGGGATAATAGTGACTCGGCGCTGTTAGAATCAGTGATAAAGCATCAAGTGCCCTACATCAATGGCGCACTGTTGTGTTGTGAAGAGGCTTCAGACTGTAGCAGTACTCGTAGAGGTTTGTGGAGAATAGGAGTAGTCGGAGGTATATGCCCATCCCAGTAGCATGTGACTGAAACTAGCTATCGTTCTCAGATTGAGACAGGTCGGCACATAACAACATTTCGTCGTATAAGTCGTTGCTGCCTTCAGCGCCGACATCTGGGTAGAAAGCGCGGGTTAGGGAGCAGAACAGGTCAAGTACCACGCGCAAAGCTGCAAGGGTGAGACCAGCACAGATGTCATTTGATTGAAGCCAAGGAAGCGGTGCGAGATAGATCCTCCTGCTGTCATGCGAGTGTTGGACGATCAGTAGATTCATGAGTCGGCCAAGACAGCTTTACCTCAGTACTCTGCCCCGTGAGCCCCTTGCTCGGGAGTCGCCCACCGGTGACAGACCGCATGAAGCAATATTCTATATCGATGTCAAGGGTTAAGTTATCCTCCATGTCAAACTGAAACAGTGAACTGTTGAGAGCCGGACTGAGACCAAGTTCTGCCCGCTAGTGACGCGTGGCTCCCCTAAAACGCGCTATATTGGGAGCGTCTGTTCAACAGTGATGAGCCTGTCTGATGATCAAGTGTCTTGGGTCAGAGTTGCAGCACGAGTAATCAAGCCTTGGCCATGCAAAGTGGTCTCGCGGAGGTCTCAATGGTGGAAGGTCTCTGGACCCCTCGGCAGTGGCCTCACTTTGATAAACTTAGTCCGGATTTATCCTGTATGCTTCGGCCCACACTAGGCTTGTTGTCTCTCCAAGTAAGCAGGTGCAGGGGAAAAGAGGAAATACACCAGCTAGTCGACCACGTTGGCCACCCTCGATGGCCTCTTGTGCCGCGGCCCCACCGAAGGAGCAGTCCAAAGAGTCTCCAAATTCTCCTACTGGCCGAAGCAAGCCTCTCACCGGATGATCGCCTTGCTGTGCAACAGAACTGCATGGACATCTTGCCAATAGTGTCCGAAAAGAGGGTGTGCAGAGGGATCCGGCTCGAAGTGGGGAAACATCCGATCTATCAGAGCTGTCCTCTACCGACAAAAAGACGCGAGACTGACGCGTTCTTTGATCCCGGACGCGCGAGTTGCTGCAAGTGCATGCAGCTTAACCCCCACCATCAGGGAAGCTTGAGAGTAGCAGTTGACTGCATATCATTGGTTATGAAGAGTAAGAGTCTTGTAATAGATCTCCTCTCTGGCCGCATCCGAACATAGAGGTAAGTAGAGACGAGTGAAGTCATGTCTCCAACTCGCGGGGTTTGGGGTTGAACAAGGTAGCTTCGTCACGTGGCCGACTTAGAGCCAGATAGCGCGTTCTTCGTAGTCGGAGGCAGCATTCAGTCTCGGAATCCATACCGAAGTCAGAGGTATCAGTCCTCCTGACAGTTCACGCGGGTAGCCAGTCAATGCAGAGTTCAATTGCGTCGATCTGCTTCTCAGTTCAACGCGCGGGTTGGTCCTTATTGAGTGTCCGCCGTTGTATCGCGTCGGAGCGCACCTGCACCTGCACGCCGCTTCGTACCCGCGCGAAGGCTTTCCTTCACACCACCTTAGGGTCACTACGCAAGATACCTTACCTTAGACACTTCTCCCCCGTCCACTCGGCCCATTCGACACCCTGTCCCAGCACTTCCCATCAGGATCTTTGTGCGCATAGCTGCTTTAGATTTCTTTCGCTTCTTTCCGACGTCCAAATCATTAACACCTGAGGCTATCGATCTTGGACTCCCTTCTCTTGCAGACGACTGCTTGCTACCCACCATCCAGTCGCTCTTTAACATCCGACTCTTGTGCTTTTTCCTATAGCTCGCCAGCACGCTTTCTGAAGTTCGGCCAGCTGCCTTGGCCTTCCTACAAGTGGTTGACTACCCCGAAAGGCTCTCGGTGCGGCTCCGAAGGGACGGCAGAGGGAAGAAGATGCTGTGAGGACAATACTCGGTGCAGAAGCCAAAGTCCAAGTCTCACGAACCGGAACCTTCTACCATACCCCAGAGTCAGCAGATACTGCTCGACAGTGGCTCGAAGCTTTTGCATCTTGATACCATAACAGCGCCTTCTCAGCGTAGGGTATGAAAATCGGTCAAGCCCTAGGAGAACATCCGCCGTCACATTGGTCCGGCGTTGTGTCTCCAGCCTCGATCTCCTGAAGGTCGATCTTGTGCGTACACTGCCGGGTTGTTTGCGCAGTCTTGTACCTCATGCTCGTTCTCTTTGGTTGAGGATTCACCTGTCGTCGACTGCGTCATAGTTGCACCTAAACGGCGGGCTTAATCTCGTGCATTGTAACAGCCATAAGAAGATTGAGCGAATGTGGGAGTCGCAGCATTTTGGAAGAATTGCCATTTATTCTGTGGACCCGAGTACCTTACACGTGGAGGATAAGGTGTGCTGAAGGACAATCGCGTTAATCGTCCCAATACCCACGTGCGTACGTGTCCAGGGTGAAGCCCGAGGAACTAGCAGGTCATTCACTATGCCGCCTGTACGCCCCCAACTCTCAATCACCCTTCCTCGAAACTTCACCTTCCATTACACCGACGGCCAACCACCAAAGACTCCAGAGAGAGAACAACGTCAGGTCCGACAGCCTCCTCCTCCACTTCATCGACTAAGGCGTCGGCCGCGACAGGATCTTGCACTTTTCGGTGCGCCGAGCCCTTTATTCTCAGACATCCAATCGCATCACATTCCAGTACCAACAATTGAAGCTTCGGAACCCATTCACAACACTCGACCTCTGTTACCGCAGCGTGCTTCGGAACCAGCTGAAGGTTATCTTGCTCCGGCTCTAAATTACCATCAAATGGCTTCATCAGAAACACCAACAACGCCGACGGCGCAATTCACCTCACTTCACCGACATGGTGCCAGCAATCCTGGGTGGAGAGACAACGCCAAACCTTCTGCAGGTGAAGCCCTAAGCCGCCCTGTTTCATCTTGTTCCAATTTATCAGACTCATCTGACTCTTCAGGTGGCACATTGGGGTCATTTCCTTCACTTGGTGGGAGCTGCACTACGCCAGAGAGTGAAGCTCCAGAGTCATTTAGTTCGCAGTCTACAATGAAAGGCAAGGCGAAGCTCACCTCTGCGCTAGGCGCAGGTGGGCTTCTCCTCAATGGGCAAGAGCTACAGAGTAAGGCTTCGGGGAAACATAAGAAAGTTCTATGGACCGAGAATATGGACAATCATTTATGGGCAACGTATATGATCTACCTTCAAGACCCTACAGTCACTCCCTTCAAGACGCTTCCAGGAACTGCCCCACCTACAGGAGTCTGTTATCGAGTCGCTCGAGAAGCTCAGCGGACTTGGCGTATGAAGAATCATTCCCTTGATACGATCTTTGAGACCGGAAAGACGGGTGATCAATCTGTGGAGCACATAGCAAGCAAATCGAGCGGGCAAAAAGGAACAGACGGCCAAACCAACTCTCCAGATACTATCACAGCGAGTAGAAGTGGCAGTAACACACCTACTGCTCCAACAACCAAACAGTCCCAGTGGCGTCAGTCTGCGAAAGCAACCCGCCGTAGACTGATCGATCTCTGCAAGAAGAAGCCATCCATTGCGCCACACTACCAACGCCTGATGCGCAGCCCCTCTCCGGTTGAGTCTCATGTCTCAAGCTCGCGGTCGCGACGCCCACGTTTCTCGACTCCTTTCAATCGTTGCAATAACGCGGCTCTCTTCTCAACTCGTGAGATCGCACTCTCGCTCACTACGAGCACTTCAGACACTATGCAGCCGAATGGTGCCTTAGCGCAACTAGCGAGAGGGAATTCGAGTTCGATTGACGAGCAGCACAGCGACGAGTGGTTCAACACTCCAGTGAATTCTACATCGGAGTCGAATATGAGCAGCGCTCAGGAAGGTCTTGGCATTGATGGCCTTGACGACGGGCCAGGATTGCCGCGCCTAGGATCTCCCTTTGGCTATCATACTTGGGGTCCCAGTCGCTCGCGTGCTCACTTTCGACCCTCCAGTCCACGAACTCAGTCGGATGATTTCGCCACACAAGGACCGACATTAAGATCCCCTCTTCAGCTCCAGCAGCCTTTACCTCTTCCTCCTGCTTTGAAGCGTCGTGCCCAGCACCTGCTAGAAGAGGAACTTAGTCCAGGAGGCACGGATATCGGTCGCAATACGTTGGAGGACATGTTCGGAGCACCTGCTGAGCCCAGCCACCGTCGAGTTCGAAGCCGTGGCTTTAGTCTTGGAGACGTAATGGGAGGTGGTCGTTTGTCCAGCATGTTCACACCGCCAACACTGTTCGATCAGATGACCAGCTCCGAGTTTGCCCAGACGGCGACCTTTGGAAGCGACATCATCCCGCCTCTCGATCCTCCTTCGGTCAACCGTCTAGGCTCACCGTTCTCGTTTGCTGAACCGAACAGCAATCCTGCTGGAACTTCTAGACACGGGCATTCATCCTCAAACACATTCCCAAGATCGTCATCTTACGGCCTCAACTTCGCTTCCTCCATTGATGAGCGACTCAGCGAGCTCAACGAAGAAGAAGCGAGCAGAAAGCGGACCAGAGACTAAGTTTGGGCGTTATGCATTCGACCAAGCCTTGGATGGTTCTTCGCACTTGAAGCCAGGCTGTCTATGGACGCATTACCGTATCCGGACATTTTCATTTACCTAAATCAAAGCCGGCTGCAGAGCAGTCATGTACTTCGACATAAGTTCCTTACCATAACGATCTCGATCCCACCTCACGATTATCTGCGTTGGTGGCTGCTTTGAGCATGACGATCTTCGAGCATCTAGATCCCTTCCAGCGAGACTCCCACCTTGTCCAAACCCATGCACTACTGCTCATCGGCGTGTATTTTTCCTTTCGATGTTCACGAACGGAATACCTGACGAGATAACGGCCGAAAAAATTGTTCATCTTTCTTCTCTTTATCAACGACCACTTTTTTCCACTCTTCCCCATTCATCCACGACGAACCCAAGAGCTTGCTCTCTCTCTGCCCAATGTGTTTTCTTTTTCATTTCTCCGTTCCCCGTCACGACGACGTTCAAGACTTGTAATCACCTCCACATTCTAGCCCCGCAAGGAGTCATCTCGTCGACCATACCGACATCGATCGTCCTTTTTATGACCTCGTCTCCAGACGAGAACAGCAAAATGACGCTACTAGGACGGAGGTTCGGATGGCTGGAAGGGAGCTTGGAGATTTCGTCATACGGGACTATCAATCGATGTTCTTACACCTTTTTTTTCCTTTTGTCTACTTGCCCCCTTCTCTCTTCTCTTCTATGTCTACTGTGGATAGGGATACAGATACGACGACTGCGGACGCGATTATGGATGAATGTATTCACGCGGGGCAGGTGACGCGAATTGGTCTCGGTTCCAGATCCGATCCAGGGGATGACATAAGATGAGATGAGACGAGATTAGGTAGTCATGATATGAATGGATGACTGTTACTGTACTTGGACACGCTGTATGGCCGTGTCTTCTCATTCTCTAAACACCATAACAATAGTCTCAACGGGACAAGAAAAGTAAGAATAAACATGCACAAGTCTCTGGTCTGACAACCCGCGCATCCAAAGCTCCTCAACGCCATCCCAAGCCCACCCCCCATGCATCTATCTACTCACAACACACACACACACACAACCACATCTAATCGACGCGAAAGAACCACCCCTACACCCTCCTCCCACCCCTCGCCTCCAACCGTCGAATCAAGCCCCTCAACCCCCTCCGCTCCGCATTCCCCACCAACCACTCCTCCATCCCCTCCCGCACGCCCCTCATCGCCTTCAGCACCGGCAACTTCCCACCACTCCCCTCTCCCTGCACGCCCGCCGCCGACGCCGACGTCGGATTCAGCAACAGGTCAAACACGCGGCTCCAAATCTCCGTCGCCCAGTAGCGTTTCAGCGGCTCGCGGAGCTTATACCGTTTCCGCGCCGCCGGATGGCCGAGCGTCACGCCCAATCCCAATCCCAGCCCCAGCCCTAGCCCCAAGCCGCGGTCGTCGTCTTCGTCGTCGCCGGCCCTCTCGGCACCGGTGAGGGGAGCAGGCGGGGTGTCGACGACGACAGTGTCGATATACTTGCCAAACAGCAAACAATGCAGCACGCCGGCGAGGCCGAAGTAGTCGACCTGGTAGGTCCAGGGCCGCATGTCGCGCATCTCGGCGCAGTCGGCGGGGCCGGTCTTCCAGTCGGCGATGAAGGTGGCGTCGGGCCGGAAGGCGTGCAGGTCGATGCCGCGGCCGAAGTCGATGAGGGCGAGGCCTTTGGAAGACCAGCCGTGGGAGCCGTCGGGGTGGTAGCGGGCGGACCAGGTGGTGTCAGCGTCGGTGGGGGTGCTGGTGCTGGTGCCGGAGAAGGAGGAGGAGGAAGAGGAGGAAGAGGGAGAGGGAGGGGCGACGGGGTCGAAGCGCACGAGGCAGTTGTCGGCCTTCAAGTCGCCGTGCAGGATGCCGTGCGCGTGCAGGGCCTCGACGGTGCGGAAGAGCTCGACGGCGAAGAACATGGCGAGGCATTCGTCCATGACGCCGCCGCTGCTGCTGCTGGTGGAGGTGGGCTCCGTTTTGGCGAGGTTGACGAGGTCGAGGAGCGTGCCTTGGTCGCGGTAGTCTTCGACCAGGAAGCATTCGTCGGCGAAGAGGTGCAGTTCGTGCGCGCGGATGACGGAGGAGGCGGCGCGGGAGGGGCCGAGGCGCAACGCGGCTTGCCGCATGATGTAGAATTCCCACGCCGTCGGTGGGTCTTCCATCTTGATGGCTTCTAGCCGTTTTCGGCGGCCGGTGGGGTTATGAGCGTCGGTGTCGTCGTCCGACTCTTCCGTAGAGGCGTCCTCGGCCAGGTAGACGGGTGCAAATGCTCCCTTTCCTAGTTCTCGCTTGATCAGGTACGTTCTATCTGCGCCTTCGAAGCGGAGGACTGGTGGTAGGGAGACGTTGGTTGTCGTCTTGTCGCTACTGTTCTTGTTCATCTTCGCGAGTGCTTTTGCAAATTTGCGGATCTCTGCACTCTTTCCGTTCTTGATGCCGTTGTGCTCAAAGAAATGATCGTATGATGATAGTGGTGGTTGTGCGTGATCCAATATAGTGTTCCGCACGCTATCATCTACTGGATTGCATTGCGCGTCCAGAATGATGGGTCCGTGAGGTTGTAAACCCTTGTCGATAGTTGCACTATGCGGAGTTATTTGCAAATTGGCGGGTATGCCATCAAGATCAGCTTTCGAGTGTACATCTTTTCTACGACCGATAACAGCTTCGTTAATTATTTCCCGAAGAGGACTGAATGTCTCGTCTTCGAGCTCCGGAATAATAGGGGTGTCCTGACCATGTCTGCGGGAAGGGGTTTTGGAGTTGAAGTAATCTTTCTCTTGGTACACTGTCGATGGAGCCAATGATGATTCGGTCTTCTCCACAATCGGCGTCATGAACGGGAGTCGATTCTGTGACGCCTGGGAAGCGTCACGGTAAGGGTGTGTTGGTGCTTCGTAATCTTCGGGGGGTAAAGGGATGTACCTGGTTCTTGTACGGCCTTGCTCCATGTGGGGTGATGTGGGTGTGACAAGCTCTTCGTCTTTCGAGACCACATCTCTCTCATCGTGACTGTCTTCCAGGACGACAAGACCCTCATCGTAATCATCTTGTGCATGCCCACCCTCGACCTCGTCTAACCTCGGCACGTGTTTGCTTGCGCTGAAGTCGGACCACTCACTTACACTCTTAACCTCAGTCTCGTTGTCTTCAAACGCCTTGACTCCAGTCTCATCGTCACCAAATTCACTGGTACCAGAGATTCTACCCGTCCCTGTACTCTCGCCAGCACTGGTGTAGTCATCGTCATCAAAGTCGCTTTCGCAAGTACTGTCGGCGTACTTGTCCCGTTCAGCCGCCGACTTCAGTGGCTGGCTAAAGATACCATAGATCTCGTCGGTCGCTGCTCTAGTGTGTACAGTCATGGTAGGCTCCGCGGATATTTTGCGCTTCAACTTAGGCCCGGTGGGTGACTCCAGATTGGCCTTGACTTTCAGAATGTCAGCAGAGTTTCTCCAAATCTTCGAAGATTCCATACTAGTCTGAGGTTCTCCTCGTACTTCCATAACCTTCATCTTCTTCGGTCGCCCAGTCCTACTCTCCCTGCTGCCTTCCTTCCCAACATGTCCCTCAAACTGTACCTCATACTCTTCTTCTTCTTCCACTATCAGCCGTTCCTCTACTGCTATGGCAAGCGACTCCTCAACAAGCTCCTGAGGCTCTACATAGTTCTCCTCTACCGCCTCACAAGAACTGTGCTCCTGTGCAAGCAAGATCTCTGATTTTTCAGCCGACCAATCCTTGGAGAGCCATCCTCTATGAGCTGCTCGCAACTCTTCGAAACTCATTTCGGCGTTCATTTGAGGCCAGTCGGGGTAGATTGCTTCCATGTCTGCCAAGACAGACTCAGATTTACCGGTTTTTGGATTGATGGTGACTGGCCGTGGATTTGCTATCTCAGACTTATGAACATTTTGGGGTATTGACGTATCTGGTACGGACTGAAGACAAGAAGTAAATAACGCCAACATTAGTCCTAACACTGTAAACATAAGAACGAGAATGACGCCCTAGGACTATCGTACCTCATCCTTGAACACCATCAATTTCGGAGCTCCCATCACCTTCTTCCCTCCCTTCAAAGTCTCTCCGGCCCAAGGTCTGGGCTCCATAGTATTCTCCTTCTTGCGGTCTTTGAGCGATCCAATATTTTCCCAGCCATGAGCGGACTCCTCTCCCGCAGCTCGGGTTGCAGGTCCAGTCGGATTGGCATCGGAAAAGATGGCTAGCTTTTGTCGACCAGGTCTGGCAGTCGAACCGGTCGCGATACTAGATTGCGGTTGTGTGGCTTGCGGGTCAGTCGACCGAGGCGGGGCCGTGGCGAAAGGATCTATCTTCACAGCGAGTGCAGGTCGTACGGTGGGCAGTGCCGGGGAGGAAGGTTCGTCCCCACTATGCGGCCGCTGTTCATACCGATGCTGGAACTCGCCAAACTTCCGCAGCAGTCGCTCCGCAGGTCGAGCTTCGCGCTCCAGGCCTAGCTTGTATACTTCTTCCGCTTGAGTCCATCTGCCCGCCCCTTCCAACCATGCCGCGAACTCCTCGTAGAAAAGAGCAAGCCCTTCCCCGATATTATGACGCGCCAGAAAGGCAAATGTTTCTCGTGGAGTGTCAGAGAACAAGCGGATATAGTGCAACCAGAGTTTGAGGTATCGAGGATCATTCTTGTAATGTGAGGATGATAGAAACGCCTTTGTGGCTCTTTCAAGCAGCGATAGTAGTTGCGACTCTGGTGTTGCTTGGGCGGAAGGGTATGCGCCCAGCGTCCATTTTACGTAGCGATCGTAGATGTCCAATGGATCGTCATATTCAGATATAGCGATAAGTTCCTTCTCGTATTCCTGTCGGATGGCATCGTTGAAATTCCTCGTATGTGATTGTGTGGGTGATGAATGTTTATCAAAGGGTGTAGGAGAGAATATGGATGCCAGCGCTCGTGCCGAACGTCCACCCGGGAGCGATTGAATGTTTTCCTTGTGTGTTTCGATGATGTCGAAGTCGATCAAGTCATCCGAGACAGACATATTTTAGAACTGAGCCTTGAGTATTGGCTCCAATGGTTTCGGAGCGGGGCCAGTAATTGCAGTGCTGCCGTCCTGTTGTGAAATAGTTGTCGCTCTTTAGGGGTGTTGTTCAGGCGATTGTCGTAGTAAACAAACCACCATGCGCCAAGACGCTAACAGTAGCTTCGTACTCCAGTACCCTTAACGTACGAAGTACAGTAACTGTATCCCCTACACTCGAGTCTCATCGCGCGCAGAATCAATCGACACGGCCCTTAGTCATGGTTTCTTGACGAACTTGATTTGGAGTCACTAGACATATAACAGTAATGCTACGGTGGCATTCGGTATAGATTAATTCGTCGACATAAGGTCACGACTATGGAGACGAGAGCTCCGCGTCGGACAAGATTATCATATCAACTAGCAGAAGGCAATACGATGGACGGGCATATTACAAAGAACTTCCGCGAAAGCAAGGTAAGAACCCGAGATGCCAAAAGAGTGCCCATTGACCGGAATCCTAAAGATCATTGTAGCCAATACAGGTTTTAGCTAGTCCTTTATCCGCCACGGCCCACACCCAGGCGCGCCCTGCCCCGCCCGTATACAGAGAGTCATCCTTTCCCGAGGTGCTCATATCCCACGCCTTGTGTAGCTGCTTCTCTGCCATGAAGTACAGGAAGTGCTCGAACTTCTTGCTGTCATCCAGTGCCAAGGCGTTGCCCGCTATACCGTGACAAAGGCATGGTTCTTTTGTTAGCAGACCGCGGTCCCAGGTGCAATCTATGCCACGAGAGATGGCGGCATCGATACGTTTGTGTAAGTCTGCAAAATGGGGCCGCAGACTCATGAGTGAGATAACGAAACCTGGCGCGCCGTGGCAGAACTGCACGAGCCGGTCGTCGTCGCTTACGGGGCTGGATGAAGGGAAGTTTCCACTTGGGTATTGGACATCCAGGAGTTCCGCCAAGATTGGCTCGAGTGTTTGTTTTCGTTGAGGCGACGAGAGTACGATCTGCGTGACGATCCCGATGGCACCGTGAGCTGCGCCCAAGTATGCCTTCTTATGCCAGGTCCATGGGCGGGGTGACTGGAGGATGCGATCGATAACTCTTTCGATGACGTTTTGGACACGTTCTACCACTCTTTGGTCTTGACGCAGTCCGACCCCCAAGAGCCTTAGAAAGTACAGGTATCCGGCACGGCCGTAGAGCCATTCATCAGACCCGCCACTGCCCAGCAGATTGTCTGCGCTGTCACATAATTCGGTCGCCGCGTCCAGGTCGTATTTCGCGACAGCTGTGACCGCCATGTGTGCAAGTGTTTCTTGTGCAATTCCGCAATGAGATGCGTCCACTTTGCCCACCTCATGTTGGTGACGAGGACCTGGCCCATCGAGATAGGCAAGGCACCATTCGAACATCGTCCTCCCATTGAGCTGCACGCCCGGATGCATTAGGGAGAGCTGGTAGAAGAGATAGGCTGTAGAGGTGGGACCACTGTAGAGGCCAGCGAAGTCCCAGCCACCCGTTGGACCTTCCTGTGGGGGGCAACGTGTTACGATGCTCTTGAGAGCTGCCAGGAGTTCTGCGTGGGGCTTGGCTCGCTCGAGGGTTTCCAGGTCGTTCGCAAAATAGCGGGAAGAATGAGACATATCGATGTATGGCCAAGTCAATCGACCTGCGTCCTGCGACTAAGTTGCACTCTTCAGATTGCTTCAGTTGACAAGGGGATGGTTTAGTATGGTTCGCTGACAATGCTTAGAGGAAGCAAGCAGGCCACGAACTGTACGTCATAATTGTATCAACACGGAGTGACTTAGTAGATTTTCATTTCGCAATCAGCACCATGGACCAGAACGTGAACGGACATGAGTGAAGAAGCTTCAGTCACATAGAGAACTACTATCTTTATCTGGCTTTTGTCGACGACATCAGAAGGGCCAAAAGCGGACGGCTCGGTAAAGTGCAAGGCGGCCACGCGAGTCATCGAGATGCAGATATAGCATCGCAGTAAGGTAAGAATGAAAACTCGAGAATGGAGAGTATCCCAAATAACGCAATGCTATCTGCAACACATGGTTCCTTGCTCACAGTTATGGCGTGGTCTGAAGAAGTTGATCTACGGAAAAGATTAGATTAGATGGGCATTATTGATGATAACTCAAGTGATGCGCAACACTTCGCGTACCATGCAGTAGAATTTCACGAGTCTTATCTAGGAGTGAGGACACATCTTGTTATTCAAAAACGCGCTCCTACACCAGGGGTGCTTTCTCCTTTTAGCTTCTGATGCTTGAACAATGGAGAAGGTGGAACTTGAGGAGGAGTGTCCTGACCCTAATGGTAAAAGATTTGGCATTATTATGTGTTTGATGTCCAACTACAGCTCATTGGCATCGAAGTATGGCTCAATTGTAGACAATACAGTGCAGTCCTGACATACAGGTGACGGACGGGCTGCGGCACAGACATTACTATGAGTCCTTCCCCACCTATCGGTCGAAAGTGCGGATGCTCCGTGAAAACCACTCACCCGTCGCCTTTCCTACTCCTCTCCCCACCTTTGATCACTCCTTTCTGTGGCCAAGCTGTCCGAACCGCTTTGACAAGTTATGACCGACCAGGCAAGAGATAGCTTTACTTCTCTCCTCGCGTATTATGAGAGCAGGGAGAGCGGAGAGATCACAGTTGGCCTTTCCAAAGGTACTGTGCCGTCAGATCAGCAGGCCGAGGAGCTCAGGAAAGAGCTTGCCGAGGCCCTCAAGCAACATCAAATCCTTGCCCAGCTGAGTCCAGAGGAGAAGAAGGCTATGGAAGGGGCGGCGAGCGCCAGCCGACTGAGACGTGCAAAGGCAAAGCACAAAGACACAACCGGAGAGGCAAGCAGTAAGGCCTGACCGTGCAGAAGGTAAGCACTCCTCCCTCATTCAATCACCTATCCTCACCACCGAGCTATAGGGAACTGCCTCGGTCTGGGCAGTTCGAGGGGGACAGTTTGATCGACTCGAGGGTCAATGATAGGTTTTCCATTGCAGAGCGACAGCATGGGTGTGGGTTTTGAGTGTTCGACATTTCTCATTGGTCTCAAATAGCAAAGACCTCCATCAAGAGGCACCAAATGTGACACAACAGTAAAGTAACAGATGGGCGGGAGCGAGCGCCCATTTACGGACCCACCGCCTGACAATGCCTGTAAGAGAGTTGTGGGCTTGGCAAGGAAATGGTTCTCCTGTCGTGCTCAGTCTTGCAGGGTCTTGCAGGGTCTTGCCGTTTTGGTCTCTCTGGCCCAACTTAATCTCAGCCTACAGAGTACTGTAACTTCGCGCGCGGAACCCTGAGGCGTGCCACCATGTATTATGATAATCTCGCTGACAAGCGAGGTAGCACTCTCTACCTCACATGGATGAGACATTTGAAGAAGCATTCTGCTGAAGCATTGGCTGCTAGGCTTGCAGCCAAGCATCGAGACAGCCCAGTCACCAATGCTGTGTACATTGCCAAAGGCTCCTTCAATCACTGTTATCGAGTCACATTTAAAGACGGTCTGAATGTTGTGGTTCGACTTCCTGCGCTAGGTAGAGTCAGCTTCCGCCGTGAGCAAGTGGAGAATGAGGCCTCTGTCATGGAGTTTGTTGCTCGGCACACCTCGATCCCGATCCCCCAGGTGCTGGGCTTTGGCACCTGCGCCGTGGGACCTTACCTTGTCATGGGATACATTGAAGGGAGACTGTTGTCAGAATATCTCGCCGCTGATACTGGTATGGACGGGGAGTTCTTGAACCCTGGCATTGACGAAGGGGTACTGAGGAAGGCTTATTCCCAGATGGCTCAGATACTGCTCGAACTCTCCAAATGCCAGTTTGCAGAAGTAGGAGCCATCAGTCAAGGGCAGCCAGGAGTATGGTCTGTCAGCAAACGACCGCTCACGATGAACATGAACGAGCTGGTTTCACTCGGGAATTTACCCACTAAGCAATTATCTCAGGGACCCTATGGAAGCGCCGCTGATTATTTCGAGGCCCTCGCGCAGGAACACCAGCGACACCTCTTCTTTCAACGCAACGACGCAGTCGACGACGAAGCCGACTGTCGAAGGAAGTACATCGCGCGTTGCCTGTTCCTCAGAATAGCGCGTAGATTCCCCGCAGAGTCCGACAGCAGTTGCCCATTCCGCCTCTTCTGTGACGACCTCCGCCCTTCGAACGTCATCGTGGACGCTGATCTGAACATCCGTGCGGTCATTGATTGGGATTTCTGCTATGCAGCACCACTTGATTTTACACACTGTCCGCCGTGGTGGCTCTTACTGGCCCCACCAGATGGTTGGGCAGACGGTCTTGACGACTTTTTCACAACTTATGTTTCCCGGCTTGAGGTCTTCCTAGACGTTCTTCAGGACTGTGAGAGCAAAGCCATTGAGACAGGTACCCTTCAGCAATCAGAACGTCTGTCAGAGCACATGCGGCACTCAATGCACAGTGGAGCATTCTGGTTCTGTTATGCGGCTAGGTCCAGCTACGCGTTTGACGAAATCTACTGGAGATTTATTGATCCCTTGTACTATGGAGAATTCACCTCCATTGAGGACAGACTTAAGCTGCTAAGTCCGGATGAGCAGGCTGACCTTGAGACATTCGTTGCCCTGAAGATGCAGCAGGTGGAAGCATGCACCTTGGATGAACACCAGACGTTGGATGAAATGATCAATGCTTGAACAAGGATTCCCAGGACGGCGTTTCTCAATTACTCAATCATTAAGCAATTAACCATCTATAGCACTAGCTACTTCAACCAAATCTCCGCGCCAGAGACCCAAAGCAACTTTTCACGTGATCATAGCAATGCCCAAGTGACACACACCAACAGACAGCAGACAAACCCCAGAGATATGTATGGTGAGCTTATCAACCAATTTATTGACAGTTACCGTTGTAGTCCCACCTAGTGCCGGGGTACGAAGCCTTGAGGAAGTTAGAAGAGTGTTGGGTGCAGAAGTTGGCATGAATCCTGACTCTATTCCAGCGTAGCCAGTGTAAAAGACGCCCGGAGAGACTGATGTCAGGTTTGGAGATAGTGCACGTTTTGCTGCACCGCTGCTTGCTGGGCAGTAGCTGAGCGTGCTTCCGGTCATATATCAGACATGCAAATACTTGACTGACTCATACTAAAAGAGTGACTCTACACATATGCATATTGATCTAAAGAACGAATGTATAACATTTCTACTTTGACTAACGAAAGTCTGAGACCAGATCGAAATCTATAAGGTGTATTAGGCATCGTGATGCGCCTACCTTAGTCAGCCCTGCTGTACATGGGCCCGGTACCTGGATACCAGTAGGTCAGATAGAGCGTACCCATCCGGGCCTAAGAGTTACCTGACCCAGCAACTATCAGCGACAACACCGTTCATAGCAGATGACCTCTCCATTTGCACACAAACCATCGGCGTCACATTTGCACGGTCAAACCTCAAGTTAGCCCGGACGATGGTGATAACTTTGTATAGCTCCTCACGATCACGAAACCTTACCGTCTCTCCCAATCGCAAAGTTCTTCTAGAGGAGCAATGCCGAAGGCGAGAGCCAGAGCAATCTCATCTCCAGCATTGAGCTCAGATTCAAGCTTGTCATCAGCTCCTGAAACAGAAGACTTTGCCCTCGAAGACACTGTCATATCTGTAAGCGTCGATCAGACTGGCGCAGTTGCGCTGCTCAAAGAGACAACGATTGAGCTTGCTCAATCGAAGAAACGACCTCGGCCGGAAGAGACTACAGAGGCAAAGGTTCCAGCGAAACGAGCGAAACACAATACCGCGACTGGATTAAGCTACAAGGAAGTAGACGGGGGAGAGGAGGAGAAGAGGAAACCTACCAAGAGCATCGGGACGTCACCACAGAAGCGTAGGCGGGGCACTCAAGCTTCAACCGCTAGTATCGAGACCGCAGCTGTCAATAGTGAGATTGAGGAAGAGGTCGACGTCGTATCCAAGCGAGCTGTGAAAAGAGTCCAGAGGAGGACCAAAGTCAACGTCGAAGCTGTCACTAAGGAAGATTTTGGTTCGAATAGCCCGAAAAGGTCGCGGAAAAGAGCCAAGATATCGATTGAAACTAAAGAGGAAGAGGAAGAGCAAGCAGCTATTTCTTCTACACCCAAGAAGTCGAAGTCAAAAAAGAAGACAGTAGCGGAAGACCAAGACGTCGCAGCGGAGGAGGCGGTGGATGAGACTCCCAAGAAAGCGAAAAGGAAGAGAAAAACGAAAGAGGAGAAGGAAGCCGAAGCCATGCCCTTGGCGGCGCGCGCAACGGGTTTGAAGGTGTACCTAGGAGCTCATGTGAGCAGCGCGAAAGGTCCGTCTTCATTGTATGCACATACATAGGTACTCCTAGACTGAAGCAATCATTCTCTACAGGAGTCCATAACGCAGTGACAAACTGCGTGCACATCGGGTAAACAGCACCACTCCACCCTGTCACGTCTGCAGCTTACACGTGGGAAGTGGAAACGCCTTCGCACTTTTCCTGAAATCACAACGGAAATGGGAGAACCCGCCACTGCAGGAAGAGCACAAATCCCTCTTCAGAGCTGCCTGCGGAGAGCACAAATACGATGCTGCGAGGTCCGTTCGTCCTAACAGCACCCAACGCAAGCTTGCCCGCTGACTTTTCCCCATCAGCCACCTCCTCCCGCACGGCTCATACCTCGTGAACCTCGCCCAAGAAGACCCAGACAAAGCCAAACAGTCCTACGGCGCCTTCGTCGACGACCTCCACCGCTGCGAAGCCCTCGGCATCAAGCTGTACAACTTCCAGTGAGGTCCCCCCTCCCCCTCCCCTCCACCGCAGCCATGTACCACCCCAACCCGCACCCCTACCACTCCCTACCCCTCAGCAACCCACTAACGCCCCTCGCCCCCAACCCCAGCCCCGGCAACACCGGCCCCACCGCCACCCGCCCCACCGCCATCGCCCGCATCGCCAGCGCCCTCAACCGCGCGCACGCCAGCACTTGCACCGTAACCCCCCTCCTCGAAAACATGGCGGGCGCCGGCAACGTAATCGGCGCTCGCTTCGAAGACCTCCGCGACATCATCGCCCTCGTGCACGACCGGTCGCGCATCGGCGTCTGCCTCGACACCTGCCACGCGCTCGCCGCCGGCTACGACCTACGCACGCCATCCGCCTTCGCCGCCACGCTAGCCGAATTCGACCGCGTCGTCGGGCTGCCGTACCTACGCGCGCTGCACCTGAACGACAGCAAGGCGCCGCTGGGCAGCGGGCGCGACTTGCATCAGAATATCGGGCTGGGGTTTGTGGGGTTGAGGGCGTTTCATAGCGTGCTTAATGAGAGGAGGTTTGAGGGGTTGCCGATGGTGTTGGAGACGCCGGTTGAGGTGAAGGATGCGGAGGGGAGGGTGAGTGAGGATAGGGGGGTGTGGGCGCGGGAGATTAAGTTGTTGGAGGGGTTGGT
>JAABUU010003716.1_pt1 | contig 19006 bp, 28 predicted proteins | sample 5559301 | NCBI WGS metagenome assembly JAABUU01 (sample SAMN10711884, study PRJNA513360) | rock metagenome | isolation source: Antarctica rocks | place: Antarctica: Victoria Land, Richard Nunatak white | reverse complement strand
TGGCCTGGCCTGCTAGACCTGACCTGGCCTCAGACTGTGAGTAATTTGACAGCTGTTGTAGTACTCTTGCAGTGCTGTACTGACTGTTCAGCAGCTACAGGGGAAATGGGTTACCTCGTGTCGTTCATATGTGCGATGTCTGTTGCTCAGCTTTTTCAAGGAATGACTCATGTGGCTCTGAGGCAGGACGGGCTATTTGTGTATATCTGGGATTTTTCAGTTCTGCGTGGTAGTATTAGCTGTCAAGCAGTGTATCACTTGTGCATGGTAATTTCAACTGTAAAGCAGACTTTGAGGGATGTAGTTATCAATTCAGCATGATGCTAGTTCAAAATCCCAAGAATGGCGAAGTCCATTTAAAGCAAAGCCAAAGCAGCCTTGCATCCAGCATACCTTTGCTCGAGCTACATGACTGCATGCTCGACATGCAGGCTGCAGTCTGCTGTCTGCTTGATGCTAGACAGATCTGTCAATAGCTGGTGTATTTTGGAAAGACCTCAACGTGGACAACGGAGCAATCTCTGAGAGTCACACACCTCACCAAGTGTGAAACTTGACAGTCATTGCTTGGTCCTGAAACAAGTTCTCCGCTGCTGGGTTGTGATTGCTGTCTGCTGCTGCCAGTGGTTGCCAGATGCAGCTGACTCCTGTTGACACAGCAGACGAGGGGCAAATCTGTAATGCAGCAGCCATGATGTGCCATGGCAGGGAGTTATTGTTACAGGGGAATCTCTACTTCAATGGAATAAATCTAGATGAGTGAGTGGCACCAATGCCGGGCTTTCCGTGCTTGACAGGCTTGTAGGAGATAGAGAACTCTGCTAGGTAGTGTCCCACCATGTCAGGCTTGATTTCAACCTGTGCATGACAGCGCAACATTTAGCACTGCTACTGTAAGCGGTCTAAAGCTCCGTGAATGCAATACCCAAATCACTTTCGCAGTGATTACTCGCTGCTGAGCGCCTCACGCAACATACCTGGTTGAAAGTCTTGCCGTTGTACACTCCAACGATGCTGCCAATCATCTCTGGTACAATAATCATGTTTCGCAAGTGTGTTCGTACAGGCTCTGGCTTGTCTCCCGCCTCAGCAGACTTCTTTGCTGCCCGAAGCTTCTTGATTAGAGCAAGAGGCTTCCTCTTCAACCCGCGCTGAAATTTTCTCCTGGCGCGAGCGTGGAATAGGTCCACCAGCTCATCTGTGCTCATGTCCAGCAGCTGGTCCAAGTCCACCCCTCTGAAGGTGAACTTGCGGAAAGTCCTCTTCCTTGGTGCTTCATCTGCCATGTTGACAGATGTGACAATGACCTCAAAGTTGCGTTTTCGGAAAGAGACTTTGGTTGTTGCGAGATTGCAAAGCTTGGCGACTTCGAGCTTAGGTTTTGCGGAGGCTGCTAGGGTATGTCATCAAGGTCGTGTTAAGACCATTGTCTCTGTCGCGACATCAGGCGCAATGTTTACGGCTTGACGTCATCATATGTCGCTACAACTCGCAATCCATGTGTAAATTATGTTCCGCTGTTTGACCACAGTGTAAGTCGCTGGCAGACAAGCAAGGTTGGCTAAACGGATCCAAAAAGGGGGTTGCAGAAAACTTGCAGCTCCTTCTCAGATTTCTCTGGTTTGCCATCTGTGCATGCTAGTTTGGTCAGAGGGCTAAGTGCACGGCATATGTTTGTGAGCCTTCCATACTCAGCAGGAACTTTGCCTACTGCCTCCACAACTTCAGCAGCTGTCAGTGTGGTCATTCCCTGAAAGTGTACTCGAGCCTGTGACTGCAGCTGACCATATGGATACCGTGCTCCTGCAATCAAAGTCAGCCTCTTATAGCTTATTGTCTGGAGCAACCTCCCTGGGCAGCCACTGTGACAATCCCAGTGCAGGACTGAGCTCATCGCAGAGCAAGCAGTCATAGTGCAACCAGTCATAGATGCACAGACTACATCGGCACATGCAGAGCCTGTGTACATAGTCACTCACCAACATCAATCTGTACTGAAAACTTGACTTCAGCCTCCAACCCCAAGAACACCAGGCTGACATGCCTGTTGTGTGCTGTGACACTTGACAGTGCTGGGCAATTCAGCCTTAAGCTGTCAAGCTCTTGCACCAGACTCTCAATGCGCCCCAGCTTGCAACTGAAGTCCTGCACTGCTGCTGCAACCTGGTCTGTCCTGCCATGAGCTATGCTGAAACAGAGCCCAGGCCGGGAGGTTGAGCTGTCAATGTCTGCTAGGCTTGCTGCCAGCTGATGCCAACGCTGCGTCTCCTTGCCTGTTTCTGCAGATCAACAGGCATCTCATTTGGATGTTTGCATTAAGCATGAGTTCAGCCTGATTGCATGTTGTCTTTATGGACAGACTCTGCATGGTGGTGGTAGCGTTGTGGGCAGACAGACTGGTTCATTCTGAGAGGATGCCCACATGGTCACTCATGACATTACCTGCTGCAAGCACCTGCATGCAGACTACATCAAAATTATTGGTCCCAATCAAGACATGCAGAAATGGTGCTTTGCTTTTTAGGCCTGTACTGACTCTCCCTCCACAATGACATCAAATTGGCATGTCACACAACACTTCTTAGCAGCTAAGCTGCAACATGATGTGGAAGTCGTACCTGTTGGGGCAAGTTCCAGGATGCCCTCTGTGCTACAGTCCTGCTCCTCGCTTGACCTGGCCAACGTGAGGCAGAACAGGTGACCATAGCGGAAGACGAGGCCACTTCTGTGAGACGCGTTGCCTGCTCCTTCCAAACGCCAGCCCAGGCATTGCAGCAGAGCTTGCTTGCTTTGGACCTGGTCATGAGATTGTATGCAGGGTGTCAGTGCTGTACTTCAACCGGTGCAATGTCCTCTGGTCTTGTTCCAAAAAGCAGCAGGCCAACAACATGGCTCACCACTGCTAGCCAGAGAGAGCGAGAAATCTTACTGTTGCAGTGTCATCCCAACTAGCCAGATCTCAAACAAGAGGAAGACATGAAGACTGCTGGCAAAACCACATGCAGCGCATGATGTCGTGCAATATACAGCACTACATGAACTGAATGACAGCGAGCTGCATGAACTGAATGTCAGGAAGCATCATAAGAAAAATTGCATGAAGCACCAATTGTAAGGCACAGCCAATGACCATCAAAGACACGGCATATGCCACCTTGTGCAGAACAGCTTGTGCTGAGGCCTGGTGAGCAGCTGCCTTGCGTGCAACAGCCCCAGGGCTGCTTCCCTGCTGACTGCCGTCTCTCAAAACAGCAAGGCTGGCCAGCAGCTGCTCACGCTTCCCACTCTGTGTTTGCTGCTCAGCCTGCAGCTCATCATACCTCAGCAAGAAAGCCATCGCATACACCAGCACTTGGTCTCAAACCTTTGCATGTACACTGCTGCATACACAAACTGCAATCTGCCTACACTATCACTTGCTGCCCATTTGACCTGTCAGAGCAACAGGACTGGGCACAGTCAGTGGTGCTCATGAGACACACTTGCTATTCACTGGTGGTAGAGCCTTGCTTGATTGGGCCCAGTTCTGTGCACAAAGCAATACCCTCCATTTCAACCTACACAAGCTTTGCATCACACTTTTGCACAGACAGAGACTTGCAATGCGGCACAGACTGCATGACAGGCCCAGCAACATCACCTTGAGTGTGGCTAACCTAGCCTCAGCATCTTGCTGCTTCTGGCGGTGCTCTTCATTGGCAATCTGCATCTGCTCGAGAGACGCTCGCATCTGTGATACCTCCTTCTGCCTTTCCTCCTCTTCCTGCAAGGGAAGAAACAGATGACAATTTGACAGTACAGTGCACCATTATCTCATCAGACAGGCAGCTGTGACACCTGTACCCTGGGCTAATGCTGCCAAACCACCAAATGCTTCATGTTGATGACTTACTGCAGTTCAATGTCAAACAACCGCTTACGAACACACAAACACCCCAGAAGACTCATGTGCCAATGCCACTGTCGCCAGGCCATGACAGCTTCCAAGCCTGCACCCTGTTTGAACATCCAGTCATACCTGATGTTGGTCTCTCTGAGCCTGCATGCCATCTCTCAAGCGAGTCTGCAGCTCCTGTGCTTGCTGCTGCACCTGTTGCACTTGCTGCAGACCTGACTGCAGAAATGCATGGTCTTGCTGTAGCAGCTGCAGGTGGTTGGCAAGCCAGCTGGCTCTGTGCTGCTCCATGGAAGTACGCCACTCCTTCCATGCTCCCAGTGTGCGCTGCCGGCACACTCTTTTGAGCAAGCCAACTCTGCGTTTCACTTCTGCCAGTTCACTGCCGGTGCACAACTGCAGGACATGACAAGCAATCAGTATACACTGTAAACACATCAAGTAGTACCCTGTCTGTCACAATCTGCTGCTGTTGCATGCCACCAAGATGCTGGGAAGGAGCCATGCTGAAATGACCTATTGCATTGATGCAGAGCTGCTTTTCTTGTGCTGCATGAGCAGGACATCCTTGCTCAGAGACTTGTGTGAAACTCTACATGCCTCTGCTTGGATGACACACAAGCTTTGCAGGACAATGTCATGACAACATTCTGGTACCCAAGTTGCATTCACAATGTCATGACGACATTCTGGTACCAGACATGCATTCACAATGTGGACAGACCTGCACAGCCTGGAAGACAGATGGGTTGTGGTTGGCCAACAGAGCCTCCTTGTCCGCCACAGCTGCCTTCCGCGTGTCAATCTCCTCCTTTATGGTGGAGATGCTGGCCTCAATCTGGTCCACCTCAGGGGCTGTCACACACATGAGCTGATAGCACTCCCTGAGACTGGCAGGCTGTGGAGCCCTGGCCAAGTCTGTGGCCACAATGGAAGCTCCACGCCGCAGCTGGTCCATGAACCTGACGTCAACCTCCTTCAAGAAGTCCTGCAGGGCATGAAGCAGGGCTCGAGTGCTGGATGTCAACCGCTCTCAGGAAGTCCTGCATGAAGCAGAGCTCAATTGCAGGTGATGCCAACCTATCTTGAAGGCTACGCTGCTGTTAGCAGTCCTGTAGATTGGCAGGCTGCGGGGCCTTGTACAGCTGTTTCCTACAGCAAGGGACCAAGGCTGAGGTTGCTCCATGAAGCCAATATTGAAAGGGATCTGTCAAAAAGCACTTGCATGATGGTTGAAATCATACTGTTGAGGTGACTGTGTTTGGGCTGCAACTTGCAGAAGGAGGACATGGTGCTATGGTCAAGAGCTATCTTGGGCACAACATGCATGCAGTGGTTGCAAAAGGAGGGGGCAGGTTGCACTTGTAGCAATCTTCAGGAACATTATGCTGCAGAAATAGTCTGATAATCAGGCTGCAGCTTTACCAAGTTTGCAGTAGACAAAGGGACAACGCCAATTTGACATTTCCAAACAACAGCTCTCTCTTGGTGAGGCTGTCTCTTTCTGAGGCCATGAACGCCAACACAATGGGTGTGGCGAACTTCAGAACTCAGCTTTGATGAGTGTTGGGATGAGATGCCTAGGCAGGGACAACAAGGCTCACAAAGTCTGACTGCGCCAGTACCTGGAATGTGATAGGCAGAGCAGTTGGGTGCAAGGTGGGGCTAGAGGGGTGCAGAGGGGAGCCCCCGAGGGACAGCCTAGAAGCCGCCATAGGTGTGCGAGCCAACTTGATGCCTCCAGGCATGCGCTCTGCAGCAGCACATATACTCTGGTCATCATGGCCTTGAACTGTCAAGCATTTCAAAAGCAACTGCTGCCAAGCAGGGACTGCTTGATCATATGGCTAGGTGACAATGACAATAGGATAATAATCGAAAATGCTGAGCACTGATCATGGTTCAGGAACGGCGAGAGTGGATTGCATGGTCGTTGACGAGACACAAAAAAGGAGAGCTCAAGTTGCTCGGAGTGTCAATCATCAAGTCGATTTGTCATTTGAGCAAAGCACAGCATGCATTTAGGCATTTGCCATGTGCGTTGAATGTTGAACTGACCTGCACTGCTGGGCACACCTCTCTGGCCGGCCAAGGGTGGCTTGCCTGTTGGGGTCCTTGCCAGCTTGCCACCCCCTGCAATGAGCCTAGGCCTTGAGCTCAGGAGTCCTTGATCACATGCTCCTCTGTCTTGTGCCATGCAACTAGTGAGGGCCAACTGCCAATGCAGTGTAGAGTGCTACAAAGCATGTACTTCAGATGAATGAGATGTACCTCATCTTGCATGAGATGTCTTCACATGCAAGCAGCATGATTACCTGGAGTACCAATTGGAGCCTCATTTTGAGAAGCAAAGTGTGGCAGCTTCCTTGCAGATGCTGCTCCTGCAGGGGTCCTAGCGAGCTGGCGACCGCCCATGATATCGTTCCTGGCAGCCCCTCCTGCTGCTGATGGCATACTCTTGCGGGCAGTAGAGGCAGGCATAGGGTTGGGATTGAGCCTGCTTGGGCTAGGGTTGACCTGGCGTGGGGTGCCGATTGGGGTCCTGGCAAGTCTGGCTCCCCCCATAGGCTCTTCACCTGAACACATTTGTTTGTTTGTTCATTCATTCATTCATGCATTCCCTTTCTCATTCATGCATTCCGTCCATGCTTGCAATGATTGCTTCATTTCCACATGGATTCATGGGTCATCCCAATTGAATCCAGAAACCAACGATGTACAGTCCTGAGTACACACTATGCAAAGAATGTCATGTGGGATGGCAGCTGGCATCAAAGAGTCGCACCAGCAGCACACACTATGCATGAAAACGCATCATGATCTCAGGAGAGGTGCTGGACTTTTTGCGGTGCCCTTTTTCTGACAGATTGTAAGACAGCTTGTGTGCATTGGAAGCAGCAGGTGTATTGCAGCAATTTGCCGAGTACATGAAATGTAGGCCGTCATGCCAATTGTCAAGCCTGCCTTGCTTTGCAGTGCACAAGTACAGCAACCAGTGGCAGACTGCACACATGCTGCAACATGCACGACAACCATCACAAGGCTTACCCATTTAAAACTTTGACTTTGGCCAGAGCAAAGATCAAGGTTTCGGTCGGCTTACCATTTGGAGTCCTGGCAAGGTTGAGGCCTCCAATGCTTGGGCCAGCTGCTTGCACTCCCCATGCTGAAGGACTTGCCTGCTCAACAGGCTGCCTTTGACCTTGCCCTCTGTCTCCCATGTGCCCATCAACCACTTGCCTATTGCTCAGCAGCCCAATGGAACTAGCACGCTGCTTGTCAGCAGCACGCATGTGCGACCTGGGCATGGCAAGTAGGTTGGGGGAAGGGTTGCGCAAGACTGGCGTTGGGGTGGGGTCAGGCTGGGGACTGAGGGGGTCTTCCATGTCCAGCTGCCTGTTGGTGTGGCTAGCTGGGATTCTGGATTTGGACTTGGCCCCAGTGGGAGGAGTCCTAGCCAGTAACGCCCCACCTGCAAAGGCAATGACTCATCTGAGGAGCCGGCATCAAGCCAGATGATGCCAGTGGCGCCATTAAAGAGCAGGTGGCAGACTTGTCTATCCTATTTTTTACGTGGGCTGCAGCATGTAACAACAGTATGTCCAGGCTGCTGCAGAAAAGCTGTGTGCCCTTTGCAGCCTTACAGATACCTATCAGTGCAGAGCCTTTTGGGCACATGTTACATACTGAGAACGACCAATGATGTGCATGCACCCACGTGTGTTGATGTGCTGCAACCTGGCTGATGTCGAGGCGCAGTGTCTGACGGCATTACAGGAGCTTCAGCAACCTTTCAGCATGAGACTTTCACTTGCACCCACCCGGGAACACATTGTGTGGCTGACTGTAAGGCGTAACTGCAGGCTGAATGACTGCCTGGCGGGGCGTTTCTGCCACTTGGGGCAGGGCAGCAGGAGCCTGCCCTGTCTGGGGCAGTTCTGGTGGGCAGTCCAGACCATCCATGGTGTTGTCAGCCAGCAGGTCATTGCCATCACCACTGTCCTCCAGGTCCATTGTCATGCTCTGATCACCTGCACGATGTAGGAAAGTAGCACCATGACCCTTTTAAGCATAACGCTGAAACCCACAAGTTACAAGAGCCAAAGCCACAAGCAACAATGTGAACATCCCAGGAATCCACTGCAGACAGACACATCTAGAAATTAATTGGTGAGTGTTCACAAAATATAAAAACAAGAAGTATTCCTACTTGAGTGCTGCTATAGCACACGCATCATGCAGGGTCATGCTGATTGGTCTGAGTAGACACTGTCATCCAGTGTCATGATAGCATACAACTGACCATGAGCTTGTTGGGGTGCATACCAGCAGCAATGGATCGGCGGCTGGCATTGCCTATAGCAGAGGCCATGGTGCGGTCTGCCAGCAGCTGTGTTGTGCCATATGACAGCAAAGCACCTGTTGCCCCTGCAGTCCACACTGATGTGTTTGCAGTATGCGCAGTAGAGCTGCCTAAGCTATGCAGCACCACAGTCTAGGAGACGTCTGCTCTTGAGTTACCCTGCGGTGCTTGTCCATGCTGCTGCTGCATTGGCTCATAGTATCATGCATCCTATCAGCCTGTCTGGGGTTTGCACACAACCTGAAAATCTCAAGATTGCTGGCCCATGCAAATTCCCTCAGCTGCAAAGTAAGCAGCTGTGTTGCTCATAGGGCACTTTGCTGGCTGTTGCTCTGGCAGATTATGCCATGAACACTGTGGAGGGTGCACTCCTGGCAGCAGCAATACTATCAGCAATCAGCGGTTTCCCTGCTGACCACCTAACAGATGACATGGCAAGCAAATTGCAGTGTCAGGGCCTCTCACCAGACACCCTGTGACCTCTGGGCTTGGCAGGCGGCGCCAGCAATTGTGTGGTAGAGCCTGCGGCTTGCAGCAGCTTCAGTGTGTGAGGACCATTGCTGTCACTGCGGCCGTACCCACCCAGGTCGGCCTGAGGCGCCTGCAACTGATTTAGCTGGCGCCGTAAAGCGCCCAAAGGCCCTTGTACCTCAGGGCTGGGCTCTGCCTCTAACAGCAGCCCTGTTGTGACATCCCTCCCTACAGATACACAGAACAGGTGATCAGTGTTGGCTGTTGAGTACATCATCATATACATAGTGCTGGGGCATGCGCCTATGGCACTTCTACCAACTGCAGTTAGTTCAGCTGTTGCAATGTTCATGAAGCAAATCTTGCGGATGCCTGGTAATGCAAAGTTGCCAGCCGTCATTATTGCAGGCAATGCTTTTCATGCTGCGGCAAGCTTGAGAACTGGATAGTCCCAGGACTGACACAGCTGTCCATGTAACAACACCTGATAACTATTGCAACAAAAGCCTTTGTGTGCATGCATCTGCAGACTAAGTGCTTACCCAACGGCCTTGCCAATAGTCCAGCAGCAGGGGCAGGTAACTCCACCATTGCCTGCACAACCTGCTGAGCAATGATTGGCTCTGCTTGACTCATGGGGTCAGGCTGAGCATCGTCCAAGAGGTGGGCAGTCACATCCCTCACACTTCCTGCCATGCTGGCTCGCCTGGGACTGTGCATGGTCAAGTCCCCTGCAGGCACTCCTCAATGACCTCTGACCAGCTGGCACATGTTCAGCTAGTTATGTGTCCACATAGTGTTGATGTGTTTTGCGTTTTTTGACTGAAGTGATTGGCGTCCAACTGGTGACGCAATGTAAGAGGCTCTGAGATCATGTTCATGACTGTGCACTAGGGCTGGCCGCCAAAAGATGTTGCAGAGCCTGTTGCCCTTACGTGATGACCTTTCTGTAGAGATGCTGCAGCATTACATGTGAATCTACGTTGCAACAACACGCAAGTTTAGTTGAGCAGAGTTCTCTAGGCATCTTGGCTTGCACATGCCATGTGCAATATGCTTTCTGAAGTCAGCACCCAGGATCACAGCATATCTTGCGCTGCACACTGCCAACTTACCGCCTGATTGGCAGTGCACATTACCACTACCTAGCACAAAGGGAGAGCCTGCATCTGCATGAATACAGATGGGGCTGTACCTGTCGGTGTTCCAGCCGCAATCGCTGCCGCTGAGCCGTCTGTGTTGCTGACAATGGCATCATGCAGTGCATCCAGATTGTCATCAGCTGCAGGGCCAAGGCTCAGCAGACCAGCCCTGGGCTCCTGAGCTTGAGATGCTGTCATGTCCTGCTCTTCTTCCTCAGCCTGTGGAGCAGCACCCGGGTGCAGCCGCTGAGTGACGCTGCCAGTACTGTCAGTGCCATTGTATATATGGTTGTATGTGGCATCACCCATGACTAGTTGACCTGCGCAGAGACAAGGTAAAAGTTGCTGCCAAAGCACCAGCATCACATCAGTGCCGTTTGGTTCATGTGTTGCAATGCAGAGCTCTTGAGTTTGTTGTTGGGTTGTTGAGTAAGCCATTGGTTGAGCTGCACTGATCTGCCATGAGGCGCTTGGCAGACCATGTTGTGCATTGTGCAGGTGAACCAAATGCACCCGTGTAAGCATGTATAAGCAAGATCAGCACACCATGGTTGCTGTTTATTGCATGAGATTGCACTGCAAAATGGATAAACCAGCATGAAGCCCAATGTAAGCAGCCTCATACTGATTGCTGCGTGCCATTCCTTTTTAAAACCACTGATCTCATTGGTACCAGAAACGGGAAAACAGCAAAAGCTTGTTGATTGCGTCCCATGCTGTTTTCACACATGGCACAACTGGATTGCAGGCCCTCACCAGCCTTTTCCAAATTCAGGTCTAGTGTATCATCCTCCCCAGGCACAAAGCCCCATTTGGACCTCTGCCCTTCAGGTTGTGCACGCTTTCCAACAGACGGGCTCTGACCCATCAGACTGATCCTTCTGCTTCTCCTGACACTGCCAGGTGTCCCACTGCCAACTGCACTAGGCCTTTCAGAAGTTGGGTCTTCCAGCTGGGCTGTTCTTTGAGAGGCCCACACAGGGTGACTGCCTTGCTCTATGGCACGAGTGTACCCCCCTAAGGTGAAGTCAGTGGCATTGGCAGCCGCTTGTGCAGGATTGCTGGCTGCGTTGGGGGAGTCTGTGGTGGCATCGTCCAACTGTGCGGTCTGCTGTGCGCCCCAGGCTGGATGTTTGCCTTGCTCTATGGCTCTGGTATAGCCTCCCAGGGTGAAGTCTGCTGTGGCGCCTCTAGCAAGAGCTGTATCCCTTGTGTTGCCATCTGTCAGGTCCATCATGACGCTGCCAGTGGACTGCTGGGGACTAGGCTGTGCTTGAGGTTGCAGGTCCTTTGCAGTCTGGGCCATGTGGACTCCTGCTAATAGCAACATGTGATAAGCATGACATGTTTGACAGCAATAATTACTGATGCATCAGCAACCGCAAAGCAGAAAATATTTGGCTTCGGCAGGATTTGCACAAGTTACAGTGTGCAAAAGGGCAATATCCATGGACATAGTCCACAGTGGAAAGAAAAGAAAAGTTTACGCTTTGCAGCGATCATAACGGGAGCCTCCTAAGGCGGCAGCCCGGAGCTAGTCCACAGTGGATGCATAATTAAATTAGCTTGATGCACATGGAATCCTCCAGTGTGCTTGACAAATGGAGCTGCAGTCAATCAGGCATGTTGTCCATTGACAGACACGAACGCTGCTTGAATGTGCACCTGTATCAGCAGTGAGCTCCATACTGACAGATGCATTCTCATCACCGTATGCCGAGGTCCTGCCTTCCTCATCTTCCTCGAGTAGTGTAGACAAAGCAGGCACGCCAGCAGTTATGTTGTCTGCAGGGTTCAGTCTCATGGGCTGGTCCCAGCCTATCTCATCTGTGGTGGCCATATCAGCAGCAAGGTCTGCAAAAGACTGCAACCCTGCCGTGATGTCACCCAAAGGCTTGGGAATGGCACTAGGGCTGTCCAGCCCAGACTGTGGAAATGCGGCCATATCAGCTGTTCTGCTGGTGATTTCCATAGTGCTGCCAGGACTGTCTGGGCTGATTGGGCCTTGGTCTGGCGGTGTAGCAGGTATGGCAGAGGATCCCCAGATCCTGGCATCATAGTTGTAACAGTCAGGGGAGGTTTGGCCTGACTGCTCCAGTATTTCAGGGCTAGCCCTTGCCCTTTTAGCCTCTGGTGTGTTGCGGTACTCTTCCTGCAGAATGTCATCCACAGCTGAAGCCTGCCAAGGCCCTTGTACACCTGGGAAGGTAATTTTCCTTGTCAACTCAGGCCACAGGTTGCTCCCCAGCGTCACGCACCTTAATGAACAGATGCATAGTCTCCAGCTGAGCATCTGGTGCAAAGCTGACGCGCCTTCCCAAAGACTTGCGAGGGTTCTTCCGCTTTTTGGGAGACGGCCGGTCCATATTCTGCTATGGTGAAAGACAGTGATCACTCTGACTCTACGACTGAGGAGCTTCTAGACCAAAGAACGCGGCGTGATTCTACTCAACTAGCCTATAGGCATAGCTGCTGCAGATAGGCACATCTATCCAACTAAGCACTTCCGGTAACTTTAGAGTTTTTGCTGTTCTCGGTTGATCAGTTTTCAAACTTGGGGCGATTTTCAGGGCAGGATTTCGAAATTGCCCTGCTATGTTATGCGTCCCATTTTTCGCAAGTTTGCACTGATCGGTGGTGTGGTTCCCAGGATGCTGCAAGACCTCATTCGGCAGCACACCTTGGAGAAAACAGCATTGCAACGGCACAGTGGTACGTATGGCAGCCGATGCACGCCACGCATACTTTATACTACAGTGTTGTACCAGAGCCAGTTTTGGTTGCAGAGGCGGCAACCCAGCGTGCTGTGAAAGCAGCGGAGAACTTGTCAGCAGATTTGGTGGAAGTGGCGAACTCAGGAGCAGCCAAGGTCAGCTTGGAGCCTGGACAACTGAGGGTTCTCACTGTGAGGCCGCCCGTTGTGGCACGTTAAAGAGTCCACGTTGTGCATAGGCGTTTCAAGAGCAGCAGCGAATAGGCGTTGAGGTCGAGAAGGTGTTGAGCTTGACCAACAAGTTGAGCGACCAGAACACAGAATGGGCTGCACTGATCAACTCAGCAGACCAAGCTCTGAGAATTCTTGGCGACTTTCAAACCTATTTTGAGGTTTTGCAGCAGGACCTGAGCAAGCTGACCAATTCACTGCAGCATCTTGGTCAGCAAACAGCTCCTCAGCAACAACAGCAGCCATAGAACCTTGATGAGTAGTTTCTTGCTATTGTCCATTGTGAAGTGCGTCAAGGTATGCTAGCCCAGGCAGCTGCTTGTTGTGTGGCGCTTTGTACATTGGACTGCAGTCTGACCTAATAACAAAATTGGTACAGCAATGGCCTTTGACCCCGGCTTGCAGGAAGCTTGTACCAAGCAGCCAAGGTTGCGCAAGAATGCTGCAGTACTGGCCAGAGACATTGCAGCAGTCTGTACAGGCCTGCGTGCAGCCATTATGGTAGACTATATGCCACTCAGCAGCTCAACCATGCTGGCAATACTGGCAGATGTTCAAGCACAATTTGTAGATCCCAAGCAATGTATGCTTTTGACTTGGTAACCTCCATTGGCTAGAGTTTGCTTTGTGCATGTTCCTTGGACCTGCTATATGATCTTACACCACAATGTGGATGTTTGTGTGTATGCTGCATACTTCTGCAAGCAGTCTCCTGGCATTCATGGTGCAATGTGATTAGCATTGCTGAGCATATTCATGCACAAGATGATGCACAAGACAGGAGAGTTGCAATAGTAAGACCTGCATTGTCTGTATGCATCAGCTGCAATACGCAGCGCAACATGAATTTACATCTTTGCATGCTACAGTATGTCACTAGAACAAAGTGCTTGACGCATGTAGGGGACAGCCTGGCTCTGTTGCACCTTGATGGCTGCCTATATCTGCTTCGCCATGATGCTTGTTGCTCTCAAGCAGCCAAATTGAGTAGTGTTGAGGCCAAGACTGTCTTTGTAACAGTTCAAACAGACCCCTGCGGCCAACCATATCTTGGCGTGGCATCAGATGAGGCTTTGAAGGTGTGGAGCTGGTGCTGTCATCATTCTATCATCTTCTCTTGCTCAATGCTTGCTGTTGCGTCTTGTGTCCTTGCTGTGGCGCATCATGACTGAATCTGAGCTTGCAGCTGCCAGCTCACCGATGGTTGACATCAGCATGAAGGAGGTTTATGATGGATTGCCAATGGTGTGTCAAACCCGTTGCACACAGGGGTGTAACATTCAGTGCATTCTTGGAACATTGTCTGCTGGACGTTCATGTTAGAAACATACCAGATTGTCCTGGCACCAACAAAACAAAACTCCTGCAGGCAGTAGCTACTGAGCTGGAGACAATGTGCAATCTCATCATGGTAGCAGAGCCTTCCAGCAAGGGCGCAAGTACCTTTGTTGACTTGGACGCAGCTGTGGGGATCCCTATCATGCCAACCCTGAGTGGATGGCTTTTGCAGTACCCAGTCGTCTATCTTGCACACAGGGCCACAGCAGAGACATTGGCGCAGCTTCTCTCAGATACAGTTTTGGTCTTCCATGAGGCGCAGATAAATGGTCCTTTCATTGAGGTTTGGGCATGTTGCATTCAAGATGCAGTGAATGTCACCTGGATAAGATATGTCTTGTGACTGATGTCAGCTGACCTTGTCCTTTACTTGGTCAACCAGCAAGCGTGAAGCCCTAATGGTTTTGTATAGCCTTTAGAAAAGAAGATATGTGGCCGCCTGCTCACATCATGGCAACGCTTCACTGGCATGACACTCACGAGGCTGCATATGCAGGACTTGTTTTTGCCATCTGCATACACATGTTGACACCGCAGCCAGCTGATTGATGCTGTGTGCAGGTGCTTCAAGAGCAGTTTTCATGGCAGGACAAGCTTCGGTCTCTGTGTGCATTCACTATCCCTGAGGGATTGTCTTTGAAATGCAATGTAGCACTCAAAAACTGGCAGGCTTGCATGATGGATCAACAGCAGAAGAGCGCAAACAGTTGTCCCTTAAGTCAATGCAACGTTGTTTCTCAGAGACTGAGCCCTCACCATGTGCAGCTTTAACAATGTGCTGCCACTGTCATAAAGCCCCAACGTTTGGCAGGCATGCGTATTTGTCTGCAAATCGAGCTGTCCAAATTGAACGTGTGCAAAATGAACAGAAGACAATTACACTGTAGAAGCAATGTGACATGAAGCGTTCTGGATGTTTGACTTGGAAAACTAAGGCATCCATTGTGACCCTCAATCGTTTGCACAAGTTCATTCATTGTCAGCTGTTTCAAGAGCCATCTTGTCACAATGTCTTAATATGTAAATCTGTTAGTTGACTGTCTGACACCGTTCCAGGGGCATTGGTCAGCAGGCATTGGCCCTGCAAACAGTACATGAAAGGTTCAGTTTGATGATCAGTAGATTTCCATATAATCATAGATGCAAAGGCTTATCTGTGCAGCACTCAGAGTTGTACTCCAACAATGACCATGCAACATCTTGCATATTTGCAGAACAAAGTGTGTCCCAATGCAAGACCCAGACAACTGGGGCATCTGGGCGGGATCATGACTGCTATTATCAGCAGGGCATTAAGCACACCAAGTGGTGACCAAATTTTCACAACCAGACTATGCGCTAACCCTCTGATGCATGCGTGTCGTCAACATACAAGCAAGCCTCCAGCCGGCATGCAAGGTTTCATGCTAGCCTACCTGAGCTGTTTTGGGGAAGGCAATGACATCTCTAATAGAAGATGCCCCAGCCAGCAGCATGATGAGCCTATCCAGACCCAAGGCAATTCCCCCGTGGGGGGGCGCCCCCACATCAAAGGCATCTAGAAGGTAGCCAAACTTGTCCTGGGCCTGCTCTGGTGAAAGGCCAATGATGTCAAATACCTTTTGCTGAATGTCCCGTCTGTAGATTCTGAGGCTGCCACCTGCAACACACACCGCAGTCATCACCCATTCATTCATTGAGCACGTGTCGCTGCCTAGGTCCACGTCCATACCGTCCTGAACAGCTCCCTATGAAAGGTCCTACCTTGGTAAACAGCGTGGAACAACAGTATATGCTGATCTTGTCTAAATCAGACGGGAACAAGCCTTTAGCTGCAGCCACTGGTCCAGAAACATGAGGTCTCTGTCCTTTTCAGGCTCCTTGTCAACCAGTCCAAGAAGGCACAACTAGCATGAGAGCAGGCACACATGATGCAGACACTCATGATCTGAGTTGCAAAAGCAAGAATCCATGCTGACAATAGTTGCAGATGTGCCAACGATCTTATCCAGGCTTCATGCACAAGTCAGATGCAATCCACAACGCCCGTTGGGACATTCTGCATCATCGCAGTCCAACATACTATGCTCATGCTTCGCCACAAAAGTTAGGCGCACACAGCACTGCTCCCATTCGAAAATACACCTGGCACAGCAGTCTGGTCTGCTTCACATCATGCAATTTTTCACTTCACAACATTGTGCACAGCCTTGTTGTGGTGCACAGCCTTGTAGTGCTCACCTCCGACCTCAACCCCATTGTACACCAGATCATAGGCGAGAGCCTTGGCATGCCTCAGGTCTCCTCCATTCTGCTCAGCTGACTGCTGATTGGGTGCAGTGAAGGGATGATGCAGCGCCTCATGCCGTTGCTCGTCTTCATTCCACTCGAACATGGGGAAGTCTGTGACCCATAGCAGGGCATGGGCCTTAGGGTCTGCTAGGTTCAGCTGCTTGGCAATGTACTGGCGGACCCTGTCTAGCGCACGATTGACTGCTGCCTCATCACCGGCTGCAAACAGCAGCAGGTCACCCTGCACAGCATGGCTTGCATGTATGACTCAAAGCTGGAAACACAGTACAAGATAAGTTTCTGCACGTAACTCCTCCATTGGCACAGCCCCACAGCTAAATGAAACTTGAGAATCTCAAGTTGAGATCCTTCCTTCACAATAAGGCATCAGCTGACAATGGTGATGCTTGACAATTGTCTGTCTGGGGAAATCTGCGACATGTTTGTCTGTGATGTGAGCCTCCATCAGCAAAGGCTAGGAGCAAGGCAAACTGACTTGTCAAACAACGAGCCCAGGTGAATGGACCGACCTCTTGAGCTTCACACAGCTTCAGGATGTCGTCAATCTGCTGGCTTGACAGGCCTTCTGTGACTGCCTTGGGAGCCTGGGGAGCCCCCCCTTCTACCCGCATTTGCACCAGACCTTTGATCCCAGCATCTGCTGCCTCATCTGCAACCATGCAAGAGGTCCACTGACTCTGAAGCCAGTGCACGAAATGCGCAAGAGCACTTGCGCAAATGTGTCTGCAACAAATCAACAAGGCCCAGCTTCTGATGCCTTGCCTTCAGCTGACAGTGACAAATCACATGAAGTACAGTGACAGTTACAGTCTGCGTACAGCGTGAAAGCTGTGCACAGAGCAACACTGCTTTTGTGCCACCTCACTTTGCATGAGCACTGCTGTGTCAAAGCCTGCATGGTTAAACCCTTGAAGCAACAGGACTGTGCCAGATGAGTTGGCTGCTGCTCAGTCCCAGAAACTGCTTCACGCCTAGCAACACACCAACCAAAGCATTGCTGGTAGGTCAATTGTCTGCCTGGCATAAGCAGACTCAACCCAGAGATCACATGTTGCCATTTGCCAAGAGCCTTACTTGCCACGTCTCCTTTGGTTTTGATGCGTGCATTGGAGATGGCCTTTCCATTGGGGATGCGCAGCACCTTCACAATGCCACCTGCCGACAGCGCGCTCTCAAACAGCCTGCGTGCACACACTGCATCTTGATGCCATGCAGTGGAGATGTGATCTTGGCTTACTGTCAGCATTGTGCATGGCATCTGCTGAGAAGACATGGACTCAGGACTGCAGCCAGAAAAGCAAAGACCAAGGGTTGAGCAAGGGTTTGGCAGTGATAATCAAAAGGCCTGTCAGCATACATCCCTTCCACGACTGGCTGTTGTTTCTTGTATGTGACAGGGCAGGCCTTACAGAACCAGTAGACTCCAATCAATGATAATGACAAATGTCCAAGGTATATGTGTATTTATAGAGACGCCTGGTACTGGTCCACAGGTGTTTCTCCAAAGATAGTGACGTTTTCGTATCCCCATTAGCCTTTGAAGCCAGGGATACTGTCTAGTGCAACATGCTCATCATTTTACAGAGGATGGACAGAGGCTGGACGCTAAAGCAATCAAATGTGGATGCGCTGTCAAGCGGGCAACACGGTGTGTGATGAACACCATGTTCATTGCCAATCTGTGCTAGATCCAGCAAATACCTGAGGGAACAGTCTTGCACAACGTCTGTGACATCCTGCATGTGCAGCTCGTATCTGACATCTGGTTTGTCACAGCCATATCTATCCATGGCTTGCGCATAGGTCATCCTGGGAAACTGCTCAGGAAGCTGCACCCCCATCACCTGAACCATTGCGAGCATGGCTGAATACTCAAGCATGCGTGTCAGCACTGGCAAGCAAGGTTCACGCACATGCCTTGCGTTTAGAATGCTTTGCTGGCTACCTCACACAATCAGACAGAGCTCCATTCTTGGAGCAAATGTATGTGCCATGTACTGTATGCATGCCTCATTTGGCAGTGCATGTCTGCTGGGCTGCGACTGCAGCTGTTGTCCTTGCAACTGCGCCCCACAGCATCGAAGGGTTGTCCTAAAAAGCATTTTAAGAGCACGATGGGTGACCTCCTGAAAGACGTTCCTCATGAGAGCCTCAGTGAGCTGCATAATCACGTCTTGGTCAGCAAAGGTCATTTCCAGATCCATCTGGGTGAAGCTGGGCTGTCTGTCACCTCGTGTGTCCTGCGCCACATATGTACTATCTTGCTCTCAGAGTTTGCTCTGTCAGTGCAGCTTGACAGTGAAGGTTGTGACATCTCAAAACAGCCCCTCAGCTGGATCTTTTGAATGAGTGCCGTGTGCAAGATGGTGTTGCTGGCTTGCAAAAGCCATGACCAGAATACCATGCTGTTGTTAAACTGCTGAAGGGTCGAGTTCACAGTGCAGTTTTGCTTGAACTCTAGGCCACATTAAGAGTATCTCATAATCATTTCATGGTGACATGCACTCTGGCAGGGCTGCAGGGCCTGCTCAAGTATGTAGAGTTGATCAAGAGTAATGCTT
>JAABUU010003715.1_pt1 | contig 19029 bp, 21 predicted proteins | sample 5559301 | NCBI WGS metagenome assembly JAABUU01 (sample SAMN10711884, study PRJNA513360) | rock metagenome | isolation source: Antarctica rocks | place: Antarctica: Victoria Land, Richard Nunatak white | reverse complement strand
TAATGTTAGAGATCAGCATAGAGCGAGTCATATGAGTGTAATGTAACGAGTATATAAATGCTAAGAAAGAAAAGTATCTAGAAGAGAAGAATCGACTATTTATATGACTCAGAAGAACATAAGCTAACTCTGAATAGAGTTGACTTCGAAACAACTCGATAGTCTAGTGACGAGCGATCGACGATAGTCAGAAACATAGTCATCAACATAGTCATCAACATAGCTATCAACATAGATGCGTAGCTAGAATCGTAACAATTAATCTCATATTCAGATTCAATTTTGAACTCAATCAATAAAACATTTATTCAATTCAAAGTCAATATAGTCTGAAAATGATCATTTATGTCTTTAACTGATTCAGAACTATTGATCATTGATATTTTAGTTAAAGCATCGACTTTGATGTTTATTTTATCTGATCGAAAGATAATCTGAAAGTTAAACTTCGATAGAATATTCAGATAGTTCGCTTGTCATTGAGTCAGCTGTTTGTTTTTCATAAAGATCTTCAAAGTCTGATGATCAGTAAACATCTGAATAAATAGCTTAGTATCTTTTAGTTCAAGTCATCAGTGTTTGAAGCATCAAATGATAGTTAGCAATTTCTTGTCATAGATGTGATAATTGCATTCAGCTGAAATCATGCTCTTGCTATAGAAAACTATCGAGTGAAGCACATTTTCATCATCATACTGAGATAGTATGTCGTCTTTTACATAGTTGAATGCATTGATTTTCAAAATAGCTTGACGTTTGACATTGAAATGACGTAGAACTGAGATTGAGCTGATTTGCTTCTTTAGATTGTCAAAGACTTCAACACAAACTTCATTTCAAACAAAAGACATGTCTTTTTGAGTCAGCTGAGTGAATAACTTAATTAGTTTCAAAAAGTTCTTGATGAAACATTAATAGAAATTGATGAAGTCAACAAAGTCTTGTATTTCTTTCAAATTAGTAAATATAGTTCAATTGACTATAGCTTTCACTTTGATAAAGTTCATGCAAAGATTTTGTTTTGATACTATGATTTTTAAAAAGACTGTTTTTTCTACGTTGAATTTGCACTTTCAAATATCTATCTGCAGATCAATGTCTCATAAACAATCTAGTATCATCTTGACATGTTGTTTATGCTTCTTTTGAGTCTTGCTGTATATGAGAATGTCATTTAAATAAACTTGGCAAAAGTCATTTAGAAAGTTTCATAAAACATCATTCATATATTGCTGAAATGAGATCAAATCATTTGTTAATTCAAATAATAAAATCTTTGATTTGTATGCTTTTAAAGCAATAATGAAGATTGTATAGTTTTTACTATTGAAATGCATACAAAGTTTGTTGAAAGCGAAAATTATATTCAGTTAAGTCAAATGCTTGCAGTCAATGATTTTGTCAATCATCTCATTTATGAGCAATAAAGAGTAATGATTTCTTTTGATAATGACATTGAGCTTTTGATAGTTAACACAGAAGCGAAAATCATCATTGATCTTCAGAGCAAATAGAATGAGTGAGAAATATGAGATCTTGCTAGAAGTAATAAAACTCTTTAACAGATTTTCATTCAGATATTCTTTGATCTTCTGAAGCTTGTAAAGTGACATTTGATAAGCTCGACATTTAGAAGAAGTGATATCATTAGTGAGCTTTATCTTATGATCATATAAATGATGAGATGATAGCTTATTAACTTGAGCTTGATCAAACACATCAAGAAAATTCTGATATTTCAAAGATAGCTTGACTTTGATGTTTTTTAGATTTTGAGCTGATGCATTGATGAAAGCGACGTTTAAAATGTTCAGTTTGCATTGAGTGTTGTAAATTATTTCTTTATTAATATCTTCAATCGACATAACGAAAATCTCAATGCAATTCTTCTTTGATCATTTAATCAATGCATGAAAAGATGCAGTTCTCACACTGAACATAAAAAAGTTCTTTTTCAAAGCAGTAGAAGCTGATCATTGAAGCACTTTGAAAGCTGAACTGATAGAAGAATTTAATGATCATGATCATTTTGAGTGTGAAGCTTTGACTGACATTGAAAAAACAGAAATGAAAGCTTTTAATTGATTTGAAAAAATGATGACATCGTTTTGCATATTTAATAGTATTTCATTTTTATTCATTCAAAGCTTTTCTAATATGACATCATGATGATTTATATCAGCTATTAACATTGAAACAGTCAATTTCTTATGACTTTTGACTGTGAGATTGAGTAGAATTTTATGAGTAATGATCTTCTTTGTCAGCTTTTCGTCATATTCTCTTATTAACTTCTCTTTAGCTAGTTGTATAAATTGAATTTTAAGCTTCTGACATATTTGATTGACTAGCTTTGTATGAATTGTTGAGATCATGTCTAGAATTTAATCACACTGCAGCGAGATAGTGCATAGCTGAATAAAATGTTTGATCAATAGAGGTAGCTCTAACTAGAAAACTAAGAATACAGAAGAAAGAAGACAGTTTCGAGCTGTATTTATAGTAGAGCGAACAAAGAGACGAAGTAGTTGATTTGCTAGAGCTCAAATAGATGAAATGTTTCAGCATATTTCAATTCAGAACATCATTGTTTCTTGTTCACATATTGAAATCTCTAGAGTCTATTGACTAGACTTTATTCAATGTCGACACGCTTTGTAACATTATCTTCTTCTCTTTAAAAGTCATGTTTCTATGACTTGTAGTATAGTTCATAGCATTGATGTAAAGTCTTGATGTCTGTCTTTCTATCAATCTTTTTATTGATTCAAATCAACTCGTCAAATGTCTATTGTAGCAGACTCACTATGTGAAATATAATGATCATTGAAGCAGACTCACTAGTTGCATATGAACGCGAGATAGATCGATTCACTGATAGATCAAGTGATGAAAGTAGATAGATCATTGCATTGACGAAGAATGTCATTGAAGCAGACTCACTAGTCGACTTGCTCATTGAAGAAATCAACTTTCGACTTGTCATTGTAGCAGACTCACTATTTGCATGTGAACGTAGAATCAGATTCACTGATAGATAAGATGATAAGAGTAGATAAATCATTGCATTGACAGCATCTTTGTAGCAGACTCACTAAATTGATCTGAATTCAAATCGAGTTGAATTGAATTTGATGACACAGATTATTTTGACTCGACTGATTCACGAGCTTTTTGAGAGAGAAAGAGAGATTTGTGATTCTCTAGCAATCAACAATCATATATTTTCGTTGATTCTATTGATTGAGTGAATCGATGCTACTGAATGAGTGATAGATTCTCTAGCAATTCAACAGTCTTGTCGTTGATTCTATTGACTCTCTGATGTTGTTCTGTCTTTCAATGTCATTGATCATCAGATAAACAAATTTCTTTATACTTGTTTTGTTGTTCATCAAGTAGCTTGAATGAGTAATGAAATTGATATTATGTGATAAATAAATTCTTAGTTTAATGTTGAAATCATGTCTAGAATTTAATCACACTGCAGCGAGATAGTGCGTAGCTGAATAAAATGTTTGATTAATAAAGATAGCTCTAACTAGAAAACTAAGAATACAGAAGAAAGAAGACAGTTTCGAGCTGTATCTATAGTAAAGCGAACAAAGAAACGAAGTAGTCGATTTGCTAAAACTCAAATAGATGAAATGTTTCAGCATATTTTGATCTGAAACATCATTGTTTCTTGTTCACATATTGAAATCTCTAGAGTCTATTGACTAGATTCTATTCAACGTCAACACGCTTCGTAACATGAATCAAGATGTAAATCATCAAGTCACTATCTATCAAAGATCGTAGCTTGAAGAATTCGTCTTGCGAGAATAGAGTGACATTGACTAGAAATGACTTTTCAAAGTAATTCTCTTTGATAGATGAAATTTCGTCAATTAGATTGCACAAAGAAATGATCTTTATTTCTTCAATGACTTTGAAAAAGATGATTAGTTTTTTGAATCAGACTCTGAATTGAAGTTCAAAGAATGATCAAACTCGTCATTTAATGCATTAATTCTGAAAGATTTATTCAAGCACTCTTTAAAAGTATGATCAGACTTATGACATAAAAAGCAGTTTTCAATTAGAAGTCATTTTCTTTGATGTTAGTCAAAACAGCATCACGTGATTTTGATTGATCAGTCATCTTCATTTCTATGATTCTACAAGTAACTTTGACTGATTCTTCAACGAAGATGATTTATTTAGTTGTTTGAGCTTTGATCATTGCTTCTTTATTCTTGATCTTTCAAATAACTCGTTGATCATTATTCAATTGAATGAGATAGAAATGAATTTCTTTCAGAGTACTGAGTTGAATCAATTGAGTTACTCAAGTGAATTGAAGTTGAGAGTTTATTTTATTCTTTAAATCAATGATCAGCTGTTTTTCTTGATAGTTTAGATAAAAGAATAGTCGTTGAAATTGAGTATAAAACTCGCTGAATTTCTTCTGTTCTTGAATCAAGTTGTAGTAGTTTCTACGAAAGTTGACTTCTTTATCTGAGTTATTGAACAACTGAGCTAACTTTTTCAAAAGCTCATCAATGATCTTGTATGAATTAAAACAATCACGTTCGCGTCTTGACTGAATGATCTCAGCTGCATCATTGAATAATCTGAAATGTATGTAGCTCAGCTTGACTCATTCACTTGAAAAGAGATTGATGTTAATTTCTAGCTTGTTCTGAACTTTTTCATATCAATTCTCTCAGATAAAATTCTTTTCATCAGTGAACAATGAAGAATTGAATATTTTCTAAGATCTAGAATGCTTAAAGTAAATTGATGATGATGAGATAATTTCTTTAGCTTGTAGTTTAGCTTTCAGCTCTTTGCATCGTTTCTTCAAAGCTTTCATAGTCATAGAAGATGTTATGATTTCAGCAAATGAGTCATTATCTTCAATAATGAAGAATGAAGCTTCGAAACACTCTTTGAAGAGACAAGATATGATGAAGAAGAAAGAAAAGATTGAATTGAATGAGTGTTTTAAAAGAAAGAAATCGAGCGAAGAGCGATGCTCAACAATAGAAGATGAAGTCATTTTTATTGTTTGATTTGAAAATTGATTGATTCTCTAGCAATTAATGAAGATTCTTTATTGCTGATTCTATTAATCAAGATGAATGATGTGTACTTAATGAGTTGTAAGTCATCTAGCAATTCAATCAGTTTTGCTGTTGATTCTATAAATCTTCTAGTGTTGTTCTGTCTTTCAATTGTGTCAATCATCAGATAAATGAATTTCTTTAAACTCAATCTGTCTGAACAAGTATATTAAATGAGTAATGAGTATCTGTATTGTATGATAAATGAGATTCTTAATGTAATGTTGAAATCATGTCTAGATCATTCAATCAAAAAGACTCGAAGCTGATATGTATGTATTGCTCTTTAGAGATAACTATAACAAGACATTAAGAATACAGAAGAGAAAGAGTGCAAACTCTTCTATAAATAATGACTTGAGATTGCGCTAGACTCGATACAGATGTGATGTAATATGTCAGATGTGTTTGTCTAAAAAAATGATGAAAGAAGTGAATGAAGAAAGTGCTAAACAACAAGAAGAAGTGCTGAGAATGACTTGAAGAATTCAATAAAGATGCGCTAGATTCTGTTATGAAAGTTGTATGATCAGAACTATGTATGAGTGAAGACATGACATTCTTTATCTAAGATTGAAATATTTATGTATCATCATGACTAAAATAGAAAGAAATCATGAATGAACTTGAAAGTGAGCTCGAAAGTGTTCTCGAGCGAGATCATAACAGTTTTCTCATTTTGAAAAAAAGAACGACGTTCTTGTTATGAAGAAACAGAGTAGTAAATGAAATAGATTGAATATCAATGCTGTAATCATGAAAAGAAAATGAAACTTCACTCAATATTTCTCTCATAATCTTGTACAATAATCTTGACATCATTCAAAGTTGACATATTCTTGATCAGCGATTGATGCAAAATTCGATTGTTCTCATACAATTCTGCAATAGTCTCATTGTATGTAATTGCGTTAACAATCTCGTTCTTAAGTTCATGCAGCAAGACGTAGCTCATGCATTGAAAACTCTCAACATTCTCATAAAGTTCATTGAATTTGCTTAAAGAAACGTATCAAAGCTCATTCTTGAAGTTTTGCTTGTTCTCACTGAAGCTCATCACAAGATATTTATCGTTCTTGATCTTCTTTTCAAATCAGATCTTGATCTTCTTTGATGAACTGTCAAACGTTGCAATTTTACGCTTAAATGCGCTGTCGTGAATGATGATCATAACTTCAATAGATGCGTCGATCGATGCAGAGCTGCTGACTGAAGAGAATTTTTGATCATCGAAAGTGTAAATTTCAGATCACATGAAAGAGATCGAGATCAAGTCTTGATAAATCAATTCAATTGTCAGCAGATTTAGTGAGAATAAAATTTTATTGATGTAAACTTGAATAGTTGAGTGCTTGATGAAAATCATAAGCTTCTTCTCAAGCTTTCAATTAAGTATCTGAAATCATTTCAGACATTTCTCATCATCTTCATGTAGTTCAATGTTTTTGTACACTACTATATAGTGTCACGTTTTGATTGTGTGAGCGAAAGTGACAACAAGACGATCGACGAGAACTCTATTGACTCGTAGATCATGTTTGACAAAATCGACGTTTCTAGACTGATTGCATCAAGTTGAGTATCTGAGTTCAAGTTGAGTACTTGACTCGTCAAGACTCAATTCAAGTCAGAATTTTTGACTTAAGTATTTGAATCAAGTCAGAAGATTCAACTCAAGTATTTGAGTTGAGTCAGAAGATTGAGATCAAGTATCGACTCAAAATTTTCGATTCAATTCATTAAGACATGAAGCAAAGTACTACTAATATTTATCTGAATGTCTGATAATGCAACAGAATAATGCAATTGATGAGAGAAAATTCATGCTTGTTCATTTACTACTGCTAATCTGAGATCACTATTATCTCATCATTCTTCTTCTTCTCGTACTTCTTCTCATACTCATTCTCGTTCTCAATCATATCTGCATCATCATTTCTCTTGCTAAATTTCATCTTCTTGTCATTATTGTCAATCTCAATGATATTATCAGATTCATCATTTGATGAATCTAGTGAATTAACTATCTTTTGATTAATCGCATTTTTTTCATTCGAAAATGCGTTCATGAATTTGTTGAATTCTTGTATGACATCTGAATCATTCGTCGTCTTCAATTCATTCAATTCTTCGTGATGTAAAATGCGTTGCTGAATTAATTCAATAGTAAATATTATGTATCTTGACATGTTTTTCTCAAGTTTATCTTGTTATGTAATAGTCAAATGCATACATTAGTCTTGTCTTTCACATCAAACATAGTACATACATCAATAGTAGAAGTAGTATTGAACGTTGTCTTCATGAATATCGCTTCGAGCTTCGCTCGCTTTACAGTCTTCTTCTTTCTCATCTTCTTCATCAAATTCATCTCAAAGCATTGAGCTATTATACAATCAGCTTTTGAAATACATATGCATTACTCAAATGCATTATCATGCAGACTCTTTTTCACTTGATTATCTGTGATCATATTTTGCATATTGCTCTTCATGTTCATCTGCTTCTCTTTCAAGACTTTCTGATATACGCTGATGATTCTCAGCTTTGTCAGTTTCTTGTGAAGAATGATTCAATTTGCATTCTGCTTGGTATAAAGAGTTTTTTGATCTTTATTTCATTCAATGACTCAATTTCTATTCGCAATGAATTGCAACTTAATAGATAGATTGAACATTCTGCGATCTTGATTAGTCTCAATGATAATGCATATAAATAATGCATAACAATCTTTTTATCTGATAGTGATGTTAAACAACGTTAGAGTTAAAATAAATGTGAAACGTAGATAAAGTTAAAGTTAGAATAAACATGAAGTGTAGATAAAGTTAGTGTTAGAATAGATGTGAAATGTAGATAAATTAGAGTTAAAGCTGAATTTTGAAATTCATTCATCATCTTAAAACTGCGATCATCACAATCATCATCTCAGTGATATGATAAACACATTCATCATAAAAGTGATATTATTAACACAGTTTGTTCAATCATCATCTCTTGTTGATATCATACTTCACTTTGCTCTCACTCTACTCAATTATCGCTATCTTCTACTCAATTATCGCAATTTTCTACTCAATTATCACAACTTTTCAAATCGTGATCAAATAATCTACATCATATTCATGATGTGTTGCAAGCAGACAAATAATGCATTTAGATAATGCATTTCTTGTTACACATTGCTAACAGACTTGATTTAGAACGAAAGTTGAGCGAAGACGCATTGCATGATGATTTGAAAAAGTCAACTCGTGATGATAAATATTCATTAAATCGAATTGAGAGAGAATTAAAACAAGATCATAAGATCATGTTTGAAAGCAAGATCTTGCTTGAAAACAAGATAAATAAAATTGAGAAGATAATGCAAACAGATAATGCATTAAGCAATCAACAGCTAATTTATTGTGACAGACAAAGAGAAAATGAAAGTCAGAAATCATCGCTCTTCGAGAAATTCGTCGTTATCAGAAAGCTGCAAATTTGTTAATATTTAAGATCTCATTCAAAAGACTAGTACAAGAAATTCTTCAGAATGAGATTGATACAAATCAACTTAGTTCGAAAATGAGTGATGAAAACTACAGAATTCAAGCTTTGACTTTGCTTGCTCTTCAGAAGATCACAAAAGCATTTCTATGTGAATTTCTTGTCAGTAAATGCATTACTCATTTGCATTATTCTTGATGTTTTACAACACTTACTGATATCATGCTTTACATATGCAGATAGCAATCTTCTTGCTATTCATGTCAAGTAAGTAATCATTCAGCAGAGAGATTTGATACTCATGAAGACTTTAATGCACAATCTTGAAATTCAGTTGAGTCATGAATAGAAATAGCATTCGTGATAACTTGATCAAATCAAGCTATCTAGCATAGCAATATACTCTATGAACTGCATTATCTCTTTGCATTATCTTGTAAGTGTGTTATCATACTACATACATTGACAATGCAAAAGCAACATAAAATAAAATGATATTGAACATCTAAACATTAATAGAACGTAAAACATTCTGCAAATCTGTCTTGAAAGAATCATCAGATTCATTAATCATATTATCTTCATCTTCTTCTCTGCGATAAATATTTCATGCTTCGATGATAGTCTTTTCAGAATTCAAGTTCATGATACAATTATAATACTTAAGAAGCATTATCTGTTCAACTGATTCTGAAGTCATTTGTGATTAATCTCATCAACAAACTCTTCTTGCAAGACTGAATGTTCATTCAATATTTACAAAGAATATTGAACATAAAAGAATATTCTTAGTCATTTGAGTCAATCTTGAATAGTTCGAGATGTTGTCTCTTTAATACTTTCATGTTGAAAACTTCTTGACAATAGCATCAGTGCAAAGATATTGATCATCTTCACTAACAGATACAGAGCAACGTTGAGTTCTTTGAAGAAGAGTTCATGTAATCATTACAACAAACTATAGCATTGTTAATAAATGATCAATTGCATTATCATATTACATTATTTGCTCAACATCACTAATCACTTGCGCTCTGACTTCTGCAGTTGTAGTTTTCTCTTCATAATGACAACAAAAATAGTTCTTGAACTCTTTTCTGTACTTGTCATAATAAAAATGAGAATCATTCTCATTTGCATTTTAATCTTGATACAAATTCAGCTTTTAAGTAGAATCTAAAATCATAATGAGATTGTATATCAGTTTATCTTTGCTCTTCATCTTGAAATAGTACTTTGCAAGCTTGTTAGAAGCTAGTTCGCAAGCTCGAAGAACAAGTGCTTGTGAAATACATGCATTATCGCGTACTATCATCTCAATAACATTGAGATGATTGAAAAGAACATCAAACATTCAAAATTCTAAATGTATGTCAACATTAATGATTCTAGACACAATTAGAGTTAGCTCGTAGAAAGAATTTAACATATTGTCAACAAGCAATACTAGTGATTATTCGTTCTTCTTTAATTGAATAGCTTGAATCTTTGCATCTGTCAAGAATTTCTCGACTCATATATTAATCATGTCACGCAGTTGATATGCACGTCGAAGCATCAAATAAATAGAGTTTCAGCGAATGCAAATGTCTTGTATCAATTTTCAAGATCTTGTGACTTGAAGCTTTCGTTAAGAAGAACTGTTGATGACAATAGTAAAAGTGCAAATCTGTTTCACTGATTAGTAAATGCATTATCTTTTTGCATTATCAACTTGATAAATATCTTCTTGACAACAGTGCAAAGATCATTGCTTGTGATTACATTCTCAACTTGATCATCGTCTAATGATACAGCGAGATTGTCATTCAAAGTCTCTGATTCAATAGCTCTGATAAACTCTTGAGTCATTAGATTGATGATATGAGTCATACAAGATATCAAGTTTTGTGCTCTATTTCATGAAATGTCACGTTGACTGAGCACTCTTTCAAGCTTCTTCTTTAAAGTGTCATTGTTGCTTGCATTATTAATAACAACATCAAAAAGCTTATTCTTAATGTTGTATGTATTCAAAATCTTGAACAGCTCTTGCATTAAATGATGATCAGTATGTTCAACTTGAAGAAATGTAAATTTAATGAAATGTTCACAATATTGAAATGTAGCATTCATTCAATATATCAAAACTTTCAGATAAGCGACTTTTTGAGAACTAGATCATGCATTCAACGCAATAAAAATCTGTCGTGACTCTTTTCAGTCTTGCTTTATCTTTGTTTGAATTTCATCATATTTCAAGAAAATCATGTTTGACAATTTAGTGCAATGCACAAGAGTAATCTCTGAACGAAGCATTTGTAGTAACTGTCAAAAATGCTTGTTTTCAATGATTTAAAAAGACAAATTCAGTGCAACGAAGATCTGACATAATATCTTTTCTCAATTCTGTTGATTGAATTGAGATGATAAGTTGATATGACTTTTCTTCTATAAATACATCAACTTTGCATTATCTATTTGCATTATCATATTGAACTTACATGATCGAAAGATATCTCAAGCTGTGAAAGAGAGTTAAGTCATTTTCATTTCTGACAAGCATTTGACTTAAGATGCTTGATCATATTGAACGTACTAAATTCATCAATAGTCATAGAATGATCTAGAATTTTAAGACAATTCTTGCATGAAATCTTAGAATATTCTTTCAACGTCAAGATCATTTGAATAAACTTGTTTCAAATGTCAAATTGTTTATTTACTTCAATCTTCTTAGCTCAAAGTGAATTATCTATCTTTCTTTGAGTCTTGTTGATGACACTTTCGTCAACAGACATCTGTAGTCATCATTGTTGAAATTGAGCATTGATATCAGCACTTCACTTAATATACTGATTATTCTCTCTTAATATTAGAAAAGAAGTATCATGATGAATTCTATTCATCACTTCTTGAAGAGTTTATTTCTTTTCAACGAAATTTTGATTGATGTTTCATGAATCTTGACTTGCAAATTCATTAGAATGAAGATTACTAAAAGTAAATGAATGAACGATCGAGAAATTAAATTCTTTCTCGATCAAAGATCTTGATAATTTATATGTTTTATCAGAATTAAACATCTTGCAATATATTTTATTGATAATGCAACAAGGTAATGCAAACAACGAGAAGAGAAATAAATTCATTTGTTTCACGTAAGTCTTTCAAATATAATGATGTAATAGATTCAAAAATAGTAAATCTTGATATTTGATGTCATTTTCGATTTCTTTATGAGTCGAGTTGAAAACTCAAATCTGATATTGATCTGAGATTGATATCAGATCAAGTCAGAATGTTGAAATTGAGTATTCAAGTTGAGTTAAAAGATTGTCAGAAGATTGATATTGAAACTCAACTTGATGATCAATCTAGACGTTTCACTCTTTGAACTCTGATATTTTCATATTCAGAATTTTTCACACTCAATAGTCGAAGAGAATTGTTCTCGCTGATGATAAATATTTCGATTCGATTTTGTTGAAATCATAATTCATGTATATGTTGTACAAAGAATATGATGCAAAAAGATTTATTTTGACGTTATTTATTGAGACGCTAATCGATTTTGATTGAAAAGCACTTGTGTTATAAATTTGATAAATAGAACGATGAGTAATCATTATGCTGATGAGCAAATTCAAGATCATTACATTCTCATCTTTAAACAACGCGCTCTTCTTGATCTTAGCTGAGATTTCTACATTTTTGTTGTTCTTTGAGATCTTTACATTCTCGTCATTTACAGTCATATTGATAGTGATCTTGAAGTTGATCATGTTCAATAACTTGTCATCATCAATCTCTTTGAAAGCAGTCTTGATGAGATTGCTTCTGATTGTTTTACGAGTTGCAGAACTAGACGTCATTTTGTTCTGACGTGAAACTTCAATTCAATTTGCAATGATATTGTTTCAAAGATATGATATGATCAAAATAAATATGCATTGATGAGAAAAGTGTATGTGAATATGATTGATGTCGATGATTTGTAAAATGTAAATGAGATGAACATGAAAGAAAATTGATTATCGTTGTGAATATTCAAGCTAGTGATAAGTGAATATTTGTGAAAAAGTGAATATTTGAAAAGTAATAGTTCTTTCTTAGTGTAAAAATGTTAGAAAGCATCATTCAAAGATTTAAGATAGATGAGCTCTTTCTCGAGTGCAAATTCGATCTTGAGAAGAATGTCTCGTTTCATATTGCTCAATCAGTTTCACTGCGTTTTTCAAATCATCGACAAAGTATCACACGTTGTGCTCATTGTCATATTCTCTTCATTTGACCAGATATTGACGTTGATCTCAAGATGTGCAATGATGAATGAATCACTCTATCTTGTACTTGAGTGTCTCTTGATTATCTTTCTTTCATACAAGAGATGATTTGTCATTTCAAACTTTATTGTAGAAATTCTGATCTTCGAAAGTCGATTTTAGCTGAGCTATGCTGATGATTGAATGTATCTTCATGATTGAAGATAACGTCAATCTGCAGACTAAATCATTGAGTATTATTTCTAATATCTTGAATGATTTCACTCTTTGTAATGTCAGCTTTTGATTCTCGACGTCAGAAATCTCATATTTGTGATGTAAACGTAAATAAACGTCATCATTGAACTTTATTTTAATGAGTTTATGAGATTTATCATATCTGATTTTCATGACGACATTTGCGAAGATCATGATGCTATCAGCTTCGTCTCTTTTCATTTGACGTAGTCACGTGTAGTTCTTGAATGATAAGTCGAGTGTATGCAATAGATATTCGCAGTTTGAGAAGTGAACTGAATTATTGAGTTTAGCTAAAGAAACATTTGTCGCTTAAAGCGAGATAAAGTCGAAATTTTAGCTGAGCTCATCTGAATGTGATCAGATTTTATGAATAAAATCTGCAATCATTTCATATGTCGTTGAACTGAATCTGCGTTTGTTCATATGTCATTGAACTGAATCGCGCTTTCGTCGCTTTCATCGCTTTCGTTTCTTTCGTTGCATTCAGTCTACTACTCGTCTATCTACTCGCTCATCTACTCGCTCATTTACTCGCTCATCTACTCTTTATTCTACTCGTCTAGCTACTCGCTCATCTACTCGCTCATCTACTCGCTCATTTACTCTTCACTCTACTCGCTCATCTACTCTTCACTCTACTCGCTCATCTACTCTTCATTCTACTTGTCTAGCTACTCGCTCATCTACTCGTTATTCTACTCGCTCATCTACTCTTCACTCTACTCGTCTATTTACTCGCTCATCTACTCGTCATTCTACTCGCTCATCTACTCTTCACTCTACTCGTCTATCTACTTGCTCATCTACTCGTCATTCTACTTTCTATCGAACTCTCTATCAAATGCTTTATCAAACGCTCTATCAAATGCGTCAATCAAGCGCACAAAACACGTCAAACAGTGCTTCAAACAATGCTTCAAAAGACGCGTTGATCAAGTGCATAACATGAGTCAAACAGTGCTTCAAACAATGCTTTCTACTGAGCTTTTCACTGATCTTTCTACTGATCTTTCGATCGAGTCATCTAGTGAGCTTTCTACTGATCTTTCAATCGATCTTTCTATCAATCTTTCTATCGATCTTTCTATCAATCTTTCTATCGACTTTTCTATCAATCTTTCTATCAATCTTTCTATCAATCTTTCTATTGATCTTTCTACTGAGCTATCTATTGAGCTATCGACTGAGTTTTTTATCAAACACTCTATCAAACATTCTACATGCTTCAAAATACGCGTTGATCGAGCGCATAACACGAATCAAACAATGCTTTCTACATGACTTTCTACATGACTTTCTATCAAGCACTCTTCATGACTCTTTATCAAGCACTCTTCATGTTTCTTTATCAAGCACTTTCGCTGATCTTTCTACTGATCTTTCAATCAAGTCATCTAGTGAGCTTTCTACTGATCTTTCGATCAATCTTTCTACTAGTAAGCTTTCTACTGATCTTTTGATCAAGTCATTTACTGATCTTTTTACTACATGATTCTTTACATGACTCTTTACATGACTTTCTTCATGACTTTCTACATGACTTTTCATCAAGCTTCGAATTGCTTTGCAATCAAGAATCAAATTTGTTTTCTATCAAGCTTCAAACACAACTTTATCAATCATTCTACATGACTTTTTATCTTTCTAGTTTACTCATTAACTTTCTCATTAACTTCTTCATTAACTTCTTCATTAACTTTCTCATTAACTTTCTCATTAACTTTCTCATTGACTTTCTTGATGCATATTGTAATTGTAATTGTAATTCATACACTCTTGTGACATTGATTTAGACTTAACTCATGAGAAACTCTATGCTATTTATATCGAGTGAACAAAACTCTCTAAGAAAGAAAATCACTCATCATTTACATGATTACTTCACGCAGTTGAAACAGTAAGATTGACACTGTGTTATCAAGTAATGAATTTATAGCTTTTATTCAGCGCATGATGCTCAAGTAAAATCTTAATGAGTGTCTGTGTTGTTCATTTATGACGCATCGTCTTTGCTTTGCTTTTCATTGATGATATTTTATACAACAATGTCTTGATTCAATTCTTGATTCAAAGATGAAAGATGTTTTCTTTGCATTCATGATGCTCATGATTGTAGCATACGTAGAGCTGCGTTCTCTTACTCAATGATTGTCATTCATTGCACAAAGAAATATGTGATGAAAGAGAGATGCACATGATGAGAAGATAAAGTATGATTGTATTGAGTAATTCTTTTCTTCTTTTGATTTGACTTATGTCATGTAAACGTTGAATGAATTGTTAGTATAAATGTGCAATTGCAATCGTTCAATGTTTGACTCTGATCAATGAAAGAGAATGCATTCTGATCATTTTCTTGAGCTCTCAATTTTTCACATAGATAGATGTATGACTTGATGTCAAGTAAAGAAGATGAGTTCAAGCTCTCTCAGTATATCAGCATAATCAACGAGTTACTACTTCTTTAAGCACTGTAGTCATGATTCTCAGACTGAGAACAACTATTCTATCTGATATCTTTTCATCAATTACTTGATGACACTGTTGACGTGATGAAGACGTTTCAATATATCGACACAGTCAATGAGTTGCAAATTCTTCAATCACTTGTAGTCACAACTCTCATACTGAGATCAACTATTTCACTAAATATCTTTTCATCTTTTACTGACATTGACATGTCATTAATCTTCTTCATAGATTAATTGTGACTGTTAGAAGAAATGTTGTCGCGTGAATGAAAACTTTGCATGATGACTTTTCTGATCACGCAATGTTCTAACATCATTCAAACTGCATTGAATTGAGATCTCTTGACTCTTCTGACTTCTATTCAAACACAGAATAGAACCAAAAGATTTGTAATCAACATCATGTACAGATGAATTTTGTTATCGATCATTCTTAATGCATATATTAAATAGCTATTATTTAGATAGTTAAATCAATCATTAATTATTCAATGTTGCAACTACATATCAATGCTACAAATGTCAAAATAATCATGTTTATTGAATCAAATGATAAAGATGTATACTGCGCTCATGAAAATGCTAGAAATGCTAGAAATGTTGAGAATATTGATGCTTTTATGAATATGTTTCAGCTAAAAGTGACGCAAATCTGAAACATGAGATTAAACAAATATTCAAGATATTGATCGCTAAAAGCGCTAAAATCTGTCTTTGTCATTCTTTACAAATTGCGAATGAATCAACTGTGTCTTTAACTGTTTAATTGTAAAGAACTTTATTGAGCATGACTCTTGTTGATTGATTTTTGAAATTGTTTGTTGTATCTTGTAGATAAAATAGTATGATGATTTAATCTTCATCTGAATTTGTAATGATGAAAAATTAAATGATGATTTCAATTATCTGATTCATTCACTTGAACATTTTATTTGTTTGTGAATGATATGAGATAAACATAAGCAACGTGATGCTTAATCTTTCAAACATGAATCTTCAAAATGACGACATGAATTTGAAGTTTTTATCGCTGATGATGATGCAAGAAATGTTTCACTCGTAAGTCATTAAAATTGAGATAAGATAAAGAACTTAATTCTTGACAGTGTTCATCATTTTTTCAGACAACAACAAAATTCTCTTCAAGAATTTACATGTTATCATAAGTAATGAGTTCAAATCGTTCTTAGTTACAAAGAGCATCATGATAAAATTCATGATGATGATGTGATGTGATATGAGTGAGTTGATTATGAGTTGTAAAGACTCGTAGAATCTATGATGCTTTGTCTGATTGAGATTACATTCAAAGCAATGATCGATATAAGTTTTCAGTCGTTTACTCAGATGCTTAATGTACAGCGAGCGCGAAATGCAATCATATGATCAATGAAAACTCACATGATGATGATTGTCATATATCATTTGAAAAATCTTCTTTTTCATAGCGATCAAAATGCATAATCTCTCTCTTCTGTCATTCAAATCAATGTAGTATAGTAGCTCGTTTCTGTGCTTGAACTTGATATTAACAAGTTGCTCATCTCATTCTTCAACATTCTTAATCATTTTAAGTATATCATTTCAATGATCATCAATCTTGTATTCATTCTTCAGACGTGTCTTGAATTCATTCTTCATTTTCATCAATGTTACATGAAACACAAGTTGAAATTCAATATTCATGAAACTCAGAATCTTTACTGAATTTTCGTAAAGTAAGTCAAGAATTTTCATCTCATTCAGAGTGTCAAGTACGACGTTGATTTTCAAACAAAATAAAGCATCTGAAACAACATTCACTTTCTTGACTTAATGATGTATGACAATATTGAAATTCGAAAGATATTGAGAAACATGCATCAATTTAAGTTTGTTAATACTTGAAGTGAAAAGACTTGTTTATCTTGATATTGATATAGCTGTCAAATGATTGATATAAATAATGATCGAAGAAACGTCTGTGAAATCAATCAAATGATGAACTCTTTTGATGATTCAGATGATGTTTGCAACTTCTAGCTTCATTGATCAGTAATTAGCTTCTGTGATATTCAACATTCTGCTGAGAAACAGAACGAGCTTGATGAAGATATGAGAAATGAATTTAATGTTGTCAGCGATGAAGTCTTTGACGTGATATATCATGAAAGCGAAATCTCAAGTCTTGAATGTGTCAAGATCAATATAAAGCTGATGTTTTGAATTGAAATGAGCGAGAAAAGTTGATACACTAAAGACGTTTTTGAGATTAATAAAAGTTTCAAGCTTTCTATTCATTGATTCATAGAACTGTTTGTCTGTTATACATCTTCAAGTAACTTTGCTATCTTTGATGTTTGACACTTCTTTGAATAGAGTCGTTTTTCTTTTCTGCAAGAATCATGCTCGTTGAGCATATCATGATATTGAGAAATGAAGTTATTTGATGAGATCTAAAAACGTTTTTAAATTTCGTAGATTGTCTGAAAATTGAAGAGAAATAATGACTATTATTTTGTTCTTGAAAGTGAACATTTTCAAACTATCAACTGTTACGAATGTGTGAGAGTTAATTAAAGCTAGTTAATGATCTAGTCGAGATCTGATCTAGATCTGATCAAGACTTGACTCAGATATGACTCAGCATCTTTTCTCTTTTCTAGCATTTTTTAATCAACTTCTATTGTCTTCTAGATAAACACACTTCTTTGTGTTACAAGTGATTAACAGATTTCTATGATAAACACATTTCTTTGTGTCACAAACATCTTTCAAATCAACATCTTTCTTGTGTTTTAACACATTTTCTTTGAGACTAGCGTCGATCTGAGTAAACTACTATATAGAGCGTGTTCTTCTTGTCTTTTGTATCTTCTTTCTTCTGTATTCTTAAAGTCTTAGTTATAGCTATCTCTATCGATTAAACATTCTAGTCACGCATGCACTCTGATTAGTTTCTAGACATGATCTCAACATTACTTTAAGAATTCATTAATCACATGATACTGATTTCTATACTCATTCAAATTCACTAAACTGACAATGAAATGAGTATAAAGAAATTTATGTATCTGATGATCAATAACATTGAAAGACAGAACAACATCAAGAAATCAATAGAATCAACGAGAACATATGATCATGTGATTGCTAAAGAATCTATCGCTCAGTCAGTAGCATCAGTTCAAATCGATTAATAGAATCAATGATAAAGAATCTTTGTTGATTGCTTGAGAATCATCAAAAAAATCTTCTCAAATCAGCAACACTCTTCTTTGAAGACTAAACACTTTAACAAACAATCTCACTATCTACTATTGAGCATCATCATTCGCTTGATCATTAAAATCTTCATCATGATTCAATCATCTGTGAATACTTAATTTGATCTTTTCAAGAGTAATCAAAGTCTCGATTCAATCATCTACTTTAAGTTATCTTCTTGTTTATTGAAATTTCTTAGAACTAACT
>JAABUU010003713.1_pt1 | contig 19034 bp, 24 predicted proteins | sample 5559301 | NCBI WGS metagenome assembly JAABUU01 (sample SAMN10711884, study PRJNA513360) | rock metagenome | isolation source: Antarctica rocks | place: Antarctica: Victoria Land, Richard Nunatak white | reverse complement strand
AAGTTGCTGCTTGAGAGCATACTTTGTGTGCTTTACGAGGTTTAGCAAATCAGCAAATCATGTTGGGGACATGTTTTTTTGTGTGAAAAGTGCTGTTTTGGCCTGGCCCAGATTTGCCTGAGTTTTCCCCCCCCTTTTTTTGTGACTCCACTAAATTTTAGGTGAACATCATGGATGAGAGATGTGCCCTTGTAACAAAATTTCATGCTTTGGGAATTTTATTTCTGTCTGCCCCTCTAGCTAGGGGTGAAACACAATCAGAAAATTATCAAGAAATTGGAAAACGAAATATGCAACAAATAGGAGTCTAACTCAGCATGTAATCGGACATCAAATACCACTGTGGTGATCAATGCAACATGTCGACATGGAAGTCGTCATACACCAACTAAGGGTAAGGGAGAAGCCTGCAATGTTGCGCAATTTGCGCTAAAGTTCTAAAATTACTAATAAGGCTACTTCGCAGCAATCGTCTTCTTCTCTTGCTATCCTTAGATTCACCCTCCTGACCAATGTTGTTGCTATGAAAGCTGAAGGTCGCGCACCAGTGCGTTCGCTTTGCGATTGTAAAAAAAACATTGCCCGCAGCAACGGCGGCACGAAGTGCTTGCTTGACACGTACTAAATGAAGGTCAACAGTCTGCCTGCTACGTCATTCTTGACGTCCGACAAGCATTGTACCTTCGTCAGCCATCCAGATTTTCAATGCCGCATTGACGCATCGTTGCAGCCAAGAAAGCAACGGGCAGCCCACCACACTGCTCCGCTGACCTGTCGGTCGGTGCTTTCAAGTCGGACCCAGACTGTATCGTCCATGCAGCTAAACGAAGTAGGCTGTTCACTGCTTACCCAAGCATTGCTTGCAGCGTCTCCTGGCTTGCTTCCAAGACTGATTTCATATTGCAGGTCAGCAACAAGGCTCTGCTGGCGATGCTTTCCCATAAAACGCAGGACGCCCAGCAAGTTGAAGAAGAGTTGCAAGACATCATGCATGCACTAGCAGCCAACGGAGAGCAGCAGGGCACGCAGTATGTGTCTGTCTTGCAAGTAAGTGCAGCTGCGAAAGCCAAAGCGCCTTTGGTGCTTGCTGTCACAAGTGTGGAAACCATGGTTGCAGGGCTTGCTGAATCACACTGTACTTGATGAGATTGAGGAGCTTGAGGGCATGTACAAGCAAGCCTTTGACAGGATCATTAACCAGGTATGCAATGCAGCAGTCACTTGTCATTGACAGTCACAACATGCTACACGGCGCATTAGACATACCTGATGGAAAGCACATCTTGGCAGCGTCGACCATTATGGTCAGCAGCATGCGTCGGTCAGCAATTGCACTTGCTTCTTCTAGCAGTCACAGGCCGGCTTGACACAGATGCCTGAGACTATCTTCATTCTTCCTGCTTCCAGCATCTTGCTTGTAGCAGGATGTTTTGCTGAACCAGGCATGGTGACACTGGTCGCCTGTTGCACAGGTAGCAGGCTCAGACTGGAAACTCTCAGTCAAGGGTCAGTCAGCAGAAGCAAACCAAGAACCTCAGTTTGCCACCTGGGATGATGTCTTCAGCAAAAAGCAAAGTGCAACTGGCAGCAATTCCACTAACAATGCATCAACAAGGCAATTGTCAACAGTACAAATGACCTCTGGTCTCAACAGGGTCATCGATGATACATTTTATAGGTACATGTCAACAGCTGGCATGTGTGGAAGTGTGTTGCACGAAAGTTGATGGTTAAGGGCACACGCGATGGTTAAGGGCACACGCACACAGTGCAGAAGGCCAGTGCACATGTCAAGCTGCATCGCATGACTGTGCATTTGCTGCTGCTTGACATAGTATCTCGCTTGACAGGAGCCAAACTTCTCAAAAGCTTTGTTATCGCCATTGCATAACAGCTTCGCCCACACCAGCATGGTGGTTCAAGTTCTTTTTGGCCATCTGTGGCATTGTCTATTGTCCTCTTCATTCTTCTGCGCCCATGTGGGATGTTGATCCATCTACAGACTACCTGAGAGCACTAATAGGAGCTTGCACGTAAGGCCATGACCTCCTTGCAGGGTGCTGGGGGTAGCGACAGATGCTGATCAGGCCCATATCAAGTCTGCTTACAGAAAAGCTGCCTTGAAACTTCACCCAGACGTCAGCAATGCGCCTGATGCAACTCAGCAGTTTGCACAACTCAGCTCAGCATATGGTGAGCCCAGGTTGTTCTTGTGCATTGTGTCAGTATGCCACTGCCCTGTGCCACTCAGTGTTCCATGTGTGCGGAAGCTAAAGAGGCAGCGGCACAGCTTCAAAGCGTTGAACATTTGCCTTGAGGTTTAGCCAGTCATACCTGCCTTGCGCAAGCGTCTTGCATACAGCCCTGTGCATCTGCACATTGCAGTTCTCATCAATATCAAGACCAGACAACTCTGGGAGCTAGCATGCAAGACGCAAACTACAAAATGTGGCATCTGACACTCCAATCTGGTATTCTCTCAAGCAGGAATGCTGTCTGGAGAGCAATGTCTTGAAATGTGTCCCACACATGCTCCTTTAGACGCCTTACAGGCATGCAAGCGCTGCTTCTCAGGCACATGGCGGTAGTATATGATCCACTTTCACAAGCCAATAACATGTCATGTCAATGTGTGATACACATTCTCATTGCCTGACTACAGACATACTATCTGATCCAATATCCCGCCAGCTATACAATCAGTTCGGGCCAGATGGCATGAAGCAGCATCAAGGAGCCCATGCAGGGCAGGGCAATGCCCGGGATGCCTGGGACGAGTTCAAGCCCTTTACAAAAGAGAATAAGCGCACCAAAGCTAGAGCAGCCTCACAAGCCAGCATGTCTGTTGATGGTGACCTTGACGCTACAAGCAATGATGAAGGGTGAGCCCTTCTCCAGCATAAGTTGTGAGAGGCAAAAAGCTTGCTTTGGCAGGTACTCACATCTGCATGCCATTGTAGACATTGTCGGTCTTGGCCTGTGATACTTGTCAGCAGCATGAATCAGTGCCATTTCAGCTGGGATGAGCAACAGGCAGGCTCAGTCAGTTTCGAGAAAGCTTGTGTATCTTAGATCAGATCCTGATTGGGCCAAAATGTGCAGAGTCATGTTTTTGGCGCCAAAAGTGGCACTTGCTGCTTGCTTTTGACAGTGTCAATCATCAATGGTACCGTCACAGTACACTAGATAGCAACACTGCACTGAGAGCTGCATGGTATCATTTTTGTATGACTGCATGCTAAGTACCATCAAGCAGTTGGTGTCTGCACTATTGGCATGACCATACTGACTCATCACAGTTGTTATGTTAGTGACATGTGACTTATCATAGTTGTTATATTGGTGATATGTGACTTAGTAGGATTAAACATAGTGTTAGGCAATAAGGCAGCCACTGTAGTATGCAAAGACAAATGGAAGGTCTTTCAGGATGGCGGTCATGGGTGATGTGGTGGAGTACCCGTTGAGTGAGGTGACCAGGCAGCAGCTGCAGGATGGCAGAACACATGGGGTGGGTCTGCTGGTGGGGCGCAACAAGGACAGGGGGAATGCAAAGAAGCTGCCTGCAGAAGCCCTAGGGCTATGTGAGGTGGAGCCCCTACGGCAAGAAGAGCCGGGCTCTGATAGGTGAGTCCATCACACCTGTTGCAGGCCAGCATGGCTTGGTTCAACCTGGTGATGCATAGTCTGGCCTACATTGTTTATCAGTTGGTGCTAAACATGTAGCCAAACGGTGTTGCAACCCACTGTAAGCTGCCTCGTGACACTGTATTGCCCTGTGCATGCACATTATAATGGATGTGAGAAGCAGGGGTGTGACGACAGTTGCAATGTATACAGGTGGATACCTGACGAGCTGGGAGTATCATCTTTTGCTCAGCTGGATGATCTGAAGAACATACCTGTGACCTCTTTTGATGCACGCTTTGACATCTGGCATGTGGAGGCCCCTTTGTCTCATGGCTGTGGTGGGCCTGAGCTGCCTGAAGAAGTCATACTGTGAGCCTGCTTTCTCTTTCTTTGCCACTTACTACCTTCCAGTCTGGGGTGTGGAGCCAGTTGTGACTCATAAGATATCCTGGCTTGAACGCACAGGTGTATACCGTGAGCTGATAGTCACCTCTTTGCTTGGTCAGCTAGCTGAGTGTATGAACCCAGATACATGTAGAAATGACAATGGCATACTCTTTTGACAAGATAGATCAGCATCTCACATTGCTGGTGCATGCAAACAATTGGAGTTGTAAACCACATTTTGTCAGCTGTAGACACACTACAAGATCCTGATCCACAGCTGCTCCCATGTCACCATGGCATGGCATGATCAGTGGCTTATGCGGCATACAGCACAGTGATGCTCAATGTGTGGTTGGATCCAGAAACTCGTTCCTGATGATGCAGTGACGAGTAACTGTGGTCAAGATTCAAAATGCTCCACACGTGGGCCTACTTATAATCAGATGCAAATTTGCAATACAACAAGTAATTCAATAGCACACTAAATGGAAAGCTACAATGTATACCTGTCCTGAAGTCATAAGCAGTGGGCTCAAGCCTCAGTAACAGTGTTCAAGAGAGGCAATTTATAGAGATTGAATTGCGCCATAATGTGGAGATACACACCTCCAGGCAATGCATGTTTACATTGTGGGTGTTGACACATGGTATTGTGATCCACAGCATGACTAAGTCTTTCAGAGATGAATGCATGTCTCTAAGCATGAGAACAAGTAGATGGTCACACAGAGATTAGTCATGAGCGCTTGAGGTCTGCTTAGGATGCTTTTCAGCAAAATTGCTCCAATAGCCAAGAAACTGTGTTGCTGCTAGAAGTACGCAAATGACCTGTTGATACAGTGAAGAAAGGCTGGTGAAACAAATCACAATAATATTTGGTGTGCCGGAGTCCCTCATAATGCTTCACTTGTCTGACTTGCCTGATATATCCTTGCTACCATCACCCATAACCTCGCCAAGCTTTTTGGCAATGGCAGCGTTTGGGAAGATGCCATCAGTGTTCTGCAAGCACAACACTGTCACAAAGGGGTACCACCAAGCTGTACTTGACTCTGCACAGAGTGACAATTTGAAGACAAAAAACAGCTGACTTTCAACTTCAGACCTGGCCCTCATGAAATCCAGCTGACCGAGAAGCCTTCCTACCCCCACTTTCACGATGATCGGCACCACGTTCTGCTGCACCGTGACTCTCCTCGCTGAGGCTGTCATTTTTCTGCGATGACGATGCTTCCACACCAGGGTGCTGCAACAGTCAGCAAGCAATCAACACCACAATGCACCGTTCACTCATGCTCGCTGCTGACGTCGTGCCCACTGCATGCTGATTAATGATGCGAGCACCTGCATCCTGTTGCCCAGCAAGTACGTAGCCGCTCCAGCAAGCCCTCCAGCGACGCAGATGTACAGTGGCACTCGCTTTGCTTGGTACCATCGCTGTCCTGCTGGGACCACACTGGCTCTGCTGCTGATGCCAGGCATGGTGAGGTCAATCGATCACTCACAGTGTGTCTGATGTGTGTGAGATGTTGTGTGATGACAGTGCCTTTACAGCCTAGACTCAGTCTACGTACGGCGTGCAACGTAAAGCTCACGTGCAGAACCGTCGAGCGGGAACCCGTGGTCCAAAGTTGCCCACAGAAGTTTGGGCATTCGCAACGTGAGGTCGGCGACAAGAGGCTAAGGTATGTTACGCGTTACAGTACCACAAAGTTGGCGTTGCCCCTGCTCTTGGCCGCTTGCACCTCAGGCAAGCCTTTTCCATAAACTCGCTGACTGTCATGCGGGAGGATGGCCACTGGATGATTCTACTGACGCAAGCTTGCAGCAAGTGACTGATTTGTCTGCTGCAAAGCAACACTGTCATTTCAAGCATACCCTACGTTGCAAGTACCGCACTTCATAGCTACAGGGCTTCTCTCGTGTAGTGGGCTAGCTGTCAATGCTAGCTGGGACGCTAGCCGTCAGGCCTTATATCTGCAGATTTGGACAGCAGATACCGCGACAGCAGGCATGCTCCAGCCCCGCCTGTAAGCAGAAGATCACCATTTCTGGCTGCATTTAGCTGGACGTTTCATTGAGAAGTAACATTACCATAAGCCGTCTTGGCGGGGCAATGGGGTGCTTTTGTGTGACATGCATTTACCAAACACATTATGTTGTCATTTCTGTTGAAAATGGCGTTAAGTGAGAGTAAAGTGCTGTGCGTGCCAGGACGCCTGCACTGTACACCTGGGTCACAAAATATGAGCCTGGCCTTCACGGTGCATTTGCCTGGCACCAAACTTGCTTGTACCTCTTTGTTCATGGAAATGCAATCTTACTCAAGGCTGCTTCTTGAGATTCTGTGAAAGCGGGGGAATTTCTTGTCCAGGTAGTGCTTCTGGTTTATTCTATATAGTATTGGGCTGTTCCTGCGCAGGAAGCATGCTTCTGCGATTTGAAGCTTCAGCGCTTCTGACCATCGAATTTGTCAGCTCAGCCAACAGCCACAGCCTCAAGTTATGCGACAGATGTTTGTATAATAGCTGTTCACGCCTTCGTCTTCAATTGCACAGAAGAAAGAAGAAGAAGGTTACAAGCTTTAGCCAGCCAAATAGTCTGCAGATCAGCTGATAGCTCGTGGCAGAGCCTCAGCAACCTTGCCTAGCGTCATTCATTTGTGTCAAACTGAATGTCAGTGAACCTCCAGACAGTCATGATTCGTCGGCACCACAAGCCTAGGCAAAGGCTGGAGCAAATGCAATACGCCTCATCCAAAGGTCACATCTGATCATGAAAAGCAGACCAAGCATCAAATCTTGTATCGGCATCCTGTGACAGCAAAATGTGAGGGGATCAAACTGAAAAGGTGCCTGTGAGCCCAGAAGCTGAGGCAGTGGGGCTGGTACAGTCCTGAAACTCAATTTCAGACCCCACGGTCCCCATGGTAAAAGGCAAGGCAGGTCCAAAATCAAGCTCCTTGCTGACTGGAACACCAGCCTGTCACAAAACCACAGCAGGGTTCATTGCCACACTGGCATGCTCAGGCCTCGTGAGGGCCGACTGTAGGAGCTGGCCGTCTGATCTTGTTAGCCCCTCCCCAGTGACTGCGTCTGGTTTAGGTTCTGCCAAGGGGTACGTCGTGGGGTACTCAAGGTCGTGCCGTGTTAACAAAGAAGTTGCACGGAAGCAGTTGTTACTCATAAGGGGCTTGAAATTTGTGTATCGAGACACGGCTTTTAGTTTGTTTCTCGAACGATTGCTTTGAGATCAAGCCGCATTCTCCCACTCGGATTCGCACCTCTTGCCGTTCTATCAGTATGGCCGCTCTCATTGAGTCAACAACACTTCCTGTCACAGCACTGTATGCTGGGCTCTTGTCCATCCTCTTCGCTTACTTGGCTCTGCGCGTGGGTTTGACCCGTGCGAGCAATGGCGTCATGCACGGTGACGGAGGAAAGCAGGACATGGTTCGCAAGGCCAGGGTAAGTGTCCTGTTAGCTGACACAGTCTCGATGCACGATCTAGGTCATTAAACCGGTGCGGTTTACGAAGGTTGTTTGCGTCTGTCCAGGCTCAGGGCAACTTGGCGGAGTATCTGCCAGTCTTCTTGATCTTGCTCGCTTTGCTGGAGCTCAACAAGGGTCTGAGCTCCTACTTTCTGCACCTCCTAGGGATTGTTTTTACAGTGGCCAGGATCTCACACGCTGCTCAGCTGTCCTTCCCTGACTCGTTTCCCAAGCAGTGCCGCGAATTTGGATTTCTGGCAACAGCGGGCATCTTGTCTATTCTCGGGCTGTTCAATTTGATCAGCTATACTACAACCCCCAAGCACTAATTGTTAATTTTAATAAGGCTGCTTGACCTTGCCAGCAATGAGCTGCATGCTGTTCCTGCAGCACGTCAGCAACAATGCACAGACAACTATACAAGTAAATGATTTTCGTGTGAAAATATTTTCCTGGCAACTTGCTAGTTCTGTGATACTTTGTCTGCCTTGTGCAACGTTGTTATTACCTTTATCAGAGTTTACAATGCCATTCAGCAAAGAAGCAACAGTACTTGCTGTAACTGTAGCCAGTAAATACAGGCTGTAAGCATCTGACCTGCTTTGGTGCGTGACTTTGCACCTTCCAAAACATGGGTGTACATGAGGCAGCTTGCTCCCAGTACATTCATGCCAGTAACAAAGACGTTGACAACCTAATAATGCAGCTCAGATTAGCATATTGTAGGAGCGCAGTGCATAAAGCTACGGATCAATTGTTGTTGCACTTGCCTCTTCAGGCTTCTGCTGGTTTGGCTGCTCTTTGCCAGCAAAATATAAACCTGTGGCAGTGGCAATTGGTCCTAATAGCTGTCCTGCATGGCCAAACAGTAGTATCAGTGTTGATTGCTTCAACAATCAGCGACATGACTTGACCCTATTGCTGCAAAGCGTGAGTCATGACAATGCCCCACTCTGCAGGGGTGACACCCACCATAAACTGCACTGCTCCTTACCAGAAGAACACAATTGCAAGACATCCAACTATCTGAACAGAGTCAGCGTGATCGCAGCGCACAGGATCTTACCACATAGGTTTGGTGCAGAGACCACAGCTAAGGCTGTGAGATAGGGGTTTGGTGTATGTCTCAAATAGTAGCCCTACAAGACAGAGCTTAATATAGTCATGCTGTCAGCTGCTCACATGCCTCAACGCGGCTCAACACGGTCAATGCATCATGATCACATGACATACCACCGTGAGCTGCAGGGGCATGGTCCCAAGGGCACCCACAGCAGCCCCAAGGGCAAATCTGGCTGGTGGCACACCAGTAAATCCACAGACAAGGCACAAAGGTCCCCTGAAGCCTAGGGAAAACCTCTGTATTGCCCCTGCAAGATACCATATCCAGCAGGACTTGCACCAACAGTACACAAAGCGTCCAGTAGGGCGAAATAACGGGTCACATAACCAGTTTTTCATTATATAAGACCACGGCTTTGGCTATGAAAGCAAGCTTTGTATATACACGCAGTCTCCCCTTCACAGTCATGACTGGATTTGCAGGATGCTTTTCAAGCATGCTCTGTATGTCCTTGTCTCAGAAAAGGACAGCAGATGATTTTGCAGATATCAAATGGGTGTAGGTGCGTACACACCTATTGTTCTGCTGCGTTTGTTGATGACGTTGATTGCTCTGTCAAAGCTATTGGAGTTGCTGCAAGGACAGACAGTGTTGATGACAAGAAACGTAAAAAGAGCAGCATAAAGTAATTCCGCCGGGATGATATGCAAGGGTATACCCTTCACCAGGATCATACCTGAATAACGAGTTCTTCAGGCTCTTGAAGAATCCTTTTTGCAGTGCAACTCCCATGAAGAATGTCACCTGCACAAGCAAAAGTTGTTCAAGATGTGAACTGAGCTTTAGACAGCGCTGTGACCTGTTGAGCATGCCCATCCCTCAAGATTACAGGTTGACACTGCCTCAAACAGACAAATGATCACAGCCAGGTTAGGTGATGCCTTACGGGCCCCTACACCAGCCATAGACCAGCCAATGATGCTAACACAGAATAGGGAGTGTGGCAAATTGCGTGACAGTCCGCATGATGCTTATGGTAACGCATTTTGGCATGTGTCCTAAGCAGTAGCTTACCATGTCACTCACAACCACGCCAAAGTAGACAATGCTCAGTACATAAGCAATGCCTTGCCAGCCACCATATACCCCTTTGAATATGTTTGACCCCACCCAGACTACAAGTGCATCTTCGCTGCACTGCAAAGAAGTTTGCATGTCATGCTGCTGACTTTGAGTATGCTGATAAGCATGCATGCACGCATGAAGATCAGCTCAGAAAGTTGTCTTGTCTGTACTCACAGGGATGCCAAAGCCTGCTGCTAGCATATATACAAGGTATAGAGGAGGTGGGGCTGTTTCGAGGAAGACAGCCAGGGACGCTGCACCTCCCTGCATCAAGATGGTGTTTGTCTAGCTTGCAACTGAACGACACCCGGTAAACAGCACACTCAGGGCCCTTGCCTTCAGCTGAGATACGGTCTGCCATACATCAATGCTGGCATGCACGCTGACGAGCCTGCTCCGTGTTTGGCGAGGTCTGCACATCTTGCGGGATTGATGCAAAAGGCCAGGCTGTATAGCAAACGGATGAGCAGGTCTGCATCCCGGTATGTGAATCCGTGCTGCAGCGGGCAACTAACGCCGCACGGCGCTGCTCTGCATGCCGAGCAGCGAATGTGGTGGTGCAACGACGCAAAAGGGTCGCTTGTTTAGTCTGACCTAAGCTCTTGCTCGCTCCTTGGACAAGGAGCGTTGCAAGGCAGCAATCTGGTCAAGCTTGTCCCGTCTGCAATTCGACCTCAACAAGTGCAGACTTGACCCCTGCTGGTCGCTGCGCTTACAATGCAACGCAACAGGTTCTGAAGAACGCTGACAGCTGCACCGCTTGCTGGACAACAACTGTGGGCAATTCAAAGTATCTTGACCAAGGTGAGCCAGCACGGACACCGTACCAATGCTCCGTGAGCCCTCAAGACAGCTGCCTATACCTGCTGCTGTAACATACATGACGGTCAAACAATATCGACCTGACGGGCGAAAAGCTTTTGTGTCCTTTGTGTCAATCCTCGTGACAAGGTCCTGGTCACGGCTATGATCTGTAGCTGCGGTTGATCGGTTGATCCGTTGATCAGTCACCCAGCGGACGCAACACGTCTGTCACTACCACGGTGTCCCTGCCAGCTGAAATCTTGTTGAACACAATTACCATTGCTGAGGGGAATGGATGAAGACAAGAGGACACAGAAACTGCTACCTGGACGGCCTGACTCTGCAAAGGACAACAGTCCTTCTGCTCCTCGACTAGGTTCTATCACTGGCAGAGGAAGCTGGAGACTACAAGCTAACAGGCCCACAAGCGCTGGCGGTCCAGAGGTAACCGTAGCTGTGTTATCTAATAGGGCTGTTGCCCAGTAAACTCTGCACAACGAGCAGAACACGAAAAATGTTTGCTGTTTTGACAACAGCTGCCAAACAACAAGGTTTCTTTGCTCACTTGCAGGCTTCACTGTGGCACAGAAACAGGGGCGGCAGCATTCAGGATGCAGAAAGGCGACTTAATAGCACAACAGCAAGCACCAGTGGCAGGGCTCCCTCCCCTGTGCCCGCCGAAAGTCCTGTACGCATTCATACCCAATGGCAGGGCATGGATCAAGGTAGTGACAGATAACCCCAATCACAGACACCTGTTGCACCTGCCTGCGTTTGCTGATAGCTTGTTCCATACTCTCCAAGGCCACAGCTGCGTCAGTTGTGCCTGTCTGCGCTAAGCACACGTGAGTGCATGCATGCATATTGCAGTCAAGACCAGCTGGAGGACATTTGGGGATGAGAACACAAATGCTGGCAGTGAAAGTCTTCTCTGGAGAGAAGTGTCCACAATGGACGATTCTCCTCAGCGCTCTCCCGTCAGCAAGTCTGCTCTCAGATCAATCACCAACCAGCCAGATGTGAGGCCCTGACCAATAGAGTTCTGCACAATGGTGATTGTACTCGTTTCAGCATCCATTGTGCAAGCAATTCCTGCTTACAGTGGCGATGCTCCCACGACATGGAGCAACTGCTCAAGGCGTGGTAGCAGTGAAAGTGTTGGCAATATGGTAACCTGGCTTAGCAGACTTGTTGTGACCACACCTGTCAAGAGTCTGATCTACAATTGCCATGTTTGATGTTGTCAATGGAATGACATGTGTATGCAGGCTATTGACGTGGAGCTGGATAGGGGTGGCAAGCATGAAGCTGGCTTGCTGAGTAGACCTGAGCTGGAGCAGATGATCACATGGGAGACCAACAACCTGTATGAATACCTCAAAGAGCTGTATGATCATAAACAGCAGGACATGGTAGATAACAGGTCTGTACCCTTGCCAAGCCATACGCCACAATTTGCTGTGACTAAACGCGCAATACCTGTGCTCACGTGTGCAGCTGTCTGTATGACAGCACATGCTGCTTGTTCCTGCACACTTGTTGCCTGTGAGACAGCAAGAACTGTGCAGCTCACACACCTAACACTGCTATAGCACTGTCAGCCAGTGTTTGCATCTGCATTCCTTTTTGATGCCGATTACAACAGGGTGCAAGTGCAATGCAGCGAGGAGCTGCGTGAGCGGTTATCCAAATATCATGTCATGCTGGAAGAGCAGCAAGGCACCAACTACAGGCTCACAGAAGAGCTTGCAGCCAAGGGGGAGCAGATCCTGCAGCTCAAAGAGGCACTAGATGTAGGCAAGCCAGGAGGGCAAGGTACTCTTGCTACGTACATTCCGCAAAGCACTGCGTAATGTTCCAGCGGCATGAGCAAGGAGTGAACCAAAACATAACAGCTGTATAATAGCTGCAGGGACAGCACAATACTTCACCACGCGAATGCAGCATTGCTCATGGGCCTGACATGCTGTATCACCACTGACATGCGCACACCTCATGAGGGCATGCTGAGCTGGTCACAGTATGCTTGACGATATGCATTGCATAAGTGTAGTGAAAATATAAACAATCAATTAAATGCTTTCCGGCTCATAATGAGCTAGGTGAGTGCAGGGCAATGATTGTAATTTTCATTTGATAAACCTGGTCCATATGATTGCCAAGTTCTGATGGCACTTGCCTTGTGCCTGCACCTGGCCCGCACTATGTGCTAGAAGCACGACAAGCAACAGGTGAAGTTCACCAGCTCAAAGCAAGTCACTTTATGTTTTGTGGCTTCATGATTTCATGCTCCCTCTGGATTGTACAGGTGTTGGTATCAGTGGGCGAAGGGGGTCTGACGAGGGTGGCTATCATTTTGTATTCATGCCTACCCACCTCTTCCCTGCCTATCCTTCCTACCGGTGGTGGGCTGTCATTGCTGACAGGTACACCTTTCTCTGTCCCACCTGTGATGTCCTGCTTTCACTGACTGGCAGCAGCTAGTGTGTGCAGTAAGCAGTCAATGCTGCTTGTCAGCTTGGTGCAGAGGGAAACTGTGTCCCACTGTGTTCATATGGCAAGCTCCGACAATTATCCTGCTTGCAGTGCTTTGAGCTACACATTTTCCGAACACCATGCACAGATATGGTGCAAGTGTTGATGCATGCTGATCATATCACTTGAATGACAGACGATGTGGTGTGCTATGCCAGGAACATTTATTGTGTCTTCAAGTTTCAGAGTTGTCAAGGCAAAGTTGCACCTGAGTTTCTGTTGCCATTGCATACTGCTGCTTGTGTTAAACGCAGTAACGATTGACCTGCTGCCCCATTGCTGATTGTTGCTGTTGCTGCCTCCACTTTCAGCACGCAGCTTGAATCGGCTGAACTGCACGTTGTAGCTGCCGCATCTGCCTTGCCTGCAGATGCCATAGCACTGTGTCATGCCATGTGCCCAGATGCCCACCAGGACAGCTATATGCTGAATGTCCGTCTGTTGTTGCAGTCACGGTCAGTAAGCAGCTGACGTATGTCTATGCCAAGGGCTGACACAACAGTCGTGATTGCTCCTGTGTTCTGATGTGTGCAGTTGGCGGCGTCAGCCATGCTTATGGCTTGCAGCTTGTGTGGCAGCTCTGGCATTGCTGCTGAGCATCATTTTGTGCGCTCTGCTGATTGGCAATGACCACCCCAAGTTTGTCGCGGGTCCCAGTATACTGGCAACAAGCGGCTGTGGGTTTGATACCAGCATGATTGTAGACCGGTCTGGCTTTGTATACTACACCGTCATTCCTTCACAGCTGTTCCTTGATGATTTGGATCCTGGGTGAGCTGTCATGCATTCTGCATGCTGTCACAACAACAGCACCACTAGATGCAGGTGCCATGACAAATCCCTGAAAAATTTGCTGCCATGTGAGAAGGGTTTTGTTGTCATAAACATGCTGCAAAGCGAAGGAACAGGTTGCCTCTGAGTCAGTGATTACTAACTCAGTGTAGACATTCCATCTTGGGAGTCATTGTTTCTGCATGAATACGCTGCTTTGTGGCCAGTATCAATTGTACAAACTTGAGCAGCAGACACTTGGTCTGCTGTTGAACCGCAATTGATGCTACTGCTGATGCAGTATGGGCCATGCATAGCTCACCGGCAGCTCAGATCGGCGGTAAAAAGCAATGACTGATGTGACCTGACAGAGCTGTGCACGTTCTGTTGCAGGGACTACACTGCTGCTGATGTGCTAACCACTGCTAATGCACTGCAAAGATCCAAGCTGCAAACATTATCAGTGGCATGTGGACGAGTACGCGTACCAAGCGCATATGCTAATGTCACGCTGTCTGTGACGGGCTGTGATGACAACAGCACAGAGTGTCAGCAGGCAGCACAGCTTGCTGACGAGGGTAATGCATTCTCTGCACTGGACATGCCCCTGCGCCTGTGCTGTTCTGAAACTGAATGCGAGCGTGATCTGGGTGGTTGCTTGACACGCTTACAGCTATGAAAGCATTGCTTGCTGAGTGAATTGCTGTATTTCAAGAGCTGTCATCAAGGCTCATGGCAAGATGGCCCTTTGACTAATGAACAAGTCCAAGTGAGCTGTTTGTCTTGATAAACCTGTGCAGCATGGAAGACACATCACTCACATTGCCAGCTTTCAGCACCATACCCTTTCTGCCAGTGTATGAACAAAGACATACATCATGACACAGAGAAACTCTTGTAAATGCCTCAGCATACAGAGTTGCATTGCCATGGGCTTTGTGGGGCATAGGCTTTGAAGGTCACTGTCATATCACAAGCATAACTGACTGTGCAGGCAACTCTCCAGAGCTGTACTGCCAACGCTGCCCGACATTGGAGTCTGCCTCAGACTACACTCTGTTGCTGGTTGCTGTCAGTGATGCCCACCGCCATCGAAACAGTGCCCTGCAGCTCCTGCCAGTCAGCACCAAGGACGTCACACCGCCTGTGTTCCTCAGCACTGCCTATGCAAGCGGCATAGGGGAAAGCAATTTCACCTTGACAGTGCAGCTGAGTGAGCCAGGTAATGATCACCACTCCAGGTCTGCTGTGTAAGCTGCAGTCAGTTGCTTGTATGGACGAGTAGCAAAATCATCACTGTTTGTGACTGGCAGCATGTTCACTCAGAGATCGGCCCGGAGTGAAAAGTCAGGCAATCTTAGCCCAATACTTGCGAGTGCAAGGTCTGCTGTGCAGGCACTGTGTTCTATGGCATCTACTATGCCTCCTTCTATACTCAGTATGTGCAGTTGCTAGCGGCTTATGGTCTAGCAGCCCCCACATCAGAAGAGATCTTGGAGATCAGTCCTTCTAGCTTCCAGGGGGCGCTGGCAGGCTCTGGTAGCCTGTCTGTGCCACATGCTTACACGCTGACCTCAGGCTTAGTAGAACCCTTGTGCTCTGGAGCTATTTGCCAACAGTCCATCTATGCCCTGGCTCCTAACACTCCTTATCAGGTACGCAGACTACCTACCATTGCTGCTGACCTTGTCTTCATTTGGACATTGGGCTTTTTGCCACGCTTGATATACGGCATGCATAGCTTCAAATTGCAGTTCTGGGGCCATGTTCCAAGCTAAACTTGCACGCTGAAATATGCTTGGCTGACAGACCTGAGGAGTTTGCTTGCTCCGACAATCACCTTACTGTTGCAAAGCTTCTCCTTTCTTTTGGGTTTTGGGATCACAAGGCACATGCTGCTTGGCCTCCATCAGGACTGCGACCCTCAACTCTAAATTAAAGGTGATGGGCGTGCAGGTGTGGCTTGTGGCTGTGGATACTGCTGGCAATGCCCAGGTCGTCCCTACCCTGGTGCCTGTGCAGACTGCCCCAGACACAAGCCCCCCTGCCCTGCTTGCTGGCTCAGGACCAGGCTCAGTAAGTAGCTCCATTTAGCTCACATCCTCCTTGCCAGTGCTCTGTTGTGCATTCATGGGATGTCAGTTCGTCAGCGTCAATGATTTCTGCTGACGTCCATGTGCAGATGCCATTGCTACAGTATCATTTCATGACATGACGTCACCAAAATGGGTTAGCATTTAATTGGCTGACAGAAGCAGCCGGGGAGTTAGGAGACTACAATGACAGGGCAGAATATCCCAGGGTTTTGCCCGATCCTGTTTTGGGGTTTACATTTACCTGTTCTGCAATGCTTCCTTCCTTTCTCATCCCTTATTGACTCTACCCTTGATGTCGACTGCAGTTCGCATATTTTCGTTTGCACCTCATGTCTGTTGGTGCAGGTCACCACAAGCTCCTTTGACGCTGCATTCAGCATAGACACGGCAGGAGCCATCTACTACGTCATCACAAACCTGTCCTCATCATCCGTCTCAGTCCAGCCAGGCAGCGCAGTCTTGGCCTCTGGGGGCTTTGGAGAGCTGACTCCTGCCCCAACAGCAGAGAGTGACTACTCCTCAGAGCCTGTCACAATTGAGGGAGGTGACACTACTATAGAGGTGGACTTTCCCACTGGGCGGCGTCTAACTGGTCAATCAGACGACACTGCCTCTGATGCTGGTACTGACATGAGGGTCACTCCATGGCATAGTGGGGTGTCTATGGGAAGCAGCACAAGCGCTGTCTCTGGTGCTGCTTTGCCGCAGAACTGGCAAGACAGTGTAACTCATAGGTATGTGTTCTGGAGTATCTGCACGTATAGAAGGGTCTCTGCTCACACTATAGTCAAAATTGCACGAGCAACTTCACCTGCTCGATGTAAGTAGCAACAAAATCGTAGAGTTGGGCGCCTAGGGTAGGCATGTTGAAGACGATGCTGCATTTTGCAGGGAAGCTTGTTTGCATGCTATATCTGTCATCTTGGAGTAGCTTGTACGTTGATAGCTGTGAATGCCTGTGCCTTATGTAAACGCATGCATCACAAGCAAACCCCGATTTACCTTGCTCATAGATTTCGGAACACAGAGTGCATACAATGCAAGCTGTATGTGACGCTACACTTCTGTTTGCATGCACAGACTGCATATGCCCTTGCATGATAACACTCTTCACTCAACACATTGAGCACAGCCTGCAAACAGTGACCCACTCACGTCACGCATGGACATGTCTCAAGCTAGTACGTAGCCCCACTTATCAACTGCTATCTTCTCATGCGCAGGCGGTTGCAGCAGGACAACTCGACGGCTGGGGCAGTGGGCACAGCCTGCACATTGGGGCCCACCTGCAATAGCCTGAATGTGTCCTGCAAGATCAGTCCTGCTGCAGCTATCACAAATGCCGGCACCTCGCTGTCTGGGCTGAATGTGCTGGGGTATGGCTGCTTGCTGCTGCCTGACGCAGGCAGCAACGTATCCTTGCCCAGCACAGTGGCTGATCTTGATATGAATTCCCTCTTCCAGCTCCTGGTGGTGACTGAGGACACTCTATACCCAACGCCCAACAGGCAAGGCTGCAATGCAGCACCTGCCATGACATGCTGTGTCTGATTGCATTCCCAGTCACCAGCATCGGTCTGGCTATCTTGCCTCACTTTTGTATTCAATTTGTTGGCACCCATCAAACTGCTCAGCATGCATGAAGCTTGTCAGCAGTCATCCATTGAAGCCTCTTGCTGCATATACAAGGGGTATGCTGCAGGCCACTAACAGTCTTGCTGCTGATGTGCAATCTTGCAAAATCATGTCACAAGCAATTTCCAGTAATTGCAGCATCATGGCAGCATACTGCGATGACCCGGCAGCCTCATGGTCTCCAGTCAGTTGCTTGCAGGTCTCCACAGACCAACATATTCCTGATCAGGACTGTGGACCACACTCCGCCCGCCTTCACTGGAGGGACGCCATATGTTCAGAACATACAGGCTACAGCCTTTGATGTGGTGGTGCAGCAGAACAAGACTGGCAGGGTCTACTATGTTGTTGTGGAACAGGTGTGTCCCTTGAACAGCTGTTGTTTTGATGAAAACAGATCAGTGGTTGGTGCAATTACTGAACCTTGATGCTGTTTGTGAAGGTTCAACTGCACCAAGCATGTACATAGTGCCTGTCATGCAGATCTTCATTTGCTGAATGTGGTTGCTTGCCTTGACCACCAGACTGGCACTATGCTGCTGCATGCCCAACCTCATGAGGTTCACTGCTGCAAATGATGAGCAGCAGGCAGTTCCTGCAAGCTTTTTTAGCACTCACACAGGCTGCCAATGCTGCAGGGCGCAGCTGCTCCCACAGTGGAACAAGTTGTCAGCTCAACAAGATATGTCTCTGCCAATGAGAGTGTAGTAAATCCTGTGGCGGCAGGTCTGATAGAGCTGCCAGCAGCCTACACAGATGGGACTGGGAGCGTCTCAGGAGTAGACATTGCGTCAGCCTACAGTATATACTTTGTTGGGGAAGACAACAACACCATTCCAAACATAATGGTCAATGTAAGACGTTTAACTCTTGTTGTAAATCCCCATGATGTTCCCTGCAGGGCATGTTGCTCAAAGTGCTTAGGTGCATACAACGAAAAGTTCGTGCATGGCAGGCCTGTCAGAGGATCAAGCCACTGAGCAACATCTGATCTGATGGACAAGCAAAAGTAGTTCCTGGAACCCATCTGCATTGTTGAGACCAGAACACTCGCACTGCTCCCAACGCTATGATCGAGTCGTCCACAATCAGGCCCTGGTGGTGACCAGAGACTACAACCTGCAGGGTGTCATGGTCTCTAGTCTGTGATGCATATACATGTCACTGGCAAACTATATCAGGTGCATGCCATTGTATGACTTTACATCTAGCACAGTTTCACGCTGTATTACAGGTGACAGAGCTGAATGTGACGACCCCCAGCAATGTGCCCCCAAGCTTTGTTGTCACAGCAGTTGGCAACTACACAGAGGGCAATGCCGTGCTGACAGTGTCCACCAACGAGACAGCCATTGTCTACTACATGGTGTTGCTAGGCCAGGCAACAAGCATTCCTACGGCTGCCCAGGTCTGCGAGCCAGCTGTTCACATCTCAGCTTGCTATTGCTTTGTCAGCGTTTATGCAAGTGAGCAGCCTGCTTGTCAACCCACGCATGC
>JAABUU010003709.1_pt1 | contig 19052 bp, 23 predicted proteins | sample 5559301 | NCBI WGS metagenome assembly JAABUU01 (sample SAMN10711884, study PRJNA513360) | rock metagenome | isolation source: Antarctica rocks | place: Antarctica: Victoria Land, Richard Nunatak white | reverse complement strand
AAGCTGGCGGTCGGCGACGCCGAGCGCCGGCGCCTGGCCAACGCGCGCCTGGCCGAGCCGGCGCTGGGCGCGCTGGTGGGCTTCCTGCTGCGGCCGGAGGTCGCGGGCAGCCTGCCGCCGCTGGCGCCCCTCGCGCCGCATGTGCACGCTGCTCAGCGACCTGCGCGAGGCGCGCGGCCGGCAGGCCGAGCTGTGCGCCGCGCTGCGCGGCGGCCTGCCGGCCGGCTGGTGGGGCGCGCCCGTCGGCGGCCGCCTGCTGCTCGGCGACCGCTTCCGCCTCTGCCAGGCGCGCGCGCCCGCATGCATGGGCCCGGCCGCGCGCCCGGGCTGCCCGGCGGCGGCGGCGCCCAGGCGCGCGCGCCGCGCAGGTCGACACGGAGCGCCGCTACGCGGGCGCGCTGCACCAGGCGGTCAAGCGGCTGATGGAGCCGCTGGCGCCCGAGCTGGGCGCGCTGCTGGCGCCGCCGGCGCCGGCCGGCGCGCCCGCGCCCCTGCGGCCGCACACGCCGCGCCAGCGCGCGGACGCGCCCGCGCGGCCGCCGGCCGGCGCGGCCGAGGAGGCGGCGCCGCGCTGCGCGCCGCTGCTGGCGGCGCTGGGGGGCCACCTGGGCGCGCTGGCGCCGCTGCTGGACGGCCGCGTGCTGCGCCGCGCCGCGCGCGAGGCCTGGAACTGCGTCGCCGCCGTGCGCCAGCCTCCCCCACACCCCCCGCCGGCGGCTGCGCGCCACTGACAAAGTCGAGCCGCCCTGTGTGTTCTGGGCCGCGCAGCACATGCACGAGGCGCTGGACGCGCGCGGCGGCGACGAGAACGAGGACGCGCGCAGCAACAGCCTGGACCAGCTCGCGCCGCGCCTGCAGCTGGCCGACGCGGTGCTCGCGGTGCGGCGGCCTGGCCCCCTCCTGGGGTGTGCTGCAGCAGGTGCCACGCAGGGCCGCTGTGTCGCCGGCTGAAACATGCGCGGGGCCGGCAGCACCTGGGCGCCTGGTTCACGGGCCCGGACGGCGGCGCGCTGGCGGGCGGCGACGAGCCGGAGCGCGTGCAGCAGCTGCGCAAGATGCTGGCGCTGTTCCTCGGCTCGCCGGACGGCCACGCCTCCGCCGGCCGCTCCCTGGACTGCTGACAGGCTGCCTGCGCGGCTGCAGCACGGGCGTGGGCTGTGCACCGCCCTGCCGGATGTGTAAGAGGAGCCTGTTGAAGCGCCTTGGGCTTTAGCTCCTTGAACAGGCCAGTGACATAAACCAGCACCACAGCTGCACAGCGTGACAAAAGCGTGCGCCAGCAACCCCGCAGCCGGGCCTCCAGACGCCAGGCAGGGCCGCAGTGCGGGCTGCTCGAGGAGCGCGTGCAGGCGTGAGCGTGGGGCGCAGGACAGCGCTGTGATGGGGCCACGCCGGCGCCGGGCCAGCGCGGGAGGCCGCCAGAGGCCCTCTGCCGGCCGAAGCTGCCCCGGGCCCGTTTGAAGCAGCCTCTCCGGCCCTACACTGGTGTCACTCAGGGCCTAGGAGCCTGTGCACTCGCTCGAAGCATGCGGCACGCTATGCGCTAGCGGGCAGACCGGGGAGGCCGCATGGTACAGCTGCTGGCGCAGGGCGGTGATGGGCTGGGCTGCGCGCTGACGGCAAGCGAGGCATGCCCCCCCGGCTGCACCGCAGGCCGCCAGGCGGCGTGCCTGCTCGCACATTCACAGAGGCTGCGCGAGTGGCGCGTCCCGCGCACGAGCTGAGGCACAGGCGAGCATGAACATGCTGCGCTGCCGCCCCCGCTGTGAGACAGGGCAGCCGCCTGAGGGGGCCGGGCGGACGCCTGGGCCGCTCGCGCAGCGCAGCCGCGAGCCAGTGGCAGCGGCGGCGCTTGGTTGGACTCTGCGCAAGCTTGGTAGCATGCGCCGGCTCTGCTTACTGGAGCCACTCTGCTCGATAGCCGCCCTCCTGCGAGTGCAGCCTGCCAGCCTCAGTTGTTGCCGCTCCCCGCCCGGCGAGGCGGGCCCGGCGCCGACGCACAGCGGCCCGATCACGGCGCGGGGCGTGCGCGCGCAGGGCCGCCGCGCGAGCATTGATGCCTGCTGGCGCCCTGGCGATAGCGACGCACGCGGGCAAGGTGGCCAGCGGCGCGCTCGCGGCTGAGAACGGCACGGCGCTCGCCGCGCCGCGCGCCGCGCTCAAGGATGGCGCCGAGAGCCGGTGCGGGCCCGCGCGCGGTGCGCCGCTGGCCTGCCTGCCTGCCTGCCGCCGGCGCAGCTGACCCGCCGCGCGCGGCGCCTGCGCAGGGCGGCCGCGGTGCGCCGCCGCTTTGCCGCGCTGGACGCGCGGCTGGCGGCGAGCGTGGAGCGCGAGGACCGGCGCGTGCAGGCGCTGACCGAGGCGCTGCTGTACACGCTGCTGCCGGCCGCGCTCGCGGCCGTGGCCGGCCCGGCGGACGACCTGGCCGCGGGGCTGCGCCCGGAGCGCTGCCGCGTGCGCCCCGCCGCCCGTGTAGTGCGACATGCTGTGTTCCGCGGGCAGCCGGCGTCACGCGTGCGGGGCGCGCGCAGGCCGTGGCGGGCGCGGCGCTGGCGGCGGCCGCGCTGCTCAACCTGCCGCCCTGGCTGCTGGAGTTTCTGCTGTGCCTGCCCTGGGCGCGCCTGGCCGACCTGTACAGGGCCAGCGCCGGGCCGGGCGCGCCGGCGGCCAAGCTGGCGGTCGGCGACGCCGAGCGCCGGCGCCTGGCCAACGCGCGCCTGGCCGAGCCGGCGCTGGGCGCGCTGGTGGGCTTCCTGCTGCGGCCGGAGGTCGCGGGCAGCCTGCCGCCGCTGGCGCGCCCGCCCGCCGGCGCGCCGGGCGGCGCGGCCGCCGCGCTCGGCGCGCTGCTGGACGGCGCCACGCCGCTGCACTGCGCCGCCATGCGCGGCAACCCGGCGCAGGCGCGCCTGTGTGTGCCGCTGGGTGCGCCCCCGGCGCGGTCACGCCGTGTGGCACGCACCCAGCAGCCGCGCGCGCGCGCAGGTGGACCACCTGCTCTTTTGCGGCGCGGACGTGGGCGCGGCCACGGCCGCGGGCGAGACCGCGGTGGAGCTGGTCCCGCTGTGCGGCGACCGCGGCGCCGCGGGCGAGCGCGCGTGCCGCTGCATGAGCGCCGCGGACGGGCAGGCGCGCGCGGCTCGCAGAGTGCCGCTGCCGCGCCGGCCAGCCTGCTGTGGCAGCCCGACCCGGGCCGCGCGGCGCGCAGGTGTGGGAGTGCCGGTCGCGGATGGCGCGCGCGCTGGTCGCGCAGCGCGCGTGCCTCGCGCTGGGCGCGGGGCTGCTGGCCTGGGCGCGCCTGCTGCTGCTCAGCCTGGCGTGCCTGGCGGGCCTGGCCGGCTGCGCGGCGTCGCTGCAGCGCCCGGCCGTCGAGCGCCACGCCGCCGCGCGCGCCGACGCGCGCCGCGCCGCCGCGCGCGACCGCGCGCTGGCGCGCCCACCTTTCGCCCATGACCATCTGCGCCGGACCCTGGTGCAGCCGCCAGTTGAGCCGCCCCACGCGCGCGCAGGCGCTGGTGAGGGAGATGCGCGCCGCGGCGAGCGCCGGGCGCGCGCACCTGGACGAAGCCAGGCGGCTCGCGGCCGGCAGCCTGGCCGCGTCGCGCACGTGCGGGCGGGACGACGCCGGGTGCGCGCGGCGGCCACGCGCCGTGCCGCTCGCGCTGCTCGCGCCATGCCGGCCCTGACGGGCGGCTTTGCAGGGACGCGGCGGAGATGGCGGCGCAGCCGGCGCCATTGAGCAACGGCGCGACGCCGGGCCACGCAGAGCCGGCCGGCAGCCCCGGCCAGGCCGCAGAGGCGGCGTACCGCTGCTACGGGCGCGCCGTGGCGGCGCTGCAGGCGCGCGCGCCCGCGCCCGCGGCGCCGCCCTGCTTGCAGCCACGCTCGGGGGGCGCCGAGTCGCGCGCGGCGCGCGCGCAGGCGCTGGACGCACGCGAGGGCTGCCGCGCGGCGGGCTTGCCAGAGGCCGGCCTGGCGGGGCGCGGCGCGGACGACCTGGCGGCGCTGCTGGCGGCCGCGGGCGTGGAGTGGCACGTGCGCGGCGACGAGGCGGCCGCTGCGCTGGCCGGCTGGGCCGACGCCGCGCTGCTCCGGTTCAGGCGCGGCCCCTGTGTTACACGCCGGCCGCGGGCGCGCCGGTACTTGGTGTGCCGGTCAAGCAGAGGCGCATGCAGCAGCCAACGAGCGGCCGCGCGCGCGCGCAGGGCGTGCGCGTGCGCCGGGTGCGCCGCGCTGGCGGAGACGGCCACGGGCGCCGCGCACGCGGGCTGCGCATGCCTGTTTGCGCGCGCGGAGCGCGCGCGCGGCGGCCGCGCGGGGGCGCTCGGCTGGCGCGCGGTCGGCGGGTCGCTGGCGCGTGCGCTGCATGCGCGCGCCTGCCTCCTGCTCGCCACCGCCGGCGCGCGCAGCCCGTGCCGCGCGGCCGCGCGGCAGGCCGGCGCGGTCCTGCAGGCGCGGCCCCGCCCCGCGCCCCGCTGGCTGCAGGCGCATGCGGCGGCCGCTGAGCGAGGCGCGGGTCGCAGGAGTGGCATGCGCTGGCGCGCCGCGGCCTGGCCGGCGGCGCGGGCGGCGGCCTGGGCGACGCGGACGTGGCGGCCGCGTGCCTGGGCGCCTGGGCGCGGCAGGCGGAGGCCGACCTGGGCCTGGCGGAGGCGCTGGCGGGCGGCCCGCTGCCGCCCGGGCGCACGCTGGCGGCCGCGCTGCCGGCGCTGCTGGCGCACTCGCCCGCCGGCGCCGTCTTCCTGGCCCGGCGCGCGCCCCGGGCTGTAGCCGCACCCCCTCCCGAGCCGGTCAGCAGGCGGCGCCGCCAACCGTGTGCGCGCATGCGCAGGCCGGTGGGCCGCGAGACGGCGCAGCAGCTGGAGACGGCGCTGGCGGTGGCGCCGGACGCGTCGCCGCGGCTGGCCGAGCTGGCGCGCGCGGCCGCCGCCAGCGCGGCCGGCGAGGTCGCGGCCGCCGAGGCGCTGCGCGAGGTGGCCGCCGGGCGCGGCGGCGGCGTCGAGGCGCTCGCGGCCGCCATCGCGGCCGCCGCGGCGTACCCGCACCTGGAGGCGGAGGTGGCGGCGGCGCGGCAGCTGCGCGCGCGCTGGGAGGCGCGCGCTGAGGCCGTCGCGCACCTGGAGGAGGTCATGGGCGCCGTGCGCGCGCCCGGCGCGGCCGCGGGCGCCGGCCCGGAGCACCCTGAGTTCTGGGCGGCGTGGGAGGCGCGCGAGCGCACGCTGGAGGCGGCGATCGAGGCGGCGCGCGCGTGCAACATCAGCGTGGCGCGCGCCAAGCGCCTGCTCAAGGAGCTGCAGGCGCAGGCGGCCGCCGCGGCGGCCGCGGGGCGCCTGCGCGCCGCGCTGGCCGCGCGCGCGCCCGGCTCCAGCGCACTCAAGGTGCGCATGCGCGCCGCCGCTGCAGGCCCCGCCGCGCGCCGCCCGCTCCTTGTTTCAGACCCGCAATGCGCAGGCCGAGCTGGCGCGCGCCGAGGCGGCGGCGGCGGCCGCGGCGGGCGGCGCGGCCGGCGGCGAGGGCGCGGCGCTGCTGGCGCCCGCGCTGGCGGCCGCGCGGCGCGCGCTGGACGTCGAGCGCGCGGCCGAGGGCCTGGGCCGCGCGGCGGCCGCCGCGGCCGGCCTGGCCGACCTGCCGCGCCTGGAGGCCGCCATCCTGGCCGCGCTGCGCGCCGGCGCCGACGCGCTGGAGCCCGCCGCGTTCAGGCGCGCGTTTATACCCATGCGGGGGCAGACGCTGCCATCGGGCGGGCGGGCTTGCCGGGCTTATGCGGTGCGGTGCCGCGCAGGGCGGCCAGCGAGCTGCGCGCCAGGCTGGAGGCGGCCGCGCGCGCCCGCTCCGCGCTGGACGCCGCGCTGCACGGCCTGGAGCGGCACGGGCGCGAGGAGGACGCGGCCGCCGTCGAGGCGGCGGCGGCCGCCGCGGAGGCCGCCGCGCCGGGCGGCCTGCTGGCTGACGATGCCGCGCGCGGCCGCGAGGCGGCACGCCGCGCGCGCGCGGCCGCCGCGGCGGAGGCGCGGCTGGCGCGCGCGCTGCAGGAGGGCGCGCCGGCCGCCGCCCTGGCGCGCCTGATCCAGGCGCGCCTCCGAGCCGCTGCCGCGCGCGTCCCGTTGCCTGAAGCGGCAGGCGGCGAGTCGCGCCCTCAAACGCTGTGGCCCTCCTCATGCCGAAATTCAAGCCAGCCAAATAAGGGGCAATGCTATGGTGTGGCATGCCGCGCAGGACGCCGCGGCCGCGGGCGTGCGCGTGGGCGAGGCCAAGCGCGTGCACCGGCTGGTGGCGGGCCTGGAGGCCGCGCTGGCGGCCGCCGCCGGCGGACCGGGCGGCCTGCCCGCGCTGCGCGCGCGCATCGAGGCGGCCGCGGCGGCCGGCGTCCCGCCGCAGCTGCTCGCTGCCGCGCACGCGGAGCTGCGCCGGCTGTCGCTGTGCGAGGCGCGCGCCCGCTGCTGGCAGGCGGGTAGCCTGGTAGCCTGGCCTCGCAGCGGGGGCGCCGACGCCCGACCCGTGCGCAGGCGCGGAGCGTGCTGGAGGCCGCGCTGCGGCCGCGCGTGGAGCGCACCGGCGGCGCGCGCTCGGCCGCGCTGGAGGACGCGCTGGAGGCGACCGACGCGCTGCTCGACGCGCATGCGGCCGGCGGCGGCGAGGAGGCGGGGCCGGCACAGGGCCACGACGGCTGCGCCGATGGGGACGAGGCGCAGGACGCGCTGCGGCGGCTGGCGGGCGAAGCGCGCGGCGCGCTCGCGGCGGCGGCGGCGGCCGCCGCGGCCGCCGAGGCGGCGCGCCAGGAGGAGCTGCGCGCCCGGCGCGAGCGGCAGCGCGCCGAGCGTGCTGAGCGCGAGCGCGAGCGCGCCGAGCGCGCCGAGCGCGACAAGGCGCGCCGCCCGCATGGCTCTCGGCAAGCACGGGCCGCGGGCCAGTGTCCCGGTCTGACGCGGCCGCCCGGGCGCAGGCAGACCGTGAGGCCGCGGAGCGCGAGCGCGCGGAGCGGCGCGAGCGCGAGCGCGCGCAGCGCCAGCGCGCCGCGCAGGAGCACGCCGCGCTGCAGGAGCAGCGCCGCCGCGAGCAGGCGCGCCCCGCCCGCCGCCGCGCCGGGCGCCTGTCTGGGTCGGCGGCGGGCTGCAGACGCGCGCGCGTGGGCCGGCGCAGGCGCTGCTCGAGCTGCTGGCGCGGGAGCGCGAGGAGGCGGCCGCGCGCGAGCGCGAGGAGGCCGCCGCGGCCGCCGCGCGGCAGCGGGAGCGGCTGGCCGGCGCGCGCCAGCGCGCCGCGCGGCTCGTGCGGCAGCAGCTGGTCGCAGAGGCCATGCGCGCGCCGGCCCCTGCGCCCGCGCTGGACCTGCCCGTCCGGCCGCCGGCGGGCGCGCCGCATGGCGCCGCCGCCAAGCCGGGGGGCGCCCCGCTGGACGGGGCGGCGGGCTGGGCATGGGGCGCGCCGGGCGACGGCTGGCGCGCGCAGCACCCATGGGCCCTGTCGCTGCCGGACCCCGCCAGTCCGGCGGGGCTCGCGCAGCCGCCGGCCGCCCCGGCGCTGTCGCCCTGGCCGGGCGGCGCCGCGCCCGGCCCCGAGCGCTGGCCCGCCGACCTGTCGCCGCACAGCGACGCCTCGGACGCCGCCTCGCTCTCCCTGGTGCGGCGGCGGGCGGGGCCTGGGGGCTGCTGCAGTGGTGCGTGTGCGCGGCGGGCGCCGACGCACGGCGCGCGCGCAGGCGGCGCTGGGCCTGTTCAGCAGCGCCAGCCAGGAGCCCGGCACGCCGGGCGAGCGGCGCTCGGACGCGGGCGACGCCGGCGCCGAGGCGGGCGCGCGTGCGGGCTGGGCGGCGCCGTGGGCTGCCGGCACGCCGGCCTCGCTGCTCAGCAGCTCCACGTCGACCGAGGACGCGGCCGGCCGCCCCTTCTCGCCCGGCCCCGGTGCGCGCCCGCGCGCGGGCCGCGTTGCGGATGCGCAGACCGGCGCGGGCCCGCCCGCGAACGAACTACTGACCTGGCCCGGCTGGCAGGCGGCGAGGCCGGCTTTTTTGTGGAGCGGAGCTTTTGCTCCGGCGCGTCCGCGGCGGCGCTGCGCGCCCGGCTGCCCGACCTGGGCGGCGCCGCCTGGGGCGACCCTGGCGGGTGGGGCGGCGGCCCATCGCGCGCGCTCTCGCCCATCGGCGCGGCCCTGCACAGCCCGGTGCGCCCGGCCGTTGAGGCAAGAGGCTAGCCGCCCGGCGCGCCCGCCGCGATGCGAGCCCGCCTGGTGAACGCTGCTTGGCGGCAGGGGCCGGGCGGGGCTGGCGCGGCCGGCGAGCGGCCGGACGAGGCGCTCGGCGGGCTGGGCGCTGCTGCAGGCGATGCGCTGCTGCCCGCGGCGCTGGCGTGGGCGGCGGCCCCGCCCGACGCAGCCGCGCAGCCCGCGTCCGCGGCCGCCGCGTGCTCCCCGCGCACCGTCGTGCGCGTGCAGCGGCCGTGCAGGTGCGCCGCCCTCCCCCCGGCCGGTCGCGCCAGCGCCGCGCGCTGCAGGCAGCAACTGGCCGCGCGCGACCCGCAGGTACTTCCACACGGGCTACTGCCGCGACGGCGAGGCGTGCCGCTTTGCGCACGGCGGCGCCGAGGCCGCGGCGCGCCCGCCGCGCGCGTCCACGCCGCCCCCGCCCCCGCTTGCCGCCGCCGGGTTTGCGTTCGGCGCGCCGGGCTCGGAGGCCTTTGCGGACGGCGCGCTGCGCCTGGCGCCCCCGCGCGCGGCGGGCGCGGCGCCGGGGCCGGACGCCGACCTGGCGCGCCGCTCGGACCTGGCGCCCACCGCGCGCCCGTTCCTGCCGATGGGCCTGTAGCGGCCGCGCCTCTGGGCGTGTGGCGGCCGCGCCTCTGGGCATGCAGCAATCGAGCCTCTGGGCGGGGCTCGCTTGCAGCCTGTACTGTCTTGCGTGGCGCTGCGTGTGCTGCGCCGGGGCTCGCATGTCATGCTGTCTGCGCTCACATCTACCCCTGTGCTAGCTACGTCGTGAGCGCTGCTTGTGAACCTGGGGGTCGCCACAGCCCGTGGCAGTGGTTGGGGGCGGGGCGCGATGTCTGCTTGTGTGCTTCTGTGTGACTCTGAGGACCACGCGCTGTTGCGTCTGCATGCGGTGCTAGCTAGGGCGGCAGGCGGGGCCGCGCGCTAATGGAGGTGCCGGCCGCGTGAGGCCCCCCCGGAAGGAAGGCGGGGGCCGGGCTGCACCGGAGGACTACCGGCCCCGCTGCGCCTGTAAGAGGGCGCGCCACTCTGCAAGCCCCGCTCGGTTACACACGGAGACCAGCAGCCATGTGCGGCACACTCCGGAAAAGGAAGCATGCCACACGGCTGGAAGGCGCCGCCGCCAACCGGCGCACGGCCGGCACGCATGCAGCCTCCATGGGCCTCACAGCAGGAAGCGCGCCCACGCGTCCACCACGGCCGCGCTGCCGTACCAGGGCCGCGCGGAGGGCCGCTCGCCCGCCGCGGCGCGCGACACGCTGTGGTACACGCCCTCCAGCAGCACGTTGGTCGCGCCCTGGGCGCCGCGGCACGCGGGTGAGCGCCCGGCGCCGCCGGGCTCGGCCAGGCGTGCTCGCGCGCGGGGGGCCGCGCGCCGGCAGGTGCGCGCAGCCGACGGGCACGACGGCGTCGCCCTCCTGCGCGTGGCCGTCGCCGCACACCTGCGCGGCCGCGCCGCGTCCGCGGGGCCTCCCTCTGGGGCGAACTCTTTACTATACTCCTGCCCCGCGCGCGCCTGGGAGTAGCTGGTGAACGCCGCGCGCGGCAGCGTGCGCCGCGGCGCCGACTTGTCGGCCCTGACCGCGCGGCCCGCCACGCACACGTAGCGCACGCCCTGGCCGGCGAAGAAGGCGCCTGCGCGAACACAGGCCGTGGGCCGCCGCTCGGGCACGGGCTTGCGCGCGGCGCCGGCTCGCGGGCGCACCGGGCCACTGCGTGTCGACCCACCGCAGCGCGCCGCCTGCGCCCACGGCCATGGGTGTGCTCAGCCCGCGCCCTGCCTCACACAGCACGGGCGACCGCAAGGGAAGCCCACCGGTCATGTCGCGCGCGAGCGCGGCCGGCGGCGGGCGCTGCGGCGTGCCGAGCGTCACCAGCGCGCGCACGCTGGCGTGCGGCACGCCGGGCGCCGCCGCGGGCGAGTCAAAGCCGAGCGGGTCGCCGAGGAAGGCGCGCCCCAGCCAGCCGCCCGCGGAGTGGCCGACCAGGTCCACCTGGCGCTGGCGTGCGCGCGCCTCGGCGCATTGGCTGCATTGGCGCAGGCACCGCGGCAGGGGCCCCGGCGGGCGCGCGCCTGCTCCGCGCCGCACTCGCGCCGCGCCGCGTCCACGGCCGCCTTGACCCTGCCCAGGTACCACCTGCCGCGGCCGCCCGGCGGCGCGTCACAAGCCTGGCCGGCGCTGCGGCGTGCGCGGCCCGGCCGCGCGGGCGCGCGCCTGTAGCCCGGGTCGCAGGTGCAGCTGGACGCCCAAAAGTCGCGCGTGAAGAGCGAGCGGCCGACGTTGAGCCAGTCGCGGCGCTCGACGGGCGCGACATACACGCGCCAGCCCCTGCCCTGCGCGGCCGCCGCCGCGTCGGCCCGTCGGCCCCCCGCTCGGAGCGCGCCGCTGTGCATCGCCCACGCACTCTGAGGGCGGTCGCGACGGCGGCCTCGCTGTCGCCAAACGGGCGCTCGTAGTCGTCCGAGTTGTTGCCAAAGCCCGGGAGCAGGACCAGGGGCGCCGCGTCCGGCGGCGCGCGCACAGCCGCTCTGCCCGCGGCCCGCCAGTCGACGCTGCGCACGCTGCTCGGCGCGGGGCCGGGCAGCACGCCGCGCGCCCGGCAGCGCGCCTGCCGCCGCGCGCCGCGCCGCTCTCGTGCACCGTGGGCGCGCGCGGCTGGGGCTGACGCGAGCATGGCGGTGGCAGACACCGCAGAGGTAATCACTGGGGCATCACTGGTGCGGGCGAGGGCGAGGCAAGGATCCTCATTAGTAAACGCTCACCCTTATCAGTAAACCGGCCGTGCAGCGGCATTCTACCTGACGGAAAACTTCGCTGCAGATCGAGCGATCCTCACACATCTACCTGACGAAGTTCCGCTGCTCTGGGAACTGGCACGTCACAGGCCCCTAATAAAGGCGTGTGCCATAGCGGATCAACCAACCATGGCCCCGCCACCTGCTGCCAGCACTGCCCCTACATGGTTATCCTGGCTTGCGGTCCTGCTGTGCGCTGCCCTGGCCCAGGTCAGCGCAGACTGCGGGCAGTGCTCCAGCAACGTATGCATCGGCGGTGGCTTTCTGCCCAAAAGGTGCCACTGTGCGCCCAGCAGAGACGACTGCCCCCCCGAAAAGATCATAACGGAGACCAGCAGCGCAGCAGACAAGGCCGACGCGTGCATAGCCACCGTGTCCGGCTGCGCGCTGGACGCGCTGAAGCAGTACCTGCCCAGCCTGGACACCCAGTTCTGCGAGACCGACGCGGTCAAGCAAAAGTTTGAGGACGGCGGCTGGAAGGCGTACTACGGGCCCCGCGTCTGGGACTCTGAGGCCGCGGCCACGCTCGTGGGCCTGTTCTTCCCGCCGACGTCGGCGCAGGCCGCCGCCAAGCTGGTGCGGGGCGCCCTTGCGCGCGCGCGCGCCTGCTATTAAACCGCTGCACTGCGCCGCTCAGCGCCTGCCGCCGGCAGGTGGACGAGCTCGAGAGGCAGGGCGACAGCCTGGTCGCAGCCCTGCGCGCCGCGGTGCAAGACGCGCAGGACCAGGCGCGCCAGCCAGCGCCGGAGCCTGGGCCCTCCGTGATCCTGCGATGCCTGCTGCCTCTGGCCCGCCATCGTTGCCTTTCCACTAGCCCGCTGACCCGCACCTGTGCAGCTCGCCTGACCGCAGCTGCAGAGTGGAGCGGGGCGCCCGCTTTGAGCTGGCTCCTGCGCTGCTGAGCGTGCACACCGGCCCAGGCCTTGCGCCGCTCGCGCGCAGGTGTACCAGCAGGTGGAGACCATGTTGTCAAAGCTGTTTGACGACCTCTTGAGCGGCAGCGTGGTGCGCCCCCTGTGAGCAAGGGGTAGCTGTTCATGTGGGGCGCGTTTATTTGTGCAGCACGGCTGCAGGTGACATGGAGCAGGTGTTTTGCACCGCAAGCAGCCCGCTGTGCAGACGCACGTCGCCGCTGCGGCTGCTTGTGAGTATCGTGCGTGCAGGTGGCTGGCCCCTGCATCTGAAGTTCCGCAGAGCGGCGCCGCGCTCAGTGCAGCCCCCGCAGCGCTCAAGCAGAGGGTGCGGCAGCGCGCAGCCGGACGCGGCCGCGCTCCGCGTCGGCAAGCTCGGCGTCAAGCTCAGCTTCTTCCACGTCAAGTGCAACCTGGGCCTGGCCGGGGTCAAGCAGACGGCGCCCAGCGAGGGCTTTAGCACCTGGGCCTTTGGCTGGCGCCTCGACCTGGACGCGCAGGTCAGGCTGAAGAGCCTGTTTGATGTGGTCAAGTCGGGCGCCGAGGCGACGAGCCCTCCGGGGCTGCCGCACAACCAGGGCCCCCCAGGTGCGGCGCCGCCCCTGGAGCGCGCTGGCGGGTCTGTGCTTGGCTGAGTGGCGAATTGGCGGAAGCGGCGGCGCGCCTGCGGGGCACCGGCGGCCGAGCTGAGGCGCGGCCGTGTTGCGTGGCGCGCAGCGTCCAACCTGGTCACCGTGACAAATGACTGCGCGGACCTCATATGGGTGGCGACCATGATGGCGTACCCGACCGCCGAGGCGCTGCCCAAGAACTGCGTGGAGAAGCACGCCTCCGGGGACGGCCAGGGCTACTGGTGCATCGCCGGCTGGTGGAAGCTGTCTTCGGGGCAGTCGGTGTACGTTGGACGCACAAAGTTCAGGTGGGCGCGGCAGCTGGGCGCACAGAACATTTGCTCGTGTGTGTAGACACGCACGCGCCCTGCGGACGCGCCTGAGGCACGCCGCCATGGTGCAGGAACTTTTTCTTCACAGCGAGGTCCGCAGACGGCACGCTCGTCTGGGGCGACCGCGGCGACACCTGGAACCTCAAGCACGAGCGCTGCGCTGTCGGCAGCGCGGGCTGCTACTCCTGGGACCCGGTGCGCCCGCCCGCCGCGCCTCTGGCGAACAGTTGCGCCGAAAAGCAGCAGTGCTTGCTATTTGTGACCTGGTCTGCTTGTGGCGGCAGCGGGGTCGGACGGCCTCGCAGGCAGCTGATGCCACCAGCACCTTGAGCACGCGGTGATGCCTGCAATATCATGTGTTGAAAAGCGCATGTGTGGCCCTGGGGGCCGACGCAGGTGAACATGACGGCCGCCTACTCCAACTACACGGAACACATAGTGTGCCCCGGCAAGCGCGCCGCCTAGCTGGGACGCGGCGTCAGCAGCCGCCGTCTGCAGCAGCCGGAGGCTGCAGCAGCAAGCCTTGTGAGGAGTGCACGACCTCTGCGAGTCTGCACGGGCGAGCATGCAGAGTTGCAAGCACTGTTGATATTCCCTTTTCTGGGGTTGCCACTTGTTTCATGCTTGAATCAGGGCTGTGGTGGCGTGTGAGGACTCGGGTGGAGTGTATGCAGAAAGTGTAACACAAGCTCGCTTGGCGATGGAGCAGGCAGTATCGCGACGGCCAATGTCAAGCGTCCCAGTGCAGCATGCCAGAGCAGCGCAAGGGCGCCGCACAGGCGCGTGCTTCCCTTGCTGGGTGCAGAGGCGCGCCCCATCTAAGAAAGGATGCCGGTAGGTCGCCCTGGCCGAGCCAGCGAGCCTGGTGGCCTGCACTGGCGTCGCGGGGCTGCCGCGCGGCATCGCGCACCAGCTCCCGCACCCCGCGGACCGCATACAAGGCGCCCGCCCGGGGTGCTCCCGGGGCCAAGGTTGCAGTCGAGGCCTGGCTGGGAGCCTGAGGCTGTATCCTGCCCTGCGGGCCGGCGGGCCTGGCACTGCGCTGAGAGCCTATGCGACAAGTGTAAACGAGCGTGTCGCGCAGCAACAACGCCGGCCCGCAGCGCTGTGACGGCCGCTGTCAAGCGTCCCAGTGCAGCATGCGGCAGCAGCACGGGGCGCCGCAGAAGCGCAAGGGGGACAGCGCGCCCCGTTCAGCAGTGACGGCCGCCCGGTCGCCCTGCCCGAGCGAGCGAGCCTGGTGGCCTGCGCTGGCGTTGCGGGGCTGACGCTCGGCATCGCGCAGCAGTCCCCGCACCCAGCGGCCCACATACAGGGCGCCAGGCCCGGGTGCCCCGGGGGCCAAGCTCGCAGTCATAGCACAGCTTGGAGCTCGCAACGCGCATGGGCCAAGCTGCACGCCCGGGCTGCACTCCCTGCTGCATCTGCTTCTGTCTACACATACACTTTTCTGTGGAACCCTCATTAGTAAACGCGCGGTGCAGCAGCGCTCTACCTGACTCGAACAGCCCTGCTGAACGCGTGTTGCATCGACCAACCCTTCCCTAGATACGGCGCGGGGCTAGCAGTACACTCTCTGCCGAGCTTGCTGGCACTGTTTTGTGGACGGCAGCCCCGGGACGCAGACGACGCGAGCCAGAGTGCGCCCCCGCCTCTCTACCCTCACTCCGGCTGCCTGCGCCGCTCAGAGTCCGCTCTGCCGTGATCCGGGCTTGATCTGCAGAGCTCCAGTGGTTGTTCGACGTGTGCTGTCGCAGGCTTCTGCCTGCGTGCTTGGATCAGCAGTGTCCCGCCTGCATGCTTGGATCAGCCTTCTTCCACGCAGATAGGCGGCAAGTGCCACCGGCACTTTATGCAGTTTGTTCGTGCGACACTTTCGCGCCCAGGTGTACCTGGGGCGCTGGTGCAGGTGCAGTGTCTTTGTATCGTGTGATCGCTGCTCAAGCTTGCGGGAACTGTTTATTGGCAGAGTAGGCGCAAGCGCGCATGGGGTGAGTCTGGCCTTGACCTCTACCTGCGCACGTCCCGCAGGCCAGCTGGGGACACACGCGCGTGCAGACGAGCAAAGCGCTCTGCCGCGCGTCAGGATAAGCTCCCGCGTCCGGGGATCGCTTGCTGGACGCCGCGCCCCCGCCTGACGCGGCGTCGCGCGCGTGCAGGTGCCCCGAGCGCTCCCGAGCAGGCACAAAAATGGTGTCCAAGATCGTCTGCGCGCTCGTGCTGGCGCGCCTGGCCGCCGCGACGGGCCACAGCTTCCCCGCGACGCCGCTGGGTGCGGCCGGCGACGCCGAGGCCGCCTCGGCCCGCGGCGCCTCGCGGTGCGCTGCAGCAGCCCGCACAGCAACGCAAAACAAACACAGGGCCGCGCGCAGCTCAAGTCTTGCGGCCGCGCGCGCGCAGGCGCCTCCTCGCGTGCCCCGCCTCCTTCCCCGTGGGCCCGTACTTTGACTGCGACGCGGCCGCATCCAGGTGCTGCGCCGGCGGCGTGCTCTACCGGCCCCGCGGGCTGCCGCAGCCGCAGCAGTGCAGGCAATGCTGCTACCCCAGCAGCCCGGGCGCCCTGTACAACGCGTGCCAGGACGGCCAGACGCACTGCCTCTCCCCCGGCCACACCGCGCACACGCGGAGTGACACCGGGTGCGAGTACCAGTGCCCCGACGGCAGCCTCGGCAACCACAACCTGTGCGGCTACCAGGGCGAGGGGCGGTGCTGCGCCGGCACGGTCCACCCCGACAACGGCTGCAACCACTGCTGCGGCGCGGGGCAGATCTGGTGCACGGTCCAGGGCGGCTCGGGGGTCTGCTTCATGGGCAGCGGTGCGCGGGGCCCTTTCCGCCGCTCCTTTGCTCCACCCAACGCGCGCGCTTGGGCCTGACGGGTCGCGCGCCGCGCAGTGTGCCCCGGAGACATCGTCGAGGGCGCCGCAGGCGCCGTCAAGGAGATCAACGCCGACCTCTCGCCCGCGGTCGACACGACACTGAAGATTGCCGGCGCCGTTGTGGGGCTGTAGGCCCCGGGGTGAGCCTGACCGGCGCGCGGCGGCGGAGGGCTGCAAGCCCGGCGCGCCCCGACCGCGACCAGCCTCGGCCTGGCTGCTGCCAGGACGGCGCGCGCTGACCATGGTGTAGAGCAGGAGTAGGCGCTTTTGGCAGACCGCTGCCGCGCGTGCGCCAGTGTGCAGGCAACGCCGTGGGCGTGGCGTGTGTTTGTCGTGTCAGTAGTGTTTTGGCGCAGTAGTGTTTTGGCGCAGTTGACAGCGTGCCGCCGCGCGCTGGTGTTTAGGCAGTAGGCCACCAGAGCAGTGCCATGGACGGCGCGCGCTGACCGTGTTGTAGAGCAGGAGTAGGTGCTTTGGGCAGACCGCTGATCCTGTCATAGATCAGAAGGAGGTGTTTTCGGCAGGTGTGCTGCCGCGCGCGCGCGAGTGTGCAGGCAACGCCGTGGGCGGGTGTCTGCACACTGGCGCGGCGTGTGTGTTTTCTTTTCCTTTTGTTTTCTGCATCTTTTCTTTTTTGGCGCGACGGGCTGCGCGCGCTGATGTTCAGGCTAGCAATAAGTGCAGTGGGCATGGCATAGGCCAGGACGGGGCTTGCTGCGCCCCTGCTTGCATCAGCGTCTATAGGCATGCAAGCACGCTGTAAGCATGCAAGCAACCATGCCGCCAGGCGGCGCGCCTCATGGCAAGTTGTATTTGTGTGAGCCAGAATATAATTTGACCCTGTCACGGCTTACACTGGTGCACAGCGCACCCGGCCGCTGGCTCTGGAGCATGCGTGCACATGAAATACCCCATTCGGCACACACAAAAATCAAGGTAGCCAGTCAAACGGCAGCGCGGGCACGCGCCGCGGGCCCGCCGGCCTTTGCACACAACTTCTCTTGCCCGGATGCAGCCTGCTGCAGGGCCGCTGACAAGCGGCCTTTCAAACAAGAGCACGGCCCAAGCCTGGCACGGAATCGACACGGCGCACGCACGGCCTACTCACTGTCAGTGTACTCATGCTTGGTAGCGACAAAGGCCACAGCCTGCGAGGCGCCCCTGAAGCTCTGGCCGTCCTGCCAGCCCGCGCATTGAGCGGCGTTGTTGAACGGGCGCAGCATAGGGGGAACGGGCGCACCCTAAAACGTCCTGCGCAGCCGGTGCACGTCGCAGCCGGCTGCCCCTGCATCGGTGGGCACGCCCGCCTCGCGCGCATCCTGCGCCCAGCGGCCGCACTGACGCACGCGAGTGCCGACAGGCTGCAACAGCAGCTGCCAGGCGGCGCAGTCGCCCCAGAGGTGGCGCGCGTGACGGGGTTGTGTGCAAGGTCCGTCCTGGTCACTATCGGCAGGCGCGTCAAACTGAGACTCTGACGTGCACATCACACTTGACGCGAGCCGCAAGCCGCAACAAGACTCCCGCTGACCTAGCTCTGCTCAAGCCTGCACTGCACTGGACGTTCGCGCACCGTCTCTGCGATGCGCTGCGAGATCCACTGCAGGCTGGTGTACAGGTGGCGCACGCAGCGTGTACGCTGCTTCTCAGGCATGCGCTCGCGCATCTGCCCCAGGCTGATCATCTGTGCCACCAGACTGCTGCACAGGCATGCAGTGGCCTCAGGGACCCGCCGGTGGCCTGCAGGGCGCAGGCCGGTCAGAACGCTGCAGGTGCCTGCAGCACCTGCACACTACCCTGCTCCTACAGAGCGTCCTTACTCTGGGGTACATAAGCGGCGCAGCTCAATGGCGGCAGCCGGCTTGCCCCATGGCATGCCCCATGGCATGCCCAGGCCTGACAGCAGGCACCAAAGCCCTACCAGCGCCCCTCCAGGTGGCCAGAACAGGGCGTCTGCACAGGACACAGGGCGCTGCGCACCGCCCTCCCACATCTGCAGGCAGCGCAGCAGCAGCGGGGTCAAGCGGTCGACCAGCAGGGCCTGCAGCTTCTGCTCCACCTCCGGGTCGAGCCGGCGTGCGCCGGCGTCGAGCGTGTCCGAGTACGTTTGGATTGTGCCGCTCACGCTGATCAGGGTCGCCAGCACCCCGTCAACGCTACGCTCGGCGGCGGGTCCGCCTGCGCGCACAGCTGCCGCCCGCTCGCACCCTTCCAGCAGCCAGCGCGCTGCCTGCGCGGCGCGTCGGGCGCGCACCGCAGCCCCCGCACAGCCCCCGCTCCAGGACGCTCATGAGCAGGTCGCCCGCGGGCGCGCTGCAGAAGGCCTTGAGGTACGCGGCGCACGGCGCCTCAGTGCGCACCGCGCCGAACAGGAACGGCGCGGCGGTCAGGTGCTGCGGCAGGCCAGGCCGCGGTCTGTCGCATGCTCAGCGGCGGAAGCTGCAAGCAAGCGGGCGCGCGCGCACCTGGCAGGAGGCCTTCAATATGGCCGTGCGACCTGCAAAGTCCGCCGCTTCGGGCATGGAGAGCGAGGCGAACGGCGGCGTGGCCGGAGTGCCGGCCAGCCACACGAGCACCGCGCAGAGGCTGCAGTGGTAGCGCGCCAGGACTGCAGACGGAGCCGCGGCCGCCCCGCCCAGCGCCTCCAAGGCATCGTCCCCGCACCACTCAAAGACCGCCTGCGAAGCGCGGCACCGGCTGGGCGGCAGCCTGCGTAAGGCGGGCCTGCCGCGCGGGGTCGCCGTACCTGCTGCAGTGTGGGTGCGCACAGGGCGAGCAGGGCGCAGGCGTTGCCGCTATCCGGGCTGCTCGCCGCCAGCACCGCCCACGACGTGGCCACGCTCGCGGCCAGGCCGTACATGTCGCACCCCGCGTACCTGCAATTGCATGGGGCCATTGCGGTGAGCGCGGGCGCGGCCGCCTCGGCGCGCGCGCAGCCTGCAGACCGGGGCGCGCGCGCGCCGCGCGCTCACCTCACGGCGGCCTCGCGGATGGCCGTCTGGCGCTCGGCGGCCGCCCGCACGAAGAAGGGGCACTTGAGCACGGTGCAGAGCGCCTGCAGTATGTAGACCACCCAGGCCAGGCCCGTGTCCTCCCCGCCCCGCTCCAGCCAAGCCAGCACGTCGCGCCAGAGGATGCGACGCACGATGCTCGCCAAGGTGCCGACCGCAGCGCCCCTGTACACGAGCCTGGCCTCGTGCAGGGCGAGGCCGCCGTCCCTGGTCACAGCCTGCATCAGGATAGGGTTAGGTTAGGGTATAGGGTAGGGCAGGGCAGGTATAGGTAGGGTAGGTAGGGGTATAGGTATAGGGTAGGGTAGGGTAGGTATAG
>JAABUU010003704.1_pt1 | contig 19075 bp, 15 predicted proteins | sample 5559301 | NCBI WGS metagenome assembly JAABUU01 (sample SAMN10711884, study PRJNA513360) | rock metagenome | isolation source: Antarctica rocks | place: Antarctica: Victoria Land, Richard Nunatak white | reverse complement strand
TCCACGTCACCACCGACCGGGGCGGGGCCTCGCAGTCCGAGACCAAGCGGGCGCTGCTGACGCCCGACGAGGTGATGAATATTCGGGAGGACGAGCTGCTGGTGAAGATGCCGCAGAAGCCCGCCGCGCGCCTCACGCAGCGCCGCTACTACGACGATCCCGAGGTCCGGGACCGTGCGCCGGCGCGGGGCGAGAGTTGGATACCCCCGCTCGGCCCGGAGCGAGTGGACGGCCCGCTAGAGCCCCCAGAGTTCGACGATGCGCTCGACGACGAGCCGGACAACTCTGAAGGCGACGAGTCTAGCCGCGCACCCACTGGCGGCCAGGACGACGACGAGGCCACGGCGGGCGAGAGCAGCGCGGCTGAGGATCCCGATCCGTTCGGGGATGATCTTCTCGTGGCGGCCGTCGCGCCCGACCACTAGACACGGCCCTCAGCCGCACCATGGGGGGCCGTAGAAGGGGCATAAGGGGTGGTGTTCCACAACCTTATGCCCCTTCCCTCTGCGTCTCCTACGGCGTCACCGTGCCTCACTGCTGCGGGAACAGCGATGCGAGCGGCGCAATCGGGACGTCGATGCAGTCGAGATGCCGGTTGGTTGCAGGCGACCGTGCCGGCGTCCGCGCGCCGCGCCCGGCCGCTCACCGCGGGTACACACCGCCGTCGACCGAGAGCGTCTGCGACGTGATGAACCCGTTGCCGATGAGCGCGAGGACGGCGTGCGCGACCTCCTCGGGCTGCCCGGTGCGGCCGATGGGGATACCCTTCTCGATACCCTCCGGCAGCGGTATACCGCCCGCGATCAGGGCTGGCGCGACGGCGTTGACGGTGACACCATGGGCGGCGACCGGGCCGGCCAGCGCGTGCATGAGCCCGATCTGCCCCGCCTTCGAGGCGGCGTAGTGCGGCCCCACAAACCCACAGGTGAACGCCGCCACCGACGACACGAGCACGATGCGCCCCCAGCCCCGTGTGCGCATGCCGGGGATGACCCGCTGCGCCAGCAGGAACGCCGCCCGCAGGTTGACGGCGAGGACACGGTCCCACTCCTCGACCGTGATGTCCTCCAGGGCGTGGCGCGGGCCGATCCCCGCGTTGCTCACCAGGATGTCGATCGGCCCGAGGCTCTCCTCGACCGCCCCGGCCAGCGACGCGACCCCGTCCGGGGTGGCCACGTTGCCGCCGACCGCCACGGCGCGCCGGCCCGTCGCGGCGAGGCGCCGCGCCTGCTCCTCCGCGCCGTCCCGATCCTGCGCGTACCCCAGGGCGACGTCGGCGCCCGCCTCGGCCAAGCGCGCGGCGACCGCGCGCCCGATCCCGCGACTCGCCCCCGTCACCAGCGCGACCCGTCCGCTGACGTCCACATCCATCGTCTGTCCTCTCCCCTTCTTGATAATCTGTAGACAGCGGTCTGATAGATTCGTCCGCATCACGGCAGGGCGGCCAGGGCCGGCCAGAACTGCGCGAGGAGCGCGTCCAGGGGTTCCGCTATCATTGGAACAGGTTCGTACGGTAAGACCTGTTTGCCAGAGAATGTCGGCGATCTCGCTCTCTGACGGGGTGCCGCGCGTTAGTGGGTCAAAAACAAGGCTCTTGGGCGCTTTTGATGCTGCTGTTCGGACGGTGAAATGCGGATCGCAATGGCAGGAATCAAGGAACACGTCTCCGCGCGCGCAGGTTGTGACAGGTTGACGAGCAAAATGGTTGACCGGACTTGCGCTTTCCTGACTGTGGCACCCGCCGTCGACGTCGGGCAAGGAAACGAGAGGTAGCGCACTACAAGAATAGAGTCGCTTCCTCTCCTATTCTTCATGCAACCTGTCGATACGACATCAGCCAACCATCACGCGCATGACTTCTCGTCGTTGCCGCTGTCCATCGACACTGAATTGGCAGCATCAAAAGCGATACTGATGGCGAAGTCCGGAGACCCTTGTAACGTTCGGTTTCCAAAGGTCAACCAGCGGAAGAAATAGCGGTTGGATCGTCTTCTGGCCGACGAACATCAGGGCGTTGATGCGCTATTAGCGACTTCGCCATCAGTATCAAAAGCGCCCAAGAGCCAAAAATAAATCGCCCTTGACAATGCCAGCTTTACACAAGGACGGCACCGCCATCCACAATGATGACCTGTCCGGTGCTATGCCCCTCACGCATGAGGTACAGGTAGGCTTCCGCCAGATCGCGTGCTTCCCCCACACGTCCCATTGGAAGCGTCTGGCCGGTCATCTGGTACATAGCCTCCCGGTCTTCCTTCGACATGTTCGTCCACAATTCCGTCCTGACCACACCAGGACAAACCGCATTCACGCGTAGGGGGGCAAGCTCGACAGCAAGCGCTCGCGTCAATGCCTCGGCGGCACCACATATGCTCGCCGTGACCGTCGAGCCCTTGAGCGGATGTCGCCCGGCTGTGCCAGAAGTCAGGACGATCGAGCCGCCCGGCCTGATGCTGCCGCTCCCATATTTGGCGGCCATGAACGCTCCCCACAAGCGGAGATTGAAGAAGCGTCGCGCCTGTTCCAGGCTGATCGCGGCGAGTTCTCCGGTGAGCAACTGCTCTCCCGCTGTGAAGACGAGATGATCGAACAGTCCGATCCGTTCGAAGAAGCTCTGTACCTGCTCCTCGTTGGAGAGATCAAGCGCGTGGCCCTCGGTACCTTGGGGGAGGAATGCGACAGCACGATCAACGCTCTCTTGCCTCCTGGAAGCGACAACAAGTGTTGCTCCCTCCTTCGCTGCCATTTCAGCCGTTGCCAAACCGATTCCCGACGTCCCTCCGAGAAGAACGATCCGCTTGCCGTTCAATGTCATGTTCTGTTCCATTTTTGTTTCCTTTTCAACTCGGCCTTAAGGCGAGCTTGCCAAGATAGTGCTCGTTGAGGGCGCGGTGAGCTTCGGCGGCCTGCTCCAGCGGAAACGTGCGGGCCACGTGGACCTCGAACGGACCAGACGCGATCAGCCGGTTGAGCTTCTCGATCACCTCCGGACCGGGATCGTCGCCGACGTACTTGTTGACCACCACGCCGGGTCGGGCTTCAGGCTCCGGCTGGACGCCACGGGGATAGGCGACGCGCCCGCCGTCGCGTAGCGTCTCCAGTGCGCGCTCGGCCGCCTCACCGCCGGCGGTGAGGAGCGCCGCATCAATGCCATCGGGCGCGAACTCGCGGGCGGCGGCTACCACATCGTGCTCACGCCCGTTCACCGTGGCGTCAGCGCCCAGGCGCTCAGCCAGCGCCACCCCGTCCTCGCCCGAGGCGACCGCGAACACGCGGGCGCCCATTCGTTTAGCCAGTTGCACCGCCAAGTGCCCGAGGCCGCCGCCGGCGCCGAAGATCAGGACCGACTCGCCCTCCGCGAGGCCGAGCGTGTCGTCGAGGCCCAGCAGCGCGGTGATCGCGTCCACCGGCATGGCGCCCGCCTGCTCGACGGTCAGTTCGCCGGGGATGGGATAGACATAGTCGGCGTTCACGACGGCGTACTCGGCGTAGAACCCGCCCTTGGGATTCATGTGCCGATCGGCGTAGACGCGGTCGCCCTCCTCGAAGCGCGTGACGGCGTCCCCTACGGTGGCGATCGTGCCCGCCCCGTCGAAACCGATCACGTAGGGGAACGTCGGCTCGACGCCGTACCTCTCGCGGAATAGTTCGTGGAAGAGTCCTTCGCGCTCCCACGAGTCCCACACGCCTACGCCAATGGATTCGACCCGGATCAGGACCTCGTCGGGGCCGACCTCGGGCACGGGGAGCGTTTGCAGCTTGATTTCGTCGATGCCGCCGAACCGGTCGATCGCGGCGGCCTGCATCGTGTCTGGTATTGTCTGTGTCATAGTCGTATCTCCTTGTTTTAGCGGGTCGTGATGATGAAGATCACGCTCGCTCGTTGTTCTACGCGTGGGCCGCTGCGGTCCAACAGGCCCCTCGGCGTGCGCACATGACGCACGTCATCGTCCCGACACCTTTACTGTACCCTTGACCGTCGAGACAATCTATGGCATAATGTCCTAAATATGTGTCTGATCGTCCAAATAGTGGAGAATGTCGTGGATGTCCTGACCGATGTACTCAATGCCCTCGACCTGAAAGGATGGCTCTCCTCGCGCACGGAGATTGCTCCTCCCTGGCGCTTTGACTTTGCGGCCAGTCGGGACAGCACCTTTCACATTCTCAACTTTGGAGGCGGATATGTGTGTGTCGACGGCGAACCCGCGCCGCGACGGGTCGAGGATGGCGATGTCATGGTGTTCCCCTATGGGCACGCGCACACGATCTGCGATGAACTCGCGTCACCCCTGACCAAAGCAGCGCCCCTGGACTATGACGCGCATCGAGCGTACGACGTCTTCCCTTTTGAGGGCGAGGGGACAAAGACGGTCTTGCTCTGTGGCGCGTTTCATTTTGAACAGCCCAGTCCCTTGCTTCACTGCTTGCTAAAAGTCATTCATATTCCTGGGGAACAGGGGCGCATGGCGCCAGGCTTCGCCGATATTGTGAGGCTCATTGCCCGTGAATCGGCCTCACCGCAATCTGGAACTGAGGTCATGCTACGACGGTTGACCGAGATGCTCTTCATTCAAGTGGTCCGGGTCTGGATCGACCAGCAAGCGGACACCTCTGAAGGATGGTTAGGAGCATTGCGCGATCAGCCCATCGGCGCTGCTCTCGGCCTGATCCATCAGTTTCCCGAACGGAGGTGGAAGGTCGAGGAACTGGCGGACGCGGTTGCCCTCTCCCGCTCAGCCTTCTCAGCGCGCTTCACCCATCTCGTGGGCGAGCCTCCCATGACATATCTCACCCGCTGGCGCATGCACAAGGCGAAACAGTTACTCAAGAACAATGGCAAGGTGGAAACGATCGCGCAGCAGCTTGGCTATGATTCTGAGGTTGCCTTTCGCAAAGCCTTCAAGCGAGAAGTAGGCCTTACCCCGGCCCGGTATCGGAAGCCTGAATAGGATGCGCCCGTGGGGCGAGGACTGGCGAGGACTATAGACAAGCAGGGTCGAAACGATCACGCAGGAGGCGCAGGAGGACCACCGTGAGACCGCCTACCTGCGGCTTTGCTCGTCGCGTCCGCCATGACCACGGCCGCGCCCCGGTGCCCGGTCGTCCTCCTGGCCCAAGCTCTCCATTCTCTCAGGCGCGGCGCGCAGGGCGTCGTTCCAGTCCTTCGCCCCGGACGGCGGCCGCTCGCGCACGATAGCCTCGGCGCGCGGGTACGCCTCCTTCACCTGCTGCCACAGCTTGTTGCCGCCGGCGTCGTTGTCGAAGCCGCAGTGGACCAGCGCGCCCCTCGCCAGCCCCTCCTCAATCTGCCGCTTCGGTAACTCGCCGTGGCCGTCGTTGGACAGGAACACGAACGCGCCACGCTCGCCGGCCCGCTGGATCAAAGCGGCCCGGCTCAAGGCGTCGATGGGGCTCTCGGTGATGTGGTACTGCGGCGCGCTATACCGCTCGGGCGTGCCGATCGTGAAGGAGAAGTGGCCCTCGTCGCGCCGGCTGCCGTAGGCGAGCCCCTGGAACTCCGAGCCAGGCGCCGTGCCGCGCAATGAGGCGCCCACGGCCTGGCCCTCCACGTCCGTGCGCAGGAACACGGCATTGGCCCGGCCATCGGCGTAGATCGTGCCCCGGTCGTGCAGCTCGTCGATCATTCCGCGCGGAATACCCCGCCCTTCGACGAGGTAGGCCCGGACCTGCGGCCAGCGGTCCTCGTCGGCCTGGGGCTGCATGAACGGCGCGCGCTCGCCCCGCTCGACGATCTCCTGCCCTTGCCGGGCACCGTAGTTGGCGGCCGCCGCGACGGCCAGCTCGGGGCCAGCCTCGTGGTTGAGGTAGGCCACGGCCTGCTTGAAGCTGTAGCCGGCGACGTGCATCACCAGGTCGATGGAGCCGCCGCCGCCCTGCTGCCGGTCGTGGTTATAAAAGCGCTCACCATTGATCGAGATGTGCTCGCCGTTCACCCGCCACTTGTGCGTGTCGTAGCGGTCCTGGACGCCGCCGAGCGTCTGTATGGTGTCTCTGAGGTCTAGCTGTCGCGCCTGGGCCACCAGCGCCTTGTAGTCGCGTTGGAGCGTGTCCCGCTCGCGCTCCACCTCGCGCACCCGCTGCTGCAAGACCACCACATTGGCCTCGGCCTTCGCCGCCTGCTCCTCGTAGTGCGTCGCCTTCACCAGGGCGGCGTCCAGCGTCGGCGCGATCCGCTCGACGACCTTCTCGCGCTGCTCCATGGCCCACCGCTCCGGGTCCAGCGTAAGGCGGTTGGGCTTCTCCACGTCGAGGTCGCGCCGGACAATCTCCGGCGCCGGCGTCGGTTCCGTGATCTTGGCGTACCACCGCTGCACGTCCTGGTGGGTCGCCTGGCTACCCTGCACGCCGCGCTCAAGGCCCAGGTCACGCACGGCCTCGGCGTAGGACGTCTGTAGCTCGGACAACCGGTACTTACTCCCGCCGAGATAGTGCTCGTAGCTCAGGCGCGCGTTGTCCTCGCGGAGCGGCACGACCAGGGCCTGAATGTGCGGCGTCAGCTCGTCGCGGTGCCACACGGCGGCCACCACGTTGCGCGGGTCGCGGAAGGTGTCGGTGAGCCAGCCCATGCTCCGCTCGACCCATGCGTGCCAGTCGGCCTCGGTCGCCGTGTCCGTGAACGCCGGCGAGACCCCCATGAACACCTCGACGCCACGGATGGCGTCGGGCCGGAAGTGCGGGTTGGTCGCCTCGGTGAGGCGGGCCTGCGCGTCGGCCACCCAATCGCCGCTCCCGATCAGGCGCACGTTCTCGCCCAGCCGCGCGGGGTCCGCGTTAGGCGTGTCCCGGGTCCGTTCGTTGTGCTTACCCATCGCGGCGATTTCGCCCATCGTATGGTGCTTCTCGGTGCGCATGATCGCGTACATCCCCGCTCCCTTTCTCGTGGTATCTGGCCCACTTACCGTTTGACGGCGCGCAGATGCAGGAACATGGGCACACGTTGCCAGCGCCGATAGGTCTCCCGCGCCGCGACCACCGCCGAGGGTGCGGCCGGCTCGCGCAGCCGCTCGATCAAGAAGCCCGCCGCTTCAAGCGCCTCCGTATACTCCTCCAACGCATAGCTCCACCCCCGAAAGGTCATGCGCAAGCCATCGCGCTCGAACGTCTCCTCGTGAGGGTGACAACCCAGGTACGAGCCACGGATCATAAAGGGCGCGTCCTGCTCCCCCCCAGCGAAGCCACCCGCGTCGTTGAGTGGGTGTGTCACACAGATGCAGAAGCGGCCCCCCAGCTCCAAGATGCGCGCCGCCTCCCGCACGGCGCCCGGCATGTCCGCGATGTCCATGAGCGCGTTGTAGGCGACCACGAGATCGAACGCGCCATCCGGGAACGGCAGCGCGGTGGCGTCCGCGACGAGGTAGCGCCCGGCGGGATCGGCCTCCCGCGCGTAGCGCAGCAACGTCGGCGAGGCGTCCACCGCCGTGACCGCATGGCCGCGTTGGGCCAGGTCGCGCGCCACGCGGCCTTCGCCGCAGCCCATCTCCAACGTCTGCCGCCCCGGCGCCGGCACGATGTCGTCGAAGAACGGCGCGCGATAATGCCAATAGGCGTCATGCCCAGGCGTGCGCGTCCAGCGAACCCAATTCTCCGCCTCGCGCTCCCACCCCTCCGTCAGAGCCATCGTGTCCCCTCCTCGCCCACGCACTCCCTGATCATCTGTCGTCGATGACGGTGTCTTGCGACAACCCTGCCCGTGCCGTGTGGTCATCGCCCGCCCTCGCATTCTTCTTCCAAGTAGTCCGGTATTCGTTACCGGCGTGTGCGGGATTCCAGGCCCCGCCTGCCCCTCGCTCCCGGCCGCTGTTGGCGGTTCGGGGCGGGAGCGAACGTAGGGTTTTGTGGGAGGCCCCCCCAGGGCCGAGCACAAAGACCCGGAGTAAGTCCGGGTTTGCTGCGCGCCCCCTCACCATCAGCCTACACGGTCGCGTCGAGCGGTCGCAAGCGGCGGGGTTGGGGCTGCTTGGAAAGCTTCATGTCCGTCAGGACATACATGTCGATGAAAATACGGTTGGACCTCATCTGGCGGCCTATTTACGGGAGAAAGAAGGGGGCGTGTCGCGCCGCGTAGCGGAGAACGGAGAGTCACAAAGGGTTCCGAGTGACCCTCTCGCCTACGGTCGCGCGTCGTCGGGTACGAATACTCGACTCAACACGGGGCTGGCAAACTCCGCGGCGATGCACTCCATGTAGACATGGTCCCACATCTTGCCGCCCATGAACCGGCACTGGCGGCGGTGCCCGAACTCGCGGAACCCCGCTTTCTCGTAGGCGCGCAACCCGGCCAGGTTGTAGGCGTTCACGATCAGCATGACGTTGAGTAGGCCGCGGGCGGTGAAGGCGTAGTCGAGCATGAGGCGCGCGGTCTCCGTGCCATAGCCCTTGCCGCGGCTCGCGGGCTCACCGATCACGATGCCGAACTCGGCGCGGCGGTTTTCCGTGTCGATGTCCATCAACATGGTGGTCCCGATGGGGCGCCAAGTGGCCCGCTCGTAGATGGCGAAGTACGCTTCGCGCTCATCCGCCATGTGGCGCTCGTACCACGCGATGCCCTGCTCTGTGGTCATGGGCCGCGACTTGCCGGTGGTGCGCGTGGTCGAGAAGTCGCTCAACCAACGCTGGTAGGGCAGATCGCGCCGCAGAGGTCCCAAGGCCACGAGATCCCCGACGATGTTGACGAAGGGCGCTTCCCCCTCCGGCTGTTGTCGATCCATGCGCTGTCCTCCTGTGTCCATGCGGGGTCAGGCAACGACTGCTTCGTAGAACAGCCATATTACATAACACTACGTTTTCGACGCTATATTAGCGCCTCAGTCGTGTTAGCAGTCCAGTTTTTACCCGGATCACATCGCTCGCTGGGCCGCTAACACAATGAGGATCACCTAAACTCGACCGCTAATCGTTGTTTGGGGACCAGTTCCGCGGCCTTTCGGCCGTTATTGGTCAAATGGCTGTTCTACGAAGCTTTCGTTGTCCCACCCCCATGCGTCCGCAGAGGGGGTCGTACGCGGCCGCGACGATGTACCTGATTCAGACGATAGGGCGCTGTAAGAGCTGCGCCACCATCGCCCATCCGTCCTCTTCGTCCTGCTCGTGCATGAGATACGGCACGAACCTGAAGGAGAGATAGAGATTGATCGCCCGATAGTTCGTCGTGCGGGTGGTCAGATACGCCGTCCGGTGATCGCGGGCCAAGCGCGCCATGACAACGCTCAACAGGGACTTGGACAAACCCTTGCCTTGATACGCGGGGACGATACCGACCCAATGGACCCGCCCCCGCTCCTGACCCGCGAAGTGACCGTGCCAGGCCGTTGCCGTGCCGATAGCGGTGCCGGAGCGGTCCTCCAGGATGAAGCAGCGGCTTTCCATGTCGCGCGGGAAGGGGCCGAAATCCCTAGCGAAGCGCGCTAAGGCCTGATCCTGGTCGGGGAACTCTCCCGCCGAGGACTCAATCGTGGCCCAGCGCCGCTCATCGCCTAGCCTGTAGGTGCGGAGAGCATAGTCGTTGGGGCAGGGGAAAAAAGGCGCCTGACCCACATTATCGCGGATCAAGGGGTACGGCCAGGATACGTGTAAAAATAGGACATAGCGGAACGCGATAACATTAGCAGACATGCCGCCGAGGGCTTCATGGGAAGCATTAGCAGACATTGATGGCCTATTTCAGCCCCTTCAATGTCTGAGAAGGCCAATTAGCAGACATTCGGCTTTCCCCTTAGACCCGCCGTGCCTTCACGAGGCAGCCATTGTCGGCATCGCCATTCGACATCGTGCCAGCGTAGATGGCGTAGAGGTAGTCGGCGATGGGATACGCTTGCCGGCCGCCACGCTCGTCCCATAGCGGATCGTTGACATAGATGTGTGAGTCATCGATTCCTGTAATGGTGTTGAAATGCATATAGTTCTCCGGCTCGGTGCCGCGCAACCAGTTCGCACTCAAGACCGTCAGGAGCGGCCGGCCTGCCGCGATCTCCGTGCGGATGTCCTCAGCATCAGGGATCTTGACGTGGAAGCCACCGCCGTCCTCCAGATACGTGATCAAGTGGCGCAATTCGCGCGTGTCCGCGATGCGGCTGCGGTCGCGGTAGTGGCGTAGGTGATCCAGCACTTCGGCCGGCGTCTTGCCTTTGTCACCGTTGGTAAAGAGGCTGGGGTGAAGCGAGACAGTCTCGACGTCGAACCCCTGGCCGCGGAGATACGAGCCAAGTTGGCCCATACAATAGCCGCCGACGCCCGGCCCCAACTCGCGCCGGAAGACCTCGATCGGGACGCCAACGCCATAGTACTCAAGCAGCATCTCTAGCGCCATGATGCCGCAATCGCCCGAGTTCTCCATCTGCCTAACAAGAGGAACGTCCAGCAGCACCTTCCACACCCTTACCCTCACCATTCCCAGGCGTATCATCGACGTTATTACTACCGCATTGTATCGTGATCGCCTTATGTCCTATTTTTACATGTATCCTGGCCGTACCCCATCAAGGCAAGACGTATAGATTTCATCGGCCCGCGCTCGGTCGCTCCCATCGTCCTCGTCCTAACCTCTCGCCTAGCTGCCGCGCGGCACTCCACCGTATCTTTTTTCTAAGGAGGGGGGTGCCGTGACATGCTCGCTCGGGCTGCCGCGTGCCTCTCCGCAGTGTCCGTATGGCCCCAGTGCCTGACGGCGCTGAGGGGCGAACGGAGGTTTTCGCGGGAGGTCCCCCAGGGCCGACCGAGCAAAAGCGTAGTGAGACGCTTTTGCTGCGCGCCCCCTCACCGTCAGCCTACACGGTCGCGGCGGGCGGTCGCAAGGGGGCGGCTCGGGGCTACTTGGAAAAGAAGGGGGGCGGTCACGACGGGCCACCGCTGGACGTAGCAGGGGTGGGTCAACGATTCTTGGTACAACAGCCATGTGGCTATAAATGGCCTAAGGCCTAGGGAAGCTAAGGACTACGAGCAAACCTTCTGGATCAGCCCGACGGCGTATGGGATGCCCGTCAGAAAGTTCCGCCGGTCGTCTTCGTTCTCTAATCTGAATATGAAGTTTAGGTAGTCGATGTAACAGGCCGCAAGGAACACATTCTGTTGTGCGCTGGTTGTCGGCGGGAGGGGCTGAACGCGTTCGTACGCGGACAAAAGGGCGTCGCGCAGCACATGATAATCGTCGCGGTCGACCGACCACATGAGCGCACACATTAGGTCGAAGAGGTAATAGCCAAGCCCAAACTCGTCAAAGTCGATGAGGCGTGCCTGCCCCTGCTTGAAGACAAAGTTTCTTGTCGAAAGGTCACCATGAATGACACCAAAGTAGTCTGACTGCTCCCCCCATGCACTCATCGCGGCGCTAATCCTATCTCGTGCGTGCAAGAGTACGGCATAGTCCTCCGGTCGCATCAGAGTATGACCATGGGCGCTCCCTAGGAGTGATGTGGGGCCGAACAAGTGAGCCCAATCGTAGCGCGGACAGGTGAAACCTGAAGGGAGGCCGAACTGGCGAGACTGCCGATGCATGTGAGCGATCGTGCTACCCATTGCGGCCATATGAGCGGGCGTCACGGCCCCTACATGCCGGCCGTCAACCCATCGTAAGACGACACAGCGCCATTGCTGCGGGACGCCTGCGACATCGACCATGGTGTAGAGCGCACCATCCGCCAAAGGGACCGGCTCAGGTACCACCAGGGATGCATCCTGAGCAAGCGCTTTGAGCCAGTCAAATTGTGAGATGATAGCGCCATCGGAGATGCGGTTGTGCGTATTCATGCGCAGCACGAAACGTCCCGTACTGGAGACATCGACGCGGTATACCTGGTTGTGCCCCTGTGCCAGAACGCGCAGCCGTGCATCGATCAGTCCATACTGTTTCAACGCTTCCTCTGCGACGGTATGGAGACGGCGGCGCTGTCCCACGCGTGTTAGCTCAGTGAACGCCCTCATAGGGACAGTATCCGGTCTGCCCTGCTATGTAGCAAAAGGATCAACGGCCGAGACCAAGCGGCAATCGCTGGTTTCCTAGCAGGCAGTAGCGGTCGAGTTTGACGGTCGAGAGCCAGGTTAGCGGTCCAATACGGATTCTCTCAGGGCGGGGGCACGCTACAGCGGATATAGCTATGGCATCTCACAGGAGCTTTTCCAACTCGCTCACGTACTGCTCGAATTCCGCGATCGCCGCATCGATCGGGGCAGAGGTCGTCATATCGACCCCGGCATCGGCCAGCAACGTGATGGCATAGTCCGATGAGCCAGCGCGCAGGAGGCGCAGATAGCGATCGACTGCGGGCTGACCGTCGTGTAAGATCTGGCGAGCCAAGGCCGCGGAGGCGGCATGCCCCGTGGCGTACTGGTAGACATAGAAGCTTAGTCCGTAGAAGTGCGGGAGGATCGACCACTCCCAGGCGATGAGATCGTCGACGACGATACCACCTCCACCATAGTACCGGACATTCAACGCCCGGTAGAGGGCGCACAGCGTTTCGGCCGTGAGGGCGTCCCCTGCTTCCATATGCCGATGGATACTCAACTCGAACTCAGCGAACAGCGTCTGGCGGAAAAATGTGAAGCGGACATGGTCGAGATACTGGGCGACGAGCGCGGCGCGCTGTGGAGCATCCGCTGTCGTTTCCAAGAGACGCCTGCGCAATAGCGCCTCGTTTAGCGTCGATGCGGTCTCGGCCACGAAGCTCGCGTAGGCGCTATAGTGGTACGGTTGCGTGTCCCCGGTAAGGTAGCTATGCAGCGCATGGCCCATTTCATGGGCCAGCGTGAACACGTCGTCGGGCGTCCCTTGATAATTGAGAGAGACGAAGGGGGGCGTTCCGTACGTCCCCGCGCTGTAGGCGCCGGCCAGCTTGCCCGCGCTCTCTATGACGTCGATCCACCGTGAGCGGAAGGCACGCTCGAGAATGGCCGTGTAGACCGGCCCGAGCGGGGCGACCGCGTCGCGCAGTTGCGCGCAGGCCGCCTCGAACGTGATGGGGGCGGTGGTCACGGCGGGCACGAGCGGCGCATCGAGATCATACATGTGCTGAGGCGTGTCGAGAGCGAGCGCCCTGCCACGCAGCGCGAGATAGCGGTGCAAGCTGGGGAGGGAGCGGTTCACCGTCTCTATCAAGGTCGTGTAGACCGTCGCGGGGATGTGGGCGGGGTCGAGCGCGGCATCCAGGGCCGTCGGGTAGGATCGCTCCTTGGCGAGGAAGACGTTCTTGGCGACCTGCGCGCCGAGCGTGGCGGCCAAGGTGTGCTGCTGCTGCTTGAAGGTACCCAGCATACCCTCGAACGCGGCTTGACGGACGGAGCGCACCGGGCTGCGACGAAAAACCCCAAAGTAGGTGCCATCGGTGAGTTGCGTCGGCGTCCCGGCGGCATCACGGATCGTCGGCAACCGCGCGTCGGCATTGTAGATCATCTCATAGATGCGCTCGGGGGCCTTCCCGAGGTCGGCCATGCCGGCAAGGACCTGTTCGACCTCCGCCGGGCGCGTATGTGGGCGCAACGACGTCACCTCATCGATGTAATGGCGATAGATCCCGAGCCTTGGCTCAACGGCGTAAAAGTCCTGCAAGCGATCGGGGGGGATCGCCAGGATCTCGGGCGTAAAGAAGGCTGTGGCGGCGGCAAACGCGGCGGCAAGCGACGAGGCGCGGCTGGACAAAGCCTGGGAACGCGTGTCTGTCATGTCGGCACAGTGTCGCCGCCCGGCATATTCGTTAAGCCGGTCCACGACTGCGCCAATTTCGTCGCGGCGACGCAAACCCTCGTAGAGATCTTGGGCGCTGCGGCCCAGTGTGCCCTGTGCCAACTTCAGTGCGGGAAATTGCCGCTCTGTCGAGGCGAAAGTCTCTTCCCACAGTTGATCGGAGGGGAAGACAGGTGTGAGGTCCCAAGTCAATTCGACAGGGATATCCTCACGTCGTGGGATTATTGGTGCCATAACCTTTCCTCCAGTCACGCGTAACTTTCAGCTGCTGTTGTTGCCAGAGAATGGGGGTTTCTGCATAACCTGTATGGTTCGCCCTCATCGTCACCCTAGCAGTCTCGTCTCATCGTCTCCTTGCCGGACCTCTTGCGCCACGCTCACCATATCCGCACACGGCACCGGCCATGGGGCTACGATGAGGGGGAACGGGTAGGGTGACGATGAGGGCGAACCATACAGGTTATGCAGAAACCCCCAGAATGCGCGTTCTTTGGAGCTACGAGTCCTTTTCTGACTGATTTTACCCCTGAGCGACGGCTTATCGGAGCACGCGATTACCGGTATTCTCTGGCAATCGGAGCTTATCGTACAAATCTGCTTGGATGATTGTCGAACCCCAACTCGTGCGCTAGGCGTGTGCCGTCATGGATAAAGTTGGGGGCAGCCGGGGCACGGTCTATGGGGTCTTGGGGCGGCGTCTGTGCATCCATGGGCCTGTCTCGCTCCTTGCCTCCCATGATGCCAGAGGCGTGCGTATGCGGCCACCGCGCGCACAACGACCGATGTCTACCCTCCGTCTTGACGCCGCCGCAAACAGCATGGTATCAAACTAGGTAGTTTAGGGAGAGCCACGTCACGACGAGATACGAGGAGAACGGTATGCGTCCACTTACAGCTGAGGACGAAGCGACCCTACGGGGCATCGCCGAGCGCCACGGCTTCTATGCCGCGCGCGGCCCGCACACCGGCGAGGGCAGCGCCAGCCGCCTCATCGACACGCTGCTCGCCGGTGAGGTCGTCACGCTCGCCCTCACGCCCGCTGATCGACGCCGCCTCGTCGCCTGGCTGGACGAGGTGCCGCCTCCCAAGGGACGCCTCGCCACCGTCCTGGACAGCCTGGCCGCGCAACTGCGCCCAACGCTCCCTAAAACCGTGCCACGCGCCCCGATCACGACCACGGCGACGACACCCTCTCCCGCACCACGCGCCCGTCGCAGTCACCTTACGACCGATGAGGCCGCCCGCCGTTTGGAGGTGAGCCCTGCCCGTGTGCAGGAGATGGCCCGCGCCGGCGAGATCGGCCGCAAAGTCGACGGCCGCTGGACGTTCACGGAGCACGAGATCGCCCGCGTCAAGGCCGAGCGCAACCGTCACGCGCTCCGGCTTTCCCTCGCACCGACACGCAAACACAAGCGGACCACGCGCCGACGGTCCTCCTCCGGCTCTGGCTCCGGGCGGCTGACCCGCGCTGACACGCAGGCCCTGGGCTACCTCGATCAGCTGCTCGCCGAGGAACGCCGCCTGGAACAGACCTACAGCCTGCCGTTCCGCGCCCCCCAGCGCGTCGCGACGACGGTCCACACCTGCGTCCGCTGCGGACAGGATCTGCTCCTGCTCATCTTCGGCGACCAAGCGCGCGACGAGGAGGGACTGCTCGCCTACGGGCGGCTCATGCACGAGGCCATTGTCGCGCGCGGCCTGCCCGCCTATGTCCTGGGCGCGCCGGACGGCGATGGCGTGCGCGACGACACGCCGTCGCCGCTCCTCCAGGTCTGGCCAACACCCGGCGTGGTGCGGCGCGTGACGCCGGGCGAGTGGGATGGCCTCCTAGAGCAGTGGAGCCACGCTCACTGCGCACGCACACAGCCCCCTACCGTCCCTCCTGGCGCAAGAGGATCGTTTCCAGATCTACCCGTATAGGCTCCGGAATATCGGTATGAGCCTGTACCGCAGCAAGCAAATCCGCATGCGTGATTATGTCCTGTTCACCGTTCCAGCAGCGGTGGGCGAGCGGCAGAAGTAGCGAGCGACTCTGCGCGGGCGTTAAAGCGCGCAGAGGGCGCTTCAGGCGCGGCCAGTCTGCCGCCAAGGGGGGGCTGAGGGTAGGCGCGTTGATCTCCGCCAGCGCCGCGTCGTAGCCGGCGTCCCAGCGCACTCGTGGCGTGAAAGCGCGATCGGGCGCGGCGAGATCGACATGAACAACGACGACCTCCCCTCCTTTGAGGACGAAGAGGAGTGCGACTGTCTGCACCTTCTGCCGCCCGGTCCAACTCCCAGAGGCGAGGGCGCCGGCGTTCACGAGCAACACCTCCCTATGACGAAGGGCCATGGGAATGTGGGTGTGACCGAAGACGACGACGGTGGCCCCGGCGCGGCGACCCAGGGCGGCACGCTGGTCGAGCTTGGGAAGCCACGCGTCGTCGCGACGTGCCGCTGCCTCCTCCAGCGGGTCCTGATGGTGGCTGTGATAGAGAAGCAGGCGCCGACCGGCGACCGCGACGACCTGCTCGTAGGGAAGTTCCCTATGCGCCTCCTCAGTGTCGTCGTTGCCGTGGACGGCGACGACGGGCGCGATGAGGCTCAGCCGATCAAGGACCCACAGCGCGCCAACATCGCCCGCATGTAGCACGAGATCAACGCCATCGAAGATGTCAAATAACGCAGGTGGTAGGTCCGGACGACGCTCGGGCATATGCGTATCGGACACCAATCCGAGACAGCGGATCACCTGCTCGGCGGAAATAGCCTCGGGGAGAAAACGCGCCGGTGAACGATTCATTGCCCCTCCATTGGGTACGTCGTGACGTCTATACGCGCCACTATGTCGATCTCCTTCAGTATAAATAGCGTGAGGAGGCGCACCCTCATGCGGCCGCCACGACGACGTACTCCACCCGCTCGACGCGTCCGGTGCCGATGGCATCGTCGTTGATCTTGTGCAACGCGCCCATGACCTTGCCGTGCAGCTTCTGCTCTAGCCAGGTCTTGTTGAACGGCGTGGGGACGGCCACGCGCAGCAGCTCGTCGGCCTGGTCCAAAACGCGCGTCGTCGCCAACCAGGCGTTGAAGTTCTCGCTGGTCATGACGTGGGCCAGCTCGGCGAGGACCGCGCGCCACACCGAATGCTCCTCGACGATGGGCAGGGGCGCGGGGCTGTCGGCCCACGCGACGTAGGATCTGGCGAGTTCACCGCAGCCATCATCGCGTCGGCGTCGACGACGACCGGGCTGGCCAGCTCGTCGGCTCGCCGGGTCCGGGCCGACGTCGCCCGTCCGGGGGGGCGCGGGGTGCAGCAGATCGGTCAAGACGGCGAACAAGTAGGGCATGCCGTTGACGGCGCGGACGTCGTCGCGCTGGCGCTTGACGATGTTGGCCTGGCGGTCGCGGGTCCGGGCCGCCGCCTCGTCGAGTAACCGGAGGAAACGGGCGGGCGACACGCCGGCGTCGCGACGCAGATTGCGAGCACGGCCGAGACTCGAACGCGGCGCGTCGTCGCCCAGCTCCGTGCTCAGGACGGCGAGCACGGCGGAGAGCGCCCGGTCGTCCCCGTCGTCATCGGTGTGCGGCTGGTCATCGCTAGACGCCGTGGTCAGTGTTGCTTTAGCGGGGGTAGGGGGTATCGAATCGTAGTCGAAAGTTTCTATTTCGATTGGGTTTACTTGGGGTGAAGAATCCTTCATCCCTCCCGCGCGCGATCCTTCGCCCTCCCGCGTGGTCGGCGTGCCGGTGTCCGTAGGCCGGTTTTCGGTTCCAACACTCGTCGCCTCTGCACATAGCGACTTCCGTTCCGCGTCCCCCTGTGTAGCGTTGTTATGGTCACATGGCCCACAATTGCACGCATCGTTGTCGGAAATCTCCGGCGTCGCGGGGGCCGCGTCGGCGGCGGGGAGCAGGCCGTCCAGGCGCGCGAGTCCTTCGACAGCCGCGAAGAACGGGCGCAGGTCGTAGGCGTTCGTGGATTGCCGGCCGTTAGTGGATAGTCGAGTCTGTATGTGCAGTAGCCCCTTCGCCTCTAACGAGCGCAGATAGCCCTGGATCGTGCGCACCGTCTTGCCCATGCGCGCCGCCAGCGCCGCCTCACCGGGGAACGGGTCGCGCGCCGACCACCAATAGGTGCAGAGTTGCGCGAGGCAGACCATCTCGGCCTCGCTCACGCCCAGCCGCGCGTAGTAGATCCAGGCGTAGGTCGGCAGCGCCGTGTAGCCACCGGTGAGCAGCCACGCGCCGTAGCGCTGGACCAGCCGCCGGTCGATGGTGTCGAGGGCAGGCGGTGTACTTTCCGGCCTGGGGGGATGAGCGTGCGTTTGACATACACACACCGTTCCCGTATGATTGCTCATAGGTACTCCTCGGAAGCATAAAGCTCCCCTGCGAGTCTCGAGAACTTTTTCCGGGGGTGGAAGCCCGGTCGAGTTTTCGGACCCGTCCTAGCGGCCCTGGTAGCACCTCGAAACTTGGCGCCAGAACCGCGCACATATAGGTGACAAACGTGGCCCACTTGGGGAAACCCGGTGGGCTTCGTGCATGTCGCACGATGTTTCTACTATGACATCGCAGAGTTCTCCATGATGCGCATCATAGCGCATCGCAGCGCGTGCCCGCAACGCGAACAGTCACGATGGAACATCAGTTCTATCATCGCGCGCCGCGGCGCGCGTCCGCGATGGCCGCGATGTGCGCGGCGTGCGCGGCCACGTCGTGGGTCGAGGCGGGCTCGAATTGCGCATAGTCCCGCACGTCGTCTGGATGGGCGTGCGCGGGGCAGAACAGGATGGCGTCCTGGCGGGTCGTCCCTGTCCGCCTATTCGTGACCTCCCGGCCCTCCACGTAGGCGCGCATAATGCGGACGTCGGGGTTGACGCGTAAGGGCAGGGGAATGACGGCGGCACCACAGGCGTAGCAGGCGCAGGCGTGCCCCCAGCGGCGTTTGCGCACGAGTCGGCGGTAGACGAGCTGCTGCATCACGATCATCCTCCGTGTGGTCACGTCGGGCCGCGCCCATGCGCGACCCACCCTCACCGTCGCCCTAGCCTCTGCTGTCGAGCAGCGCCTTGCCCAGCTTGCCCATTGCCCACATCTCCAGTCCCGTGGCGACGAAGCATCCCACGATGCTCGCCGCCACGATGACCATCATGAGCGCCTCCAGGACGACCAAGCCGGCGTGCTCGGCGTCCACCATCGCCGTCGTGGATAGTTGCATCAGGACGAGGCAGAGCAGGGTTTGTAGCGATCTCTTGAACGTTGCGCCGCTCGCTTTGTGGACTTTCGGATCGTGGATATTTACCTGACCGACCTCCCTCTGCTGTCTCTGCCATTGTCTCCGTCGCGCACGCTGTCGCCGCACCCATGCGTGCTCATCGCGCGCGTTAGCGACTG
>JAABUU010003703.1_pt1 | contig 19077 bp, 13 predicted proteins | sample 5559301 | NCBI WGS metagenome assembly JAABUU01 (sample SAMN10711884, study PRJNA513360) | rock metagenome | isolation source: Antarctica rocks | place: Antarctica: Victoria Land, Richard Nunatak white | reverse complement strand
TCACTCCACCTCCGCCGCCGCTCAGACCGAACCCTGACCTCAACACGGTCCGGACAAGCGCTCCTACGCGCCTCGTATAAGCACTCGTTCACCAACATCAGCGCCAACCCCACCAACCAAGGCCGCAAACCTGGTCAGTTCCGGGCCGCGCCGGAAGGTGGGTGTTGGCTCCCGCTTACGTATTTCATGTGGCAACTGGCGTAGATGCCGCGATAGGCGTCCCGCATCGCCGGGTCCTTAGGGGTGATGTAGGGCGGGTTGCCGACCACGGCGTGGTATTGGCGGCCCAGCAGCCGGTCCAGCTCCGCCGTGTCCTCGGCGGCATAGGCGTGCCGCCGCACCCGCTGGAACCCCGGCCCGACCGCGCCCAGGTCGCCCTGCGCGCCGAAGTGCCGGCCGTGCAGCAGGCTGTCGCCCACCGCCAGGTGGATGCGGAAGTCCGGCGCCGCCGCCAGTCGCGTCTCCCCCGCCGCCCGCAGCGCCGCCAGCAGCAGGCGGAAGCGGGCGACCTCCACCGCGAACGGGTTCAGGTCCACCCCCGCCACCCCGTCCAGCGCCCGCTGCGCCTGCGCCGCCGGCGGCATCTCCGGGTGGTGGCGCTGCCACCCCGCCAGCAGCCGGGCAAAGCCGCCCAGCAGGAAATGGCCGCTGCCGCACGCCGGGTCGATCATCCGCACCCGGTCCCAGCCGAACTCGGCGATGGCCGGGTCCAGGGTGCGGTCGAGTATCCAGGACTCCACGAAGTCCGGCGTCTGCAGCAGGGCGAAGCGCTTGCGCGCGTCCTCCGACAAGTCCTGGTACAGGTCGCCGAGGAAGCGTGTGCCCCATGCCGCGTCGGTGAAGTCGTGCCGCAGGGCGCCGTCATCGCCGCGCTCCCGCAGGAACGCCAGCAGCGCCATCGCGCCGTCGCCGGACAGCGGCAGGCGGAACAGCGGGTTGTGCCCGCGGTCGAACAGCCCAGACAGGCCCGGCAGCCCGGCGGCGCCGTCCAGGGCGTCGAGCAGGTACTCGGCGTCGCTGTGGTGCGGATGCTTGCGGAAGTAGGCGCGCTGCCGCTCCGCCGCCAGCTCCCCCCGCTCGCCCGCGCCGGCCAGCAGCGGGCGGTCGAGCAGGCGGTTGTCCTCGAGGAAGCGGAGGAACGTGACGGCCAGCAGCCAATGCACCGCGGCCTGGTCGAGGGCTGCGGTCCAGAAGGTCTCCAGCGTGTCGGCGGTGCGCCCGGCGTCGCGGGCGGCCTGCCACTCGGCCTGCACGGCGGCGCGGCCTGGGGAGGCGGAGTGGTGCTCGCGCAGGTCGTCGTCCAGGCGGCGGCGGAGCCGTTTCAGGTCGGCTAGCAGCCGCTTTGCGTCGATCATGTGTACGTTAGATCCCCTTGGAGGGGCATTCTAGCTGAGTTAACGAATCATTCGAGTTAGCAAATGCTGGCGGCGTGCGGAGGCGGGTGGCGCTGGCTGGAGCAGGGATTGGAGGTTGGCGGGATACGCCGCCCCTGGCGACGGACCGCCGGTCAACTGCTGGGTCCGGTCACCAGGCGGATGCCCCGAGCTGGCGGGTCGGGTAGGTGGTGCGGCACGGTCCAGGCGCTGCCGGGCCTGCCGGCCTCGGCGTGGCCGACCATGTGCGGCCACCAGTAGAGCAGCCTGCGGGACAGCTCGCGGCGAGGCTGCTGGCCCCACTGCTTGTCCAGGACCAGCAGGGACACGCCCGCCGTGCTCCATGCCTGCCGCTCGATCGAGACCTGGAGGATCGCGCCGTCCCTGGTGACGACGCAGAAGCCGCCTCGGCTGCCAAGGTCCGACAGCCACTGCTCGTCCGCCACATCGCCTGCGAAGCCAAGCTCCGCGAGTGACGTGATCCGGCCAACCGGCTCCACCCTCGCCAGCCGGAGCAGTTCAAGCATGTGGCCGGAAAAGTTCTGGTCGAGAACGTAAGTCAGCCTGTTTGGGGTCAGGCCGTCTGGTGCAGCCATGGCCCCTCGAACTGCATGGCGTCCCGCACTTCGTTGAGGGTCAGGCCATACCAGGCTGCAACATCCGTTTCCGCCTGCCCGCCCCCGCCCTCGGCAGCCACGGCCTGCGCGATAACGTCGGTCCGGATGCCCTTGCCCGCGATGTGCGGGGCGCCGAACTGGCGGTCCGGCGCAACCACCACCCGCCGGTCAAGGCCGAGCGGCCACCACTCGCTGGCGCGGTCGTCCAGGATGACCACGTCCTTGAACAGGGACTGCTCGACGACCTGGCGGAACTCGCGTTGGTCGCTGAGCACGTCAACCAACTGCCGCTCCCGCCCTGGGGCGTCCAGGTCCAGGAACACCTTGTTGCCGTCGCTGCGGAAGTGGTTGGAGGTGAACGGGTTGGGCACGCGATACACGTCCTGTGCCTTGGCAGCGGCCTTCTTGATCGTGGGCAGTCCCAGTCCGCGCGACTTGAAAGCCTTGACCAGCAGCAGGGTCAGGAGCTGCTCGAAGTCCAGCGTTCCGTCGTTGGCTTCATGCCGGGCAAGGTAGCTGATCGGCTGCGACCGGCGACGCTCGCCACCGTGGGTGTAGCCATACCCCTGTACCCAGCGCCGGACGGTTTGCGGCGGCAGGTGCGCGTAGGCCGCTGCCACCCGGAGCGGATAGCCACCACGGCCGTTGATGTCAGGTCGTGGCAACGCGGTCATACCCTGTCCCTGCCGAGCCTCCTCCGCGGATCATCTCACAGCGTCGTGCGGGCGTCCCCTGCAATTTGCACAAGGTTTATTGGTCGGCCGAGGCCCCTCGCCTACGCCGCCGACCGCCCGCCCGTCCGGTGCGTGTTGTCCAGCCAGACCGGAGACAGCCGCGCCCAGTTGGCGGCGGAGATGACGGGCAGCACAGAGCCATCCACCTGCGGCATCCCCGGGCCTGGCTGCGGCAGAAGCAGCCACAGGCTGGGCGGTCCGCCCGCCGTGCCCGACGCGCCGGCCACCCCGTCAAGCACGTCCATCAGCTCATAGCGGGCGAAGAGCCCGGGGCGCGTCAGCAGCGCCGGGGTGCGCAGGGCCAGCACCGCATCCCGCACTGCTGGCGCCGCCCGGGCCGCGAGGCGGAGCAGGTTGCGGAAGTCGGCGCTGGACCGCGGCGCGGCGTCGGCGGCCAGCGCCACCGGCCACTGCACCCGCCGCGCCTCCGCCTCCGCCCGCATGGCGCGCAGCATCAGGCGCTCAAGGCTGACGACCTCGCGCGGGAAGCGGCAGACCAGCTCCGCCTCGGCGTCGGCGGCCCGGGCCGGCTCGACCGTCAGCGCCAGGAAGCCGCCGGTGCGGCTCGCATAGGTGATCTTCTCCTCCAGCATCCGGGCGGCGAGCACCTCCGGGGTGGCCTCCGCGGGCGGGGCGGTGGTGGGGTGGCGGAAGGCGGTCAGGGATGCGCTTGCCGTCCCGTCGGCGGCACGACCGTAGTAGCCGGGGTCCTTGTCCGGCGGAGTGCGCCAGTCGCGGTCGGCACCGGCCTCGGTCAGCAGGACGTCCAGCGCCGGGCGGTCCGGCAGCGGCTCGGCCTCCGAGAAGCGTCCGCGGACGCGGGCCTGCACCTCGGCCGCCGTCAGCCCCTCGGGACCGGAGAGCGCGCCCAGCGACAGGCGCAGCGCGGCCAGCGCTGGCAGACCGCGGGGGTACAGCTCCAGCCGGGCGGACAGCGCGGCGCCGGCAGACGCCGCGGTAGCCAGGCGCAGGGTGCGGCCGGACGGGAGCGCGCCGGTGCCGTCCGGGATCGGCACCAGGCCCAGCTCGTCCTCGACGCGGGCCGGGCTGGGCAGCGGCGTCTCCCCTGCCAGCTTGTCAGCAGCGCGGCCGAGCCGGCGGGCGTACTCGGCCAGCTCCGGCGCACCAGCGACCAGGACGGGCTGCGCGTCGGCGTAGGCGTTGAAGCGGGTCGGGCTGACGGCAGCTTCCAGCTCCACGGCGGCGCGCAGGATTGCGCGGGCGCTGCGGGCGCGCTCCCCGGCGTCCTCCTCCACCGAGCCGCGGGCAGCCAGCAGCCCGGCGGCAAGCTCGTCCGCCGTGGCGACGCCGCCAGCCTCTGCGACCAGGCTGGCCACCTCCGCCCGGACAGCATTGAGATCGGCGCTTTTATGCCAGCGATCCCGGGCCGCAACGAGGATGTCAGCCACCCCGCTGCGCGCAGTGCCGGCCGCAGCGGCCACCTCGCCGGCGGTGGGCCAGGCTGTGGCATCCTCGTCCATCGCGAGAAAGCGGGCGAGAATGCGGTCTTCCGGCCGTTCGTCACCGGCGGGACGGCGGGCGATGAGCTGTTCCGCCAGGCGGTCGATGGTGGCACGGCCGTTGGCATCGCTGGTGGCGCTGCCAGGCACCAGGTCCGGGCGAAGTTCGGCCAGGCGCTTGGCCCGTTCGCGTATCTCCCGCCGGATGCGGTCGCCGACGCCCTTCAGGTAGCGGAACTGCTGACGCGGCACGCCGAGCAGGCGGTGGACGGTATGGATGCCCATGCTGTCGAGGACGGCCCGAGCCTCCAGGCCATATCCGACCTCGGCGATGCTGCTGGCAGCATGCAGGCGGCGGGCCACGACCTCGATGCCTTCCGGCGCGGCGGTGGCGCGGTCCATGGGGGCGAAAGCGTGGCGCCATCCGCGCAGCATCTCCTCGGCGTTGCCGAAGCGTTCGGCGGCGTCCCGGCGCAGGGCGTGCTTGAAGAAGCGGTCGAGGCCGTCGCGCAGCGCCGGGTCGAAGCGGTCGAGGGCGATGGTGGCCTCGTCTTCGGTAGCAATAGGGTCAGTGAGGCCGTCGCCGAACACGGGTGGGCTGCCGGCCAGCATCTCGTGCAGCGTGACGGCGGCGGCATACCGCTCGGCGTGCAGGTCCCACCGCGGCGGTCGGCGGTCGGCCAGGAAGGGGTCTAGGTACGGCTTGGTGCCGGCGCGGATGTTCTCGGCTGGGGCGCGGGTGAGAGAGAAGTCAAACAGCACCAGGCGGTAGGCGCCACTGGAGCCGACCTTGGCCACGCCGATGTTGTCGGGCTTGATGTCGCGGTGAGCGGTGGCAGTTTGCTCCAGGTGCTCCAGGGCCTCCATCAGGTGCTCGCCGAAGCGGCGCATGAGGTCGAGCGACAGGGTGTCGCCGCCGCGGATCCACTGGGCCAAGGTGCGCTCGCCGGCCCGCTCCATCAGGATGGCGGGGCGGCCAGCAACCTCCACCTCGCGCACGAAGCGGACGATGTTGCCGTGGTGCAAGCGACGCAGCGCGTCGGCCTCCACTCGTATGCGGTCGGCATGGGCGGGATCGGTGGCAACCTTCAGAACCAGCTCGTCGTCGCCCTCGCGGACGAGCAGGGCATCGGCGGTGCCGCCGCGGCCCAGGCGGCGGACGACGACCAGGCCGCTATCCAGCATATCGCCTGGACCAGCGGAGGTTGGGTCGGCTAGCGCGGGTGGGGCTGGCTCTGGCGGACGGGCTTCTTCTTCGGCTAGGGCCAGGTAGTCCAGGAACTCGCGTGCGTCGCGGGGGCGGTCGCGCAGCAGCGGGGCGGTAGAGAGGCGCACCATCTCCTCCAGCCAGCCGCCGACGCCGTTCACGACGCCGGATAGCCGCAGGCCGTTGCCATCGCGCAGCACGGCCGGAAGATCGAGCGCGCCACGGGCCGGCGGCTGGCCGGACAGGATGTGGTAGGCGACAGCGCCGAGGGAGAACACGTCCGCCTGCGCCGCGCCCTCATCGGCACTGTCGGCTGCTTCCGGCGCACGGTAGGCCCTTGCTGGGTCCGAAAGGTGATCGTCGATGTGACGCGTGCCAGCAGTCGTGACTGCGCCGCCGCCAGCGCCTTCTCCCCGGCTGGCGACCTGCCAGTCGGTCACCTGCAAACGGGGAGGATCGCCGTTGGTGAAGCGGACCAGAACGTTCTGCGGAGCCAGGCCGCGGTGATAGAGACGCTTGCCGTGGGCGTAGGCCATGGCTTCGCCAAGCTGGCGTATCCAACCAAGACGCTGGCTGAGCGACAAGGCGCCGTGGTGCTGAGTCAGGTAGCGGTCCAGGCGCAAGGCGCTGGGGTCGTATTCGAACACCAAGGCCGGACCGAGTTCCGCTTCGCGGAGATCGAGCGCCTTCTGAATGCCGGGGTGCTCGACGCCTTCCAGCACACCAAACTCGCGCCTCGCGGTACGCGCCAGGCGGTTGCGGTCGTCCGGGGTGGCGGCGCGGGCAAGGGGGTAGATGCGGACCCGGCGGGCAGCGCCTGTGGCGGCGTGCTTGGCAATGAAGTCCTGCCAGTTCTCGCCTTCTGTCAGCAGTTGGCCAAGTTCATAATCACCGACCCTGCGGCCCCGGCCTGGTGGGCGGATGCCGGCCTGCTTGATGGCTTGGAGGATGCCGCGTGCGGCGTTGGCGTCCACCGTGCCGCGTCGGCCCAGTCCAAGGTCCTCGGCATGGAGCAGGGTGCCGATGATGCCGATGTCCTCCGACTGCCCGGGATGCCCACGCAGGACGACGCGCTTATCGGTGCCAGGATCGATCACGGGACGCTGGGCGACCTTGGACAGGAAGATCAGCGGCTCGACCCAGACGGGCCGGCCGCTGAGTGCTGCCTGGCGCCGCAGGACGGAGGAGAGGCGCTTCGCCTTGCGGTTGGCCAACGGCAGCGGGTTGTCCGTGGTGACCTGGCGACTGCTTTCGGTCCAGCTCCAGCTGCTGGCATCGCCTTTCACTAAGCCAGGTCGGGATTTGACCTCTACCAAGATTAGGCCCGCCGGGGTGAGCACGAGCAGGTCCACCTCGTTGACCCTACCTTCGTCGTCGATGAACTCGAAGTTGGACCATGCGTGCCAGGGCTCATAGTCCGGCAGGTTGGCCTTCGTGAACTCAAGTGCCTCATGTTCCCACTCGAACGCGGATGGGCTGACCGAGGTCCATCGTGGCGCCTTCATGTAGCTGCTGAACCTCCCTCGACTTCGAGGTGGATGGTAGCTGAGTTAGAGCGCTTGGCGAAGGCTCCCGCTCAGCAGCTACTGAACATCATCTTTGAACAAGGGCCGAGCCCGGTCCCCTCCCGAATGTAGATGCAACACATTGATGTCGATACAAGAAGTGGCGGGCAGGTGGGATCCCGGTCGGCGCCGACCAGGACCCCAGCTTTACGAGGTTTTTCTGTGTCTATTCGATGCTATAAACCCAATTCCAGCGAGGTCCCGGTTGGGCGCTTGTTCACAGGCAGGTCGGCAATGCGGGCTCCGACGACTGTTTTCGTCAGCACCATATCACGTTTGAAGGGGCAGTCGCGTCCAGCGATGTTCCATCGGCGGCATACAGTCAGCAATGGCCCTCGATCAATTGATGTCCTCTATGGCATAATTTATATCTGAAGCAACGCTCTCGTTGACATGGCTCGTCACCTAGATAATCGTGTCCGCAAAGACATGGATTATGTAGATGTTCACGCCACAGGAAGCAGCCGTGATTGCCGAGGTGCCGCTGGCAACGGTCCAGAAGGCGCTCACGACGAAACAGCTGCCGAACGGCAGCAGGGACGGCGTGAAGAGACTCCTTGACCAGCGCAGCGTGCTGGCGCTCGCTTTGACACGCGTCAAGCCGGCCAATGTGAGGCTGAGCCCCAGCGAGGCTCGCAAACGGCTTCTCGGCGCGGACTTGGCGCAGCCGCTCTCGTTGGAAAGTGGCGGAGCGCTCGACTTGGCTAAGCTCCTTGCGCCATCGCGCCGCAGGATGGGTCTGGTCATCCGTGGGCGAGGCTTGGTTGAGGGCCGTAGCGGACGGCGGGCGGCAACCGTCAAGGGAACCACGATCGTCTTGAGTGACCTCCTCGCCAGCATCCAGCTGGGCGAGACGGCGAACGGCATTGCTGCGGACTTCCCAGCCCTGGACGGGGATGCCCTGGAGGCGATCACACTTTGGGCTGCTGCCAACCCGCCCCGAGGTCGGCCGCCACGAAAGGACGCCACCCGTACCGGGCTGACGGCGCTCCATTCGAGCGGGTGGCACCGCAGCCCTCGCATCAGCGCGGCACAAATCTCGGCCTGGGCGGGCAGCAGGCAGGCGCAAGGCGACCTGCCCATCCTGATCCGCAAGCTCTTGCACGCAAGTGCCGCTCCCGCCGCGGCAAGCATCCCTGGCGGGGACTCCATCCATGCGCCCGGTTGGGACGGCATCGCTGACGTCACGGTCGGCACGGCCTGGGTGCCAGCGGGACGCACGGCCTGGGAACTAAGCTGCAGGGCCGACCCAGGCACGAAAGCTGTTGAGGATTACGAAAAGCGCACGGCGGGCACGTCCCCAGGTGAGCAAAGACGGACGACTTTCATGCTCGTCACTGCGCGGCGGTGGCCGGGTAAGGATCGGTGGCTCACGGGCAGGCGGGACGGCTGGCAAGCTATGCGGGCCTACGATGCCGACGACCTTGAGCAGTGGCTTGAGCAGGTGCCGGCCGTGGCGCTCTGGTTTGCCAACCTCTTGGGCTTGACTGGTCACGGAGTGGAAAGCGTGGACGCCTTCTGGGCTGGATGGGCCGCCCAATCCAGGTTTTCGATCACCCCCGATGCGATCTTCGCAGGTCGCAGGGAACGCTGCGAAAAGCTGGTCGCCATGGTGCAAAAGTGCTTGGAAGACAAGGCCGGCGAGGTCTTGGGAGTGATGGCGGACAGCACTGGCGAGGCTGCAGCTTTCGCCGCTGCGTCCTTGCTGCTTCATCCTGACCTGAGTGGCGCATCCGTTGCGGTAACGACCGCGGTAGGCTGGCAGTTCGTGGAGCAGAACCCGCTGATCCGCGTTGCGATTGCGGCGTCTCCGGAGATCGCGGAACGGCCGACCCGCAGGCCAGGGCTGGTCGTGCTGATTCCGTTCGCGGCTGGTGACATGAAGGACCAGTATCGTGGCGTGGCAGCCCGGAACGATGCAATCGAGGTCAAGCTGGACCGCCCGGACGCGCTTTCCTTCGAGAGAGCATTGGCAGCAATCGGCGTCGATGCCTCGGAGGCAAGGCGCCTGGCATGGAGCACAGGCCGGTCATGGTCGGTCTTCCGGCGCCATACTGCGCACAACCCAGCGGTCCGCGAGCCAGGCTGGCTGACCAACGCCCATGCCCAGGCACTGGCGACAATCTGCCTTCTGAGTAGCTGGTCGTCGGACAAGCAGGCTGATCGGGATGTCGTGAGCCGAGTCGCCGGACGAGAGTACAGCGCGGTTGAGACAGACCTCTCCTGGCTTGCTTGCCTCGACGATGCACCCGTCGTCCAGATCGGGCCTGTCTGGAAGGCGAAGTCGTCTCTGGAGCTGATCGACCTGTTTGGCTCCCGCATCGCAGGCGAGGAGCTTGAACGCTTCTTCCAGATCACTGGAGAGCTGCTGACCGAGCCGGATCCTGTGCTCGAACTGCCCGAGGAGCAGCGCTACGCGGCCAGCATACATGGCAAGGTCCGCCCGCACTCAGGCCTCCTGCGGTCTGCCATCTGCGACACTCTCGTGAAGCTGGCCGTCCGAGGACCAAGCACCAGCCTGTCACGGCTCCATATCGAGCAGCGTGTAGAGGCTTTTGTGCATAGCCTCTTGCTGGCTGCGGACGGCACACGCTGGCTGTCCCTAGCAACCAGCCTGCCGGCGCTTGCCGAGGCTGCGCCGATGGCCTTCCTTAAAGCTGTTAGTGCAAGCCTTGGCATGCCGGACGCACCTGTGAAGCGCCTCCTGACGGAGACAAGCGGGTCGAGCTTCACAGGCCGCTGCTGGCACGCTGGCCTGCTGTGGTCACTGGAGGTGCTCGCGTGGGCACCTGAGCGCCTGACCCGGGTCAGCTTGATCCTCGCTGAGCTTGCGAGCGTTGAGATAAAGGGGAATTGGTCCAACTCGCCTCTTAACAGCCTTACTAACATTCTCAGGTCTTGGTTGCCGCAAACAGCCGCGCCTTTGGATTTGCGTATTAAAGCGCTTGATGCGGTAATTGGAAAGACTCCCATAGTAGCATTTGACCTGCTCGACCGGCTTGCCGTGGCTGGCCCTGACTTCTCTGCTGGGACGTCCCGCCCAGTATGGCGCGACGACGACGCCGGTGCTGGCCACGGAGTGACCGATAACGAGGTTTACGGGATACTGTCGGCTGTTATCGTCCGCCAGATCGACCAGGCCCGGGGTCACGTCGAGCGGTTGTCGAAGCTGATTGCAAAACTGGACAATCTCACCGTTGACCATGTGGCCAGGGTTATGACGTCAGCGAAGGAATTTTCTGGCGCATCGCACACTGATGAGGAGCGCGCGGCGCTACGCGATGCCGTGCGAAACCGCGTCCACTTTTGCAAGAATTTCGCCGATAAGCGCCGGGACGGCTTTCAAGAGCTGCCGGAGCTTGAACGGCTTTACCTGGCCTTGACGCCGAAGGATATCATTCTGCGGCACTGCTGGCTGTTTGCCGGTCATTGGCTGCAGTTGCCGCAGCGTGACCGAGAGGACGAATTTGCCGGCCGCGCCGGACGAGTCGCCTCAGTTCGCGACAAAGCGATCAGGGAGATTCGAGCGGCTGAAGGCTTGGCGGGCGTCCGACGGCTGGTCGGGGCGGTCATCGAGCAGGCTGAGGTGGGCGCTGCTCTTGGACGCACTCGTCTAGGTGCCGCTGAACTGATCGGCTGGCTGATGGCTGAGGCAGGAACGCTGATGCCGGACGATCCGATGAGGGGCGTCGCACGCGGTCTCTTCTGTGGGCCTGACCTGGACCGTTCGAGAGCGCTGCTTCAACGGGCAGTCGAGGCGGCCAGGAAGGCCGGCTGGGACGATGCCAAGTTAGCTAGGCTGCTGACCACGGGTCGCGAAGAGAAGTTCACCTGGAAGCTGGTATCTGACTGCGGCGAGAGTGCTGATCGGGCCTACTGGGAGCAATGCAGCCCAGGGTTCTGGCTCCGGGATGAGAGTGACGCCTACGATATCGCGCTGCGCCGCCTCATAGCAGCGAACCGGCCGAGGAGCGCGCTTCAACTCTGCCGCTTGGACGTAAAGACGACGGATCCGCACCTTGTCTTCAAGATGCTTGAGGAACTGCTCAAAGGTGGCGAATCCCATGTCCCATTGGGCAGCTGGGAAGTTCATGAGGCAGTCAACGCGCTGGAAGCGTCCGGCGCCATGGAGAAGCTTTCACTTGCCCGCCTGGAATTCGGTCTAATGCCCGTACTAGGCCTGCAGGGGTATGAGCGCGCAATATCTCTTTTTGAGATCGTCACGACTGATCCCGTGATATTCACTGAACTGATCACGACTCTCTATCGTGCGGCGAACACGCCGGCCGATCCGGTGGTTGATGGTCAGAAAACGGCTGCTGACAACGCCTGGCATGTGCTTCACAACTGCCGTCGCATCCCTGGAACACAGCCGGACAGAACGGTCCATCCCCAGACCTTCTTGGACTTCGTCGAAAAGGCGCGCACGCTCTGCAATAAGGCTGGCCGTGGGACGCCGTGCGACGTGACCCTTGGGGAGATGCTCGCCTACGCACCTGCCGACCCTGACGGCATATGGCCGTGTGGTCCGGTGCGCGACCTTCTGGATAGGCCTGATCTCGATGATATGCGGCGCGGTTTCATGACTGGGATGTTCAACAAGCGAGGATCGTTTATGAAGACCCTGACCGAAGGGGGATTGCAGGAACGTGCCCTTGCAGAAGGGTTCAGGAGCCATGCAAGGGCGCTACATCACTCGCACGTCCACCTTGCGGCCACGCTGGATGAACTGGCCGGAAGCTATGACAGGGACGGCTTAAGGGAGGATGTGCAAGCGAGGCTGAGAGCAGACGGCCATTAGGTGTAGCGCGGTATGAACAAGCGCCGAACCGGGCCTCCATCCGAGAAACCACCGCACCGTCATTCTGTAGCAGGCTTGCAGTAGCGCAGCACACGGGCAACAGACGGCCTCGACCAACGGTCGCCACCCTGGGGCGCTGGCAGCCGCGCCGCTTGCAGCGCCTGGGCGTAGTCGCCCAGCGACAGGGCGCCCTCGGCATGCGCTTTCTCGATCACTGGCCCGTATGCCGCGACCGCACGGGCCTGCGCCGCAGCGGTTCGGGTTCTGCCTGCGGGCGTGGACGGCGCCGGCGCTGGCGCCAGGGTGCCGGTTGCTGGAAGGCGCGGGTTGCCCAGCCGGGTTCCGCGCACCTTGGCTGCGGCGAGCGCCGCCTTGGTCCGTTGCGAGATCATCTCGCGCTCGTACTCGGCGACGGCGGCCAGCACATGCACCGTCAGCCGGTTCACGCTCGGCATGTCGGCGGCGACGAAGTCCACTCCGCCCTCCATCAGGTTGGAGATGAACGCCACCGAACGCGCCAGCCGGTCGAGCTTGGCAATCAGCAGCGTCGCGCGCTTCGTCCGGCAGGTGGCAAGCGCGGCAGCCAGGCCGGTCCGATCCGCCTTGCGCCCACTTTCCACGTCCCGGAACTCGGCGATGACCTCGGCGCCAACCGAGCGCGCGTGCAACTCGACCGCGACGCGTTGGGCGTCCAGCCCGAGCCCGGACTGCCCCTGCTTGTCGGTGCTGACGCGATAGTAGGCCACGAAGGCCCGTGCGGCGGCTGCGCTAGGACCATGCTCCCAGTCTGGATTACAGTCCCAGCCCTAGCCCGGCCGTCCCGTCCGGTCCAGGCGTATCAAACGCTCGTTTGTATCGGGTGGACCGGACAGGGACGCCGGGGTAGGGCTGGGATTGTAGTCCAGTTTGGGAGCATGGTCCTAGCGCAGCCGCCGCACGGGCCTTCGTGGCCTATTACCGGGTCAGCACCGACAAGCAGGGGCAGTTCGGTCTCGGGCTGGATGCCCAGCGCGCCGCCGTCGAGCTGCACGCGCGTTCGGTCGGCGCCGAGGTCGTTGCCGAGTTCCAGGACGTAGAAAGCGGGCGCAAGGCAGACCGCACCGGACTGGCGGCGGCGCTGGCCACCTGCCGGGCCAAGCGCGCGACGCTGCTGATCGCCAAGCTCGACCGGCTGGCGCGCAGCGTGGCGTTCATCTCCAACCTGATGGAGGGCGGCGTGGACTTCGTCGCCGCCGACATGCCGCTCGTGAACCGGCTGACGGTGCATGTTCTGGCTGCCGTCGCCGAGCACGAGCGCGAGATGATCTCACAACGGACCAAGGCGGCGCTGGCCGCAGCCAAGGTACGTGGCATGCGGCTGGGCAACCCGCGCCTTCCAGCAACGGGCACCCTGGCGCCAGTGCGGGCGCCGGCCACGCCTGGAGGCAGGACGCGGGCCGCTGCCGCGCGGGCCCGTGCGATCGCGGCATACGGGCCAGTGATCGAGAAGGCGCGTGCCGAGGGTGCGCTTTCGCTGGGCGACTACGCCCAGGCGCTGCAAGCGGCGCGGTTGCCGGCGCCCCAGGGCAGCGACCGTTGGTCGCGGCCGTCTGTGGCCCGCGTCCTACGCTACTGTGGAGAGATGACCGCGATAAACGACCAGGGCCCTGCAGCGTAGCGGAGCAGCCCGAACCTCGGCTGTTAATCAGCGCAGATGCCGGACCCAGGGGAAATGTGAGCATTTAATCCATTACGGCTCTGATCAGCATCGAGACCCACCGCTGACTTACAGCCTTTGCCATGCGCGACCGGTGGGAAGAACGCGGAAACCGCAAGGAGGCCGTGTGGCCCCTAGCAGTTCAATGTCAACGCGAGGTGCGTGTTGGCGTAGTACTCCCGATCGAACCGGTTCTTATCGTCACCACTACACGTGACCAGCATCCTGACCATGGCAAACCTCCTAAATAAAGCGCCGCATGCTATGCGCGAGAAGCCCCGTCACATCGGCACGGCGCGGCTCCGCTCTGGCGCGACGTCGGTGAAGTTTGCGAGATCGGCCATGACGCGCGGGGTCTCCGGCGACCCGAACGCGGCGTCCACGGCGGCATCGTCGCGGAACCGGCATTCCGCGATGGCGATCGTCTTCGCATCCGGGTCCGCCGGAAAGAACGCCGAACAGCTCTCCAGGCCATGGCGGCCCCAGGCTTCCTTCACCAGCGGCAGATGGTGCGCGACGTAGTATTCGCGGTCGAACCGTGTGGCGGCACCGCCGGCATAGGTGACATAGACGATGGTCATCACTTGGGTCCTTGTCGCGTGTGGTTGATTGTGTAGTCGGCCATCGCGGACCAGTCCCGCTCGCCCATGCCGGCGTCCACGGCCTCGGCCATGCGTCCGCGCACCGCTTCGAGCATGGGAAGCACGGTGCCCGCCTGCGCCGCCGCCTCGGTCGCCAGCCGCAGGTCCTTCAAGCCGAGCTGCGCCTTGAAGCCGGGTTCGTAGCGGTCGGCGGCGATGTTGGCGCTGTAAGTCTGGTAGGACCGGCTGCCGAAGAGTGTGCCCAGGATCAGCTCGAAGAACATCTCGCGACCCACGCCGTTGCTCTCGGTCAGCACGACCGCTTCGGCCATCGCCTCGATCGCCATGGTGATCATCATGTTGGCGGCGATCTTCGCGGCATTCGCCTGGGCGGGCTGGTCGCCCATCGGCCAGACCTTCTTGCCCAGCACCTCCAGCAACGGACGCGCCGTCTCGATCGCGTCCGGCGGCCCGGCGGCCAGGATGTTCAGCTCGCCCTTCGCCGCCGCGTCCGGGCGGCCGAGCACCGGTGCCGAAACGTACCGCAACCCGGCCACCTGGTGCGCCGCCTCGAGTTCCCGCGCGAACGCGACGGAGATGGTCGAGGTGACGACATGCACCACGCCCCCCCGCGCTTGCTCCAGCACGCCGGCATCGAGCAGGACGGCGCGGATGGCCGCGTCGTCCGAAAGCATCGTGAACACCACCTCCGCCTGGAACGCGTCCCCGGGCGAGGCCACCATCCGTACGCCCTCGACCCCCGCGCCGCCGCGGGTCCAGGCCCGCACGTGATGCCCGGCCGTGGCGAGGTTGCGCGCCATGGGGCTGCCCATGGCCCCAAGCCCGATGAAACCGACGTCCATATCTAACGTCCTTCCTGGATAGGTTTGGTGTCGACATGGGCGCGCAGCCAGTCGAGCACCGGCTGCAGGGCCGCGTCGGAGTTCTTCTCGTAGATCAGCCCGTGGCCGTTGCCGCGCACGCCGTGGTCTGGCAGGTGCAGCAGTTCGGCACTGGCGCCCGCAGCCTGCAGATGCGCCACGATCGGCGTGCTCGCCGCAGCGAACGCGGACGCCTCCGCCGTCACGACGACGATCGGCAGGCCTGCCAAGCCCGGCACGCGCAACGAGGCCAGGTCGGCGTCGCGCACCTCCTGGGGCGAGGCACGCGGCGGCTCGAACCCCAGCGGCATCGCGGCCAGGCCCCAGCTCAGTGGCCCGATATTGGGGATGGTCGCGAACGGCGGCCCCATCGGCTCAATGCTGACGATGGCGGCGACCAGGCCCGGGCGGCGGTCCGCCGCCAGCCAGCCGCTCGGCCCCGATGCGGAATGGGTCAGCAAAATTGCCGGGCCGATGCGGTCGAGCAGCCGCGCGAGCCGGTCGGCGTCCATGTCCTCGGAGGCTGCGAGGTCCGCCGGCAGCGGGCCATATCCGGCGATGAAGTCGTCCATGGCCGCCTCGTCGTCGGGCGCAAACGGCCATTGCGTGTGCGTGCCCAAGAGGTCCGGCGCGAAGTAGATCCTGCGGCCCCCTTCATAGGAGAACGGCGGCCCCATCGGGCCCATCGTCTCCGTGTGCAGCGGGGAGCGCCCATGGCCGGGCCGGTCCACGATCACCACCGCGTAGCCGTGCTCGACGAGGCGCTGCGCCCAGCCCGACCGTCCGTCGGGCGTGTCCAGCCACTCCGTGCCCTGGAACCCGCCGCCATGGACCAGCACGACGGGGTAGGGCTGCGTCACCGTCTCGGGCGCCTCCCATTCGGCGAACATCGGGCCGGCCTGGTAGGTGAGCCCGTCCCTCACGACGCGCTCGCCCGCGATCCAGAAGTGCCCGCGCCGGGTCGTCCGGGCCGGGGTGTCCGCCCAGAACGGGCGTTTGGCGGCGAGCGTCGTTTCAGCGGAATGGGACATGCTCGCTCCTCAACGGGTAGCCAGGAACTTAAGAACCGCCTGGTTGAGCGGTGCGGCGCACTCCTCGGGCAACCAATGCCCACAGCCGGGGAGGGTCAGGGCTTCAACATGGCGTGCGTAGGGCCTGAGCAGGGTCGCCTCCATCAGGCCAAAGCCGCCGTGGCCGCCGCCGCCGATGGCCAGCACCGGCATGGGCAGTTTGCTGCGGGCGAGCGGCGCGTCCCGCCGGGCCGTCTCGTTGAGGGCGCGGTAGTATTCGAACGAGGCATGGAGCGTTTGCGGCTTGGCATAGGACCGGCCGTAGAGGTCCAGCAGCTCGGGCGTGAACGCGGCCGTGTTGGTCGCGTGAACCTTTATGAAGTGCTCGAGGAAGAAACGCTCGTGCCCGGTGACGAGCGTCTCGGCGAGGCGGTCGCCGGCGGCGAAGAAGCTGAAGTGCCAGACGAGCGACTCGCCCTCGGGCGTGAAGGCCGGAAACGTGTAGAGCCGCTGGTCGGGGATCGGCGCCTCCATGAACACGATCCGGCGGATGTCGGCCGGATGTGCGGCCGCCATCGGGTAGGTATTCCAGATGCCGATGTCGTGGGCAACGAGGTCGAACGGCGCCGCAGGGCTGAACGACTTGGCGAGGTGGTAGAGGATCGGCGCGACGTCCTGCCCGGCGTAGGAGGGCGGCGGCGCGGACTGGCCCAGGCCCGGCAGGTCGAGTGCGACCACCGTGTGGTCACGGGCCAGCAGCGGCATGAGCTGCCGCCACTCGTACCAGCTCTGCCCGAACCCATGGACCAGCAGCACGAGCGGCCCGTGGCCGCCCGTGACGACGTGCAGGCGGACCCCATCGATCTCGCGGTCGGTGCTGGTGAACCCGTCCGGCACCGGGAACTCGTCCTCCGGCGCGGCCCGTGCCGGAGCGGCGCCCAGCAGGACCATGAGCACGAAAGGCAGCATGCACGCGTATCGTAGAAACCGTGTGGGCATGGTGGTGTCCCTTCGTTCAGGCTTGTGCGCGTGGCCCAGGGACGAAGCCCCTGTGGCGTGCAGCGGTTGCGGCAAGGAAGGCGGCGGCGATGAACGGGATCGCCACCCAGGCGAGGAGGTCGGCGCCGCCCACGTGCAGCAGCAGCCCGCCGATCACGCCGCCGCCGGCGATGGCGCCGTTCCACACCGTGGTGACCATCGCGTTGGCGAGATCGACACCCTCGCCCGCCACGTCGCCGATGGCGGTCTGCAGCAGCGTCGCGGCACCGCCGAACGACAGGCCCCAGGCCAGCACGCTGCCGGTCAGCGCCGCCGGGACCGTGCCCCCGAGCCCGAGCAGCAGCGCGGCCGCGGCGAACAGCGCGAGGCTCGCCAGCACCAAGACTCTCAGCATCCGATCGACCAGGACGCCAATGAGGCAGATGCCAGCAAGTGCCGACAGCCCGAACCCGAGCAGCAGCAGATCGACACGGCCTTCAAGTCCCGCCCGCGCGGCCAGCGGTGCCACAAAGGTGTAAAGGACGTTGTGCGCCGTCATCCAGGCGAACACCACTGCGAGGATCGGCCGCACGCCCGGCGAGGCGAACACGCTGCCTACCGCCTGGCGCCGGTCGCCCGCCTGCCCGGGATAGTCGGGCACCGCCATGACGACCCACGCCACCAGCGCGAGGGTCGTGCCCGACATGGCCAGGAAGGCCCAGCGCCACCCGATGGCCGTGCCAAGGAATGCACCGGCCGGCACCCCAAGCGACAGGGCCAGCGGCGTGCCCACCATGGCGATCGCCAGCGCCCGGCCCTGCTGCCGCCCGGTCACCATCCGGCGCGCATAGCCCGCAAGGATGCCCCAGGCCAACCCGGCGGCGATCCCCGCCAGGAACCGGGCACCGAGCGCCAGCGCATAGCTGGTCGAAAGCGCAGTGATTGTGTTGAACACGAGGAAGCCCATGATCGCCGCCAGCAGCGTCGGCCGCCGCCGCCAGCCCTGCGCCAGCGCAGTCAACGGGATCGCCGCAACCAGCGACCCGGCCGCATAGGACGTCACGAGCTGCCCCGCCATCGCCTGCGACACCTCCAGCCCGGCGGCAAGCTGCGGCAGCAACCCGGCCGGCAGCGTCTCCGTCATGATTGCGGTGAAGCCCGTCATGGCCAACGCCAGCAAGGCCGCGAGGGGCAAATGGTCGCGGCTTTCGCAGACGTCGTCTCGGGTCCGTGATGGGAAACTCGCATTGAGCATGAGGGTCACTTACGGACTGATCGGTCCGTAAATGGGCTAGGCTGTGCCATTGTCAATGACTTATGGACTGACCACTTCAGAAAGCGGAACGGAGGACAAGCCTTCATGCCTCGCACAGGACGGCCTCGCGCGTTCGACCGCGGCGCGGCGCTGGACACCGCAATGCGACTGTTTTGGGAACACGGGTACGAGACCACGTCGCTCGACCAGCTCAAGCGCGCCATGGGCGGCCTTTCGCCCGCCAGCTTCTATGCCGCGTTCGGGTCCAAGGCTGCCCTCTTCCGGGAGGCGCTCGCCCGCTACCGCTCGACCTACGGCCAGGTGACGGCGCCGCTGCGCGATCCGTCTTTGCCCTCACGGCAGGCAATCGAGCAGTCGCTGCGGGCGTCCGCGCGCATGCAAACCGACCCCTCGCATCCCAGTGGGTGCCTGGTCGTCCTGTCGGTGAGCGCCTGGTCCCCCGGAAATGCGCCGCTGCAGGCCGAGTTGCGGGCCGAGCGCCAGGCCAACCGGGACGCGATCCGCGCCTGTGCCCAGCGCGCGATGGCGGCCGGCGACCTAGTGGCCACGACCGACGCGGAGGCTCTCGTGGCGCTGTTCGAAGGCCTGCTCATCGGCTTCTCGGTGCAAGCCCGCGATGGCCTCCGGGTCGAGGCCATGGACGCCGCCATCACGGCCGCGCTCCAAGTATGGGATCTGCACCAAGTGCGGCACTGATGGGCGTTGGTGCATGTGTGGACGGCCCCTTGGGTGCAAGGGGTCTGCTGCATGATCTGACGAGCGGTGCGATGGCGGTCATGTGTCCGGCCTCACATGAGGGCCGTTCTCGTCAAGCTATATTCATGGCGTAATCCTTCAGGTTTGAGCATCGTGGCGTGGTTCAATCGTCGTCCAAGGCAGAGCTCTCGTCACCGCAGGG